>ERZ772940.18-NODE-18-length-126259-cov-14.6088_pt1 | contig 126259 bp, 104 predicted proteins | sample MGYA00511682_ERZ772940 | MGnify/ENA primary metagenome ERZ772940 (study PRJEB29015, sample SAMEA2737922) | human oral metagenome | biome: human oral; feature: human-associated habitat; material: dental | place: China | collected 2031 ... | reverse complement strand
GATCGCTCCCGTCCTGACCCAGGGAGGGCGGATCACCGGCGTCTGGGAAATGGACGACGGGGACCTTGTCGTCACCCCGTTTCCAGGCGAGCAGGCGCCGCCGTCCAAGGCGCTGGAGGACGCAGCTGCGCGGCTTGCAGCGGTGCATGGTCTGGCGAAAGTGACACCGCGAGTGGGATGACCTTGACGTCGTCGGATCCGCCGACGAGTTTCCCACCGCGGACGCCAACGACGGCCCGGACATCGAAGAAGCGGCTGCAGATGCCGACGATCCCCGCCAAACCGCTTTCCCCGGAAAACGGATGCCATGCCGCTCGCCGCAAGGGAACGCCATGCCGCTCGCCGCGGCAGAACGCCACAGGCCGCATCTGCCGGAAAGCAGCCGCTAGATCACTTCCCGCAAAGCGTCTTGTCCAGCGCTGAGACACTCCGCGCATCCTTTCCAGCCGTCATCGTCTCCACCTCTTTCGCGTTCACAGCGGGCTCGGCCGTCACGACGATCGTGGCGGCGGTCCCGTCGGGGCCCACAGCACTGAGGCTATGATAGCCGGGGTTGTTGCCGCTGTGGCCCCAGACGACGCCGCAGCTGGACTTGTGCGCGATGAGGCCCAGCCCGTATTCGCCGCCCATCTCTGGCGCTGGAACGCTTTTCTTCATCTCGGCGATGCTCGCCTGGCTCAGCAGCGATCCGTCGATGACCGACTGCATGAACTTGTTGAGTTCGCTGGGCGTGGAGACCATCGAACCGGCGGCCCCTTCCCACGAAGGATCGGCCTCGGTGATGTCTTCGAGTTTGCCGGGCTTGCCGTCACGCGTGTGGTACCCGTGCGGGTGCTTGCCGCGAATGGTCTTCTCGCCCGGGCCAGGCATATAGGTGTGCTTGAGCCCCAAAGGTTTGACGATCTTCGTCTCGATCTGCTCGGCGATCGGACGCTTGGCGACGCGCTCGGCCAGCAACCCCAGAACGACGTAGTTGGCGTTGTTGTACTGGAACTTCGCCCCCGGCGCGAACTGCGCCGGTCGGCTCAGGACACCGTCGAGAACGTCCCTCGGCGAAACGTAATCGTTGCGAATCGCGAAGTAATCCAACTGGCCGTCCCCAAACTCTGGCAGGCCGGATGTGTGCTGGAGGAGCTGGCGCACCGTGATCTTTTTGCCGTCGACGCCTTGGCCCTTGACTATGCCTGCCAGGTAGGTCTCGATCGGCTCGTCGAGCTTGACCTTGCCTTCTTCGACCATTTTCATAATGAGGACCGCTACGAACGTCTTCGTATTCGACGCGATCCGCACCTCTCCGTCGAGCGGAGGCGCTTCGCCGGTCGCCAGGTTGCCCTTGCCCGCTGTGGCGCCAACCGCATTGCCGTCCTTGTCGGTCTTGGCAGCCAGCGCGCCCGGGTAACCGTTATCGACCAGGGTTTGAATGGTCGCCTTCAAATCCCGCTTCTGGGCCGCCTTCGACTTGCCGGTTTGCCTTGAAGAAGACGCCTGCTTCGAAGGACTTGCATACTTCGAGGCGGTCACCTGCTGTGAGGATGCCTCCGACGCCGATGTCAGCGAAGCCGACGCCGTCGTCGACACGGACGCCATCGCCGATCTCGCCGCCTCGTCCGCCTGCGCCGAAGCGGCCGAGCCCCACGCTGCAACGCTAAGCCCAATCAGCCCCGCAAGCGAAGCCGCCACGGACCGCGCCGAAAGTGGACGAGACGACGCAGCCCCAGACCCTCGCCCACGGAGGGCCCCAGAACGGAAAGCAGAACCAGACGCGCCCGAACCAGACGCATCCGAACCAGACGCATCCGAACCAGGGGCCGTTCGCTCGGCGGCTCCCGACGTTTTTCCAGACTGGACCTCATCAACCACAGCCTCGCAAAACTCGCCGCGACGGAACCATTTCATTGTTGTTTTCTTTGAGTTGCTCATGCCACCAGTCTCGCGACAACGACGGCGCGCAAACATCCCGCTGCCAGGCCAATACACACGTCGCACCGTCCCGAAACCAACGGTGAAGCCACCCCGACACCGACTTTGAAGCCACCCCGACGCATCGGAATATTCTTGCGGCATGCAGCCGACAAAGCCTGCCCCGACATCGGCTCCCTGTACAGAGGCCCGCCTCCGCCATCGGCACTCGAGACCCAATCGTCTTTCACGGCAGGTCGAACGGGGCGCCGGTCCGGAGCTGCCGCACGCCTCAACGCGCAGGGCTCGGTCGCTTGCCTCAACGCGCGGGGCTCGGTCCCCTGCCTCAACGTGCAGGGCTCGGTCGCTTGCCATCGACGTGCGGGGCTCCGATCGCTTTTGCGACCGGAGCCCCGCACGCCCTGTCTATTGAGTGAGATTTTCTACGTCCTTGTCGCACGCGCCGCTGACAGACGCGCCAAATGGACCAAGCGAGACTGCCCTCCCGCGGAAAGCCGACGCCGCACCGTTTGCTGCAGCTTGACGGCGTCGGACGCCTTCCGCAGAGGCAGCAGCCGCGTCACTTCCCGCAGAGCGCCTTGTCCAGCGCCTGGAGGCCCAGCCGTTTTCCTCCGGCCTCCTCGGCAGCCGTGTCTTTGGCGTTCGTAGCCGGGATTGCAGTCGTAGCGATAACGGCTGCGGCTCCGTCGGGCCCTACCGCATTGTCCGTCTGGGAACCGGGAATGGTTCCGCCGTGCCCCCAGGCCACACCGCAGCTAAGCTTGTGCCCGATAAGGCCCAAACCATACACGTCGCCTTCGTCGCCCATGGGAACCGACTTCTTCATTTCAGCAATGCTCGCCTGATTGAGCAGCGAACCGTCGAAGATCGACTGCATAAACTTGTTCAGCTCACTCGGCGTGGAGATCATCGAACCGGCGGCCCAGGCCCATGACGGATCGGCCTCGGTGATGTCTTCGAGTTTGCCGGGCTTGTTGTCACGCGTGTGGTACCCGTGCGGGTGCTTGCCGCGAAAGGCTTTCTCGCCCGGGCCCGGCATGTAGGTGTGCTTGAGCCCGAGGGGCTTGATGATCTTCGCCTCGATCTGCTCGGCGACCGGCCGCTTGCCCACGCGCTCGGCCAACAGCCCCAACACGATGTAATTCGTGTTCGTGTAAGTGAACCTTGCCCCCGGAGCAAACTGCGCCGGCCTGGTCAGAGCCATATCGAGGACGTCCCTGGGCGAAAGGTAGTCGTTGCGCATGGCGAAAAAGTCCGGCATACCGAGCATGATCTCCGGCAACCCCGACGTGTGCTGGAGCAGCTGGCGCACCGTGATCTTCTTGCCGTCCACGCCCTGACCCTTGATCAGGCCAGGCAGATACGTCTCGATCGGCTCATCAAGCTTGACCTTGCCTTCTTCGACCATCTTCATGATCACCACAGCCACAAAGGTCTTCGTATTCGACCCAATCCGCACCTCCCCGTCAAGCGGAGGCGCCTCACCGGTAGAGAGGTTGCCCTTTCCAGCCGTCGCGCCAATAGTATTGCCGTCCTTGTCGGTCTTGGCAGCCAACGCACCCGGGTAACCGGCATCGACCAGTTCCTGAATGGTCGCCTTCAAATCCCGCCTCTGAGCCGCCTTCGACGTCCCCCGCTTGGCCGATTGGCCCGACGGCGTCGGGCGATCCAGCGTCAGGACCGATGCCCCGTGCACGGACGCCAAGCTTCGGGATGAAACCGAGGCCGACGACGGCGCAACCTCGTCCGCCTGCGCGGAGACCGCGCCGAAGGACGCCGCGCCGATGCCGATGAGCCCCGCAAGCGAGGCAGCCGCCAGCCGCAGCGACCTCGCCCGAGGCGCAGATGCGGAACGGCCGGCGGAGGCAGACCGCGGCGCAGCCGAAGGATAGGAAGAACTTCCGTCTGCGCCGCTCGTTGCAATGGAGCGATCCGCAAACCGATCAGAATCGTCGCGACGGAACCATTTCACTGTTGTTTTCTTTGAGTTGCTCATGCCACCAGTCTCGCGACAACGACGGCGCGCAAACATCCCGCTGCCAGGCCAATACGCACGTCGCACCGTCCCGAAACCAATGGTGAAGCCAACCCGACACCGACGCTGAAGCCATCCCGACCGAATGGAATATTCTTACGGTATGAAGCCGACAAAGCCTGCCTCAAACGTCGGAGCCCCGGCCGGAGTCCCTCACAGCCCGGTGTGAATCGCGGCCTGCGACGCCCCCGGCGTGACGTCGCGGGCGCGTCGGACCAGTTCGGCGGCGGGCTCGTCATAGCCGACGCCCACGAGCTGGCGCCCGACAAACGTCAAAGAGGTCACGGAGCACAGGGCGCACTCTCGCTTGCGCGGGTCGTGAGCGAGCGGGCGCCCTTCGACGAAGCGGCGCATCGTCCATATCGGAAGCTGATGCGAAACGAGCATCGCCTCGCCGCCCTCAGCCTCACGGAGGGCGCGGCGCACGGCCTTGGACAGGCGTGCCACGATCTCCCTGTAAGGCTCGCCCCAGGAAGGCTCAGCAGGATTGACGTACCACGGCCAGTACCGCGGATGGGCCAGAATAAGCCGGTTCTTGTTGACGTTGACGCCTTCGAACTTGTTCCCCGCTTCAGTCAGGCCTTCGTCGAGGACGACCGACAGCCCGTGCCTTTGCGCCGTCGGCTCCGCGGTCTCCCGAGCCCTTTCGAGCGGCGAAGAGACGATGAGCCGCAGGTCGCGCCCGTCGAAAAAATCGGCTGCGCTCTCGGCCATGGCGTGCCCAAGGGGCGTGAGGTGGAAACCCGGCTGTCGGCCGTAAAGCTGCCCGCTGGGATTGTCCACCTCCCCGTGGCGCACGAAATGGATGGTCGTGAGTTTGTCGTTCATGTGTCCAGCCTGCCGTCGCGATCGATTTGATGTATTCAGATCGGTTTGAGGGATTCGGCGTCGCCCAAGTTCGAGGGATTCAGCCCGCCCGCGAGTCTGGCGCGTCTGCCGATTCGCCAGACGACGCCGGGCCTTCGGATCCCGCCGAGCGGTCAGAAGGCCGCGAACCCCCTGCCCCAGCCGAACCTGCCGATTGTTCCGAACCAACCGGCCCGCGAGACGCCACGGAAACCTCCGAATCCGCCTGAGAGTCTGCGGGCTTGACAGGCTTCACTTCGCTGGCGACGTCGGCCAAGATGTTCGACAGGCGCCCAAGCTCCAGCATGTCCTCCCTGCCCAGCTTGTCGACGAGCACGCGGCGAACCGAGTTCACGTGCGAAGGGGCGGCCGAAACCAAGTATTCAAACCCCTTCTCGGTCAGTATGCAGTTGACGCCGCGGCGGTCGTCGGCGCAGGGCTCGCGCCTGACCAGGCCGGCGTCTTCGAGTCTGCGCACCGTGTGGGTCAGCCGGGAACGTGAGTGAACGAGCCTGTCTGCCAGATTGGACATGCGGATCGTGCGCCCGGGCGACTCCGAAAGATGCGCAAGCACTTCGTATTCGTTGAGGGATATACCCTTTTCGTTTTCTATGTCCTGATTGAGCACTTCCATCACGAGGGAAACGGCACGCAAGAAAGCCCGCCAAGCTTTCTGTTCCTCCGGTGAAAGCCACTGAACGTCAGTCATCGCACCTCCCACACAAAAGGCCCGGAAACCGCCCGGGCCTTTTAGGTCACTTCTTGTTGCGACGCTGGTGCCGAGTTTTCCGAAGCAACTTGCGGTGCTTCTTCTTCGACATGCGCTTGCGACGCTTTTTGATGACGGAACCCACAGGTTACCTCCGAAACTAATGGGCTTGTGCCCTCGAAATATTCAGGAACATACTAGCGCCTTGAGCGCCGTACCGGTAAACGGACCCGTCACTCGCCCGCCGCACGGGCGGTCGGTTCGTCCTGCACGCCCAAAAGGGCGTCGATGGCCGACTTAGGAACCCGGTATGAACTGCCGAAGCGGACCGCGGGCAACTCCCCCGAGTGGACCATGCGGTAGACGGTCATGCGCGAGACTCGGGTGAGTTCGGCAACTTCGGCAACCGTGTAGAACTGCGGCGCTTTGTTCGGCAACTGCGTCATGAATCCCATCCTGCGAATACGTGTGGTGAACCTTCTCCGCACAGGCTAGCGGCGGTCACACCGCAAGGGTACATGAACTTTCACATCAGTCACAGCAGCCGGGCACCATCACCCGGGCGCGTCGCGCAGTTTCGACGTTTCGGGCGGCGGGATTCTACGCCCGGGTCAGGCCTGCCGACGCTGCCAACAGGGACCAAATGGCGATAGTCTTGGCCAATCGACTCCTTTTCCCAGAGCCCTCGAGCTCTGAAAAAGGCAAGACGTGAATCAGGCAACAGTAAGGAGCGACCATCGTGCGCAAGCGAGTGCGGGCTCAGGGCCGCCCGTCCGCGACGCCCGGGCTTTTCCTCCGGGCGCGGGAGCGAATGGACCACGTCGCCCGCGATTCGCCCGCGCGCCTGGCCCTTTTCGTGTTCGCGGGGATCGTCCTCGTCGAGACGTCGCTGCTCTCGCTGCCGGCGTCGACCTCTTCGGGCCAACGCGCCCCCTTCGTCGACGCTTTCTTCACGGCGACGTCGTCGGTGTGCGTGACCGGGCTCGTCACTGTCGACACCGCCACCTACTGGTCGCCGCTGGGGCAGTTCTTCATCGCCATAGGGATGATGATCGGCGGGCTGGGCATCATGATGATGGCCTCGATTCTGGGAATCGTGGTGTCGCGGCGCATCGGCCTGACGCAGCGCTTCCTGGCGGCTTCGGAGACGAAGTCGCGCCTGGGCGAAGTCGGCCTGCTTGTGCGGGCAGTCGTCGTCGTCGCCCTCAGCGCGCAGGCGATCCTCTTCCTCACCCTCACGCCGTTTTTCATCCGCGAGGGCGACGCCATGCTGTCCGCGCTGTGGCACGCGGCCTTCATGGCCATCTCGATCTTCAACAACGGCGGCTTCGTCGTCATGCGCGACGGACTGGGACCGTATGCGGGCGATTGGACGCTGACCCTGCCCATTGTCTTCGGCACCGTCGTCGGCGCTATCGGCTTTCCCGTGGTGCTCGACATGTGGCGGCGTCGAGGCCACGTGAAGAAGTGGTCGCTTACGACGAAGCTCACACTCGTCACCTACGCGGTTCTCTTGCTCTTGGGCGCTCTGCTCTTCTTCCTCTTCGAATGGGACAACCCCAAGACGCTGGCGAATCTCTCCCTGGGCGACCAGATCCAGGCGACGCTCCTGCATTCGACCGTCGCGCGGTCGTCGGGCCTGGCTACGCTCGACGTCAGCTCGATGACGCAATCGACGTGGTTCCTCCTCGACGGGCTCATGTTCATCGGCGGAGGGTCGACGTCGGCGGCCGGTGGAATCAAAGTGACCACCTTGGCCGTGATGTTCCTGGCGATCGTCGCCGAGGCGCGGGGAGACCGCGACACTCAGGCGTTCGGGCGGCGTCTGCCGTCGGAGGTGCTGCGCCTGGCCATCGCGGCCACCTTCTTGGCTTCGATCATCGTCACCGTAGGCACGATCGCGCTCATGGAGGTCTCCGGCCTCCCGCTCGCCGACGCCCTTTTCGAGGCGGTCTCCGCCTTCGCCACGTGCGGCCTGTCGACGGGCGTGACGCCCGGACTGCCGACGGTGGGCAAGTACATCATCGCCGTCCTCATGTTTGCCGGGCGCACGGGCACGATGACGCTCGCGGCCGCGCTTGCCCTGCGCACCCGCCGCCGCGTCATCCACTACCCTGAAGAGTGGCCTACGATCGGATGACGGAGGAGCACGGATGAAGAAGAAACAGATTGACGACGACGCCGTCCTGGTGGTGGGCCTGGGCCGCTTCGGCACGGCGATCGCCTCGACCCTCGACGGTTTGGGCCGCGAGGTCCTCGCCATTGAGCGCGACCCCGTCCTGGTCCAGCAGTGGTCGCACAGGTTCAGAATCATCGAGGGCGACGCAACCAGCGCCGACGCCCTGGAACAGGCGGGCGCGCGCGAGTTCGGGGTGGCCGTCGTCGGCATCGGCAGCTCGCTCGAAGCCTCGGTTTTGGCGACCGCCAACTTGGCCGACCTCGGGATGAAGCAGATTTGGGCGAAGGCGACGTCGCGTTCGCACGGCCGCATCCTTCGCCGCATCGGCGCTCACCACGTGGTCTATCCCGAGTACGACGCCGGCGCGCGGGTCGCCCACATGGTCAGCGGCAAGATGCTCGACTACATCGAGATGGAAGACGGCTTCTCGATCATCAAGATGCGCCCGCCGCGAGACATCCAAGGGTTCACGATGGCCGAATCGAAAGTGCGCGAGAGGTTCGGCGTGACCATCATCGGCGTGAAGGCACCCGGCCAGCCTTTCGAGTACGCGACCGAGGAGACGAAGATCGGGCCCGAGGACGTCATCATCGTCTCCGGCGACTCCGCCCTCCTCGAAGAGTTTGCCAATCGCTGAAGGGGCGGCGCAGTCCATGGCAGCCAAAGCGGCGTCGCGCACGTTCACGTGCTCCGAATGCGGATGGACCGCCTCGAAATGGGTGGGACGCTGTCCGCAGTGCCAAGCGTGGGGAACCTTAGAGGAAGGCGGGGCGCCACGCACGCGCACATCCGCCCTCGCTCCGACGAGCCCCGCGACGCCCATCACCGAGGTCCCCACAACGGCCTCGGTCAAGCAGCCGACGGGAGTGGACGAATTCGACCGCGTCCTGGGAGGCGGCCTCGTCCCCGGGGCGGTCGTCCTGCTCGCGGGAGAGCCGGGTGTGGGCAAATCCACTTTGCTTCTCGACGTCGCCGCACGCGCAGCCGAGACGGCGGCCCAGTCCGGCCGAGCCCCGGTGCTCTACGTCTCCGGCGAAGAGTCGGCCTCCCAGGTCAGGCTCCGCGCCGAGCGCATCGGCGCGCTCCACGACCATCTCCACCTGGCTGCAGAATCCGACCTCGCAACGATTCTGGGCCACGTGGACTCCGTGCGGCCCAGCCTGCTCGTGGTCGATTCCGTGCAGACTGCGGCCGATTCCCAGATCGAGGGGGCGGCCGGCGGCGTCGCCCAGGTTCGCGGCGTCACAAGCGCGCTCGTCGCCGACGCCAAAACCCGATCGATGCCGGTGCTGCTCGTCGGGCACGTGACGAAGGAAGGTTCGATCGCCGGCCCCAGGGTGCTCGAGCATCTCGTCGACGTCGTCTGCCAGTTCGAGGGCGACCGTCACTCGCCCCTGCGCATGGTCCGCGCCGTCAAGAACCGCTACGGCCCCACCGAAGAGGTCGGCTGTTTCGAGCTGAACGAGGCGGGCATTCGCGGCCTGGCCGACCCTTCGGGGCTCTTCCTTTCCTCGCGCCGCGAGAACGTGCCCGGCACATGCGTGACGATGGCCCTGGAGGGGCGGCGGCCGATGCCGGTCGAGGTGCAGGCCCTTATCGTTCCAAGCTCCGGGCCTCCAAGGCGGACGACGTCGGGTTTGGAGTCTTCTCGCGCGGCGATGGCGATCGCCGTTTTGCAATCGCGCCTCGGCCTCGACCTCGACCGCTGCGACGTTTTCCTCTCGACCGTCGGCGGCGCCCGCTCGGCCGAGCCCGCGACGGACGCCGCAATGGCTCTGGCGCTGGCAAGCGCGCGGCTGGGCAGGCCGCTGACCGCCGGAACCGCAGCGATCGGCGAGGTCTCGCTCACCGGCGAACTGCGGCCGGTGACGGGGATTCAGCAGCGCCTGGCCGAGGCTCGCAGGCTGGGCTTCGGAGCCGCGATCGTCCCTCGCGGAACGCGCGAAGCGAACGTCAAGGTCCCCGGCGGCTTGGCGCTGCTCGAATGCGACGACATCCTTGAGGCCGCCGCCCGCGAAGGCCTCGCCTGAGGCCGGGGGCGCCCCGTCGAGTGCGTCGCTGAGCCTCGGATGCGTCCGAATTCCCGCCTCACCCGGGCGTCGGACGGCGCCGAAGCTCTACCGCCCGGGCGCAGACGTACTTTGCCCGCCGCCCGGCGCCTGCCCCGGACCCCCGGAGCTCTGCTGGCCGGGTTGACTCGGATTCTGCCCCGAATTCCCCGGGGTCTGGCCTCCGCCCGCATTCCCGTCCCCGTTCGGCGATTGGCCTTCGCTTGAGCTTTGCCCCGGCTGGCTGGGATTCTGCTGGCCCGGCTGGCTGGGATTCTGCTGGCCGGGCTGGCTCGGGTTCTGCTGGCCGGGCTGGCCCTCGCTCGGCGCGGGCGACGTCTGCTCCAGCGCGAAGCTTGCCTGCGCCTTGGCGGCGGCGTTGTCATTCAACTTCAGCTCGGCCTTGTACGTTCCCGGCTTGGCGCCTTTGGCGGTGTTTCCACAGCCCGATGCGGACGTTCCTCCGTTCCATGTGAGCGAGACGGTTGCGGTGTAGCCACGGTCGAGCAGCAGCCGCTTGTTCTCCGCGCCGCCGTGGCACGCGGAGATTGAGGCAACCTGGGCAGACCCACTCGAGACGCTGACGTCAAGGTTGGACCATCCGACGTCGATGTAGCACGGATGGGACTTGGAGGTGTTGTGGAGCGTCGCCTGAAAGGCCACAGGCCGCCCGGCGGGGCCGCCTCTCGTCGTCAGCGTCGTCTGCACCATCTCAGATGTGCACTTCACCGGCTTGTAATCGTTGGTCGGAACCTTCGTGACGGTCTCGTCCTGCTCGCTGATTCTGGCGAGAACGAATCTCATGCCGACGACCACCACGACGACGAGGACGGCGACGAGAGCCCCGAAGCCAAGGCGGCGATTGATCCTGGCTCTGCGCTCCCTCTCGGCGGCAGCTCGGGAGCGGGCTCGGGCGGCGGCGCTGGGTCTGCTCCGCGGCTGCTGCCGCCTGGCGTGCCCGCCCTGCGCCCCGGCTCTTCCCTGAGCCCCGGCTTTTCCGTGCGTCGCTTTTCCCTGCGTCCCGGCTCTCCCGGGCCGGGCCCCCTGACGTTTCCCGGAGCCGCGGGGCTCGCCGGACGGGTGCGCGCGGCGCGGGCCGTGCCGCTGCCCTGCGCCGTGCGGAGACGCTGCCGGGCGTTTGCCCTGGCCTCCTCCCCTGGAAGAGGCTTCTCGGCCTTTCGGCTGCGGGTCTTTTCCCTTGCCAGCCTGTCGCTCCGCGGCAGCCCGAGCGCCTCGCGCGCCTTCGGGCCGTGCCTTCCGGACGACGTCGTTTCGGCGCGCGCGATCGCCGTGGTCGGTTCCGCGCGCACCGCCGAGGTTGCGGGGCGAGGTGCGCGCGCGGGATCCCGAGCCGCCCGAATGCGCCGAGCCGGAGTGCGCGCGTCCCGCGTGGCCGGAGCGTGCGGCGTCGGGGCGCTTGGACGAACCTCCCCTGGGCGCCGGACGGCGCCCGCCGTCGGAGGAGGCTCTGCCCTCCTCGAAGCTCGAGGCGTCGGAGGCGTTCGCGCGTTTGGATCCACCCGCGTGGCCTGGGATCGCTCCCCTGCCAGAGCCGCCGATGCGACCGGAGCCTTCGTCGCTGCGGCCCGGGCGCGCCGCGCCCAAACGCGGGCCCTTCCAGCGGTTGCGTCCGTCGCCGCGGCGTTTTCTGGGATCGCTTTTCACGCGACCACGCTATCACCGGGAGCGCAAAACCTCGCGTCGACGCTTCGAATGGGGCACACTTGGCCCGTGTTCTTTCGCCTTTTGCGCTGGTACGCCGCGAACTCCCGTCCGCTTCCGTGGCGCGAGCCGACGACGTCGGCGTGGGCCGTGCTCGTCTGCGAGGTCATGAGCCAGCAAACTCCCGTGGCCAGGGTCATGCCCTCGTGGCACGAGTGGATGGAACGCTGGCCGGAGCCGGCCGACCTCGCGGCGGCTTCGCCCGCCGAGGTCATCTTGGCCTGGGGCAATCTCGGCTACCCGCGTCGCGCCCTCCGGCTGCGGGAGTGCGCGGCTGCCGTGGCCGCCGACTGGAACGGCGTCCTGCCCTCTTCCCGCGACGATCTCCTCACGTTGCCGGGAATCGGGCCCTACACGGCTGATGCGATCATCGCCTTCTCTTACCACAAACGATCCGTGGTTCTGGACACGAACACCCGGCGAGTCCTGTGCAGGCTGTACGGAACCGCGGCTCCGCCTTCTCATCTGCGCAAAGACGAAATCGCGCGGGCCGACGCAATGGTCCCCCTCGAAGACGACCTGGCCTGGCAGTGGAACGCAGCGCTCATGGAGCTCGGCGCACTCGTGTGCACCGCGAAGAATCCGGCGTGCCAGGAGTGTCCGCTCCGCCCCGACTGCGCCTGGTTCGCCGCCGGCAAACCGGAAAGCGGCACGCCTCGCCGGGTGCAGAGATTCACGGGAACCCACCGCGAGGCCCGGGGAAAGATCATGGCGGTTCTCAGGGGCGCCAAATCGCCGGTCTCGCGCGACGAGCTGGTCGCCGCGGCCTCGCTCGCGCCTTCGCGCTTTGACCCTGCGCTGGACTCCCTGCTTGACGACGGTCTCGCCTGCCTACGCTCCGGCGGCTACGCCCTTCCCGGAGAGCTCTAGCCCGCGCGCACGTCTGCCTCGCGAGACGAGGCCCGTCCCGCGCTGAAGCCTCGCGCAAAGCGCCTTGCCTCGCGCAAAGCCCGGCTGCCGCACCGGAATCGGAGGCCAGCCAGGTTCAGGATCGAATCGGGCCCGGCGCTGAACCGGACTCAGAACCCTGCCGCAGTCTCAGCATCGAACCGGACTCAGAACCGTGCCGCAGTCTAAGCATCGAACCAGACTCAAAATCGAGCCGTCAGCTCCAGGCTCCGTAGTCGGACTCCGCCTTGCCTCCCTTTTCGACTTCGAGCAGGGCGGCGGCGCATTCGTCGTCGACCACCAGGTCCGTCACCGCGCCTGAGCGCAGCACGGCGGCCAAGGCGGGCGCCTTCGCCGCCCCGGCGACGGCGCAGATCCTCCGCGGGATTCTGGCCAGCTCCGCGGGCGTCGGCCCGGTCGCGCGGGTGTTGATCTCGATGTCTTCGTACGTGCCGTCCGCGCGGAGGAGGACCGTGCACACGTCGCCGACCACTCCGTCGCGCCGCAGCTCCGTCACTTCCTCCGGCGAAAGATAGCCGCCGGCGTAGACGTGCGAGGGAAGGGGCGACGTGAAGGAGCCGACGCCGAACACGGCGACGTCGGCGTTGCGTCCGATGTCCCTGACCACCTGGATGGAGCGTTCGCGCCACATGAGGTCCCTGGTCTCCGCGTAGTCGAAGAAGGCGGGAACGGGGAAAGGAAAGGCCTTCGCGCCGAAGGCCCGCGTGAAGTTGCCGAGTATCTCGCCCACGTAGGGAAGGCCCGTCGTCGTGGGATTGGCCGCGCCGTTGAGCTGGACTATCGTCACGCCGGACATGCGCTTGGGCATGAGCCGTTCGGAGATAGTCGAGACGGTGGTTCCCCAGGCGATGCCCACCATCATCTTGTCTTCTATGACGTCGCCGACGAGGTTCCCCGCCACGCCTGCCACTCGTTCGAGCCGCCGGATTTCCGTAGTGGCTCCCGGCACCTGCACCACGGTGACGTCGACGTCGTAGAGGTCCTCGATGCGGCGGGAGAGGGAGTCGCGGGGCTCTTCGGGTGCGTGAAGGGAGATGCGGACCAGGCCCTCGTCGCGCGCCGAAGCGATCAGGCGTGAAACAGTCGACCGCGATATGCCGAGCTTGTTGGCTATCGCCTCCATGGTCTGTTGCTCGACGAAGTACAGGACTGCCGCTTCGTAAGCGAGATTGCGTCGTTCAGATCTTGTTGCCACACCCCCATTGTGCACGATATTTCAAAGTCAATCCAACCAAAATAGTCAATTCTCCCGAATATGGCGAGATGCATTCCACTTAAATTGCTGCTTGACTTATACGCCGAATAGTGCAGATGCTCAACATACAGCCCTCGTTTTGCACACATGGCCATTTCTTCGTTCTTTGCACGTTTCTTGAGAAGATAGATAAAGGGTGGGTTGTATCGACAACCTACGAACTGTATACACGTCAACGAGGAGTGAACACATGCCAAATTCCCACCTTTCAGCAGCAAGCCGCCAGCGCGCACTGGAGTCGATGTCATCGGACGGCGTCGACGTCCTCGTCGTCGGAGGAGGCGTGACCGGAGCGGGCATCGCCTTGGACGCCGTCACTCGCGGCCTGCGCGTGGGCATCGTCGAGGCGCAGGACTGGGCTTCGGGAACGTCGTCGCGCTCCTCGAAACTCGTCCACGGCGGTCTGCGCTACCTCTACCAGCTCAACTTCGCGCTCGTCGCCGAGTCTCTCCGAGAGCGCGGCCTCCTCCTGACGGAGACGGCTCCGCATCTGGTCAAGGCCCAGCCTTTCCTGTGGCCCCTGAAGATGCCGGTCATCGAGCGCATGTATTCGGCCGTCGGCGTTGGAATGTACGACACGATCGCCCAGTTCGCCCATCGCGGCTCGGTGCCGATCCAGCGCCACCACACCCGCAAGGGCTCGCTTAAGCTCGCCCCCGCTCTCAAGAAGGATTCGCTCACCGGTTCGATCGTCTACTACGACGCCAGGGTCGACGACGCGCGCCTGGTCGTCACGCTCGTCCGTTCGGCGGTGCGCCACGGCGCCCTCGCGGCCAACCGCGTGCAGGTGACCGAGATGCTCAAGGACGCGGCCGGCCGAGTCACCGCCGCCAAGCTCCTCGACCTTGAGACCAACCGCGAGTACGAGGTGTCGACGGGCGCGATCATCAACGCCACGGGCGTGTGGACGGAGAAGACCCAGTCCCTCGCCGGAACGACGGGCGGACTGAAGGTCCTCGCCTCGAAGGGCATCCACATCGTCGTGCCCAAGGAGAAGATCAACTCGAAGGTGGGAATCTTCCTGCGCACCGAGAAGTCGGTCCTCTTCATCATCCCCTGGAAGCGCTACTGGGTGATCGGCACCACCGACACCGCCTACCACGAGAATCGCCGCGAGCCAGTGGCCGACCTCGAGGACATCGACTACGTTTTGGAGCAGGCGAACTCCGTGCTCGCCAAGCCGCTGACGCACGACGACATCATCGGCACCTTCGCGGGCCTGCGCCCGCTCTTGCAGCCGGGCACGCTCGACGGCGACGAGTCGAAGTCGACGCAGGTTTCGCGCGAGCACACAGTGACGGAGGCCGCCCCGGGCCTGACGGTCATCGCCGGAGGCAAGCTGACCTCTTACCGCCAGATGGCCGAGGACGCCGTCGACTTCACGATCGGCAAGGACAAGGCCAAGCAGACCCCCTCGGTCACGAAGAAGACTCCGCTGGAGGGCGCCGCCGGATACCACTCGATGTGGAGCCGCCGCGCCGCGATCGCGCGAGAGAGCGGGCTGAGCATCGACCATGTCGAAGATCTGCTCGACCGTTACGGTTCGGACATCGACTTGCTTCTCGACATGATCGAGGAGCGCCCCGACCTGGGCAACGAGCTCAAGGGAGCCCCCGAGTACCTGCGCGCCGAGATCGCCTTCGGCGTGAGCCACGAAGGGGCCCTCCACCTCGAGGACCTTCTCGCACGGCGCACCAGGCTCACTTACGAGCACGCCGACCGCGGGCTCTCCGTCGCCGAAGAGGTCGCGACCCTCGCGGGCGAGCTTCTCGGATGGGACGAGGCCAAGAAGGAAGCCGAGCTCGCCTCGTACCGCTCGAGGTGCGAAGCCGAGGCCGCCGCTCAGAAGATCGCGAGCGAGGCGGAGGCTCAGAAAGTCCGCGAACAGGCGGAGGAAGTCACGGCTTTCCTCGACGTCGCGCCCGAGATCCAAGGCTGATCCGGGCTTCCCTGCCGCGGGGGCCGTTCGGCCCCCGCGGACTCACCTAGAAAGGAACAGTTAAAGATGACTGATACCGAACGGAAGTACGTCCTGGCGATCGACCAGGGTACGACGTCGTCCAGGACGATCCTCTTCAATCACGCGGGGGAGGTCGTTTCCGTCGGTCAGCTAGAGCACGAGCAGATCTTCCCCCACGCGGGGTGGGTCGAGCACGACCCAAACGAGATCTGGGACAACGTCCGCCAGACCGTGGGCATGGCTTTGGGCGGTGCAGAGGCCAACCACCACGAAGTCGCAGCGGTCGGCGTCACCAACCAGCGCGAGACGACGATCATTTGGGACCGCGCAACAGGCGAGCCGGTCTACAACGCCATCGTCTGGCAGGACACCCGTTCCCAGGACCTCGTCGATCGGCTCGCGGCCGACGGCGGCCCCGACCGGTTCCGTTCGATCGTGGGCGAGACGCTTTCGACCTACGCCTCGATCACGAAAATCATGTGGATCCTCGAAAACGTCCCAGGCGTGCGTGAGCGGGCCGAGCGCGGGGAACTGGCCTTCGGAAACCCCGACACATGGCTCATCTGGAACATTACGGGCGGCACCGAGGGCGGCGTCCACGTCACCGACGTGACGAACGCTTCCCGCACGATGCTCATGGACCTGCGGACCTTGCAATGGCGCGAGGACATCTGCGAGATCGCGGGCATTCCGATGTCGCTCCTTCCCGAGATCCGCTCCTCCTCCGAGGTTTACGGATACGGACGCCAAACCGGCCTGCTTCCGGGCAAGCCGATCGCCGGCGACCTGGGCGACCAGCAGGCGGCCACCTTCGGCCAGGCATGCTTCCAGCCCGGCATGGCGAAGAACACCTACGGAACCGGCTGCTTCATGCTCATGAACACCGGCACCGAGCCGCAGCTTTCGGACAACGGGCTCATCACCACCGTCTGCTACAAGATCGGCGACAAGCCCACCGTGTACGCCCTCGAAGGCTCTATCGCGGTCTCCGGCTCTCTCATCCAGTGGCTGCGCGACAACCTGGAGATCATCGCTACGGCCCCCGACGTCGAGGCCCTGGCCGCCAGCGTCGACGACAACGGCGGCGTGTACTTCGTCCCGGCCTTCTCCGGCCTGTTCGCCCCGCACTGGCGCGGCGACGCGCGCGGAGCGATCGTCGGCATGACGCGTTACAACACGAAGGCGCACATTGCCCGCGCGGCTTTGGAGTCGACGGCCTTCCAGACGCGCGAGGTCCTCGACGCCATGGAGGCCGATTCGAAGGTCAAGCTGGAACAGCTGAGGGTCGACGGCGGCATGACCGCCAACAGTCTGCTCATGCAGTTCCAGGCCGACATCCTCGACACGGAGGTGGTGCTCCCGGTGGTCGCGGAGACGACGGCCCTCGGCGCGGCCTATGCGGCGGGCATCGCCGTCGGCTTCTGGTCCGGAGAGGAGGACGTTGTCGCCAATTGGGCCGAGGCCAAGCGTTGGAAGCCCGAAATGGAGCCGGCCGAGCGCGAGCGTCAGCTCCGCCAGTGGAAGAAGGCGATATCGAAGACCCTCGACTGGGTCGACGACGACGTCAAGTGACCGGCGGGCGACGTCGGCAAACTTCGGCGCCATGCGGAAAAACAGCTGGTCTGCGAGGGGCTGCCCCTTTGGGTGCGCATCGCAAACGACCGGCCGGTGGGTTGCGGCTCTCTTCGCATGCATCGCAAACGACCGGCCGACAACCGCGCTACGCGGATGGCTGACAGACTCGGGCCGCTCTCGAGTTGTCACGACCAGGCCCAGCCGTGGTAGCTTGGGCTAGCTGAATCGAAGTTCGGCGTCGCCGAGAACCGGTTCGGACACATTGAAGCTCCCGGAGCCTCCTGCCATAGGGCGTCAGACGGACAACGCCAAAGGAGGCTCCGGGTACCTTTTGCCAAGAGCAAGCTCAGTGCACAGCGCCTGACCAGACGCGCCTGGATTTAGCCGGGGTCACTTGACATCGCAGACGCTGAAGGCGAACGAGCGAATCGGCCCCACGGAACCGTCGGCGATGTCTTCGATGTTTGGCCGCCCACCGTTGCCTGTGACGGAATTGAGTGCGTACTCGGTTCCATTGGGAGCGGTGAAATAGAGGATCGGATCGCCAGCGGAGTTGAGCTTGCAATAGACAGTCCCGTGGTCGACCGTCAAGTTCCAGCTATGCCTGAATGTCGCCTTCGAAATCTTTGCCGGGTTGCTCGTCGCCTTGGGGAGCTTCGCCGTGTCAGTCGGATAATCCTCGGGGTGAAGCATCCCGCACCCGGACAGTCCCATCGCTCCAAGAAGGCCCGCGGCTATGACGCCTCGAATTCGCCTAGGCGCTCTCGATGAGGCGCCGCGTTTGGCGATGTTTTCTCGCTCCACAGTGTTCTTTTGTTTCATGATGACTCCTTGTTTCATGGTGTTTCTTTGTTGATAGTGAGGGCCATGTAGCCGTCTTCGAGGTTCGGTTCGACCGGTTCCGCGCCGTCGGGCGGCGTGTCGGTGACGATCCTGTATTGGGTTCCCCCGGGCACGGTGAGAGCGTTGACCACTGCCGCGTGCTCCGGAAGCCGAGCGCTGCGCGGGTCAGTCAGCCACGTGCGGCCTCGGGCTGCTTCGATGAGGCCGCCCGTCGGGCCGTCGTAACGGGTGCGGCCATGCCCCAGAACAAATATGTAGGGGCACGTCTGGGCGACGTCGTCGAGAATGTGGGTGGACAAGATCACGGTGCGTTCAGCGCCGAGCCCCGCCAACAAGGTCCTGAAACGTATGCGCTCTTCAGGGTCCAAGCCGGCGGTGGGTTCGTCGACGATGATGAGCCGAGGCTCCCCCATAAGGGCCTGCGCTATGCCCACCCGGCGCCGCATCCCGCCAGAGAACCCTCCTATGCGTCTGTTCTTGGCATCGGTGAGCCCAACACGGGCCACGAGCTGCTCGGCTTGACTGCGGCGTGCGGAGCGCTTGTCGATCCCCTTGAGGATGCCGACGTAGTCCAGAAACTCCAGCGGCGTGAGATTCGGGTAGGGTTCGACGTGCTGGGGGAGGTAGCCCAGGATGCCCTTGACCGCACGACGGCTCGCCGAAGCGCTGAGATCCTGACCGTCGATGAATACTTTTCCCTCCGTGGGCTGAATGATGCCGCACAGCATGCGCATGAGCGTGGTCTTGCCAGCGCCGTTCGAGCCGAGCAAGCCAATCATCCCGGTGGGAAGATCGATGGTGACGTCGTCGAGAGCCTTCGGCTTGCCCCGAAAGTTCTTTGTGACGTGGTTGATGGAGATGTACATGGGATGATTCCTCTCAACGATCCCGGAAGCGTTCGGACAAACGGGAGCCGATGGCTAGAAGCACGACGATCAGAGTGAACTGCCACAGCAGAGAAACGGTGGCCGTAACCGGCCCAGGAGAAGAACTGAGCGGACCTGTGAGCGCATACAACGGTCGCGAATCGAAGTAACCCTGGGCGACGGCGTCCCCGGTGACCCCGAAGATCGTGCCCTCGGGAGCAGGCACGGGAATCGCAGGGGTCGAGAATACGAGGTAGAACCAAGCGAGAACAGCCACGATGCGCGCGAAGGCCTGCGGCAGAAAGGACCCCATGAAAGCCGAGATCGCAATCGAGCACAGCATCGCGGGCGCAATCGTCGATGCCGTCACGGCGAGGGCCAGGGGCAGCCCGTCCCATTTCCCCTGGACCGTCTGAATCGTTCCCATGACGAGAAGGAAGGCCAGGGGCGGCACGATGACTACAGCGAATGGCCCCAGCACCCGCGCCATCCGGAGCTTCATGAAGCCGACCGGAGCGGACGACTCCAGCTCGCCGATGCCAAGGCGGGCGGGAGCGGAGAGAAGGCTGGTGAACGCCGCGGCGTAGGCGATGCCGACGAAGATGACCATAACCTGCGCCTTGTAGACGAGGTCTCTGACGTCTCCGGTGTTCGGCGCTTTTCCTCCGAAGCTCAGCAAGACGGCGAACAGCGTCAACGGTATCGACGTGTACCACAGCGTTTTCTGTCTCCACGCTATTCGTGCGTGGACGCGTAAGAGATCGACGAAAGTCATGCCGCTGCCACCGCCTGCGATATGTTGCGCTCGGCGTCGCCGAGCCTGCGCCACGCCCGAACGGCCAAAATCGTTGCGATCAAAACGGGTATTCCACGCCGCAAGAGCAGAGGCTCCACATACGGATCCCACAGCGCGGCCAAAAACAGCCAGGTTGCCGTGACAACGATCGTGGTGGAAGACGCCGATCCCGTGTAAGCCGCAGCGCCGAATGCGGCAGCGGCGATCGTTACTGCCGATCCGATCGGTATGACGACGGTGATCCACCCTTTGTCTTGCATCCACACGCCGGCCACATGCAGCGGCGCGAACATGACAACGGCTCCGATCACCGCGGACGCGGTCACAGCCACCGCGCGAACCACTTGCACGCGTCGGAATGACGCCGGCGTAGCCTCATGAAGCTCGACCAACGGATCGCCCGTCAGCACGATGGCCACGGCCACGCCGCTACAGATGACGAAAATCTGCCCCAATCCGAACGCCAATGCCATGCCTTGCATCGAGGACCACGCGGCCGCAGCCAACCTGCCCACGAGCGCGGTGACGACCGCAGCTACGAGCGGTATGGCCAAGGCGACGCGAACTCGTCGCAGCTGTGCCGCAAGGAACGAGACCGACATGCAAACTCCTTTCCCGTCTAACTCACTGTCGTTGTGTGAGTAGCGAGCCAGGGCCGACCGGTTCACGGGAAGTCACCCGTCCCTCGACGAAGCCACTGCTCGCGGGGCGGAAAACGCTACGCAGGCGATCAAGGCCAGGCCAAGGGCAACGACCCCCAGAGGGGTGATCGCCTCCTGCAGCGAACCCGAAGGGCCGAGGCCCAGCGGCGAAGAGGACGGCCCAACAACGGCGGAGACGGCCAGCCCCACCACGACGCCTGCCCACGGGGCCACCCAGATGGAGAGAAACGCCACTGTACCCGCCACCGCCGCCATCGGGACCAGCCACCCCGCGAGAATCGGACCGAAGACGTCTGCCGTGCCCCACGTGGCAGCGGCTGCGGCGCCCAGAAGTCCCGTCGCGGCGTCGAGTGCCAGCACCGCGGCCACCCGGGCGAGCACCACCGCCGACGGTCCCAATGGCGTGGCCAAAGCGACGGCGTCCTGGCGGATTCGGGAAAGCGCTGTGGTAACCGTCAGGTTGACGCCGAACAGGGCCAAGGATGCGAATCCCCCCACGGCGGCGCTCGGTCCCATGGTCACGCTGAAGAATCGGGCCACAAGCGCCGCGAACGTCGCGGTCAGCAAAGCCAGCGGAACCACCAGCCATGGCACGACTCTCAATTGCGCACGCCCCAGAGCCGCCGCCAGCCGGAGGCTTTGCCGCGCCGTTCGCCGTCGGCGCTCGAGCGGCGACCGCGAAGCAGCCACCCGGCGGCGCACGCGCTCGTAGCCGGGCGGCTCGCTCCGTTCGAACTCCCACTGGCGCAAAGCGGCTTTCAACGTCTCGCTTTCGCGTTGTCCGCGCTCAAACATCGCCCCTCCTCAGTGCCTCGTCAGCGTCTCTTTCAACAGCCGCCGCGCCCGTGAAACACGGCTTTTCACCGTGCCGACGGGTATTTCGAGCACTGAAGCGATCTCCCCGTATGGCAATTCGTGCAGCCAGGCGAGGCCGACCACCTCGGCGAGGTCCTGGGGCAGAGACCTGAGAGCCCCAAGCAATTCGTCGACGCCGGTCGCCATCGCGACCAGGTCGGCAGGATCGGCGGCATCGTCGACCAGACATTCGACCTCCTCGTCCAAAGGCGCCGTCGGGATCTTCCGCCGGCGAGTGTGCGTCCAGATCTGACGCTTGGCAATCCCCAGAAGCCAGGTGAGAATCCTGCTGTCGCCCCTGAAGGCGGGGGCCGATCTCCAGCACCCCAGCCACACGTCCGCGCTGATTTCCTCAGCGTCGCCCCGGTCGTCGCTTCGGGCGAGAACGAAAGCGAACACTACAGCCGAGTATCGTTGGTACAGCTCGGCGAATGCGTGCTCATCCCCTTCCCCCACGGCTTCGAGAAGCTCGGCGTCGCGACCGGTCTCGGTGTCAGCGGCCAAGGTGAAACGACTCCCCGCGCGCCAAGTTTGTACAGCCGTTTCGCTTCGTCACCGGGTCTCTCCTCTTCTCGGGACGGCAATGACCATCCGAACTCATTCGTTCGTTGAGTTCGTAGCGACGCACCGCGCAGCGGTTCACGCGCCGCTCGATTCTGGAATCGAGCGGCCTTCGGCCAGACTACTAGTCACCGCCGCCAGCCGCTGCTCGCGCGTCCGCCGTCGTTCGAGGCGGCACGTCGGTTCGGACGGTTTTCGTCAGGCAGGCACTTCTTGGATCGCCCGAGCCACCTCGTAGGGCGTCGAAGAGGAGACCCCTCGCTTGAATTTTTGAGACGCGGCTTCGAAGACTTCGCGGACTGTGGGTTTCAGCACGGTGTGGCCGTCTTCCACGAGGGTCGCGACATTGCGCTGAACCGCCGGCTTCGCCCACATGGCGCCGTTCATAGCCGGAACGATCACGGAAGGCGCAGGCATCGCGATGAGCATGAGCTCCACCGCATTGCGCGCGCTTCCCGTCGCCGCACCGGCGAGGAAGTTCGCCGTCGCGGGAACCACCGCCATTCGCTGGTATTCGCGGCTCAGAGCGATGTGGTTTCGCGCCATGGGAAGTTCGACGAACACTTCGTTGACGATCGCTTCGAGCGACGCCGGAGACGTCATCGCCGCGGCAGACGGGGAGAGCACCACGCCGATTCTCTCGGCTCCGGCGGATCGCATGGCCATGATGTACTCGCCTATCGAAAGCATCTGCAGCGCTCCGGTGCAGCCGAGGAGTACTCGTTCCACGGCGGCGCTTTTCTTGGCATTCGCGCCCGCCTGGGCAGTCGCCGCGTCTTCGGCGGCGACGTCGTCTTCGCTGTCTGCCATGTTTTCCCTTTCTCTCTTTCGCGCCGGCCGGGCGGCGAGCCTTCGCGCCGAACGCCTCCATCCAGCGAGTGCGCCCATCGCCCCTAGGAAAGAGCGAACACGCGGTCCCACGCCGGCAAGTCGCTCGGGTCGTCCAGGCTCAATGAATAGAGGACCGCGGCAACTCCGGACGCGCCTTCGAGCAACCCCACGCTATCGACTCTCTTGTAAGAGTCGGCTTTTTGCCAGCCTTCGGGACTGTCCGGCATCCAGTGGCGGAATATGAAGGGAGCATCCGGCTCGGCCATGTCGTCGATGAGCTTTGACGCCATCGTCAACGCAAGTTGTCTCAAACGTTCGTCGCCGCGGATCAGCCATGCCCGATGCAGCACGTGCAGGGCGCCGGAGTATCCGTGGCAGAAGGTCGGTCCGTCGAGCCTCCATGCGTGCTCGGGAGCCTGCAGGTGGCCCACGAGCGCATCCACCGCGGTATCGACGACGCCGGGGTCGCCGAGCAACCTCCCTGCCCGCATCAACGTCAAGGCGACTCCCGGAGTGCCATAGCACCACGCCGCCCTGGTGAATTGAGGCGGAGCGTCTCGCGGAGAGCCGTTGAGCTCCGCGGGAATCCGAGCCGGCCAGTAGGGCACGCCATCGACTTCCTGCCGCCACATCGCCATCCAGTCGACGGCTCTGCGGAGGGCGTCTTCCATTTCGGGGGTGAGGCTCGCCCTCTCGGCCAACGTCGTCAGAGTGGCGACGACGCCGGTGACGCCGTGGGCCATGCCAAGGTTGAGATCGCCGTGAGGATAGGTTTCGCGGTCCTCTGCAATCGGCTCGAGCTCGGACGGCACCCACCAACCGGGAAGTCCAGATTCGCGCTGCTTCAAAATGTGTGAGCAAAGGTAGCCGCTCGTGGCCTCGACCGCGCTGCGGGCGTCCTTGGACGGCTCGTCCATGAGAACCCTGAGCACGCCCGTCACCCCGTGCATTATGTCGTAGGCGAGCCAATGCACGCCGTCTTTCAGCGCCTCCGCGTACGCTCGCACAGCCTCTGTCTGCGTCGCCGCCAATCGAGTGGTCAGTTTTTCGCGCAGCCCCGGATAGTTCTTTCCCACCCCGGACGCCCCCTGCGCGGCGGCCAAGATGCCCGCGGGGCCTCCCATGAGGCCGCCCTGCGAATTCCACGTAGCCGATTCAAGGGCCGCCTGCAGGTGCCTATGGGCCAGCTGGAGACAGCGCGGGTCGGATCGCGCGAGCAATGAGTACATGAGGGCCGTGCCCGCCAAACCGTTGCTCAGCGTTCCGGGCAACCACATCGACGAGCCGAAGATGGGTTCGACGTTGCCCGGACGATCCACGATTTGCCTGTCGGCCTCCGCGTCCCCAAGCCGTTCTGCCACGTCGTTTGCCAGCTCACCGGCCCTTCTTCGCAAATTCTCGGGTAAAAGCCGCCGGGATTCCCGTTCGCTCCCTTGGCTCTCGCCAATCGTGTGCTCCACGTGGTCCGCGCTCACGCGCTTCGCTTCATCCGCGCTCACGCGCTTCGCTTCATCCGCGCTCATTGGCCGCCTCCCGCGCGCTGCGTTCTCTGCTCAGGCGCGCCGCAACGGAACGCAGAATGCCGAGCAAACGTTGTTCGTTGGCCTGATCGGGGCCGAACACTCTGTTGAATGTCATGTGCATGTAGCTTCCGACGATTCTGAAGGCCGAAACATGCGCATTCCCCGCGGCAACGACGTCGGCGAAGCCTTTTCCTGCCAGGAACGGCGCCGTCCGTCCAAGGCCATGTCGGCGGAGCGAATCGTCTCCCCGTTGGTCCCGCAGAAGGTGCGAACGCACGATCTCGCTCCATCTCTCTCGATGCCGGTCATACGATTCATCTCCGCGGCTCGAGGCCAGTCCCATCTTCCTGGTCCATGTCTCGAGGATCGCAATGGGGTCATCGATTGCTTCCGCCGCATCCCCGATTGCCTCGGGACTGTCGGCAGCCTCAACGGCCTCGTCCATTCCGGTTTCATCCAACGCAGAGCCGAATCCCTGGAAAAATTTCACGAATGTTTCAGTCCAGGAGAGCACGACGTACTCTTCCAATCCCGAAAACAGGTCGCAAGAAGGACCTCGCAGCGCTTTGAGCACAGCCAGGGAGTCTTCCGAGAAGACGTCATGCGTCGTGTCCAACAGGTCGACGCCGCCGTATCGCTCGAACTCGGGAACGTATCCGTCCTGCACGAACGTCGTCGCCCCCGCCCCTTCGCAGATCTCCCGCAAGATCCCCTCGAACTCCGCGGACTGCCCTTGGCCGTCGGACTCCGAAGAGTTTTGAAACCGGACGCGCAAATGGGAGCCGACGCCGTCGATGTATCGCACGAAGAAAGGCGTGGCCCCGCCCGCTTCTGCGATTCGTTCCACCGCTTCGCCGATCTTCCCTTTGAGCAAATGTGTGATTTCATCCGCCGGCGTGTAAAGGCGGAATGAATGCCACTGGGAACCAGGAAGATACCGCAGTTCGGGAGTCGCGTCCACGCCCAGGAGGAATCGTTCGGGCGCGAAGGCGGAGGCGGCGTCTCGCCTCTTGAAGGAAAGGACGAGTTCGCTGACGTACACGTCCTCGCCGTCGGACAGCCACCCCCAGGCGTCGCGAGGCGTCTGCGCGCCCCCGGGAAGCTCTTCGAGCACCAGGTTGTCGGCTTTCGCCAGTTCGGCTTGCAAAAGTTCGACGTCCCCCGGGTTCTCGGTGTCCAATAGGAGGCGCAGATCCATGGTGACGGCGAGGCAGTGCCTGGGAACTCCCCATCGCTCTTTCCACCGGTTGAACGTTTCCAGGCAGTCGGAGCCCTTGAGGAAGCCCGAGCGTTTGAGCTCTTTGAGAGACCATCGCGCCGGGCTTAGAACGAAGCGGCCATGGCGCACCCTCGGAACGAACGGAAAATAGCCCAGGCGCCCCCAATCCCATGGCTCCCATAGGCGTTGGAGCTCGGTTTCCATATCGGCCAAGAACCGAACGGCATTCGGCGCCTGCGCCGGAGTGTAGACCGAGTTGCGCGAATGGATGCGGACGGCTCGCCCGTCCGACATATCGACGGGGAAGAGCCCGTCCATAGTCGCCTTGACGCCGATTCTTGAGAGCGGGACGTAGTCGGTCCCCGCCGCGTGAGGCGTGTCGACGCCGATGAGCTTCACGCCCAAGGGCCGAGTGTTGACCAAGTTGGTGGCCGCGTGCGACCGCGGGTAGTAGGACAACGAGGCGCTGTACTCACGTTCGTCGTCGACGAAGGGTCGCAGTTCGGGGTCCTCGTTCATTTCCGGCAGCAGACCGAGGAATCTTCCCGTCGTACACAAGGAAGAGTGCGTTCCTGGATTGCTCCCGAGCGATACGCGGTAGTCCCCCTCAGCCAGTCGCGACCACGATCGAGCAGCCAGGTTGAGGTAGAGTTCGGCCGCCAGCTGGCACTCGCTCTCGTCGAACGGTCCGTGGGAAAGTTCGTCTATGTCGGCCTCGGTCAGGCTGATTTCTCGGCCGCCCTCAGCGAGCGCCTTGCTGTACAGGGCGGCCAGCCGCTCTTCGCGTTTTTCGTTCACCTCGTCGGGAGGAGGCGGTTTCTTCTCCGCAACCTGTTTCGGCCACGAGTAGTCCTCGGGAACGCCGATTCCCCGGGCGGGGTCAACCAGCGTCAACAAAGGAACAGTTCGTTCTATCCCATACCGTTCCAAGAAGTCCATATGGTATTTGCGCAATCCTCGCATGCCCAGCCGCATGTGGGACAGCCTCTGCAGGATGTGCATTCCCTCTTCGGCATCTTGACGAATGCGATCGGGCAACCGCAGCTGAACACCGCTGTTGAGAACAAAGTGGATCCTGTTTCCGGCGCCGTCGGCTTTGTCCGCACCGTCGACTTCCGCCATAGCCGCGTACGTGCGCGAATACTCCTCGCCGGCGTCGTCCGCAGTCGCCGGCCCGCTCAACGCGCGAATGCGGCGGTGTATGTCCAATAGACCCTCCGCATCGACACCTGCTCTTTGCAGTGACCGCACCACTTCTTCGAGCGGGTCTCCTCCGGTCAGCTTGGGCTTCAGGCTGGTGTAAAGGATTTCCAGTCCGACGAGACGCGCCACTAGGCCAAGCACCCCGCCCGGGCTCGCATGAAACTCCTTCGCGACCCCTTCGCAAAGATCCTCGACGGCGATCCCATCGTTCCCACTGCATTTGTCGAGCACGCAGTCCAGCACCGGCGTTCGCCCGATGGCCGTTCGGGACTGCGAAACGTCCGCTCGGTCCGCACCGAAGACGAGGATCTCGTTGGCTCTCCAACGCAAGAGGGGATTGCGGCACACGGTCAACCCCTTCAGCACTTCGAGGCGCTGTTCCAGCGATCGGACCACGGGCGAAAGCCACCGGAAGTCGGCGACGGCCTCCCGACGCCCCTGCGTGAACCTCACCCGCGAATCTTCGGGGTCGCCCGCGAATTCGCCGACGGAAACGCCTGCGAACAGACCGAAAGGAGTGGGACGGGAGGATATGCGGTTCAAGAACTTCCTCGTCGACAACGCCACGCGGCGAAGCCGGTTTGGCTTCATCGATGCGGGATCTCCGAGCGCGCGCTGGACGGATTCCCATAAAGCTGGAGCGGCATGGACGACCGCCTGCGCAAAGGCTGGGTCGCGATATGCGTCGCGAATGTACTCGACCAGGCCTTCACGCCCCGCAGCAGCCAAAAGAACGTCGTTTTCAGCCGGGGCGAGGCGCAGGGGGCGAGCCGCTGTCCTCAACGTGAAATGCCGCGCAGCTGCGAGCGGGCTGAAACTTCCCTCCACTGTCATTTCCTTCAGAACTCCTACCTTTTCAGAGACCGACCATTTGCCTTGTTCGTCGGTGATGGAGGATGATATGTACAACGTTGAAATACTCGGCTCGAGTCGATTCCCGTGGGAATATCTCGGCAAGAGCCGAGCGTTGGAGCGCACGTGGATGTGATGGCGTATAGGGATGATAGCTACCACGCCATCACATCCGCCTTGTATGGGCCGACGGTTCGGCATCGCCCCTGAACCTTCGCAGGCCCAGTCGCTTTCCAAGCGAAAGGGCTGCTGCCCCGCACCGGAGCTATGGCGCCCTTCATAGTTGAGGCCGACGGGCGTGGCGTCGCACAGGGACGATAGAGCCGCCACGTTGCCACGACGCCCCACAGCTCAGCGCCAGCGGCTACAGAAGCCTCCGTCGCCCGGACTCGTGCAGCCATAAGTGCGGAACCAACCGCTCATGGCTTGTTGCTTATTGGTCGATTCAGTCGGCATTGCATCGACGTCGACCTCAAAATTAAATACTATGCCATTGCAAATGAATGGCAATATCGCCCGCTGCCACGTCCAAATCGCTTTGACCGCACGCGTCCGCGTTCAAGTTTGCTTCGAGAGCGACAAAACGACCGGAGTGAGCATGGTGGCGTATAGGGATGACAGCCGCCACGCCACCACACTCACTCACGACTCAGCAGCAGAAGCTACAGAAGCTTCCGCCTCCCTGGCTCGTGCAGAAAGCGGTGCAGAGGCTGACGCTCGTGATCTGCGGGGTCGCCGCAGCGGCGGGCATCGCGTCGATGTCGACGTCCAGGTCGAGCATCGTGGTTTCCATCATTGCTGTCATTGTTCCGTTCACCTCCTTTCCATTTTCGAAGCACACGGCGCAAACAAGCTCGTAATTGAAGCCCTTGACACAACTCCGATTAGCGAAACATATACGGAACTTCATCTTGGATTAGATGAATACCCGACGAACGAATGCCAATCAGAAAAGCATGAATTGCGATCAAGTCCGAGCTAGCGAACTCCGTACGCTTTTATCTACACGTTTAGCTTAACCGAACGCAAGCGTAGAGTAAATGTAATCTGGATCACGTTCAACATCAAATCTTGAGCTTCTTAAAACAATATCTTGGGAATTTTTTAACCGTTTCTCGTCCCGGGAACGCTTAGCATGCCCGATCTGAAGAAAGTTAGCTTTCCTTCCGCACTACGAAGTAAGTGGCTGACGCCCCTCCGTCGAGAGTCCTTGGTTCGCATTCGAAACAACGCGAAAAGTCTCCGAGTCGTCGGGGAAAACCCGCTCGCATTGAACTCGAAGAAACGCCGGGTGTAACGTAGGCCGCATATCATGAGGTTTCGGTGCGTGAAGGGGACGGCCGAGACTCTCACCATTTCGGTCACTTTCAGACCGTAACCAACGGAGGTACGGCCAGGGGCAGATTCCCTCGCAGAAAGGAGACCCCATGATCCACGCCGCTTACACGCCGTCGACGACGGCGGTGGGATCGTCGCTCGCCTTGACGGCGCTGCTCAGCCTTCTGCCGCTCGTCGTCTTTTTCGTTCTTCTGGGCGTATTCAAGGTGAAAACGCACGTGTGCGCGATCATTTCGCTCGCGGCGGCCCTCGCTGCCGCAATCCTCGCCTTCGGCATGCCCGTCGACCTCGCGTTGCTTTCCGCGACCCAAGGCGCAGCCTTTGGCCTCTTTCCGATCGTCTACATCGTCATCATGGCCGTGTGGCTCTACAATCTGACGGAGAAAACGGGACGCTCGGAAGACGTCAGGCGGGTATTCGCAGCCGTCGGCAAGGGCGACATGCGGGTTCAGGCGCTCCTCATCGGCTTCTGCTTCTGCGGCCTCATGGAAGGCCTCGCGGGTTTCGGCGCGCCTGTCGCGATATCCTGCGCCATGCTGCTCGCCCTCGGCGTCCCCGCGATCAAGGCGGCGCTCGTGACGATGGTGGGCAACGCCCTCAACGTCTGCTTCGGCGCGATGGCCATCCCGGTGACCACCGCGGCGAAGCTCGGCAACTCCTCCGCCGACGCCGTCGGCGCGACCCAAGGCCGCATCACCCCGCTCTTCCTGTGCTGGATCCCCGTGCTCCTCCTCGGCATCCTCGACGGCAAACGCGGAATGAAACAGGCGTGGCCCGCCGCGCTCGCGGCCGGCGTGACCATGGGGCTGGGCCACATCTTGGCCGCAAACTTCCTTTCCTACGAGCTGACGGCGGTGTTCGCCTCGTTGCTCTCCTTCGCCTCGGTCACCCTCCTTCTGCGAGCGTGGCGCCCCCGAACGCCTGAGGAACAGCTGTCCGAGACGTCCTCGGAAAAGCTCAGCGGCTCGCGCGTGGCCCTGGGGCTCCTGCCCTACTGGCTCGTGGTCGTCATTTTCGCCGTCGCCAAGCTGTGGACGGCGGGAATCGACGTGCCCAAGGCACTCGAATCGACGGACGTGACGTTCGGCTGGCCGGGGCTCGACGGTCAGCTCGTAGACGCCAAGGGGCAGGCCGTCAAGGCAACACAGTTCACGTTCAGCTGGCTTTCCTCGCCGGGGACGATGCTCCTGCTGACCGGGCTGATCGTCGCCCTCGTCTATGGAAAGAGCAGCTCCGGCGGAAAATACCCCTTCTCCTTCGGCAAGGGGATGACGACGCTGTGGAAGACGGTCGTCGACCTCAAGCTCGCCATCCTCACCATCGCCGTCGTCATGGCGCTCGCATACGTCATGAACTTCTCGGGCCAAACGGTGGCCATCGGCACGTGGCTCGCCGCGGCGGGCGGGGCATTCGCCTTCCTCTCGCCCATCCTCGGGTGGGTCGGCACCGCCGTGACCGGTTCGGCGACGTCGGCCGGCGCCCTGTTCGCAAATCTCCAATCGACGGCCGGAGCGAAGGCCGGAATCAGCGCTCAGCTGCTCTTGGCAGCCAACGAAATCGGAGGTGGCATCGGAAAAATAGTCAGCCCTCAGAACCTCGCAATCGCGGCCACGGCGATCAAGGAGCCCGGATCCGAATCGACGCTCCTGCGCAAAGCCGCCCCCTACTCGATCGCTTTCATCGCGCTGCTCGGCATGATCGTGGTGCTTGCCTCGAGCGGGACGCTGGGGTTCCTCATCACAAACTGACGCCAGAGTTCCATCCGCACGGTAGGCAAAGGGCTTCCGCCCAGCCCAAACCCCTCAATAGAAAAGGCAAACGTATGAAAATCGCACTGTTTTCAACGTGCATCGCGGACGTCATGTTTCCGCAGGCGGCGCAGGCGACCGTCCATTTGCTCGAACGTCTAGGGCACGAGGTCTACTTCCCCGAAGAGCAAGGCTGCTGCGGCCAAATGCACGTCAACACGGGTTACTATCCCGAGGCCATGCCGCTTATTCGCAACCACGTCAACACCTTCACCCCCGTGCTCGACGGGCAGTGGGACGCCATCGTCGCCCCATCGGGCTCGTGCACGGGATCGCTCCGGCATCAGGCGTCGCTCGTGGCGAGAGACCAGGGCGAGCCGCAGCTCGCGGTCTACGCGGAAGCGCTCGCCAAGAAGACCTACGATCTTCCCGAATTGCTCGTCAACGTGCTCGGAATGGTCGACGTCGGCGCCTATTTCCCTCACAGGGTCACGTATCACACCACGTGCCATTCCCTGCGGATGGCACGCATAGGCGACACCGCCACGCGGCTCATTGCCGCCGTCCGGGGCATCGACTACGTGCCGCTGCCCGATTCCGACGTCTGCTGCGGCTTCGGAGGGACCTTCTCGCTGAAGAATCCCGAGGTCTCGGCTGCGATGCTCTCCGACAAGATGGCGAACATCATCTCGACGGGCGCAGAGATCGTCGTGGCAGGCGACTATTCGTGCCTGATGAACATCGGCGGAGGCCTGGCGCGCTCCGGCTCCGGCATCAGATCGATGCATCTGGCCGAAGTCCTCGCTGGAACCGAGGAATCCCCCTGGTTCGCCCCCGCAACCAACACGAAGGTAGGTGCATGATGGGAGCCGTCTCTGATTTCGCCAAGAGATTCCGCCCCTCAACGTGGACGGAGAAAGACGCCGAAGAGGCGAAGCTCGGCTGGCATCCGGGCCACCCGATTCCCGACGATCCGCTGCAGTGGGGCGAGCATTTTCCCCGGGCTGCTCACGAGACCCTCAAGAACACCCAGATGCGGCGCAACCTCGGATATGCGACGGGCAAGATCCGGGCCAAGCGCAATCTGCGGGTCGAGGAAATGCCCGATTGGGAAGGCCTTCGCGAGGCGGCGTCGAACATCAAGAGGGCCGTGGCAGCCGACTGGGTGAGGCTCCTCGAGCAATTCGAAGAAAACGTCACCAAGCGCGGCGGCGTGGTCCACTGGGCGCGCGACGCCGAAGAGGCCAACGCAATCGCGCTCAACCTCATTTCCGCCAAAGGAGTGGACGAGGTTGTCAAGGTCAAGTCGATGGCAACCCAAGAAATCAACCTCAACGAGCATCTGGAAGAGCACGGGATCAAAGCGTGGGAGACTGACCTGGCCGAGATGATCGTCCAACTCTCGGAAGACATGCCCTCGCACATCGTCGTCCCCGCGATCCATCGCAACCGCGCCGAAGTGAAAGCCATCTTCGAGGCGAGGATGGAGGAGGCTCAGGGTCTGAGCGACGAACCGCGCGTCCTCGCCATGGCCGCTCGCGCGCACCTGCGCAAAAAGTTCCTGACGGCAAAGGTCGCACTCTCGGGCGCAAACATCGGGGTGGCCGAAACCGGCACGGTGGGAATCTTCGAGTCGGAAGGCAACGGCAGAATGTGCCTGACCCTTCCCGAAACCCTCATCACGATCATGGGAATCGAGAAGCTCGTGCCGCGGTATCGCGACATCGAGGTCATCGGCCAGCTTCTGCCGAGGTCGGCGACCGGCGAGCGCATGAACCCGTACACGTCGTTCTGGACGGGCGTCACCGAAGGCGACGGGCCACAGGAGTTTCACATCATCCTTCTCGACAACGGGCGCACCAACGTGCTAGCCGACGAGATCGGACGCGAGGCCCTCAAGTGCATCCGCTGCGCCGCCTGCATGAACATCTGCCCCGTATACCGCCACACGGGCGGGCACGCCTACGGCTCGGTGTATCCGGGCCCGATCGGCGCCGTCCTCACACCGCAGCTGCTAGAGGCCTACGATCGCAGCGATCCAGCGTCCAGTCTGCCTTTCGCCTGCTCCCTGTGCGGTGCGTGCGGAGACGTCTGCCCGGTCAAGATCGACCTTCCGAACATCCTCGTCCATCTGCGCCACAAGTCGGTCGAAGCCAACCGCGGCGGCATTCCGAACATCTGGGACGTGGGCATGGCCGTCTCGTCGAAGGTCATGCGTTCGGGCAAGGCGATGGAGGCCGCAGGCAAAAGCGTCCAGGCTGGGCGTCTGATCGCCGGACCCAACCTGAAGATCAGCCGCGTTCCGCTTCCGGTTGCGAAAGCATGGACAAGGGTGCGCGACGTTCCGGCGCCGCCCGCCCAAAGCTTCAGGCAATGGTGGAAGGCGCGCGAAGAAGAGGAGGGCGGACGATGAAGGCGGCCAAAAGCGCACGCGAGGAGATCTTCCGCCGAATCCGAGCGGCGGGACCCATCCCCGTGCCTGAGATTCCGCGAGACTATCGCACAAGAGGCGACGGATCGGACGTCGTGGCCGAGATGGAGGAGAAGCTCGTCGATTACACGGCGAAGGTCACCCATGCGGCCACCGCCGCCGACGTGCCGGCCGCTATCGCCGAGGCGCTGTCGGACGCGGCGAGCGTCGTCGTGCCGCCCGGGCTTGACCCCGCCTGGGCGGAAGCAGCCGGGAAGGGCCGCGAGATTCACGTCGACGAGCCGCCTTTGACCAATGCCGAGCTGGACCGGATCGACGCCGTCGTCACCGCCTCGCGCGTGGCCGTTGCCCTTTCGGGCACGATCATGCTCGACGGCGCGCCGGACATGGGCAGGCGCGCGATCTCCCTGGTCCCCGACACCCACGTGGTGGTGCTCAAGGCCTCGGACATCAAGGCGACGGTCCCCGAGGCCGTCGCCGTGCTCGGCGAGAATCCGACGCGTCCGACCACGTGGATCGCCGGCCCCTCGGCGACCTCGGACATTGAGCTGGTGCGCGTCGACGGCGTCCACGGCCCGCGCAATCTTCGCGTTATCATCGTCGACGATGGAGAAGACAACTCAAATAACTGACGTCGTCGCCTTCCACGGCGAAGGCCCGGCTTGGCATGCCTCGTGGGGCGGGCTGCGGATCGTCGACATGCTCGCGGGCGACATCCTCACGATCGGCTCAGACGGAAGCGTCGATCGGCTGCCGACCGGTTCGTCAGTCGCGGCCTTCGTGCGGCCTCGCGCGGGCGGCGGGTACGTCGTGGGCGTCGAGCGCGGCATCGCCCTGGCCGATTCGGCCTTCGGCGCGCCCGTCCCGCAAGCCGAGATGTGGGCGGACCCCGGCGTTCGCATGAACGAGGGCGGCGTCGACCTTTCGGGCAGGCTGTACGCCGGGTCCATGCCGTACGACAAGACCCCGGGCGGCGCCAAGCTCTACCGCATCGGGGCCGACGGCGCCGTCGACGTCGTGCTAGATTCCGTCACCACGTCCAACGGCATCGACTTCACGGCCGACGGAAGGTTCGCCTACTACAACGACACCGCCACGGGCGGAACGAGCGTATTCGACGTCGACGAATCGGGAAGCCTCGTCAACCGCAGACTTTTCCACGACGGCGACGGCGGACGGCCCGACGGCCTCTGCGTCGATTCCGAGGGCAATGTGTGGTGCGCGATGAACCGGGTCGGCAAAGTGCGCCTCTACTCCCCCGAAGCCGAGGTGCTCGGCGAGTGGGAGCTTCCCGTGCGCGGGGTGACGGCGGTGACCCTCGGCGGGGAGGACCTTCGCGACGTTTTCATCACGACGTCGCGCGAGACGGCCGACGAGCCGGGCGCGGGCGCAGTCTTCCACATGCGGGCGGAGGTCGCGGGCCAGCCGCTGCGCGCATTCGCCGGCTGAGCGAGCGGAGGCGGCGAACAGACGGACCGCACACGCGCCCACAGAACGACCGCGCATGCGTCCCTTCAGGCCGACTGCGCGTGCGTCCGCAGACCGACCGCGCGCGGAGATTGGGATTGAAAGCGAGGACAGAATCGCCGTCATCAGCCTCGCAAGAAAACGCATGACGCCTCCGGACCCATGGCGTCCTCGCAGACTTGATGCGCGTCGTCGTCGCGCAAACGGGATCAAAGAAACGGGGCGCGGGCTGCCTTCCAGCAAAACCCGCGCCCCGCCTTTCGCGGACGCTGCGTTTCAGTGCGGAGGCGCTTCAGCGGCCGCCGCTGTCTGTTGCTTCGCCCTTACTGTCCGTTGCTGTCGCCCTCGGCGGTGATCCAGTAGCCGCGCTGCTTCCACACGGAGGCGAGGCCGTTGCCATGGACCCAGCCCTCGTAGTTGCGAGTGTGCTGTGCGATGGCGAAGGTCCGGTACGTTCCATACTCGTCGCTGACGACGTCAGCCTGCTCGGTCACGAATGCGGTGTGGTAGACCTTGCCGTTCGAGTAAGCCAAAGCCACGAAGGATCCGCGGTGGACGCGAGAGGCAAACTCGGTCCAGCTGGTGGTTCCCTGGTTGAGACCCCAGTGGCGGGCAAAGGCGTTGGCCACAGCCCACGAGTAGGTGTGCCTGGTGGAGTTGCCCCACGGGTGCGGGTGCCAGTAGGCGTCGGTGGGCTGCCCGCCGGCCGCGAGAATCTGGGAGGCGAAGTTCGTGCAGTCTGCGTGCTCGAAGTACTTGTACTGCTGAGTGTTCGGCGTGAAGGCGTACTTCTTGGCGTAGGCAACGGCCGCATCGACATTGGGAACCGTGAGCTTTTTCGTCTGAGGCTGCGTTGGGGCGGCAGGCGTTGTACTCGGGCTGGTCTGCTGCTGCTCGCCATTCGGAGCGGTCGGCGAAGCGCTCTGACTGGGCTGGCTCCCATCGGGATTGGACGGCGTTGCACTCGGGCTGGTCTGCTGCTGCTCGCCATTCGGAGCGGTCGGCGAAGCGCTCTGGCTCGGCTGGCTCCCATCGGGGCTGGACGGCGCCGCGCTCGGGCTGGTCTGCTGCTGCTCGCCATTCGGAGCGGTCGGCGAAGCGCTCTGGCTCGGCTGGCTTCCATCGGGGCTGGTCGGCGTCGCACTCGGGCTCGGCTGGCTTCCATCGGGGATGGTCGGCGTCGCACTCGGGCTCGGCTGCGACCCTCCAGGGTTCATCTTCAGGCCGCCGGTCATCGAATCGAGCTTCTGGGTGAGGGTGACGTTCTTCTTGGAAGCCGCCGGAATCGTGCTGTCCAGAATGCCTCCGGTCCGGATGATCGCCGAGACGTTCTTGGTCTTCGTCGCGTAAACGAGCTTGGGAAGCACCTGCTCCGTCTTCGCGTTGTCGGCGGGAGCCGCAAGGGTGGAGGAGAAATCGGCGACGGCGAAAATCTCATCCGAAGACACAGGGGTGTTCGCAGCCATGACCTGATCCGAAAGGGCATTGACGTACTGCGTGGCGGTCTGCTCCGAAAGGTCCGGGAGCTTGAAGTGCGCACGGATCTTTGCAATGGAGGCTGCATGTGTCGTTTTAAAGCGCGCAAGAGCCGCCGAGGGGTTCGTGTATTGCGGGGTCGCTTCGAGGGTGTATTCCCTCCCGTCAATGGCAAAACGGTAAGAATCCCGCGTGGTCTTGAAACCCGCAATCGAGCGGGCGGGGGCCTTCCTCGTGACCAAATATCCCCTCACGCCGTAGGACCTCTTGGGAGTGTTCGTATTGCCTTGGGATCCATCGGCCCCTCCTTGGGAATCGCCGGGCGAGCCTGCCGAGCTCCCCGAGTTTCCCGGAGCGGGCGTGGGATCCTCGCCTACGCGGAGACCGATGGATTTCCCCGCGGAGGAAGAAACCGGACCCGAAGCGCCGACGTCGGCGACGGCGGGGGCCACGGAGATCAGGGAAAGGAAAGAGGCGATCGCGGACACATGTCGAATCCTGCGTTTCATGTAGATTGCCTTCCGTTCAAAGGATGGTGGTGAGCTTTTCAGCCTTACCTGCGTGAGATCGTGATTTACTTGGCCTACCGCAAGGCGGCTCATGGACTTCAACCATTTCATGGATCGGAAAATGGATGAAGGGACTAAAGTCCTAGGTAGAGGATAAGCTGGAACACAAGGAAAAATCGGGATACGACATCGTTTCGCTAAGAGCGGGATACCACTTTTGATCGGAAGTAAGAGCTGAATATCGATCGAAATATTCGTTATTTATATGCACATCTTTCGGTACGGTTTCTACGACTGCATCTATTAACACATCAGAAAGTTCGGAACGACGCAATTGCCTCTTTCACACAACCTACTAGCTAGAAAAATCATTACGGCGCAAGTCCACGTCGATTACTTGCAAATACCCTCAAACGACCGCTTTGGCGCACTCAGGCATCGTTGTTGCCCGGGGAGCCCGATCAGGCGACAGGCTTTTCTTTGACTGCAATCCTTTGACTGTGAGCTCTTTAGACCCGGTCTCCGTCCGAGCCGCAGCTAAACGATTTCGTCGCGCCAACGCGGAGGCCGCTTGAAGCCGTCAGCAGAGTCGGCGTCTGCGCCTTCGACCTTGCTCTTCACCTTGAGAAGGGCTTCTTTGTAAGCGCCGAGCCGCAGAAGATAGTCCGATCGACCTTCGGCGACGCTCCGTGCCGCTTGTTCCGCTTTGCCTTCCAGACCGCCGCCCACGAAGGCGCCTGCACTCGCAGCGATCTCGCTTTCGCCTTTTGATTCGCGGACCTGTTCGACGGCGGAGTCAAACTTCCACAGCATCGAATCCACGACTTGAGGGTCGTACCGGAGCCTATCGACCATAGTCATTCCTTTCCCTTGGTTTGAGTGGCGACAAAAGAACTTGTCGGGGCGGCGCTGGGCGAACCAGGCGGGGAGTAGGGAGCCCACGTTTCGGGCGGATTGCCATCCTCATGCCGCCCAGTGGTTCGCAGCCGCTCCGGGACAGCCTCCGTCCCAGCTGGCCACCCTTCATACACTTCACCTTTCGCGCACCCCGTATCTATGCGAACAAAACTCTTCACCCTGTACCTAATAAGGATGCGAGCTCCATCTGGGCGTGCAAACACAGCCGATTGCCCTCCGTTCTTTCCCGGAGCTTCCGTTTTTGGAGATCCGAATCCTAGAGGTTTCGCCAACTTGTACATACGGCTTAAGGCCGCCTTCCATTTCTCTGGCGTCAACGGCCCGGCAATGGCGAGGTCATATCTCTCCGAGGCGTACCCACTTGGGCAATGCACTCCGAAATTCTCACCGATCTGGGCATGAACTCGAAGCGGCTCCCATTCGCCGACGCCGAACTCTTTCGACAACATGTCGTAAAACGACAACAGGAGGCCGATAGTCTGACGCCGTTCCTCGACAATCGACAGACTGCTCACCCGTGTGGGCGTAACATCGCCGTTCACGTTCTCATCCTTTCCAGAGACACAGGAAGACAAAAATAGGAGAAGAGCCCCGACAAGGCCGCCAACTGTCGACGGAACACGGCGCATCGTCAACGCTCCGGGAAGTAGATGCCGTTGCCCGCGACAACGCTGGCGATATTCTTCACCGAGGTCCGCATCTGCCCGTTTTCGGCATTGTTCATGTATTCAGAGTGCCCTTTTGATCCGGAATAGTGCACACCGTCAGCATCGGTGGCTTTGTCTGTGCTGAAATGCTCGTAGTTGAGGTTATTATGAGGTTCCGGCGTGGACGGGCCGAAGCTCTGATGCCATCCAGACCACGCCACCTTGTCGTCTTCTGCACCGCCAATGCTTGTGTGACCGGGAACCATGTTGAGCTCCGAGTTCGTCACCGCCTCGAATCCCGGCGATCCGTAGGCGATAAAGTCATCTGGAGCGGTAGTCTGCCTAAGGGCCTTCCCCGCTACCGTTGATCCGTACGAATGACCCGTTACGACCATATGGGGATCGCCTGCATGAGTCGCCTGAAGCCCATCGCACAAACCTGCTAGCTTGCGCGCGCCGATATCCGCTTGTTTCGACCCCAGAACACTTCGATCGGGATTCAAGGACTCTCCCATCGACGGCGCATCGTAATTGAGGTTGTAGACCCCAGCGACTTTCTCGCCTGGACGCCCCGAAGCTCTCAGCTCTTCCCTGCTCGCATCAAGAACCGTATTCATATCCCTGATTCCTCCGCCCCATCGACCGTCACTTTGGACGATGCTTCCATAAACACTGGAGTTCATGCCCGGAGTGTGCACTTGCAGGTGCTTCGCATGATCGACGTCGCCAATCCCCACAGCAGCCCGCAAATGACCGTCCTTGGGAGAATCAAAAGCCATGAGGCTGTAATCGGCCGAGCTCTTGTCAAGAAGCGCATCCAGTTCGGCGGGGCTCTTAGGGCAGGGAAACTTCAGAGACAGAGCATTGAGCTCAGCTCTGCGCTGGAGCAACGCCCGCAGCTCTTTGCTGCGCCGATCAGGGCTTAGAGGATCGCTCTCGCTCAGCTCATGCCGAGGACCCTGCCGGTTCCACGGGCTGTTGTCTCTGACCTCTTTGGCAGCTTTCCTTTCCTCTCTCTGTTTTTCCTTTAGTTCGCGCTCGAGCTCCTCGACCCTGCGGTTGACCGCATCCCGCTCGGCCTCCAGACGAAGAACATTCGCCTTGTGCCTAGCCATGGTTGGAATGCCATCGAGATTGCCAATCCAGTCGGGGTGCTCCTTGATAATTTTCTTCTGATCCTCCACGGACATCGCCGTCCACCAGTCGTTGACCTCCTCAACGCCCCATTTCGAATTGGGTTTCTTCACGCCCCACCCGAAGATCTCAGGCTTTGGCCCCACCGCCATTTTCTTAATGTGCGCCAGACTGTCGTATAGATCGCCCGCCGCGTTAAGCAGGTCCTTCCCTTTCTGGAGGCAGACGTTGACGAACCTTTGAAGCCTGCGCCCCGGATCGGTTTCTTCGTTCAACAAACTCGCTCCGCTGGTCATGAGTTCGTCGAGGTTGATCTGACAATTGGGGTCAATATTGCGAACTTTGCCGTCGGATGTGAGAACTCCTCCTGCTGCGTGAATGATGGAGGAAACCTTCTTCGCTTGGATGACGAGCTTGGACACCGCCTGGGCAAGCTGCTCGAAATCGGTCTGCGCTTTCTGGTACGCCGCGCTCACATCCGAAGCATCGTCGGCCAGCGCCCTCCGCCTACGCATTTCGGCCTCGACGAACTCCCCCGAGAGATCGGCGTTGTTGATGTCAAGGATCTGATCACCCACATCTTTGTATCTCTTTGCCAGCCCAGACGCTTCCGCGGCGGCGCTATCCAGCGGCGCCCCACTCCACCGCTCGAGTTCGTGAAACGAGACCATGGACCTGTTTTCCTTCCAATGCGTGATGTTTCGGCTATGGCAAAGTCGCTTGGCTTAAGTATGCCACAGCCCGCAAGAGGAAGGGAGCGTTTTCAACATTTCACAATATGAAACCACGGAACTAATCTGTGGAATTTAATTCTGTCTCGCCCCCCTCTAAAGAGCGCCCTCTCAAAGCCGGTCTAAATCACTGTTCCGATTCCCGTAATTTCAAGGAGCCCATGACGCGCATCTCGACAGATTCGCAACTTTGGAATTATTCAAGAATTCTTTCGCTCGATGCGTCTCGGTTGTCGAGCCGCATTATGGCCCGCACCCGGGCGCCGTCAAGTGTCGGCGGATTCGCCTTCCCAGCGCGGCAGGGCGCCAAGCGGGAAAACCGCATCCGCTCGGCGCCCCGCGCCATTCGTCAGAGGCGGAGGCGACGCGTCTTCGTCGCGAGCCGTTCCATTGCGTTCGGTGAGTTCGACGTCGGCCCATCCGACCAGCAACTCCCCGAAGCATGCACTCGTCGACAACCGCCCCTACTCCGTCAGCAGCTCCCTCGATGTGACCGTGCGCGTCTTGCGAGCCAGGACCATGACGAGCAGGGCGGTTATAACAAGCAGCGCCATGCCCAGGCCGGCGACCATGGGGACCGGCATCTCTGCATCCAGCCGCTCGACTCCCAGGGACCGAAGCAAACCCTCGAATAAGGGAATGGCGGTCACACTTCCGATCGCGATCCCGATCGCGCCGCCTATTGCAACGGGCGGAAGATAGCAGGCGAGCATTTGGCGCATGAGCTGGGCATTGGTGAATCCCGCGGCCTTGAGCACTCCGAAAGTGCGCCGCGAGCGCACCATCGCCGAACCGACCACCAGGCCGATCACCAGCATCGTCACTAACCCTGCCACGCCGAAGATCGCGAAGGACATCGTCTTGCTCATCGCGAGGTAGGGAGCGACGTAGGACTCGGAGATCGCATACGAGTTGACGACGTAGTCGTACCGCCCCTTCATCTCGGTTCTCACTTTGCCGACGAAGGCGTCGATATTCTGGCCTTCCTTGAGGACGGCGATCGCGTACTTCGGCCGGTAGGCGGCGTTCATGCGCTTGGCGCCGTCGATGGTGACCGAGGCGACCATGCCCATGCGCACAACGGTCTGCGTCAAACCCGTCACGAGGTAAGTCGCCTTCCCTCCTTGAAAATCGACGGTCACTTCGTCGCCGACGTCCACGCCAAGGCTCTTCGCGAACTTGCCGCCAAGGGATATTTCATTGGCGGACTTCGGATATCTGCCCTTGTAGACGGACCGGCTGCCCTTCGAGGAGGGATAGGAATCGGCGACCGAAAGTGACACCGTGCGCCCGGACACGTCGGCGTTCCTGGTGTTGTCGAAGATCTGAACACGCTCGACTCCGGGCATCGCCCCCAGGTCTTTGCGCACGGCCTCGACCGAGCGGCCTTTCAGCACCGAGACGGTGACGTCCTGCCGGTCCCCGATGAAAATGCCGACCACCTTGCGGGAATCTTTGAACAGGGCCGAGTACAGTGCCACGGAAAAGACGGAGGCGAAAGCAACCATCGCGATCACAATGACCACCATGATCGTCTGAGCCCGGGCCTGAAGAGCAGACTTCACACCGAGCACCAGCGTCAGCGGCCCGCGTGCCTTTCGCAGGGGCAAATGATTGGAGTGGAATGAGTGTGTGGCCTCCCCGCCGCGCAAGGCCTCGACGGGAGGTATCTTTCGCACTTTTCTGGCGACCGCGAGGGCGGTGACGCCGACGACCGCCAGCATCGCTCCCGCTGCCGCGCCCACTCCGAGGACGCCGACCTTCGGAGACCACTGCAATCCGGACTGGGACTCGACCAGCTGGCGTATCGCCGGGAAGAGGGCGACGCCGACCGCGGCCCCCGCAAGGGAAGCCGCCAAGGCGACGATCGCGAAGGGCAGAGCGAGCAGCCGGGCAATGTGGCCAGAACGGAAGCCGAGGGCCTTCTGCGTCCCCAACGCGGGCATCTCGCGGACGATGACCGAGCGGATGGCGAATCTGACGATGACCGCCACCACGGAGGCGACGATCGCCGCAAAAAGAATGAAGGAGAAAATGAGGACGTTGGCGGGGATCATCAGCACCGAGGAAAGCAGCTTCCACCCGACGCTCACGAGAACCGGGCTTGCACTCCCGCTTTGCACCGCAGCCTTGGTCACCTTCGAAGAGATCTCTGCTGCGACGTCGTCCGCCTGCGACACGTCTTTAACGAGGGCCCTCAGCTGCCAGACGCGGTTCATTCCCGGAGCCGACGCCAAAGCGGCGGCCTCGGAGGCTTTCACCCGAAACTCGACCTGGATCGAGCCCATCACGCCGCTCACGGGATTCTCGTGGAATCCCTGAATGTGATACCGATGTTTGACTTCGCCTACTGTCATTTCAAAGGGATCTCCGAGCTTGTATCCTCCGGCCGTCTTGAAGGAATACGGCAGCCATATGGGGTCGGCGTGACGCTTGGAATCTTCGGCCACAACTCCGCTTCGTCCAATGCGCGTGTCTTTGTCTTGCTCAACGATCGTAACGGCGCTGATCTGCTCCTTGCCGTCGTACTCGAAGGTTGCGCCTGCCCGCAGCGTCTGAAGAAGTATGTGATCCTTGACCCGGCCGTCTTCCCTGGCGATTCTCTCGGCGTCGCGGGCGCCTTTTTCGTTCTCGAGCAGGATGAAAATATGCTCGGTGTTGAGCTTGGCTGTGGCGTCGTCCAAAGTCGCCGGATACTGGAGGATCAGAACGGCCGCGAGGTGCAGCATTGCTGACGCGATGGCCACGAGCAGGCCGACGATGACGAACTGTCCGCCCGATCTGCGCAGGCTTCGTTTGAGGAACATGCGGCGCATTGTCACCACCCCATTTCCTCGAGGAACGCGGCGAGACGGTCGCGGCGGTCCTTGTCCGCGGTCTCGAAGGCGCCCAAGTTCAATTCGCCCTGGATCGTCCCGTCGCGCAGGTAGAGGATGCGGTCTCCGCGCAAAGCCGAATTGAGGTCGTGGGTCACCATGGCCACCGTCTGGCCTGCGCGGTTGACTCGGCTGAAAAGATCGAGAATGCGCAGCGAGTTTTCGGAGTTGAGCTGCCCGGTGGGTTCGTCGGCGAAGACGACGTCGGGTTCGTTGACAAGGGCCCGGACGATGGCGGCCCTCTGGCCCTCCCCGCCCGAAACCATCCCCGGAAACTTCTTTCTGGTCGCCTCGTCGACGTCCACGAGGTCAAACAGCGCATCGACGCGGGCGGCCACGGCCTTCCGCTTGCCGACGAGCAGCCCCGGCGCCATCGCATTGTCCGTGAGGGACATCGAGTCGAGAAGGTTGATCTGTTGGAAGACGAAGCCGCAGTGGGTCCGCCGGAAGACCGCCAGCTTGTCCTGGCTGAGCTCTGTGAGGTCCTCGCCGTCGAACACCACGCTTCCCAGGGACGGCTTGTCCATGCCCGAAAGCGCGTAAAGGAGGGTGGATTTTCCTGCGCCGGAGGGCCCCATGATTACGGTGAAGCCGCCGCGGCGGATCGTCAGGTCAAGGTTCTTCAGCACATGCTGCTGGGTCCCCTTGTGCGAGAAAGTCTTCGAAAGCTTCTTCGTCACAATCACGTCCTTGGAGTGCGACGTTTTCCTCTCAGATTGCGCCGTGTCATTGTTCTTTTCGCGTACCGCATTGCGGTTCTCTGTTGCGCTCATGCTTCCAAGGTACGCAACAACCGATTACGAAGCCTTTTCGCAATTCTTAACTGTTTCTTAACTCTGCCGGCAAGATTCTGAACGGCGCGCGCCCTATACTTCGGCGCGCCTTGCCATTGCGCCCGGAGAGAAGGGCCGCTCGATCGGCAGAGCCGAACCTTGCGCCCCGCCCGCAGACCTCACCTGGCGAGCGGGATTTCAAGGACGACGGCGAAGCCGGGGTCGGCCAGGCGGCACGAAAGCGCCCCGCCCATGCGCTCCATGAGGCAGCTTGACGTGTAGAGGCCGAGTCCCTCGCCGGGCACCCCCTTCACGTTCGAACCCCGCACGCCCTTGCCCAAGATCGCCTCGATCTCTCCGCGGTCCACGCCCGGGCCGCGGTCGCGGACGACGATGAGAAGGAAGTGCTCATCGACGCTTGCCGTCACCTCGATGGGCGTGCCGGCGTACTTGCGCGAGTTGGCGACTACGTTGTCGAAGACTTGCCGCATGCGCAGCCGGTCGACGGAGACCAGGCAGTGCGGCAGGGAAAAGTCCGCCATCGCCTCGTCCGCGTCTGCCGCCCTCAGCCACCTTTCGACGTCCTCACTGCCGACAGGAACGGGGGTGACCCGAAGGGAGGCGATTTCCTCGCGGTTGGCCCGGGCGACGTCCGCCATGAGCTCTTCGATCTGACCGGCCTTGTGACGAATGACCTCGATCTTCTCACGTTTGGATTCGCTGGCCTCCGTCGCCGCGAGGAGCTCCGCGGTGGCGGCGATCGAGGCGACCGGCGTGCGAATGTCGTGCCCCAGCTCGGCCACGAGCTGTTTCTTCGACTCCTTCGCCGCGGCTTCGGCCCTGCGCGCCCGGCCGAGCTCGTCGCGCATGATGTCGAACGCCTCGGTGAACGGCCCGAACACGTTGTTCCGATCCATCCGCAAGGGGACGTCGAGATTGCCTTGTGCCACCTCGCGCGCAAAGAAACTCAACTGTTTGAAGGGCCGCAGAAGGCGCCGCCTGGACACTGCGACGACGAGAAGGCAAAACGAGGCTACTGCGAGGATCGTTCCGCCCGCCAGCCGGAGCGCCGCCCTCCGGGCCTCTTCCTCCTTTTCCACCCATCCGTTGTAAATCCACATGCGCCCAACGTGCCTCCCTCCCGCGACAAGCTCGAAACCGACCGCGCCCGTCCGCATAGCGTCGCGATCGCCGTCGATCCTTCTGCCGCGCGAGTACACGAGTGATCCGTCGTCTCCAACGACGGTGACCCGGGGAAAACGCCGACCGGTCCGGGCGTCGGCCGCGCGGGCGTCGGGCCAGGACTTTTCGACCGCTTCGACGAGCTCGTTGGCGGGCACGACGTCGGACTTGAAACCCTTGGCGGGCTCGGAACCGAACAGAATCGCAAGAGCGGCGGCTGCCGCGACGACGACAGCGGCGACGGCGCCCTTCATCGGCTGCCCTTCCCCCGGTTGTCCGCTCCCTGGCCTTTCCCGCCGTTCGCTTTCAGGCCATTCCCGCCGTTCGCCCTCAAGCCTTTCCTTCTTCGGCCGCCTGCCAGCCTAGCCGGAATCGCCGAGGCGTCCCGCGTCGTCACAGCGTTTCTCCGGCCTTCGCGGGCCTTTCTCCGGCTCTCGCGGGCGTTTCTCCGGCCTTCAAGGACGCCCCGCCCTCGCGAAAACGGTATCCCCTCCCCCATACCGTGCAGATGTATGCCGGATTGTCGGGGTCGGGCTCGATTCGCCTGCGGAGGCGGCGCACGTGGACCGCCAAAGTGCCGTCGCCCGTGACGGCGCCGCCCCACACCTTGTTCAACAGCTCCCGTTTTTCGACGATCCTCCCCCGGTTGGCCACAAGGTAGGCGAGCAGGTCGAACTCCATCGCCGCGAGCTGGATCTCCGCGCCGTCGACGTTCACCCGGGAGGATTCGAGGTCGACGGCGAGCCATCCGTCGTCGTAGACGCCGACCTCACGCCCGCCCGCAGATCCCGAGGCCGACCTCGCCAGAGCCCGCCGCACCTTCGCCACGAGGAGGGCCAGCGAATAGGGTTTGACGATGTAATCGTCCCCTCCCAGCGTCAGGGCGAGAATCTGGTCGTCTTCGCCCGTGCGCGCCGAAATGAAGACGACCGGGGTGTCTCTGTCTTTGCGGAGCCTGCGGCAGAACTCGAATCCGCTGGCACCCGGAAGGTTGACGTCCAACAGTATGAGCCGCGGATCCAGTTTCGACACGGCCGCGAGGGCTTCCTCGGCGCTGCCCACAGCGCGAGCCTCGATCTGCGACAGATTGAGGTACTCGACCGTCGAGGCCGCAAGCGCCGCTTCGTCTTCGACCATCAGCACATCGATTTGCTCCGCCATTCGTCAACCCTAAAGCCGCGCGGCGAGCTCGGGCAAGGCGCGCAGCTGGCCGACCGCCGTCGCCATTCCCGCGGGGACAGCACAGCGCGGCATTGCCGGCGCGCATCAAATCTGCGCCTTCACCCTTCGCGCGGGGACAGCACGCCAAAGGTATGACGCGCGGTGGACGGTTGGCCGGCCCCATTCGCGCGGGGACAGCACTGTCTTCGTGAACGGCAACATGACACGCACGCAGCCTTCACCCTTCGCGCGGGGACAGCACCCTTTCGAGCGCCGCCGTCGAACGTTCGTATCTCGATTCGCCGGTGATGACGAAATCGACGATCGCTCCGAAGTAGCTGTCCATGAGCAGGCGAACGACGTCGACCGTCGGCAGCGCCGGATCGACGACGCCGCAGGCCTTCCACCGATCGACCAGGACGGTGAGAGCTTTCCGAAACTCCGAGTGCCTGCGCCGCATGTCCTGGTTGAGGCCGGGGTTGCGAATGGTCTCCGCCCACGCGTTCACTGCCAGACGCACCGAGCGCAGCATCCATTCCGGGGGCTCTGCGCCGTCGGTCCGGCCCATCTCCTCGAATATCCGCAAAGCCTCGTCCGTGTGGACGTCGTCGGCGACGTCCTCGCCTGCGGAGGCTCGCCCGCCTTCGCCAGGCCTCTGCCTGCCCTCTTCGGATGTCTGTTCGCCTTCGTCGGGAGCGTCTTCTTCGTCACTTCGAAACCTTTCGCGCTCCACCTTCTCCATATGCTGCCAGAAAGCCAAGGCGACTTCTGCGTACACCTCCCTCAAGGAGGGAGGATTCTCACGTTTTGCGAGAATCGCGATTCTCGCAAACACGGCGTCGGTTCGCTCTTTGCACACCGTCACGATCAGCTCGTTTTTTCCGCCCGGAAAGTAGTTGTAGACGGTGCTCGTGGACATGCCGACGGCGTCGACGACGTCGTCCATCGAGGTCGCATGAAAGCCGTTCTCGGCGAAGCACGCTTCCGCGGCCACGACTATCCGCTCGCGTTGGCGCTTCTGGTGGCCGGCGCTGACTCTGGGCATGTTTCAAGGGTACCCTGACCCGTAAATCGAAACGAGCGTTGTTGCTAACGGCCTGCATGCGGCGTAAGCTCGCATGAGTAAAACGATCGTTTCGATTTGAAAGCGTTCACATGTCTGCCATCACTCAAGAGTCCACCGCCACAAGCGGCGGGAAAACCAAGAACAAAGCCGCGATCCTCACGAGCATCATCACAACCCAGCTGATGATCGTGCTCGACATGACGATCATCGCCGTGGCGCTGCCAAGCATGCAGAGCAGCCTCGACATGACCGACGCCCAACGCCCGTGGATCGTCACAGCGTACACGCTGGCCTTCGGCGGCCTCGTGCTCTTCGGCGGGCGCCTCGTCGGAATCATCGGGATCCGACGGGCCTACCCGATCGGCCTCATGGGATTCTCGATAGCCAGCCTTGTGGGCGGCCTGGCGCCGTCCTTCGCCGTGCTGGCCGGCGCACGCGCCGCCCAGGGCGTCTTCGGCGCCTTGCTCGCCCCCACCATTCTGGCCTTCATCAACAACTCCTTCGTCAATCCCAAGGAGCGCGCCGGCGCCTTCGCGCTCATAGGCGCCACCGGAGGGATCGGCGCCGCAGTGGGCCTCCTCCTGGGAGGGGCGCTGACCGACCTCCTCAACTGGCGATGGGCGATGTTCGTCAACATTTTCATCGCCGCCTTCGCTCTCGTCACCAGCCGCAAGACGCTCCCGCCTACTCACAAGAACAGTTCCGGGGCTTCGATCACGGACGACTTTTTCGGCCTCGTGTTGGGGTGCATGGGACTCTTCAGCGTCGTCTTCGGCCTCGACCGCGCCGAACGCACATCGTGGGGTTCGGCATCGACCGTCACGTTCATCAGCGTCGGCTGCGCCCTGCTTGTCCTTTTCGTCATCCGGGAAACGACGGCCCGCAAGCCCGTGTTGCCCCTGTGGATCGTCGCGAATCCGGCGCGCAGCGCCTCGTACGGCACGCAGTTCACCTTCGGCGCGGCCCAAATGGGCACGGCCGTCTTCATGACGTATTACCTGCAGGAGCACCTTGGATACTCACCGATGAAGACGGGCGTGGCCATGCTCCCGATGGTCGCCGGCATCGTCGTCGCCGCGGCGATCTCCGGCAAGCTAATTTTGCCGCGCCTGGGAGCGCAAGCCGCATTCCCCCTCGGGCTCGGCCTTTCCGCCGCGGGCGCGGGAATCCTGTCGCTCATGGACGTCGATTCGTCGTTCGCACAAGCGGCCCTTCCCGGCCTCATAGTCTTCGGCCTCGGCATGGGCGTCGCCGTGCCCATCGCGTTCAATACGGGCACGCGAGGCATCGGCCCGTCGCACATCGGCCTGGCCTCGGCGACGCTCAACGCGAGCCAGCAGGTGGGGTCCTCCTTCGGCGTCGCGATCCTCTCGACTTACGCGACGCACCTGGGCAAGTCGTACGCCACCGATCACATGGACGGTTTCCGATCGAAGGTCGCGACCGCCCTCTTCAGTGCCCAGACCAGTCCGCAATCCCCGGACGGCAAGAGGATCATCGCCTCCATGCGGGCCGAGTTCGCCGACGAGGCCCAGGTCAACGCCTATTCGGGAGGCTTCGTGCTGCTTGCCATTCTCATTGCCAGCGTCGCAGCCGTCATCGCGATAGGCGCCATCGCGTTGAGAATCGCGCGGCGCCGCACGGGCGCCGGAACCGCGAGCGCCACTGCCCCGACGCCCAGCACGGCGCCTGTGACGGCACGCATCGAGATCAGCGAGCCGAGCGCCGCCTCGCGGGATTCCGCGTCGGCCTTTGCGGCTGGGGCCTCGCCGGCTTCTCAGGCTTCGCCCGACGTCGAAGATTTGTCAGCCTCCGAGGGCGTCGCGTCCGCCGCCGAAGCCTTGCCCGCCGCCGAAGCCTTGCCCGCTGCGTCCCCGACGCCCCTCGCGGCAACCTCGGCCGGGCCCGCGACGACGCTGAACAACGAGCCCCCGACGCCAGAAGCAGAGGGAACCGAGCCAAGCGCGGGGGCGCCGAACCCGGAAATCCCCGCTGACCAACGCCAAAGCCAAGGCGACGTTCCGGCCCTGGACATCGAGATCGAGAGCCCCGCGCTCAACGCGCTGGCAGCTTCACGCTCGGCTTCGTCGGCCGCGGACACACCCGACGATCTGACCGTGCGTTACTCGGAAGAAGTCGGACAGACGTCGGACGGATCGACGGCGCGGACCATTGCCATAACGGTCACGGGCACTGCCCTGGCGACGGCCGCGTTTGCGCTGAAGGTCGTGCGCCGCAGGCGTTCGAAGTGACTCACGTCGGGCCCGGCGTCACGCACCGGGCCCGACGTCTCATTTTTTGCCCATGGGGATGTCCGCGACCATGTCCGACGACGGAGCAGACGAACCTGAAGCCGGCTCCATCGTCAGCATGACCGATTCCCCCTCGTCCGGCATAGCAGACAAAAACGCGTACCGCGCCTTGCTTCCCGAAGGGTACATGCCCATCGAGGTCATTCGCCTGCCCTTGACCGACCAGGCTTGAACGGCTTTTCCGCGTGGAATCTGCATCCCCGCGGGCATGACCAGCGCCGCGGAATGCTCCTTGTACGACCACACGAGCCGGATGGTGTGTCCGTCGGCCGTCTTGTGGGACGTCTGGCTGTAATCGGACGCCTGGTTCAGGGCATTGAACTTTGTTTCATCGGACATTCCGCGCATCGTCCACGCCCTGCCCGCGGCGAAGCCCCCGGCGGCGAGGAAGACGGCGGCGGCCGCCCCCGCGAGCCTTCGCACCCATGTTCTTCGCCTGGGAAGCTCAACGACGTCGGCGCGGGCATTCTCTGAGCCGCCCGAAGAAATGCGCGCCATGAGCTCCGCCTTGACGTTAGCGGGCGGCTGCAGCGGCTCGCCGTCGAAGGCGGCCGCGCCCAGCAGTTCGGCTTCGGGAGTGCCGAAGGCGATGTCGTCGCGTTCGGTCATCGGTCCTCCACAACCTCGCGCAGCTGCGCGATTCCATTCCTGATATGGGTCTTGAGGGTGCCCAACGGCATGTTCAAAGCCTGCGCCGCCTGCACGTGGGTCATCGACTGGAAGAAGACCGCGTCTATGCAGGAGCGGACCGGCTGGTCGAGGTCGGCGACGGCCCGTGCGACCTCGCCGCGCCGCTCGCGAGAAAACACGGCCTCGGCCACGGAATCGCATTCGACGTCGAACTTGGCCGAAGAAGCCTCGCGAAGACGCCGGGACTCGTTCGACCGAATACAGTCGATGGCCCGCCTCCGAGCAAGGACGGCCAGCCACGCCTTGGCGCTGCCCTTCGCGGGGTCGAAGGACGACGCGCGCTTCCACACCTGCCAGAAGGCCTCCTGCAGAACGTCTTCAGCCAGGTCGGCGTCGACGACAATGCGGCGAATGAGAGCCAAAAGATGGCCGGCAGCACGGTCGTAGAGGAGGCCGAAGGCCTCGCCGTCGCCCTTCGCGACCGCGACGAGCAGGCGGTCGAGATCGTCGTGAGCATCGTGCACGGCAACTATGCTAACGGCTCGACCGGCGACTCGCCGTCCAACGCTCTTCGCAGCCGGCATCGCTCCCGCCGTTGGACGCGTTGCCATCCTTCTGGCCGCCGCTGTCCCTACGACCCGCATCGCTCACCCGAATGTGAAGGAGTGGAGGCGAACACCGCCCCTCGCTGCGACCGTGAGGGTGCCCCTCTTGGCGTTGTCGCCGGGGAGAAGGTCGATCGCGTTGGGAATTCCTTCGACCTTTCTTGTGTAACTGTGCCCTTGGAAGGTGTAGGTTATTTCGCCTTTGCCCGATGCAACGAGGTAGACGCGACGGGAATGAAGCCCCAGTTTCACGCTTGCGCCCTCGGAAGCGGGCGCGGCCGATTCGCCGTCGGCCGTCCATTTGCCTGAAAGGTTGAACTTGCCCGGTTTCGGGTCGCTTGACTGGCCGTAGTCGACGGTGCCCTCGGCAAAGGGAACCTTGCCGTCGTAGTAACGCGCCCTGTCCGGGAAAAGATAAGTCTCCGGATTCGCCTCCTCGGCCCGGGCGGCGTCGGCCTTCGAATCGTCCTTGTCGGAGAAAACCGGATCGGGAAGCTTCTTTCCCGGGTTTTGCTTGGCGAGCAGTTCTCGGATGAGCCTCTCCGTCCTCGCTTCGCCGTTTTCGCCGTAGTGGATGTGCCGAACCTTGCCCTGCGCATCCACGAGGTAATGCGCGGGCCAATAGTGGTTGTCGAAAGCGCTCCACGTCTTCAGATCCGAATCGACGGCGACGGGATAGGTGATTCCGAGCTTTTGCGCGCCGCCCTTGACGTTTTCCGGCTCTTTTTCAAAGGCGTACTCCGGCGAATGGACCCCGACCGCCTGAAAACCGTAGTCCCGGTAGGCCTTGTAGAGTTTCTCGATCCCCGGCGCCGAGCGCTGGCAGTTGATGCACGAGTACGCCCAGAAGTCGACGAGCCGCACTCCGCCGGCGGGCACATTGTGCTCGAGGGCGCGGCCGCCGGGGGTGTTGAACCAGGCGGCAATCCCGGTTATCGCGGGCTGCCGCCCGCAGTCGGCGAGTTCGGGCGAATCCGGCGAGCACGTGAACTTTCCCGGCTGCTCGCCGTGAAGGTACTCGTCCGCGGCCCTTTGGAGGTTCGCCGTGTAATCGGGGAGGGCCCGCTGGATTCTCGCCGGCAGATCGAAGACGATGCCCGCCGCCAAGGCGATCATCGCGCCTCCCGCCGCCATCCGAATGCCGCGCTGCCGCTTCCGATAGCCCTTGATGCGCTCGGTCACGCCCCGCCCTGCGAGGGCGAAGAAGAAGAGGGGAACGGCGACGCCGACGGCGAAGGAGATCGCCAGCGCCGCAGTTTCGGCGCCGACTCGCCCCGTTGAGCCCGCCACGCTGATCGCCGCGAGCACCGGCCCCGCGCATGGAACGTAGGCGGTTCCGAGCACGAGGCCGAAGACGAATCCGTTGGAACGCTTGTCCACCTGTTTCATGCGTATGCGCGCGAACGGCTTTTCCAGCCATTCCTCGACCTTCGGGATCATAAGCGAGACACCGATGAGCGCGAGGAGGGCGACGCCTGCCCACCGAATGAAATCTTGGGGAAGCCCGAGAAGGCTGAGGACAGTCGATCCGAGCAGAGTCACGGTCGTGAAGGAGACGACCAGCCCGAGCGTGACGAGCAGGGGATATTTCCTCGACGGCGACTTGCCGTCGGAAGATGCGCCGGTCGCGCCCGCGAGGAAGATGATGGGGAGCATCGGCAGTATGCACGGCGATACGCCCGTGATCAGGCCGCCGAACAAGCCGATGAGAATCTGCGAGAACATGATTTCCCTTTCGCCGCCGTTTGTATTTCACCGTTGGTTCGACGCCGACGCCGCCCACGGATGTGTGCAACATTTCACACATCTGGCAGGTCTTGCGGCGTCGAACAGCGATTGAAGGCGGAGCAATCCGCCCTGCAAACAACCACTCGAACAAAGGAATACCCATGGCTCGCAAATTCTTCGCATCGACCGCCCTGGCCTCCGTCGCCCTTGTCGCAGGCTTGGGCTTGGCGGCGTGCGGCGCCGACGATCAGCCCTCCGACAAGATGTCGACGACGCAAAACGAGAAGATGTCGGACAAGGACAAGACATCCGACAAGGACAAGATGTCGGACAAGGACAAGACATCCGACAAGGACAAGATGACCGATAAGGACAAGCCGTCCGACAAGGACAAGATGACCGATAAGGACAAGCCGTCCGACAAAGACAAGACAACCGATGGGTCCATGAAGGACAAAGGAACAGACGGCTCGATGAAGAACGGCTCCATGACCGACGGGTGACGGCGTGTAGAAAAGGAGGCGTCGCATACAGCCAATCGAATCGGAGACGACGCGTGGCGTGGGGCCGCGATCTCACGTCCCCACGCCACGTACGACGGCAGCGCCGGTTCGGCGCTGCCGTCCGATGCTTTTGCGTCGCTCGCCCCGCGGGGCGCTGCCTTATAAGCCCTTTGACGAGCCCTTCGTCGTCACTTGCCCTGCGGGCGCACGAACGGGAACGTGATCGTCTCCCGGATGCCGAGGCCCGTCATGGCCGTCAAAAGCCGATCGACGCCCATCCCCATGCCGCCGCACGGCGGGAAACCCTGCTCGAGGGCCTCGATGAATTCTTCGTCGAGCTGCATGGCTTCGGGATCGCCGTTGGCGGCCTCCAAAGACTGCGCTACCAAACGCTCGCGTTGGATCACCGGGTCGGCAAGCTCCGAGTATGCCGTCGCCAGCTCTATTCCGCGCACGTACAGGTCCCATTTCTCGGTCAGTCCGGGCTTCGAACGGTGAGGCCGGGTAAGGGGCGACGTGTCCTCCGGGAAGTCGAGCACAAAGGTCGGCTCCCACAGTTTCGAGCCGACGAGCTCTTCGAAGATCTCCTCGGCGATTTTCCCCGCGACCCAGTAGGGCGCCACGGAGATGCCGTGGCGGTCGGCAATTGCCTCAAGCTTTTCGCGCGGAGTTTCGACGGTGACCTCCTCGCCCACCGCTTCGGAGATCGAGGTGTACAGATCGATGCGCGCCCACTGGCCGCCCAGTTCGTATTCCGTTCCGTCGGAAAGGGCCACCGTTGTCGTCCCGAGGGTGTCGAGGCAGGCGCGCTGAACCAGCGACTGGGTCAGCTCCGCCATCGTGTCGTACGTCGCGTACGCCTCGTACGCCTCAATCGCCGTGAATTCGGGGGAATGGCTCGAATCGGCGCCTTCGTTGCGGAAGTTTCGGTTGATTTCGAAGACTTTGTCGACGCCCCCCACCACTGCCCTCTTAAGGTAGAGTTCGGTGGCGATGCGCAGGTAAAGATCCTGGTTGTAGGCGTTGATGTGGGTGATGAACGGGCGGGCGGCCGCGCCTCCGTGGATGGTCTGGAGCATGGGGGTCTCCAGCTCGAGGTAGCCGCGATCGTCGAAGTTGGCGCGCAAAGACTTCGTGACACCCGCACGAAGGCGCACCATGTCGCGGGCCGCCGGGCGCATGATGAGGTCGAGGTGGCGCATGCGCACGCGCGACTCCTCGGAAAGGGTGACGTCTTCGCCGTCGGCGTTCGTGTACACCTTCGGCAGGGGGCGGATGGCTTTGGAGGCAATCCGCCAGGAGCGGGCGAACACGGAGAGCTCGCCGCGCTTGGACGTTCCGATGTACCCCTCCACGAAAAGGTGGTCGCCGAGGTCGACGTCGGCCTTGAACCTGGCGAAGGCCTCCTCGCCGACGTTGGCCAGCGACAGAAGCACCTGGATGCGGTTTCCCGGGCCGTCCTGAAGAGTCGCGAAGGCGATTTTCCCGGACGAGCGCGAGAGCATGACGCGTCCGGCTATCCCCACGGCGACGTCGGCCAGTTCGACGCCTGCTTCGAGGCTGCCGTATTTCTCTCGCAGCTCGGGAATCGTCGTTGTGACGGGAAGCTCGACCGGATACGGTTCGATGCCTTCGTCGATCATCTTCTGGCGTTTGGCGAGCCGAACGCTGATCTGGCCGGGAAGGTCGTCGTTCTGCGGCGCCGCGGCGGGCGTCTCGTTGGTAGTCACGGACAATAGACTACAGCGTGGAGCTCGCCCGTGCGGATTTAGCTTCGTCCCGGTTTGGCTTCATGGCGCGCCCCAGGCGTGGATTGCGCGCGGATTCGGCCCTTCGGACCGCCCAGCGCCCGGTCGCGCCACGCTCCAGACTTCGCCGAAACGCCCCTCCGACGAAGGGCGCGGCGAGGCGGCTACGCGGCCTGCCCGAGCTGCGTTGCAGACGCGGCCCGCGATTCGGACATTCACAGGGAAACGCCCGAATCGCGGATGCAGCGGCGCCCTTCCCCAAGAAGCACAGCCTACGCGGCAGGAGCGATCACATACGCCAGCGCGCACCACACTTGCAAGGATGCCGCTGGGCGAATGACCGCAGAGTCGCCGTCGAAGACGACTCTGAAATAACCTTTGGACGTGTCGAGCACGCAGACCGACCCTCGGGTTCCCGCGGTCTCCGTCGCCGGCCTCGAATAGACGGCCCACAGCTTCCAATCGCCCTCGCGCAGCGATTCGCGCACCTCCGGCCAGAACGTGCTCATTTCGTCGGCGAGTCTGTCGCGCACGCTGCCGACGGGAGACTTGACGCTCGGCCCGCTCGCAGAATCGGCGCCTGCACCGCCTTCGGAGGGTTCGAGCAGCCCCAAAACCCATTCTTTGGGCACGCGCGTCGTCGCCGTCGGATGGGCAACCGGGCGGGGGCCGACGTCGAGCAGGTCGACCATGACCACGGGGAACTCGGCGGTCTCGTAGCTGGACAGGGCGACGCTGTCGTCGAGCGTTCGAGCCACGCACGATTCCCTGTTCTCGTCGATCCACGCCACAGCGTTGCGCCGGATGCCGCCTTCGTTCATGAGAAGCTCGACGTGCCCCACGGGCTCACGGTAAGGGGCTACGAGTTTGCGGGCGACGTCGGTCAGGCAGCCGTCCTCGAAAAAGCCGAGGCGCGCAAGTTCGGCCATGCCGCCTTCGTGAAGGCCGTCCCCGGCGAGGAAGGACCGCAGATCGTCCCACGCCTTTTGGGGGACGATGACGTTGGCGCTGGCCTGCATTAGAATCCCTCCGGTTGAAAACTCGCAACGATGTTCGCGAAGACCCCGGCCATCGGACCGAAATCCGGGGTCGCCGCGATGAGCGCCAGAACGTACCCCGAAGGCAGCTCGTCGGGGGTGGCGAAGTAGAGAATTTGCGTGAGGCTTTTCTGCTCGATGCAATACGTGAACACGGCGACGGCTGCTGGATATCCCGCCAACACGGTCTCCCCGACGTCGATTATGCGGTGCGTCGGATCCTCGCGCATTCCTCCCTCGAGCATCGCGGACATGCCGGCCTCGGGCCCCCCTTCGAGGTGTGGCAGGCGCCTGACGATGACGGTGGGGGCATAGCCGTATCCCGTCATGGGGCCGTGGGCCAAGACTTCCATCTCGGGGTCGTCGGACGCGTCGACTTGGCGCCAATCAAAGGGAAGGGTGATCATGGCCTACACCCAAAACACCGGTCGAATGCCGAGGCCGAGCCGTCGCGAACCGGCGGGGCCTTCGAAACAACGAATTCGCTCAGACTCCGCATGCGCATACATGCCAGCCATTTTCCTCTTTCTCTTTGCGTGCCGCATCCGAAGTCGGCGGGATGAATGTCGCAAATCGATTCCGCAGGCCGCTGGACAACCAAACTGCAATGACGTTACAGAATCCTTAAAATGCTTCCAGAGCGCCGCTCAAAGCAAGATCAACTCCTTTTCCTCACTCGCGACGGCTCTCTATCGATTAAAACTGAACAACACGCTCCTCCCTTTTCGTTTCATTGGCTTTATCCTGCAATTCGTCGAACTGCGCGAGCGCGGCCCTCCCAGAGGGAAATGAAGTTCGGCGAGATGCTTGACCTTTTTGGGGTCCATCAGCCCCTTTTCACGCGCATTTGAGCTTTGGGCTCTATTCGATCTGGACCGTTCGGATACATACAACAGCTTGACGATTTCATCTCTATGGCCGTGAACATGGAGGTGCGCGGAAGGGGTCGAATCGGATGGAGCGTCTAAATACTCGTAGCGGAAGAGCGGATTGCCGCTCTTGCTTGGCAGCACGCAAAATGAAGACGATTCAACTTTTAAGAACGAGTGCGTTCCGTTCAACGTAAAGCGATACTTAATTGCAAGATATAATAAAGGACGGTGGTCACACGACAATTCAATTGGCTCTGACGTCTCCAGAACAACGCGCCCCGTCCCGTCTTTTTCACTTAGTCTCACACCAAGATTAGTGGTTTTGACGGGGAAGGCTTTTACTATCGTCGACTTGATTTCTTCGGCAAATTCGCGGGCGACCGTTTCGAGAGTTTTAGTCACCGAAGACGCCTGCAAGAAACTCAAGGTCTTGGAGCTCTTCGAGTAGCTTACGGTCTCGGAACGTCAGATCCCCTTCATCCCGGCGCTCCTGGAACTCCGATTCGTCAACGATCTGTTGGATTTCACGACGCCGCTCGGCAATGTCTTTGCGGGTCATTTTCGTGATAGGCACAGTCATCGAACAAACCCCCTAAGGATTGACCACGTCATTCTATGGCCTCATCATAGCCCACTTTTCTGAGTTCTATCTATACCCCGAAGTGTGCGCGGCGCTCCGACGTCGATGAGACGGCCGACCCGCCTCCCCGCGGTCTCCTGTATAGTTATTTGACCTACTTTCACGCAAAGAGACAAGGACAGCCATGGCAGGCAGAAGAACGCCGGAGGAGATCCAGGGGATTCTCCACCAGCCGAACCACCTGGCGCCGACGGGTCCGATCAGGGTGCCGCTCGGCGCATTGGGTGCTTTGGGGGATGACTACAACTGTCATTTCAGCAATGAACCTCGGCAAATCTCCACACGTAGACGCCCAAGGCTGCGTGCGGACCGCTCGCTTCGAGCAGCTTTCGCTGCCTCTTCAATGGGCGACCGTCATTTGCCTCTTCGGTTTCTCTCTGATTCTGCTTCTAGTCGCCATCCGCGACGCCGTTCGGCGTCCGACGCTTTCCTTTGACGACGAAGGGGATAATAAGGCGAAGTGGATAATAAACGGCTACGTTTTGACCTCGAAACCGGTGCCGATAAAGTGAAGCGACGTCGTCTGCATTGACGAAGCCCAAAAGAAGGCCTCAAATTTCACGCCCGTCTCGCGCCGCTGTCACACACGCTCCATGCTCGTTTCGCGTCGTCTTCACGCCGGTTTCGCCGCGAAACGCACCCTTAGAAACACGTGGGTCTCTTTACCCCCAAGGGGATCGACCCGCCCCGCTTAGGATGGACATATGCATCTCACGCTACCTGATTCCTGGCAGGTCCGCGATGTGCCGGACGAATATCAGGCTGCCAAGTACATCGCCATGGGCCCCCGAGGCTACCTGGGCTACTCGCCCTCCGCCGTCGTCACGTACGAGGAGGGCGTCAGCGGCACGCTCGACGATTGGGCCGCCGCCATGATCGAAGAGTCGTCCCAGACGATTCCAGGCTTGCACGTCATCGACGTCGGCGGATTGGAGATAGCGGGCCACCCCGCGATCGTCCACGCCCTGTCGATGACCGTCGAAACCGTCAACGTCACCCAGATGCAGTTCGCGCTGCTGACTGGAGGCAGGCGCTCGGCCAGGAGGCCCGGCTACGTCGTGACGGTAACGTGCGCCTCCGCCGACCTGCCCACGATCGGCGATTCCCTCATCGACATGGCCACCAGCTTCGAGCCTTCAGGAGGCGAGCAATGAGCAGCGACACGATCAGCGTCGTCTTCCCCACCGACGAATGGGAGGCCTTGAAGGACCTTCTCGACGGCGAGGGCGCGCCCCTCGACCTCATGGGCGACCTTGAGCAGCGCGGCTTCCTCGAAAACGGGGCACTCTCGCAGTCGGCCGCGAAGCTTCTGCAGGCCTATCAGCAGGCCGCGGGAGCGGTGCGTCTGTACGTGTGCGACGCCGGAGTGGTGCGCGAAGCCCGCACGTGGGTGGCCAAGGACCGCAGCGTTCTGCTCGACATCACGGACGGCGAAGTGACGGTTCTGCGGCGGCAGGAGCCGGGCCAGTTTCCGCTCACGCTGCTGGAGATGCTCGGCATCGGCCCTCGGCCCCGCCTCCCGGAGGGCGCCCTTCCTGGATTTTCCGCGAGAATCATCCGCGACCTCCTGCGCCCGAGCGACAGCGACCGCAACGCCAAAGCCCGCGACGACCTCGCCGAGACGCTCAGAGGGGTGTGGCCGGCCGCCAGCGAGGCGATCAAAAAGGACGACTGGCGGCTGTGGCTCATTCAGTCCTTCGACGTCGCCGTCGGCGAACCCCAGGCGCGCACCACGGTGTGCGTCCTCGACACGTCGGCCGGCATGGTCGGGATCACGGTCGACGGCGACACTGCGGTTCCCGTGGCCGTGACGTCGCTCGAAGTGTGGCGTGCCGTTGCCGCGGCAATCGCGCCGTGGTCGTGACCGCAATGTAACCGTGGCCTCACGAGGCGGGCACGACGCGAGCGCAGCATAACCGTAACGGAACCGCGGTTCGGCAGGCGGTTACTTCCGGAACGAGGCAATAGGTTCGCCCGAGCTGCGCAGCCCGTGGCCCGGCGGCGCTTGGCCGGGCTCGCCCCCTGTCTCGACGATGGCGTTGTCCGCGTCGACGAAGACGACGCGCGGCTCGTAGCTGCGCGCGGACGCGTCGTCGAGCAGAGAGTACGAGATGACGATGACGACGTGGCCTGTCTTCACCAGGTGCGCGGCGGCGCCGTTGATCTGGCACTCTCGGCTCCCCCGCGCACCGGGAATCACATAGGTCGTGAGGCGGCTGCCGTTCGTCACGTCGACCACGTCAACCTCTTGGCCGGGAAGAATATCGGCGGCGTCAAGCAGATCGGCGTCGATCGTTATCGATCCGACGTAATGCAAATCCGCACCCGTGACGGTGACGCGATGGATCTTGCCGGTCATCATTCGGCGCATACGCAATTCAGCCACGAAGTTCAACCTCCATATTGTCGATGAGGCGCGTGGGCCCAACCCAGGCCGCGACGGCCAACAAACCTCGCCCGTGCACCGGCGCTGCACCCGTTGCAGGCACGGTCTCTGCGTCGCCCGCGGACATGGTCGCACCGCTCGCCGGGAAACTCCTGCCGTCGCTGGCAGGCATAGTCGCGGTGCCTTCGGAAGGTGAGGTCTCAACGGCTCCGCCTGCAAAGAGTGTCTCGCCGTCGATGGCCGCAAAAGTCTCGGGGTCGACGAGGGCGAGGTAGTCGATCTTGACTCCCGGCGCTTCGCGCAGGTGCCGTTCGGCGACGTCGCGCACCTCCTTCGGGGACAGACCGCGTTGGGCGGCGTCGGCCCCCACCGCAAGCGCCTGGTTGAGAGCCAGAGCCTCAATGCGTTCGGTGGGCGAAAGATAGGAGTTGCGCGAGGACAGGGCGAGGCCGTCGACGTCGCGCTCGATCGGGACCGCCCGTATTTCGACCGGCATGTCCAGATCGGCGACCATCGTGCGGATCAGGGCGAGCTGCTGCGCGTCCTTCTGCCCGAAGAAGGCGATGTCCGGGCGAACGAGGTTGAGCACCTTGTGGACGATCTGGAGCACGCCCGCGAAATGCGTGGGCCGGGTCTTTCCCTCGAGGACTGCGGCCATCGGCCCGGGATCGATGCGGACAAGCGGTTCGCGCGGATAGACGTCCTCGGCCTCGGGAGCGTAGACGGCCTGGACGCCGACCGCCTCGAGAAGGGCCAGATCGGCCTCAAGGTCGCGCGGGTAGGCTTCGTAGTCTTCGCCCGGCCCGAATTGGAGGGGATTGACGAAGATCGAGACGACCACATTGTCTGCCGCCTTCTTCGCGGCCCGAACGAGTGCAAGATGCCCTTCGTGGAGCGCGCCCATCGTCATGACGAGCGCACTTGCGCCTTTGAGGGCGCCGAGGGCTTCCGCGAGATCCGCTTTAGTGCGTGCAACTTTAGTCACGCCCACCAGTTTACCGGCCGACGACGGAACCTTCGCAGCCACAGCATGAGGGGAGGCTCACTGGCCGTCGAAGCCCGCACACCCCCTTTAATTGTAATAATCCATATCCAAAAAATCAGGGGACAAACAACCCTTACTAATATAACGGCCCCGGAAGGATAATTGAACTGCCGGCGTACAAACGGAAATTCCTAGAAAAATTCAGAGTTGATCTGTCAACGCCGCACGCACCCAATTAAACGAAATAAACAAGGAGATAGAAAAATGAGAAAACGACGCCTCACATTGGCCGCGTCAATATGCACAGCAGCGATGCTGTTCCCCGGCAGCCCGGCAAACGCGGGCCCGCCTCCGACCGGAACAAGCCCGTCCGCCGTCGAGGCAGGCTCCGCGAAAGCCAACCAACATAGCCAAAAGGCCGCCAATTCGGTGGCGGCGATGGAGAAGCAAGTCAACACCGACGTTTTCATCGCAAAAAAGGACAAGCCTGATTCGCAACTGAAGGGAACTTCTGCAAAGGCCGAGGCACAGAATAGCGCCGACGATCTCGGAAGGTCCGTCAAAGAGAAAGCCAAGTCCATGTCGGACAACTCCAAAAGCCCCCGCCACGTGGACAAAGTGGATGTCAAAATCACGGGCATTACTGCAAAAAAGAAAAGCAACGGCAACCTTCTTGTCACTGCACAAGTTAGGATTCTGCGTCATATCGTCGAGGACAATACTGACTGGGTGGAGGTCGTTCCCCATGAAATCGAAGTCAACGCCCGGGGCTGCATTCTTAACTTAACAGTCAAGGATTTGGACTACTACGACAAGCATCCAGGCAATTCTTTGCCTGAAGAGCCCAAAGGAAATTCCAGTTCGCAGGCGCAGATTAAGAAGGTTGCCCTGGACAAGAACGGAACAAAAACCATTCAGATGGGAGTCGCTCCAAGCAACAAGATTGCTCCGGCTTCTTTAACGCAGCAGCAAAAGCAAAAGGCCGTTGATTACGCCCGCAAATACGCGGAAAAACCTAATTGGTGGTGGTATTACATCTACCCTCAGGATTGCACGAATTTTGTTTCCCAGGCCATGTACAACGGCGGATGGACCCAAGTGTTCCACCCTTGGGTCGACTACAAACAGGATGACGCTTGGTGGTACGGCGGTTTGCCGCGGAATACTTGGACGTGGTCGGGAGCGGAAAACTTCTACCGCATGGCCACGGGACCGAACGGTCTGCACCGAACGACACTCGTGAATGACCCTTACCAACTCGAGCCGGGCGACATTCTCCAGTACAAAGCTAAAGGGGAGAGCAACATGACCCATACGATGATTGTGACCAAGAAAGGCGCCGACGGAATGCCCTACTTGAGCTACCACACAAACAATACGCTTGACAAGCCGTTCTCCGAGATGGCGAATAAGGAAGTCACATGGTTTGCACATCGCACCTAAGGCCGTACAGTCGGGAGGCCGCTACACCGTCGGATTGAGGAGCTACGAGGACACCGACACACCGACGTCGGACGTTGAGCCTCCAACCTGAATGCCTGCCGGCAACGGACAGCTGCGACGGCCGCGGGGATTGTCCCCCGCGGCCGCCGCGTCATGTTCAACTGCTCAAACGATTTTACTCAGCGCGGCAGACATCCTCGTCCCCGTCCCGGGCTGTTCCATCGCCGCCGGGCGCTGCCCTTGTCGCCACTAACCGATTCGTGAGTCCGCCGAGTTCCAACCGACGCACCCGTACGAATCGGCCGCAAGCTCGAACAGGAGGCCTGGTCCGATGTGGCCGGGCCCAAGCCCCCCTCAGTCCGGCTCGGCGGAATACGAACCGTCGCCGCCCTCCGAAGCCCTCGAGCGCAAGTCGACGCTTCCACCAGGCTCTGCTGAGCCCGGCGTCGCCAAACTTGAAGCGCCGCCGTCCAACTCGGCAAGCAGGCGATCGATCGCCGGAGGCTCCCGCAGGCTTCGGGCCGCGACTCGCGCCGCCGTCGCCCTCGCGAGCGCGCGGTAGGCGGGCGGTACGTCCGCGAAGTCACCCGTCGCCGCGAGCGCATCGAGCGAGGCGAGGTGCTCGCGCACGGTGCCGACGTCGCCGCGCGCAACAGGCCCGGTCAGCGCCGATTCGCCGGAGCCGAGCGTGCCGTCGAGGGCGGCCTGAAGAAGGGGCGCGAGGTAGGCGCCCGGAGCCTCGACCCCGATGGCCTCCAGCACCCGCATCGACTGGGCGACGAGCGTGACGAGGTGATTTGCGCCGTGGGCGAGGGCCGCGTGATAAAGGCCCCGGTCTTCCTCGGCGACGACGACCGGCGTGCCGCCCGTCTCGGTCACGAGCGCCTGGCCGATGGGCAGCAGCGTGGCGGGGGCGGTGACGGCGAAGGGGCAGCCGACGAGGCGGGCGACGTCGAGCGAGGTTCCGGTGAAAGTCATGGCCGGGTGGATGGCGAGGGTGAGGGCTCCCGCGCGTGCCGCAGGCTCGAGCACGGACACGCCGTAGCGGCCCGCGACATGGATCGCCAGCTGACCGGCGGTGAAGCAGCCGAGCTTGGCCAGGCCTTCGACGAGCGGGCCGAGTTCGTCGTCGGGAACGGCGAAAAGCAGCACCTCGGCTCGGCGGGCGACCTCCTCGACGCTCAGGGAAGGGACTCCGGGCAGCATGGCGCCGAGGCGGTCCAGGCTTGCCTCAGAGGGTGCGTGGGCGCCGACGATCGTGTGCCCGGCGGCGCGCAAGGCGCTGCCGAGAGCGCTTCCGACGCGCCCGGCTGAAACGATGCCGATCGACAGGCTTGTGGCCATTCGCCGCCTTCCTCTCAAGCGTTCGACTGCAGGGGCTTCCTCGCAGGCGTCTGTCAGCGGGCGCTTCCTCTCGAGCGTTCCCTCGCAAGCAGCCCTTCGCGCGCGCCTCACGTCAGCAGTCTACTATTCACACCCGGCCAAAGCGGCGCACCTGCAAAGGCCTTTCAGATCGCCGCCGCCCTCCGACTGCCGTGGCCGCCCAGCCCACCCGGGGGTGAGAGCCGCCGCAAGCGTGCGTCCGTCGCGCCCGGAAGCCTGTTCGAACTGCCGGGCGATCCCGATCCCGAGCCGCTCGCGCCAGCCCTCGATCGATTCGCGGTCGCCCTCAGCCCTTCGGTCGCGCCCAAGCTGGGACTGCCGTTCGCACAGGGACCTGGCGTCAGCCAGACGGAGGTGCTTTTGCACGGTCTCAATTGCCATGGCGGCCGTGCTCAGCCGCAGCGAGGCCAAACCGAGCGCACGTTGAACCAACCCCTGGGAGAGCCTTAGCCCCTGCAAGCGAGCATGCCACACGATTCGCAGCGAACGGCCGAAGAACCGGCCCCAGCGCAGCACGGCCACCGTCCGGGTGAGGGCTTCGGCGTTGCGTCGCCACCCGAAGGGGTCGAGCGCCCGAGAGGCGCGCGGGGCCGCGACGAAAAGCTCGGAGGGCCCTTTGCCCTCGAAGGCGTCCTTGAGAAAAGCCTCTGGTTCGTCGACTCCGAGGTCCGGGATGAGCGCCCACAGAACACGTTCGACGTCGCGCATGCTCCCCGCGGTGACGAGCTCCGTGGGTTTGGCGCCCTCCTCCTTCAATGTGAACCTGGTCTTGGCGACTTCGACCTCGACGCTCCACCAGCCAAGGCGGCGCCAAAGCAGGCGTTGGCGGACTCGCACGGTCTGGACCCGCATGGGGAGGACGGTGGTGGCTTTCTGCGACGCGAGGCCGGAACGAAGCCGCAAACCGTCAGGGGTCAGGGAAAGCGAGGCGCCCCATTTTCGCGAGATGGCCCCGATGCCGCCCCATGCCGCGCCGAGGAGAACGAGCGCCACGGGCAGGAGGGCGACCTGCTTGTCGAAGGCGAGAAGGACGATGGAGGAGGCCGCCGAGAGAATCCCGATGAAGAAGACCGGCGAAAGCATCAGCGAGGCGAGGAGCCTGCCCGGCTGGAGCTCGTAGACCCGGGGCTCGTCGAAAAGTTCTGAGGCCCCTTCACGCCACTGCAGGACCCTGACGGGACGGTCGGCGCGTGCGTCGTCGGCCGCCTTGAGAATCGCCCCTCGCAAACCTTCGCACTGCTCCTTGGTCAGCCACCCGAGGCGCATCCCCTTTCCTGCTGCCGCCGATTCGACGGTGACGGAACCGAGTCCGAGCATGCGGGCGAGCAGGCTCCTTTGAACCTCGACGCTTTGAATCCTGCCCCATTTCACGTGGACGCGTTTCTTCAGCACGACGCCGGACCGCAGGCGGATGCCGTCGGAACCGAGGGAGAACGCTTGGACATGCCACACGACGACGGCGACGGCGGACGAAACGACGCTCACCGCGAGGAAAGCCAGAAGGGCCCATCCGACGGCCCGCATCCCGAGATCGCGAACAGCACCCCATAGAGTGCCGATGTTCTGCCTCTCGATCCAATCGCGAGAGAACCACGCTGCCGCGACAAGAATGCTCAGCCACATTCGCAGCACGCTTGCCAACGGGGTGAGAGCGTGGAACCGCTGCCATTCGCCTGAGGCGACTGCGTCCGTCCGGTCTTCTGCCGCCGAGGGCCGCCCTTCGCCCACGGGCCTCTTCGCGTTCACAACCCCTCCATCCGCGCCTGGCTGACCTCCATGAGCCTCGCTCTCAAGCGCTCGGCCTCCCCGACGGGCAAGCCGGGAATGGAGGGATTGACGTTGACCGAGGCGGTGACGAACACAAGTTTGGCCAAACCATACCTCCGCAGAAAAGGACCCGACGCGACGACCAGCTGCTGCATGCGGCCATAGGGGACGACGACGAGAGAAGGCCACAGGACTCCCCTGCATACCACCAGGTCGTCGTCGCCCTCGTAGTAGCCGATGGCCAGCGCCCGCCGGGAGGCAATAAAGACTCCCGCCATTTCGACGAGGAGGCAAAGCGGGACGAGAGACCACAGCCACGGCCATTCAGCCCCGGAATATAGAGCGAGGGCGATCACCGCGGCGAGGGAGCACGCCAAAACGAGCAGGCCTTGCAGCCGGAGAACTTTTGCATAGGCGCGCCCCACCCCGCTGAACGTGATCGTCGGCGACAGGGGGGTCGACGTGGTCGCCTCTCCGCCGTCTTCGTTCACATCACGATTCACTCTAGCATGCAAGAACACATATATAGTCTAAATTACTTCGCACGTCGACGCGAGGAGTAATACTGCCCATGGTCGCTTCCGCACACGACGAGCCACGCACGAGCCGCGCCCCTTCAACCTGGACATATCGCTTGAGAACTCGGGCATTCCCCGGGGGTAAGGCATCAGAGCTCCGGGGACGCGGCGTCAAACCCTCGGGGATGAGAACCCAAACCTCCGGCGAGGCGACACCGAAACTGCGAAAAGGGACACCGATCCCTCCAGGATGCGCCCTGAATAAGGCGAGGCAAACAAGGCCCGCATACGGCACGGACCGGCACGCGACGGCCCCGACGGCCGGCGGCGAGCCGATCGAAGCACCGAGTCGCAGGGGCGGCTCAGGCGCACCCGCCGGCGCGGCAGAATCACGCCAGCCGGCGCGGCCAGGCGACGGATCGAGACGCGGGCGCGACGCCGCACAGCATGGCCGCCCAGCACGGCGGTTTTACGCGGCGGTCGGCCTTGCTTGAGGGCCGGGGCCGTCGTCGTCGGAATCGACGACGCACCACCTTTCCACGACCCAGCCGGTCCAGGTCAAGACGGCGCTGGAGACGGCTGCGAGCACCGCGGCGAGGACTTGCTCGCGAACGTACGAGGTTTCGCCGGTCCTCCAGAACAGCGCCGCACACAGGCCGAAGAAGCCTGCCAGCCAGGCCCCGCATCTGGAACACGCCTGAGCAAGGACGGCCACGCGGGCCGCCTGCAGGGGCGAGATTCTCCGCCGCGTTCTCCGCTGATCTTTCTTCTCCGGTTGGTCCTTTTCCCGCATGGCTTTGACCCTGCGGCCCCAGGCGAAGAGGAAGGCCGAAAAGCCGAGGATGAGCACGCCGAGGGGAAGCGGAATGGGCCAGGGGGCGTGGCCGCCGCTGAGGGCAAAGGCGCAAAAGACGAGCCCGCAGCCGAGGCCGAACGCCAGGCTGAAAGCCAGATTGCGGATGGATGTCAGGCTCATGCTTCGCCTCCTTTCCGAGTTTCCTGGCAGCAGCGGGTCGCCCCGGCGGTCAGGCCGTCAACGCCGCAGCTTCTCAATGAGGCTGGCTATCGGCACGCCGTCCAACGTCGCCTCGGGCTCTATCTGCGCCCACGGCTCGAGGACGAACAGGCGCTCGCCCGCGCGAGGATGAGGAAGAGTCAACCTGGGATTGACGCTTGCGACGCCCTCGACGTCGACGATGTCGAGGTCGATTGTCCGCGGCCCCCATCGCCGCTCGCGCACCCTGCCGCCGCGAATCTCGATCCGTTGGAGCTCGGCCAGCAGGGCCAGCGGCGACATCGCCGTGGTCACCGTGGCCACAGCGTTAGTGTATCGCGGCTGCGGCTCCTGCCCCGGTGCGAGCACGGGGTCTGTGGACAAGTAATCGGAAACCGCGGTCAGGTGCAGGTCGAGGGCGCCGAGCGCCTCGACGGCGGCGTCGAGATGGGCGCGTCCGTCCCCCAGATTCGACCCCAGTGCGAGGACGGCGCGGCGTATCGTCCCGCCGTCCACAAGGGGGCCGTTTCGGCGAACTGTCACAGAGACGTCGGAGAACGGCACGCCGACGGGGGCTTCCGGCTTGTGGACGGTGACGGCGGCTCTGAGGGCTCCGCGCGCAAGCACGCGCTCGGCGATGCGGTCCGCGAGGGTTTCGACGAGGTCCGCGCTTTCGCCCTCGACGACGGCCAAGGTGTCGGCTGCGACGTCGGCGTAGGAAACCGTGCATTCGATCGAGTCGGCGGCGGCGGGCTCCACCTCCATCTCGACGTCGACGACGAACGGCTGCGCGCGCCGCTTTTCCTCGGGGAGCACTCCGTGCGCGCCGTGCCCCCTCACTCCCTCGATGCGGACAGTGTCGCTCACGGGTAGGCGCCCGCCGTGCGCAAACGCGCGACCGTTTCGACGGCCGCCCTGGATGCCGCGACTTCATGCACTCGCACGCCCCACACGCCAAGCTCGGCGAAGTAGGCGGTGAGGGCCGCCGTCGCGTCGTCGCGCTGGGCGGGGCCGGAGCGGCCGTTGTGGATCTCGGCCAGGAAACGCTTGCGGGAGACCCCTACGAGGACCGGCATGCCGAGCTCCATGATCGGCGCCATGTTGGCGGCGAGGTCCCAATCGTCGTTCCCGACCTTGGCGAAGCCGAAGCCCGGGTCGACGACGATCTGCGAAGCATCGACCCCGGACGAGACGGCCCTGGCGACGGAGGCGGTCAGCTCGTCGGCGACCTCGGCCCCGATGTCGCCGTAGTTCGCCAAAGAGTTCATGGTGCGGGCGTTCCCCCTGCCGTGCTGGAGGATGTACAGGCAACTGCTTGACGCGACGGCGCTGAACATGTTCGGGTCGCCGGCGCCTCCGGTCACGTCGTTGACGATCTCGGCCCCGGCGTCGATGGCCCGGCGCGCAGTGTCCGCATGATACGTGTCGACGGACACCACGATGTCCGTCTTTCCCAGAGCCGCCACAACCGCGCCGATGCGGTTCCATTCTTCGCGGGCGGTGAGGGCCGTGGCGCCCGGGCGCGTGGACTCGCCTCCGACGTCGACGATGTCCGCGCCCTGGCGCACCATGCGGTAAGCCCTCTCGACGGCGACGTCGGTGTCGACGTAAAGGCCGCCGTCGGAGAAAGAATCGGGCGTGACGTTGAGGATGCCCATGACGAGGGAACGGCCCGTGGGCAGCGTTGCTGGCAACATGTTGGCTCTCCTTACCCTTGGATGAGGCTCAGGGCCTCGCTGCGGGTTGCCTGGTTGCGGAGAACTCCGCGCACTGCCGATGTTACAGTACGCGAGCCGGGTTTGTTCACCCCGCGCATCGACATGCACATGTGCTCCGCTTCGATGACGACGAGCACTCCCCTTGCCCCGAGGCGGCTTTCCAGAGCCTCTGCCACCTGGGTGGCAATCCGCTCTTGCACCTGGGGCCTGCGGGCGTACCCGTCTACGAGCCTCGCGATCTTCGACAGGCCGGTCACTTTGCCGTCGGCGTTCGGGATGTACGCGACGTGGGCATGTCCGTGGAACGGCAGCAGGTGGTGTTCGCACGTCGAATAGAAGGGGATGTCCTTGACGATGATCATCTCCTGATGCCCGATGTCGAACTTCGCTTCGAGCACGTCGGCGGGGTCTTGGCGCAATCCCGCGAAGATTTCCTTGAAGGATCGGGCCATGCGCCCCGGGGTGTCGACGAGTCCGTCGCGCTCGGGGTTCTCCCCGACGGCGCGAAGCAGCGCGCGAATCGCCTCTTCGACCGCGGCCTCGTCGTAGCCGCCGTTCGCGCGAGCGGAGCCTTCGCGGTCCTTTTGCCCCCGCTCCGCGCGGTCCGCAGAGCTCCGGCCCTTGCCCCTCTCCGGCGCCGGGGACTTGCCCTCAGCCATCGTTCGGCTCAGCCTTCCCGCTCGGGCCGGCGCCGCGGTCGGAATCGGCATCGTCTGCAGGATCCTCGGGAGACGCCCCCGAGAGCGGCCTGTCGGCGGCCGTCCGCGAATGCCCTGAGCGGGGCTCGAGCGGGCTGGGAGCCGAAAGAGGATCGCCGGGCGCCGAAAGAAGATCGGGCGACGCGGATGACGAGAGCGGGCTCGGACCGGACAGCGGATCGATCTTCGGCAGCCGGTCCGTCGCGGACAACGGATCGACCTTCGGCAGCTGCTCGGTCGCCGACAGAGGATCGACCTTCGGCAGCTGCTCGGTCGCGGGCAAACCGTCCCGGGCGTCAGAGGAGCCGGCCTCGTTTGCCGGATTGCTCGACGCCGGATCGCTCAGAGAATCGGGCGCCGCATCGGCCGGGGAGTCGGGCAGTTTCGGGTCGCCCGGGAGGTTCGGCGTCGAGCTGTCCAGGGGGGCGCCGGGCGCCGCGTCGGCCGAAACTTCGGGGATCGGCACGTCGCCCAAGGGATCGGGGCTTTGCGCCGAGGGGGCCGCCGGAACCGAGGGGGACAAAACCGTTCTTGGCTCGCCGACCGTCGAAGGTTTGACCGCGGCCTCCTCAGGCTCGCCGTCCCCTTCGGGGATTGCGGGAGCCGCGGGCATTGCGGGAGCGCCTTCGGGGACGGCCGCAGCCGAGCCGTCCGCATTCGCGGGATCGGCAAAAGCCGAACCGCCGGCGTTTGCAGCCGCAGACGGAGCGGGCGCGGCCGGGCTGGGCGCGGCCGGAGTGTCGGAATCGACGGGCGCGGCCGCATGCCTTCCCTTGACAGGCTGAGGGGAGCGGATCTCGATCGGCGGTATCTCCGTGGCCGCCAAAAGCTCAGCCGGGACCTCGAAGACATGCCACCTTTCGCGCACGGGAGCCTTGACGACGTCGGCGAAGATCTCCTTGAGCTCGGACTCGAGCACGGTCTCCTTTTCCATGAGCCGCGAGGCCAGAATGTCGAGGATTCCCCGGTTTTGCGCCAGAATCGCCCAAGCCTCGCGGTGGGCGTTCTCAACGAGTCCGCGCGCCTCGACGTCGATCGCGCTGACCATTCCGTCCGAATGGACTTCTCCGCCGCCGCCCATGGTCCGCTCGAGGGGGTCGGCGTCTTCGGCCGCGAGGCGGATGATCCCGACCTCGGCGCTCATGCCGTACTCGGTGACCATGCTTCGCGCTATGCTCGTGGCCTTCTGGATGTCGTTCGACGCGCCGGTGGTCGGATCGTGGAAGACGATCTCCTCGGCGACGCGCCCGCCCATGGCGTAGGTCAGCTGATCGAGCAGGTCGTTGCGGGAGACGGAGTAGCGGTCCTCGGTGGGCAGGACCATCGTGTAGCCGAGGGCGCGCCCGCGCGGCAGGATCGTCACCTTGGTCACCGGATCGGCGTTGTGCAGAGCCGCTGCCGTCAGCGCGTGGCCAGCCTCGTGGTAGGCGGTCAACAGCTTGTCTTGGTCGTTCATCGGCCGCGAGCGCCGCTGCGGGCCGGCCATGACGCGGTCGATGGCCTCGTCGACGTCGGGCACGCCGATCGCCCGGCGCCCGAACCGGGCGGCCAGCAATGCGGCCTCGTTGAGGATGTTCTCCAGGTCCGCTCCCGTGTATCCGGGCGTGCGCCGGGCGACCATGGCCAGGTCGACGTCGGGTGCGAAGGGCTTGCCCTTGGCGTGAACCTTGAGGATGGCCTCGCGCCCCCTGAGGTCGGGAGCGTCCACGGAGATCTGTCGGTCGAATCGGCCGGGGCGCAGCAGAGCAGGGTCGAGCACGTCTGGCCGGTTCGTCGCCGCGATGAGGATGACGTTGGAGTGCGAGTCGAAGCCGTCGAGCTCGACGAGGAGCTGGTTGAGGGTCTGCTCGCGTTCGTCGTTGCCGCCGCCGATTCCCACGCCGCGGCCGCGGCCCACTGCGTCGATCTCGTCGACGAAGACTATGGCCGGCGCATTTTCTTTCGCCTTGTTGAACAGGTCGCGAACGCGCGAGGCGCCCACGCCCACGAACATTTCGACGAATTCGGAGGCCGAGATCGAATAGAAGGGCACCCCGGCCTCGCCCGCCACGGCCCTGGCCAGGAGGGTCTTGCCCGTTCCGGGAGGCCCGTAAAGGAGGACTCCGCGGGGGATTTCCGCTCCGAGCGCGTGAAAGCGTTCGGGCGCGGTGAGAAACTCGGTGATCTCCCGCAGCTCGGCGACGGCCTCGTCCTCCCCGGCGACGTCGTTGAAGGTGACGTCGGGCTTGTCCGGGTCGAGCTGCTTGCGGTCCTTGATCCTGCCGAAGGCGCCCATCCCCGACTGCATCCGAGGCAAAAGGATCATGAAGGCCACGATGATGATGAGCATCGGAACGGCCATCGTCAGGATCGAAGACCAGATCGAGGCCTGCGGGACGATCGAGTCGTATCCGAGCTTCGGCTTCGCCTGTTCGGTCAGCCTCGCAATTTGCTCGGCCTGCGGCTCGACGTAGGAAAATTGGACGCGCTTGCCGACGTCGTGGCTCTTTCCCTTCTCGTCGGTCGCCTTCGTCGGCTGCGAGAGCCACAGACGGACCTGCTGCGTCCCCTCGGTGATCTGCACCCGCTCGACCTGCTTGCCCTTGAGAAGCGAAATTCCTTCGGAAGTTTTGACGGCTGAGAAGTGCTCGCCGCCGAAGAAGAGCCACAGGCCCGAAGCGACGACGCCGACGAAGAAGAATGCGGTGAACATTCGACGCATGGACCGCTTCTTGCGATCCTTTGCGTCTTTGGGCGTTTCCTTTTGGCCGTTTTTGGCGCCGTCGGCGCTCCCTCTCTCAGGGCGCGAGGCCCCCGCGCTGCGCCGTCGCGGCGCGTCCGCGTCGGTTCTCCCGCTCCCGCCGGTCGATTGCTCGGCGCGGCCGGGCTCGTCGCCGTTCGATTCGTCCGCCCGCTCTTCCGCGGATTCGGCTTCGATCTGCATCTTCTGCACGGCTGCCCTTCGGCTTCGGGGCGAAGGCGCGGGTGCGGGCACGCCTTCGTTGCGTTCTTCTTCGGTCACATTAGCCTCCATAAACGTGCGGCGCGAGCGTTCCCACGAAGGGGAGGTGGCGGTATCGCTCGGCATAGTCGAGTCCATATCCCACAACGAACTCGTTCGGAATGTCAAAACCGACGTAGTCCACGTCGATCGCGACCTTGGCAGCCTCGGGCTTGCGCAGAGTGGTCGCTATGCGCACCGATTCGGGGCCTCTGGAGAGCAAGTTGGATCTCAGCCAGGAAAGGGTGAGCCCCGAGTCGATGACGTCTTCGACGATGAGCACGTTGCGTCCCTGAATGTCGGTGTCGAGGTCCTTGAGAATGCGGACGACGCCGGACGACTTCGTCCCCGAGCCGTAGGAGGAGACGGCCATCCAGTCCATTTCCAGCGGAATGCGGATCTTCCGCGAAAGGTCGGCCATTGTCATGACGGCCCCGCGCAGCACTCCGACGAGCAGGAGGTCTCTGCCTCGATACTCCTCGTCGATTTGCGCAGCGAGCTGCGCAAGACGCGCGTCTATCTGCTCTGCGGTCAGCAGGATCTTCTCAAGGTCCCCGCCCATGTCAGCTGCTTCCACAGTTCTCCTCCCGATTCGCTGGAACTGCCCCATCGAATGTTATCCGACCTTCGTCGATTGTCACCCTCATTCCTGGAAGGTCGAGGCTCGACCTTCCGCGCCGCCGTGAAACGAGGGAATCGAGGGTGGCGATGTGCCACGAAGTGAGTTCTCCGGGCCTGGCCCCTCCGTCGATGGCGCGGCGGCGAAGGATTCTGGTGCGAAGGGCCGGGGGCAGGCCGGCCAGTTCTCGCACGGACGGCTCGGCGCCGAGCTTCGCGTCGATCTCTTCGGCGAACCCGTCGAGCGCGCTGAGGTCCTCTCGGATCATCGCGGCCGTTCGCGCGAGCGCCTCCACCACGCCGGGGCCGAGAGAGTCCTCGAGCGCCGGCATGCAGCGATGCCTGACGGCGGCCCGGCGCAAAAGGGATCCGTCGGCGGCGCGCACCGGCGAATCGACGTCGTTCGTGGGGTCCTCGACCCATTCGACGCCCTCTGACGCCAGCGCCTGGCGAAGGTCGGCGCGGCGAAGCCCCAGAAAAGGTCTGACGAGCGGGACGTCGGGGGCCCCGGGGCACGCGCCGACGGCGGGCATGCCCGCGATTGAGCGGGGCCCGGAGCCGCGGCCCAAGCCCATCAGGACGGTTTCGGCCTGATCGTCGGCGGTGTGACCGCATACGACCGCGGCCCGGCCGGGCATCGACCTGGCCGCTTCGGCCAAGGCGGCGTACCTGGCCGCGCGGGCGGCCGACTCGAGGCCGCCGCCGCCTTTCGATTCGACCCGCGCCACGCCGGCGGACTCAACGCCCATGGCTTCGAGCGCGCTGCGCACGCTCGCCGCCTCGTCGGCGGAACCCTCGCGCCATCCGTGGTCCACGGTGAGACTCGAGGCGACGATCCCCTCGCGCCGGCACACGAAAACCGCCGCCTGGGCGAGGGCCATCGAGTCGGAGCCCCCGGAGACGGCCAGAAGCACGCTCGAACCGGCGCCCACGCCGGCGGCGCCGAACGCTTCCTCCACCGCGCGCCGCGTGCGGGCGAGAGCTGGATTCGGTCCTCCCATCAGGCCCCGACGCGCTGAATCCACGCGCTGGGCGCGTCGATTTCCTCAGGGGTGGGAGCGTGGAGCGGACTCTCCCACACCTTGTTGAATCCGGCATGCCCGACGGCGTCGACGACCGCGTCGACGAAGGCGGAGCCCCTGCGATACTGGGCGGCCTTGAGATCGAGGCCAAACGCCTTCGAAAGAGCGGACTTCAGCGGATTCTTAGCCGCCCGGCGCCGTTCCATCGAGGAGACGAGCCGCCGCTTGGACGGCATAAGCGAGAGGGGAACGGCGTTCATGACGAACTCCGCGTGGCCTTCGAGCAGGCTCATCATGGACATTGCCTCGGCGGCCGATCCGCTTTCGAAATCGACGTCGTCCTGCTCGAGCAGCGAACGGAGGCGGGAGACGAGGTAGTCGACGATCCACGGCGCCGCCGCGAACTGCGCGGCGTGGGTCAGCTCGTGAACCGAAATCCAGAGGGAAAGGTCGCGCCGGTCGAGCGAGTATTTCGCGGCGAAGGCCGCCGCGTTCGGGGCGACGAGCAGAAGGCGCTTCGCCAAAGGGTCATACTGGCCGAGCACTCTTGCTGCGAGCACGCTGGCCCCGAGCGCCAACTCGGCGGACCCGAAGAAATCCGCAAGCTTTCCGGTCCCTGCCGCGAGCGCGGGCCCGAGGAGGCCGCCGGCGGAATCGGCGGCGGCCTTCGCCCACCCGGCTCTGTCGACGACGAATACCGGTATCTCCTGCGCAGCGGCCGCCGCCTCGGAAAGGCCGGTGACGTCGGCGACGATCTCAGGAGCGCGGCGAGCCTGCGAGTGCAGTTGGTCCACGACCGCGCGCGCCTGGGTCGCGGACACGGACGGACCCGCGCCGGAAAGCCAACGAGCTACGGAACGTGACATTTCGGGGTTGATCGTCGCCATGGAGACAACCGTATCCCCCGCGATCGAGCAGGCGCCATCGCCGACCCCGCCTTTTCGCCGCCAGCGCAGCATTCCGCCGAGCCTCAGGCCCCCGCCAGGGACACGACGAAGCCGTCGATCGCATGCCTGGCGGACGTGAACGAACCGTCGGGGATCCCGTCGATCAGAATCGAGAACGTCAGCAGCCTGCCGTTCTTCGTTTCGAGGAAACCGGAAAGCGAGGCGGCATTGGACAGCGTTCCGGTCTTCGCGCGCACTTTGCCGGCCGCCGCGCTGCCGTGCATCCTGTCGTCCAGCGTGCCGTCGAGCGCGGAAACCGGGAAGCCCGACGCGATCGATTCGAGGGCGCAGCCGTAGCACGAGGCGACCTTCCCCACGATTTCGTTCAGCAGGGAGGCGCTCAGCCGGTTTTTCGGCGAAAGCCCCGAGTTGTCGTCGATGACGACGCCGGAGGTCTTCACCCCGATCTTCTTCAAATCGGCCAGCGTGGCTCGGCCGGCGCCCTCGAAGCTCGCCGGCTCGCCTGATTTGACCGCGATGAGGTGGCCCAGGATCTCCGCCGTCGTGTTGTCCGAATGCTTGAGCATGAAGTCGACGAGGTCGCGGACGGGGGCGGACTCCACGGAAGCCGCTTCCCGCGCCTGCTTCGGGGCCTGGCCGCGGCGGACGGAGCCTGAAACGGGAACCCCGCGGGCGGCCAGCTCCTTGGCGAAGGCCTGCCCCGCCTGGACGTCGGGATTCGCGGTGTAGGCCTTGCCGGAGTTGCGCGATTGGTTGACGGCCAGGGGGCGCAGCTCCATGACGAAGGAAGCGTTCCCGCCCGTGACGCTGGGATTGCGCTGGGGCCCGGAAAAGAGCGAGGAATCGACGACCACCTCGGTGACTCCGGCTTTGCGGGCGGCGTCGGCGGCCTTGTCGGCAAGCTCGCCGATTCCCGCCCTTCCGTTGACGGCCGCGGGGTTCGCTCCCCCGGCGCCGAGGAGCGCGTCGCCCCCGCCGACCAGGTAGAGCCTCTTGCCCTCGATCTTCGCCGTCGTCTTCAGCGTTGTCTCGGGCCCCAGAACCCGCAGGGCGACGGCCGCCGTCACGATTTTCATGTTCGACGCCGGCGCCCGGGGCGTGTCGGGCTCCAGCTGGGCGATCGTCTTGCCGCTGGCGGCGTCGGCCACCACGACGGAGACGTGTCCGTGCGCTTCGGGAGAGGCGGCGAGCGAGCCCAGCGCAGACGTGACCGCCGCGTTGTCGACCTTGGCGTCCGCCTTCCACGTCGGGAGCGCCTCAGGGCCGGAAGCGGAGGAAACGCTGGGATAGGGAAGCGCTTCGCTCTCTGTGGGCCGCGTGGTGAGAAAGCCCGGGGTAACATCGTATGCATCGGCAACGACGTAGCCGCCGAGGGCCACAGCCAGAGCCGTCGCGAGGACCGTCATCCGTTTCACTATGCAAGTTTCGCATGGTCCGGCGGCCATCGCACGCCGGGCGACCGACGAAGGAGTGCGCACATGATGGAATTCGATGTCACCATCGAGATCCCCAAGGGCAACCGCAACAAGTACGAACTCGACCACCACACCGGCCGCATTCGCCTCGATCGCATGCTTTTCACCTCGACGCGCTACCCGGACGACTACGGATTCATCGACGACACCCTCGGCGAGGACGGAGACCCCCTCGACGCCCTCGTGCTCCTTGACGAGCCGACTTTTCCGGGGTGCGTCATACGCTGCCGCGCGCTGGGCATGTTCCGAATGCGCGACGAGAAGGGCGGAGACGACAAGGTCCTGTGCGTTCCCGCGGGCGACCAGCGCGCCTCCTGGCGCACGGAGATCGACGACGTCTCCGAGTTCCACCGCCTGGAAATTCAGCATTTCTTCGAGGTGTACAAGGACCTCGAACCCGGAAAGTCGGTCGAGGGCGCGCATTGGGTCGGCCGCGAAAAGGCCGAGGCGGAAATCAAGGCGTCCTTCCAGCGCGCCCTCGACGAGCACTACTACGACCACTGCTGAGACTGCTGAGGCGGCGGCATGCCGACCGCCGCTGAAGCGCGGCATGCCGCCGAGGGGAAGCGCGAGGCGCGCGACTAGGCCAAATCCACCGGCTCTCGAAGCGATCGCGGGAGCCGCGCGACGGCGACGATCCCGAGGCCTGCGAGCACCGTGGCGGCGACGGCCATCGCCGCGGCGAACCCTGCACGTTGGACGGCGAATCCGGTCAGGAGCGGACCGCCCGCCAGCCCGCCGGCGTAGGCGAGATTGTAGAGGGCGAAGGACCCGCCCAGCGTGGGCGGGACGGAACGGCTGCCCTGCTGGCTTATGAGCGTGGTCGAGGGCGTCAGGAGCAGCGCGGAGGACGCGCCGAGGAGAACCATGCCGGCGCTTGTCTGCCACATTTCGTCGGCCACGCCGATCACCACGAGCGCCGTCGCGGCGGCGACCACGCCGCTTCCGACGAAGAGCCGAGGCGAAACCGCTGCGACGAAGCGCCCAACGATCGGATTGGCTGTGATCGAGGCGAGCACCGCAAGCCCGAAGAGCAGCCCGACGGTCAGCGAACTGGCTTTCAGGTGCACCGGCAGCACCGGCTCGACCCCGGAGAGCACGGCAGCGACGACGACGACGACGAGCACGATCGAGAAGGACCCCGGCACCCTCAGCACGGCGAGGGGGCCTGCGACGTCGTCCGTGACCCGGGGCGATCCTTTCACCAGTATGATCCGCATGGCGCCGTCGACGACGGCCACGGCGGCGGCGAACAAAAAGGGGGACGCGGCGCCGAAATGCTCAACGAGGAGCCCTGCCAGCGGCGGGCCGACGAGCACGCCGAGGGTGATCGTCGACAGCGCGACGCCCATTGACTGGCCGCGCTTTTCCATCGGCGTGGTCGCAGCGATGAGGCAGAGTGCGGCCACCCAGGACATGCCGCCCGCGATGCCCTGTGCAAGGCGGGCGACCATCAGCAGCCAGTAGGGGCCGCCGGTTGCGAAAAGCAGCGTCGCGGCGGCCAGGCCGCCCAGTCCGATCAGCAGCGGAGTCCGAGGGCCGTGCCGGTCGACGACGCGGCCGGCGAACAAGGTGGCGACGATCATCGCCGCGGCGTAGGAGGCGAACAACACTCCCGTGGCAGCAGACCCCGCCCCGACTACTGCGGGAAGGCGCGGCAAAACCGGAACGGCCAAACCATGCACGAGCATGTCCGTGAACAGGGCGGCCGACGACACGACGAGCGCTCGCGCCGGCGTGGTTCCCCCGGTCGGGGGATCGTGTGGAACAGTCATGAGAATCAAAGTCTTTCTAGGAGAGCAACCCCCTCACCAGAGCAGCGACCGCTGCGTCGAGGCCTTGGGGCTGCGGAAGGTCTTGTGGCCGGGTCACCGCCGTAACGGTGAACCCTTGCAGCAACACGAGCGTCAGGCTCGCGATCTGATCGGGCGGCAACGCGCCCGCCGGGAGCGAGGCGGAGGCGAGCAATTCGGCGATTCGCGCGTGCCAACGGTCCAACCCCGAGCTTTTCTCAGGCCATCCAGAGGCTTTCTCGCCCCATTCGGGGGTCTTCTCGTCTAACGCAAAGTTTTCCTCGGCCGAGTCGGCGTCTTTCCCGCCTGCCCCGGGGGCTTGCTCGCCAGGATTCGAGGCCTTCGCGGGAACGCGTCCGAACCCTTGCGGCGCGACGAACACGGTCGTGTAGGCCAACGCCCTGAACATCAGGTTTTCAGAGAGCAGCTGTATATACGCGGTGAACAGGCCGGACAACCACGACGCCGCCTCGACGTCGCCGTCCGACTCCGCGAAAAGCCGTTCGCCGTATTCGGACCACCCCCACGAGAGCGCTTCGCGCAGCAACGCGCGCTTGTCGCCGAAATGGTGGTGCAGCGCGCCGCGCGTCACCCCCGCACGCTCGGAGATCGCCTCGAACGTCGCCCCCCTCCACCCCTTTTCTTCGAAAACCATCAGCGCCGCCTTGCACAGCGACAGACGCGTTCGCTTCGCGTCTTCAGCAGAACGTCTCATACATACAGGTTAACACGTATGTATGAGGGGCGCACATATGCGGCAACCTGTTTTGAGAGTCAAAGGGCCACGGGCGTCAAAAGTCGTGGCCCTCTGGACGTCCCGTGCGCGACGAGACTCCCAGGCCTCTGCCGCCACGCGTCTGCGGGCGATGCTGCGAGAACGTCGGCCGCGATGGCCAGAAACAGTCCGCCGCCAGGCGTCTGCGGGCGAGGCCCATCTGCAACAAGATCCGTTTCCAACAAGATTGATTTGCAAAAGGGGGCGGGCCGACGGCCCGCCCCCTTAGTCCCTTAGCGCGTGTTTCGCCTCTGTTGGCCTGCCTCCCGCGGCCCAGGCCACCCCCGGCCCGCCCTCGGCATTGAATGCCGTGCCCGGCGTCGCGAGCCTACGACGGCGCCGCCACACGCCCGCCGGCCGCGCGCCAACTATGCCCATACGCGCGGCCGGCGGCCGATCTTTTCCCAAACGGCAACGGGATCGGACGTTCGCGGCCGACCGTTGATTTGCGCCGACCGTCCGCCCGTCAGCCGATGATGCGCAGGTAGACCGGGCTCCCCCACACCTTGCGCTCCTGGGTTCCCATCGAGGGATTCCAGGCGGCGATGTGCATGTTATTGCCCGTGTAGATTCCGGTGTGCCCCGGCCACCACATGAGGTCGCCAGGCTGGCGCTGCGAGGCGGGAACCACCTTGTAGCCCTTCCAGAATTGGCCGAGGTAGCCGCCCGTCCGCCGCGGAGTCTCGCGCCCGAAGTGGGCGTAGACGTAATGCGTAAAGCCGACGCAGTCCCATCCGCTTGAGGGATTCGTTCCGCCCCACACGTACCTGACTCCGGCGAATTGGCGCGCGTAGGCGACGATCTGCGCGCCGACGGCGGAGGAAGACCCGCCGCCCGCCTGGGCCTGCTTTTGCCGAGCGGCCTCAGCGGCGGCCCGCTCTTGGGCCTGCTTCTGAGCCGCAGCTTGGGCTGCCGCCCTTTGCTCCGCAGCCTTCTGAGCCGCGGCCTGCTGCGCTTGGCGCTGCGCGGCCGCCGCCTGAGCGCGGCGCTGGGCAGCTGCAGCTCGCTGCTGTTCCGCCGCCCGCTGTTGAGCGGCCTGCTTTTCCGCGGCCGCCTGCTGCGCCTGACGTTGCGCCGCGGCGGCTTGGGCCCGCCTTTGCGCTGCGGCTTGGGCCTGCCGCTGCCTTTCCGCTTCGGCGCGTTTCGAGGCTTGGCTCTGCTCTCGCGCCTCGGCCCGGGGCGCCTTTTCTTGCGCGGCGGGTGCGGCCGGCGCTTGCTCCTGCCCCGAAGGCTTTTCTGGGGCGGGAGCCTTTTCCTGCGCGGGCGTCGGCTGAGAAGCCGCTTGCGAGCCCGCAGCCTGGGAGGCAGAAGGATCGGCGGCAGCCGGCTTTTCGCCGCCTTCCGCCGCGGGGGCGGCTTGCGCCGCGCTTGAGGATTCGGCCTGTTGCGGGCCGGCCTGCTGCCCGTCGGCCTGCTGGGGCGAAGTCTGCTCGGCCGCCTCCTGGGAGGCCGCCCGCAACGCCCGCTCGTTCGCGGTCTGGACGACCCGCTGCGACTCCTGCTCGGCCTCAGCCTTGGCCGCAGCCTCCTTTTCGTCCTGCTGCCTGCGCACCAGCTCCGCCGTCGTCCCCTTTTGAGCGGCCAACTTCGAGATCAAACGATCGCGCTCCGCCGAAATGGTTCGAATCTCGGTTTCCGCGTCGGAGGCCACGCGCGAAGCCTCGGCTGACGCCTCGTCGGCCTTCTGCGCCACGTCCTTCTCGGCCGCCGCCTTGTCGTCGGCCTTCTTTTGCAGCGTCGCAGCCTCAAACCGCGCGCTCTTGAAACGTTGGAGGTCTCGGTTCGTCTTGTTTGCGAGGATTCTGTAGGCACGTGCCTTTTCCCGCGCTTGCCGGTAGTCTGCCGCGCCCAGGCTGAAGCGCCCTCCTGCCACCGCCCGGGCGCCGTGCTTGTAGATCGACGTCGAGATTCCCGACAGCTGCCTGCGCGCGGCGTCGACCTGCTTGTCCGCGGAGTCTACGGCGTCCTGGGCGCCCATCGCCTCCCCGATCGACGTCGAAAGCCGCTGCTGAGCGGCAATGGACGCCGCTTCGGCCTTGGCGGCGTCCACCTTGAGCCTGTTCGCCTTCACGCCTATCTGGGTCAAACGGGCCTCCGTGTTGGAGATGTCCGCCTTTGTGCGCTGCTCGGCCTCCTTCGAAGCAGCGATGTCGGCGTCGCCCCCGTCGTCGGCGCGAGCCGGAAGGACGACGGCGGCCGAAAGCGCCAACGCAATCGCCCCCGACGCGCCCTTGTACCACTTGCGAATACTCACGTATTCCTCCGGTTCCTTTGTGTCCGAGCGGAAGCCCGCCTCCCGAGCTTCTCATCACGAACATTGTTCACAATGATCACAAATATATAACACCGATCGTTCCAATAGCACATTGGTAACACTTTTCACATGAATGACACGCGGGCAATTGGACCCGACGACGCCGAAGCGGCGCTTGCCGCCGCAGCCCAGAATTGCTCGCCGCCCACTGGCCCGCCCCCGAAAACCGAAAGCCTCCCGCAACGGAAGGCGCTCACAACGTCAAGATCGTCGCCTCCGCCATCTCGACCGGACGCCCTCATCTCGACCCGCCGCCCTCACCCAGGCCCGCGGCTTTCAGCTTGACCCGCCGTCCTCAAGCCTGACCGACCACTTTCAGCCTGACCCGCCACCCCAGCTTGACCTGCCCTCCCCCGGGGCGTCTATGCTTGGTGTCATGTTCATGCGAATGCCCAACTAGCGCACGCCCTGCTCACCAGCCCGGCGCTGCGCTGCAAGCCATCCGCACACTGTCCCACGCGGGCTTGCTCGGCAGCTGAACATAAGCGAAAACTATGCGACCGTCGTCGCACTGCCGTGTCGACTTGCCCCGGAACTCAAAAGGAGCAGAAATGACCGACAAGAAATGGGGCTTCGACACCCTCCAGATCCACGCGGGCCAAACCCCCGATTCCGACTACGGCTCTCGTGCCCTTCCCATTCACCAGACGACGTCCTTCGTTTTTCCCGACGCGGAAACGGCGGCCGGGCGCTTCGCTCTGACGACGCCGGGAAACATTTATACACGCATCACCAATCCCACGCAGGCGGTCCTCGAGGAAAGGCTCGCGGCCCTCGAAGGCGGCGCAGCGGCGCTCCTCGTCGCTTCGGGGCAGGCCTCAGAATTTTACACATTCCTCAACCTCGCCCAGGCAGGCGACGAGATCGTCGCGTCGCCGTCTCTGTACGGCGGCACGTACAACCTCCTGAAAGTCACCCTCGCCCAGGTCGGCATCGTCGTCAGATTCGTCGAGAATCCGGACGACCCCGAATCGTGGCGCGCGCTCGTCAACGACCGCACCCGCGCCCTGTACGGCGAGAGCATCCCCAATCCCAAGGGCGACATCCTCGACATCGAGGCCCTTTCGGAAATTGCGCACCAGAACGGCATTCCGTTGGTCGTCGACAACACGATCGGCACGCCTTACAACGTCAGGCCCTTTGAACACGGCGCGGACATCGTGGTCGAGTCGACGACGAAATTCCTCAGCGGCCACGGCACGTCGCTCGGCGGGGCCATCATCGAGAAGGGCGACTTCGACTGGGCGAACGGCAAGTTCCCGCTGCTGTCCGAGCCGGACGAGAGTTACAACGGCCTGACATTCGCCTCCATCGGGCCCGGCGCGTTCGTCACGAGGATTCGCGCGGTGCTGCTGCGCGACACCGGCGCCGTCGTCTCCCCCTTCAACGCCTTCCTTCTGGCTCAGGGGCTGGAGACCCTTTCGCTCAGGGTGGAGCGGCATCTGTCCAACGCGAAGGCCGTCGTCGAATTCCTGGACAGGCACGAGGGCGTCGAATCCGTCCGCCACTCCAGCCTCGTCTCCTCGCCTTACTACGAGCTCGCGCAAAAATACGCGCCGAGGGGCGCGGGATCGGTTTTCACTTTCGAAATCAAAGGCGGCGCCGACGCCGGAAAGCGTTTCATCGAGGCGCTCAAGCTGTTTTCCAATGTGGCGAACGTCGGGGACGTGCGCTCGCTGGCGATTCATCCGGCTTCGACCACTCACTCGCAGATGACCGAGGAGGAGCTGCTGGCGGCTGGAATCACCTCGGGGACGGTTCGCCTCTCGATCGGCATCGAATCGATCGAGGACATCCTGGCCGACCTCGATCAGGCGATCGCCACGGCGACGGCCTGAGCACAGCGATGTCGCAACCGATCGCCGACCGCCAGGCCGACCGCCCGCTTCAGGCCGATCGCCTGCTTCAGCCCAACGGGCGCAAGTCGGCCCATCGCCGATCGGCGGCCCGGCCGTCAATCTTCGGCCAACCGGCGTCCGTCGGCCCATCGCGGGCCGCGGGCCGAGGCGCCCCCACAAACGGAAGCCAGCAGATGCCAATCAACTTGCCGAATTTCCTGGTCGGGCACCCGCCGCTCGACCACGTCACCGACGCCGAACCCATCGGAGACTTTGACACCGGCTATTATCCGCGCCCGCGCCTGACGATTCCGGTCACCGGAGCGTGGCGCGAGGGGGACGACCCGGGCGAGCGCCGGTTTGCCGACATCGGCCCCGTCGAGCTGGAGCTAGGCGGGCGGCTGCCGAACGTGCGCATGGCCTACGAAACGTGGGGGAAGCTGAACGAGGACGCCTCCAACGCCATCCTCCTGTGCCACGCTCTGACGGGGGATTCGCACGCGACGAGCCGCGACGGGAAGTCGGGGTGGTGGAAGGACATCGTCGGACCCGGCCTCGCCATCGACACCGACCGGTACTTCGTGGTGTGCCCCAACGTTCTGGGCGGATGCCAGGGAACCACCGGCCCGGCCGACCTGGCGCCCGACGGCAGACCCTGGGGGCCCCGGTTCCCCGAGGCGACAATCCGCGACATGTGCGCGGCGGAGGCGAAACTCGCCGACCTGCTCGGGGTCGAACGCTGGGCGCTGGTCGCCGGCGCCAGCTTCGGGGGGAATCGGACGATGGAGTGGGCGGCGTCGTTCCCGGAAAGGGTCGGGGCAATCGCCGTGCTCGTTTCGGGGCCGGCTTCCACGGCCGAGCAGGTGGCCTTCGCGCATTTCCAGCTCAAGGCCGTTCAGGGCGATCCAAAATGGCGGGGAGGAAACTATTACGACGCGCCAGAGGGCGACGGCCCCGCCTTCGGCCTCGGATTCGCGCGGGAAATCGCCCACCTGACCTATCGCTGCGCGCCCGAGCTCGATACGCGTTTCAGCCGCAACGCCCAGGAGGGCGAGGACCCCCTTCACGGCGGGCGCTACGCCGTCGAGAGCTACCTCGATTACCACGCCTACAAGCTGGCCATGCGTTTTGACGCCAATTCCTACCTCGTCATCACGCGTTCGTTCATGACGCATGACATCGGGCGGGGCCGCAGCGGCGTGGACAAGGTGCTCGAAAATATGACGATTCCTGCTCTCGTCGTAGAGGTCGACTCCGATCGGCTTTTCTATCCCAAGGACATGCGGATGCTGGCGGCCGCCCTGCCCGGCTGCAAGGGCGTGGCAACCGTCCATTCGCGCCACGGCCACGACGGATTCCTCATCGAAAACGACCAGGTCACGGCGATTTTGAGGGAATTTCTGGGCGAGCTCGACGAGGGTCGGGCTTAGCCCGGCCGTCCAAGCGCCAATGCGCGGGCCGATGCGCCTTCCAAGGCGTCGACGACGCGCTAGAAGTTCGACGACGGCGATAGAACATGGCGGCGATTCCAGAGCTGTTGTCCGCGCCTAAGGCCTGCCACCGCCCGTCTAGAGGTCCGATCTAGAGCTGCTTGCCCGCCCGTCTAGAGGTCTCCTGCCGATCTAGGGCTGCTGCCCGAGCGTCTAGAACTGTTGCTCGCCCGTCTAGGGCTGCTTGCCCGAGCAAGCCAGGGCGGTGCGTGGCAGGATATAGCCATGGCAGAAAGATGGGAGCCGGATTTCCTGGGGCCTGGTTTCTTCGCTCGAACGTTCTCCCTTCCCGACGACGACGAGGGCGCCGTCGTCACGACCGTCGTGCGCTATCGGCCCGAAGCGTCCAATTTCGACGCAGGCAAAGCGCACCATGCGCGCGCCGGCGTCGCCCAGTATTCATCAAAGAAGACCGCCAATCCCGGCGTTACTCAGCAACTGGGAGAGAACGCCGATCTCAGCGTTGCAGCGCATTCACCGGAGAAGACCGCCGCCCCTGACGCTGCACAGCAACCGGGAGAGAACGCCGGCCCCGGCGCCGAACGGGAGCACAGCGCAGAACGGAAACGCACCGCCGAAAGAGAACCCGATGCAGAACAGAAACGCATCGCCCAGCCGAAACGCGGCGCGGGGAGGGGACGCGGCGCCGAAATAGAGCGCAGCCCCGAGCCGGAGGGCTGGAAGGCCAATCCTCGAAACCCGGCGTTCGCGTTTCTCGCCGTCCATGGGTGGAACGACTATTTTTACCAGACTGAGCTGGCGCGTTATGTCGATTCGATCGGCGGCGCGTTTTACGCGGTGGATCTGCGAAAGTATGGCCGTTCGCTTCGAGAGGGGCAGACATTTGGCTACATTCGCAATTTCGACGAGTACGACGACGAGCTTCACATCTGCCACGACCTCATATACGAGGAGCTCGGGCCGAAGATTCCACTGGTCCTCTACGGCCATTCGACGGGCGGATTGGCTTGCGCACTCTGGGCTGACCGGCATCCCGGAGCGGCGGATGGGCTCGTCTTGAATTCGCCGTGGCTGGAGTACCACGGTTCCACGGGGATGCGGCAGGCGGGAGCCCCCGTCGTCGAAGTTCTTGCCCGCACGTCCCCGACGGTTGTTTTGCCGACGGCCGAAGACGACTTCTACCAGCGGGCCCTCACGGCTTGGCGGCCCGATCCTGATGCCGAGGCTGTTCCCGGGCATGAGGGGTCGGACGACCCGTTTTGGACAACGGGATGGAATCCGAATCCCGAGTTTCGCACCGGATCGGGCGCGCCTGTGCGGCCGGGCTGGCTGTCGGCCGTTCTCAACGGCCATGCGCGCGTGGCCGCCGGCCTCGACGTCGGATGCCCGATCCTCGTCTTGACGTCCGCGCGATCGCTGACCGGAAACGCCTGGAGCGAGGATTTCCGGGCGGTCGACTCGGTGCTTGACGTCAAACAGATCTGGAAACGCGTGCCTGAGCTGGGGAGCCACACGACGCTCGTCAAGCTCGACGACGCCGTCCACGACGTCACTTTTTCCCGACGCGAGGTGCGGGAGCGGGCCTTCGAGGAAATTGGGCGATTTTTGAGGGCTTATGTGACGGACCCGGCGCGTATGTGACCCGCCTCCAGCTCAATCCGTCCCCGGCGTACAGTTCGGGACACCCGGCGCGTATGCGACCCGCTGCCGTTTCGACAATTGCCATCCTGATTCTCACTGCCCGCGGGGAACAATGTGGCCAATCGCAATTCGGACGTGAATAAGGATGTCATGCTCTCTGCCCGCACGGAATAAGGAATGATTGACAAGATCCGAGTCCAGGAGGCGCACGCGATCCCTCCCAGCGCGTGTAATCCCCGCGGAACGGGGAGTGCGAACGGGTTGTAGGAAACGATCCCTCCCAGCGCGTGTAATCCCCGCCAACGCGCGTGAGAAACGGAATCGCGTAACCGCCCTCCCTGTCAACACCCATGATCCCTGCCAGCGCGCGTGGGAACGCGGGAAAAGGACACAGCAACGGCAGCCCGCATCCGGCAAGCCTGATGTGCATGCGACAAGGCTCTCCAAGGCCTTCCTTCGAGCTCTTGTCGCACGGCGCGAGGAGACGCCACCTGCCACGAGACGACGTTGCTCGGCGCGAGAGGAACCTCATTTCGCGTGAGACGATGTCGCTCGGCGCGAGAAGACCTTATTTCGTGTGAGACGACGTCGCCGAACACGAGGGAAAGTGGAGCTTCAGTATTGTGCTATTTGGACGGTTTGTTTGTCGGTGTTGAGGCAGTAGGCGGCTCCGGTGGCGGTGACCCAGCAGTCGATGCCGTGGGGGTGGCCGGAGATGGCGACGACGCGTCCGCGGGCGTCCAGGGGCGTGAGCGCGGCGGGAATAGATCGTGTGGCGGGGTTGTAGGGGCCGGTCTCGACGTAGACAAGCCGGCCGGCCGCGGTCAGGGCGATCTTTCCCGACATGTCCGTGATTGCCGTGCCTGTGGCCAGGCGGACCGGTCCGGGGGCGTAGGCGCCGTCGGGGGCGCGGATGCCTCCCCAGCAGTAGACCGATGCGTCGTCCAGGGCCGCGCAGGATGTGGCGGTGCGCCGGTCGAAGAGTTTGACCGCCGGGCGCGGCAGGGGGACTTTGACGACTGGGTGGGGCGCGTGGCGGCCGATGTCGGCAGGCACGCCGAGTTCGCCGCGGCGGTTGGTTCCCCAGCAGTAGACCGATCCGGACAGGCCCCGGGCGCAGCTTGACCCTTCGGAGGCGGTGACCGTGTCGGCCTTTTCGGGCAGGGCCGCCGGGCGCGAGTCCTCGGGGTAGACGTCGCCGGGCGGAGAGCCGACCTCTCCGATGCTCTGGGCGTAGGAATTGCCCGCCCAACACCGCACCTGCCCCTCGACAACCGCACACAAATGATCCCCCGCACCGGCAAAGTCAGACACACCATATGGAAAGGGCGACGTCGGGAAAGAAATATACGAAAGAAAGTCGCTGTCGGTGCCGCCTTGGCCGAGCTGTCGTCTGTCGTTGAGGCCAGTGCATTTGAGATCGTCGTCGGTGTCGATGACGCAGAAGTGGTCCCCTGTGTAAAAGACCCTCTTGGCATCTTTACCCGAAGGCGCCAGAGAAATGGGCTCCCCCGAATTCCACCTGTTGCCCTTCACAAGAAGAGGGAAAAGCAATAGGCTTCTCGATCTTTGGTTTTCAAACATAGTTGATACTTGCCCACGGACACGGAGGCGAAGTCGCTCCGGTACGTGTTCAAACGGTCGGCTTCGGGCGAGACGCTTCTAGTCAAGGACACCGCGAGACAGACCACGAGTCCAAACAATCCAAGAAAGCGCTTCACGAACATCATGCTAAGGCTTCCAGTAATCTGTAACGAACTTCTTATATTGCTCAACGCGTACAGTGTCTCCCGTGATCGCTCCAGTCCGGGGATCAACTTTGATTAACCAATTCCCGTGCTCATCCACGAAGCGATACCTTTCGCCCGGATGGTCATTATTGAATTCATGAATTTGTTTATAATAATCCTCATTATAATTACCTATAATTAAATTATTTTTAATTTTATTATGTATTTTATTTATGTCAAAATGTGTCATAAGATCGTCTTTTTTATGCCTCTCGTACACTTCTTTTAGCGGATTCTCGTCTTGGGTCGTGCCAAAACCGACAACTTGCTTCATAGCTTCAACAATGACACTCGCCGTCCTTCCCTGAGGTACAGTTGCCGCAGTGTAATTAATGGCTTTCAAACCGTTAATTGTGTTTGCAGAACTTTGACTTTCATGCTCTGTAGAAGAAGTCTCGGCAGCGAGTTCTCCAGCGTTTATCGTTTTTAATGCGTTTTGATAGCAATATTTGATATCTTCCACCCGTTTCGTGATTTCGTCGGATGAATATTTTCCTTTGACGTTTTTATATTCATTTTGAAGTTCCTCCTCGAGTCCGTTTTCTAACGAGTTCACGAGTGTTGACTTTGCTTGCTTACTAAAAGCAATATCTTTGAAAAAGTCGGAGTCTGCATTGTGCATCGTTAAAACTTGGTTTTCAGGCAAAGTTAGGTGAAACCTGCCTTTCTCTAGGCGACCTTCCGTGGCACCAACGACTCCGGTCGGGGTGTGTATTTCATTCGCAAAGTCAGACGCGTACTCTTTGAGGATGTCCCCGGCTTTGTCCCGGAGGCCATGGTTGTAGTAGCCGAAGCTATCCTGCCCGTTATGCTCGTCGTCCGATCGGGCTAGCCCATCGGTATAGCCATGCAAGAACTCTCGAACTACATAGGCCGATTGCGGTTGGCTTTTGTCCGAGCTTGCATCATCAATGACATTAGCGAGGGCATCGCCATTGTCCAAATACGAAAGCTCATCTTCTTGTCGATAACTATGAATATGTCGGTGACCAACAAGATAACGAACCATACTCATCGGCCGGCCACCATTATCTTCTACGTCAAAAGACGTTTTACTTGCCAAGAATGTCCGGGCGGCTGATGGATTGCCATCCATTCCAACTAACATGTTCTGAACTGGATCCCACGTATTCGTCAAAGGTAGGCGATAGTCCATATATGGAGCAGTTAGCTCGGGGTTCTTGTAGCTCCATCGGACGATGTCATCAGCAATGGCATGCTTGCCATTAAGGAAGTCATCTCCCAAAGCTAACTGCTTATCGCTCATTGCGCCATCGGCGATCAAGCCACTGATAAGCCAGTAACCATTTTTCCCGCCCGATTGAGTTTCTATACCGTCCTCCCACTCCTTAAGGCCTAGCTTGTTTAAGCTATCGAGATACTTTCCTCTTGCTTCCTTCAGTGACGTGTGGTCACCATAATTGAGTCCATCAATTCCGGCGTACCAAGCGTTCCACACATTGCGACCGTTTGCGTCCAAGCCATTGCGAATGCCTCCAGTGGTGAGAATTAGGGAACTTCCGAGGACAGCCCGCAGTTCTCTGGCAGAATCCCGAGAGAAAGACCCGGCTGAGCTAACCAGCGACGTGAGCTTCATGATGTTGTTGGTGCCGAATGTCAGCCCAAAGGCATTGGCGGAAAATGGGTCCTTTGCCATTCGTTCGCCGTATGCGGCATTGAAAGAGTCTAGATCGTTCTGGCTGATGTTGCCTTTCAGCTTGCCGTCTTTCGTCAGAAACACCTTGGCCGCCTTGTCGGCGTCCGCTCTGGCGTCCTCCCAACGCGCTTGAGCCGCCAAAACGCCTCCGCTTCCTCCAAAGAGCTCGACTCCCAGGTTGTTGCGGTCAATCGACCCGCTGCCCTCGCCAGCAACCCGCAACTTGGGCGCGAAAGACTCAGCAAGGCCGAAGATCGAATCGCCTGTGCTCTTGGCAAGCTCATTGAGGGAACGGACAGCGGCCTCGTACTTGGCTTTCACCTCTTTCTGCGTCTTTTCACAAGCCTCGTCCGCCTTGGCTCTGTCTTTTTCATATTCGTCGTCGTCCCCCGGATACAATCCCGCCTTCAGTTGAATCGCCAACTCGGCGATCCTGCGAAGATGAACCGTCCTGGCCTCGTCCCAATCATGCTGGAGTCCAGTAATGGCGCTACGGGTTTTGGCATGTTCTTGCACATATTTGTCCAGAAGAGCAGGAATCTTCGGATGCAGATCAATGGCCTTCTGGATCGCCTTTTGCAAGAAAGTGGCCTGACCCTGATGGGCGGTAGCTGCGAGCCCTGTCCACCCTTCAACCTCGCCGCCGACGGCGATGACCTGGGTGTCTTGCATCGCTGCGCCGGCATTGGCGATGCCTTTGCCCAGCTGCAGAATGCCCTCGCCAGAGTCCTTCAGATTGGGCAATGCCTCCTCGCCGGGAACGTCGCTCCACGTCATTTGCCCGTATCCTTCCCGATTGAGCCGCGCATGAAATCGAAGTCTCGAACGGCCTTGTGCTCAGCCTGATCGTAGTTTGCCGTCGATTCCTTCACTCCGGATTCGAGCGCCGCGCACGCGTCCGAAAACTCGAGACAGCCCATCCTCATTAATTGACGAAATGCAGACATGCTTTGAACAAGCGCTCCGAATCCTCAAGGACGGGGTCTTTGACGACGTCGCACTCGCCCTCCAATTCGGCGTAGCCAAAGCCGATGCTGATGAACGTCTCAGAATCCGTCCAATGTCCCTTTGCCGTGATTCCCGCCCTGTCGCGGTCAAAACTGAGGTCGCTCATGTGTGCGCCTTCCTTCCGGGAGTTTAACGTGACGTCCAAACCCTAGCACGGCGGTAACGCTTCCGCAGGCTGTTTCAATATACGGGCTGCAACATGGCTCACTGACCGCGCGTCTCGACGCCGATGCCTCGCGGCTGTTCGTTGCATGATTCCTCCAGCTTCATCGAGCACTCTCATCCGGCGAGTCAGATACATCGCCCAATCTATGAGGCTGAAGTTCCGGCAGAAGCGGAAGTCAATGAAGAGGGGAATTCCCCCCCCGGGAAGTTAAGAGCTTGGCGACGCCGCACTCGGCGATGGCGTTTCCTGTTGAGGAGTAAAAGGCACCGTCGGCACGCCCTTCAGAGGCGGCGGATCGTCTATTTTCGTCGCAGACGGGCGGCACCCGGAGACGAAGTGGAAAGAGATGCCTTTCGTCGGATGCGCGCTCAGCATCAGGAATCCGCCGTTCTTCGAATCTGACCAGCCGAAACCGGTGACGTTGTCCCTTTCGTCGTCTTGCTGTTCTATCTTCAGCCCCGCCTTTTCGATCGTTTCTTTGGCGATGGCCCTGATCTTCGTGGGAGGAACTGAGACTTGAGTTTCGTAGACTGCACTCATGTACTCGCGCCCATCGGTTTTCGTTTCGCACAAAGTGAGCTCATTGGCACCTTCAGCCGCGTAGTGCTGCCCGCCGCCGTCCGCGAGGAGCCGACGCATGAACTCTTCGATTGCCGGAATGGTCTTTCGCTGGTAGTCCTCGATCGTCTGGCGGTCCCAATAGTCCTTCGAACCTTGACCGAACAATTCGCCTGCACCCGGCTTGGACATGTCTTCCGCGCAGCCAGCCGTCAGCCTAAGAATCAGCGCAAGAACGAACCACCGCCGAGTGCGAGCCGCTCTCATTTCTCCCCCTCGGGTTCCATGCCGCCCATAATGCGCGAAATGTCCTTTAGGCTTCCCGTTCCCGTTTTGAGGTACTCGGAGTGGCGGCCAAAGGGATTGTCGTCTCCTTTGCTGCAGAACTTCGTTACGCCGCTTCCAGCCCCCGTTGGAATGTACTTGCACTGGGAGTCGTTTTCGGGATTGTTGGCCAGGTGTTTGAATCCTCGCATTTCCATCGGGTCCTTGCCGAAGGATCCGTCCGGCCCAATACCCTGAACGTAGTCATTTGTATTCACGCCGGAGACGTAGGTTTGACCGTCGATGTTGTACTCGCGAACGTCTTGGACGCCGGATCCCGGCGAGCCATACAGGGCGATGTTGTGGACCGTGCCCTCACGCACCTTGCCGACGGCGATCCCGGCCATGGTCGATCCGTAGGAGTGCGCCCCAACGTTTATCTCCGCTTTGGGAACGCCCATCGCCTGCCGAGAGGTCTGCACCCCCTCCATGAATCTGTCCATCTTCGGCGCCGCCTTTTCGGCCAGATCCGTGGTGGCAACTTCCGCATTCTGCGGCGTCCGGTACATCCACGCAACGGTCGCTATATCCCCTTTGTCATGGATCCCCGCGCTGCTTGAATGGTTCCTCGACTCTTCAAAAGTCGTATTTCGGACCTTTTGCGCATCGTTAATCAGACCGTCCATATTGTCACCCACGGTGTTGTTCATCCCAGGCACCACCATCTGAACAGTCTTTGCGCGGTCGACGTCACCCAAGGCGACACCCGCTTGAACTCGCGAACTCGACTTTGTATCAAGATAAATCAGACTTTGACGCGTCTTACTCGGGTTGGAGGCAACGTCTGAGTCATTCTTTTCGAGGATCTTCTGGAGCCCCTCGAGGTCGCCAAGCTTCTTTCTATAGCGATTGTAGTCATTGGTCGCATTCAGGTACTCCAGACCGTCCTTGCCGACGATCGATTCCGCTTTATCCATCCTGGACTTCGCCTCGGCTACATTGCTTTTCATTTCCGCGATCTCCTGAGGCAGACGAGCGCGGTTGGCTTTGTCTCGCCATTCCATGGGGATGCCGTCGCGGTTGCCGATCAGTTCCGGATGCTCGCGAACCATGTTTTCCTTTTCGCTGTCCGTAAGGCCGGACCACCAGGCCGCACTCTCCCCCATCGTCCATCCTTTCTGCGGAAGGTCCGGCAGACCGGGGCTTGTCGAGAACCCTTCCTCCGAGGACTTGTAAGAGCCGTCGGCCACGGCGGTCAGCCTCGTGTAATAAGCCTCGTCTATGCTGTCGGCATTCTCCAGAACGCCCTTGATCATCGGCTTCAGCTCCGCCGCCGCGGACGCGAATTCATCCTCACTCTGACCGGAATCCGATATGAGCCGACCGTCCCTGATTTCCAGCCCATGGGTCTTCGCTTTCTGCTTGCATTCGAGGATCAACGTCTGCACCGTCCACACGCCGTCGGCCATTTGAGCCATCGCCATCATCGTCTCCGAAACATCGTTGATCAAATAGCTGATTCGAGCCTCGAACTGTTGCAACACGTATAAGATCGCGTCGGCCGTCAGGCCTCTCGAGGTTACCGTCATTTCCATAGACTGCAGCTTCTCGTACGCCTCAATGAGCTGCTTGCGCCGGACCCGCAGGGGCTCAAGCTGAACCTTCAATCGATCCTGGCGCCATTCTATGGCGTCCCTCCAGCTAGTCATCAGACGATCCTTGCTTTCCCCTTGGATCCAGGCTTGGCCTTCGGATATCCCTTGACATGCTCCAGAATCCGGTCCATCGCCGCGGCAGATTCTTGGTCAGTGCCCGCCATGGACTTGATCGCCTCCTCGACGTCGCTTTTAAACTGGCCAATATCGGCCATTAGCGACCTGCATCGAGAGTCTATCGCTTCGCCGGCGCGCTCCGAGGCCGAAACACTCGATGCGCCGGGAATGCCCCGGGCCGCCTCTCGAACCGGGGTTTCGACGTCGCCCGTCCCAGGATTTTGGACGAGCTCGCCAGCACCGGACGCTAGCATATAGTACTCGGCGTCGACAATATAGATGTCGCTCACAGTAACTCCTTACGTGATTGGCTTGTATAAACACAACCTATACCCGACACAAATGGTTGTCAAGAGCGTCACACCACCGAATTTGGCCAGCGATATGCGTTTCTAGAAAACGTTGATTTCACAAGGTTTAATTGCCACCCTCCTTTGAGTGCGCTCCAACCAATGAAATGCCCCTTTAAGCCATTCTCCCCATTCACATAACTATAACAATCGTGGCACATCGGCGCCGAACTTCAGCAGCAGAACAGAAGCGCACAGACAAAGGGGCAGATAAGCAGCGAAATAGTGCTTTCGTGCTATGAAAATTGCTTCCCGCCTCGTCGCGAACTGATTAGGATCGCACAGGATTAGACACGCACCGGTTCGATGCGCCGATTTTCCGAACCACAACACCCGTGGCCACAAGAACTGCACGATTCGGAAGGGGCCGTGCTTCTTCGCGCTGGCGCGGTCGCTCCGCCCCTCGCCGTCCCTCGGAATCGCCAAATGCCCTTTCGGGATCTCGGCACTCGCGCAAGTCTCCAGGCCCAGACCGAGGTTGCATTCGACAGCGGCAAAGTATCGACATAACGGGGGCGCCGACAGCACGAAGTCCTGCCGTCGAAGCAAAGGGACATCGGCAAGACGGCCGCCGGCAAAACACCAACGAGGCGACCACCGGCAAAACACCAACGAGGCGACCACCGGCAAAACACCAACGAGACGGCCGCCGGCAAAACCTCGACAAGACGGCCGCCGGCATAACATCGGCAAGACCGCTGCACGCGCCAAACCATTCGGAGCTCTCGGGGCTCTCTCAGAGCTTTCAGAAGGGCTAGGCCGGGTCAGGGCCGGTCCCAGTTCTCAAGACTCGCTGCGCGCCTGAGAAAGCCCTCAAGGCTCTCGGAAGAACTCACCGAGTTCAGAGCTGGCTGACTTCATAACTAGCAGAGCTCCCAGAGCTGGCTGAGTCTCAGAGCTGGCTGAGTCTCAGAACTGGACGAGTTTCAAGCTCGCCAAGTCTTAAAGCGCTCTCGGAGCCGGGCCTCAGAGCGCTCCCTGAGTCTTCAGAGCTCGCCGAGCAGCCGGCCCTCCCGCGTCTTCCACAGCTGCCAGCCGTTGACGTCGTTCCTGCCGAGGACCTCCGCGGCCGCCTTCGAAGGATCCTGATAGGAGGTGTGCCCGAGGAGGAGGGTGCCGGTCGAGGTCAGCGTGGCCATCGTCGGGCTCCCATTCTTCCAGATCTCGAGAGTCAGGGGCGTGACGCTCCGACTGGCGATGGCCACGAGTCGGCCGGCGGGAGTGAGAAGCTCGCGTTCGGCGGCGCGGGCCACGGCGTCCGAGGACGCGTTGGCCGCGGTCGTCTCCGAAAAGGTCTGCGGCTGTCGACGCTTTCCGTCGCGCTTGGGGGCGGACTTCTCCCACAGCAGCTGCTCGGTGCGCGGCCGCTTGACCTCCTGGTCATAGCGGGCGCTGATGTACGTCGGCGTCTCGTCCGCGCCGTCCTCGGTTACACGCCAAGCCGGAATCACAGGAATCTTCATCTGGTTGAAGGGGTCCTCTTGGGCACTCTGATCTGCCTGTTGATCCTGCTGTTGATCCGGCTTCTCGTCCTCGCGAGCGGCGCCCTGCCCCTGCTCACGGTGAGCCGAACGCCGCGAACGCCTGCCCGTCGGCCTGTCGCCGGCCTCGGCGTCCACGGGTTGGGGCTGTTCGGCAAGCGGAGCCTCAACGGCTTCGACGATGAGGGTCTGCGCGGGATCGGTGACGTCGGCGTCGTCTTGCGAGTCGATGTGCCCCGGAAAAGCGGTGAACCTGGGGGTGGCGGGGATCGTGAGAGTCGGCTGAAACTCTTGGGCCTCGCGCGCACGCCCACGCCTGCGAGGCTTGGTCTCTTCACCGCTCTCGACGTCCGGGGCGGGGAGAAACTCTACTGTCTCATCGGCCGACGGCCCTGATCCCCTCTTGCGACACGCCTCAATGGACACTTGGCGCACGCCGTTGGTGTCGAAGATCGACGCTGAAAGAAGCTGCACCCTCTCGGAAAGCGTGGAAAAGACGGGAAGGACGTCCTCGTCGATGTCGAGCGCGATCACGATAAGCCTGGGACTGACGCCGCCCAGCGGCGGGCGGCCGGAGCGGAACTCCTCCCAATCCGGGCCGAACTCTTTCGCTCCCTTCGAGTAGACCTGCGCCATGTCCACGGGCCCGGTATGGGCATACCTTCCCGATCTGCTGACAACTTCGTAGAGGTCCACCGATGTGAGTCGCTGGCGAAGATTCACCATGACGACGGTTCCGTCTTGATCAATGGCCACGAGGGACTGCCCATGCTTTCCCGCGGCGTCGCTCTCTTCCCACATCACTGGCAAAAGCGGAACGTCGACGACCTCGAGGATGCTCTCGCGGATGGCTCCAAGGACCTCCGCGGCGATGCTGCCCCGCGGCCGAACGGCCTGTGCAGGAGCGATGCGCCCGTTCGCCAAGGCGTACAGCACCATCGGCGAAACCTCCTTATGTAAACTTGCGTGATGAAACAAGGTTAGCTTATCGCGAGCGAGCCGGTATCCTCCCCTCGTCCGACATATGGCGTCGAACGGCCATCCCGTCGCGGATGAGTTCGGCCAGGTGTATGCCCCGAGAGGCGGACAGCTGCCCCGCCTGCGTGCGGCAAGAAAAACCGTCGGCCAGGAAGACGGCGTCGGGATTCGCCCTTTCGAGCGTCGGCAGCAAGCGGGCGCCCGCGATCCTCACGGATACATCGTAGTGCCCCTTCTCCATGCCGAAGTTGCCTGCCAAACCGCAGCAGCCCGTCACCTTCGTCAGCTCGGCCCCCGCCGAGAGCAAAAGCGCTTCGTCCGCGGCCCATCCCATAACAGAATAGTGGTGGCAGTGCGGCTGAGCCACCACCTCGAGGCCGGTGAGATCGGGCATGCTCCAGTTTTCCCCGGGGCCGAACGGCTTTGGCGCGCTGAGCAGCTCCGCCAAGGTGAAGGTCATTTCTTTGACCAGATCGACGCGGGGGTCGCCGGCAAGCAGATCTTCCATGTCGGAACGCAGCACCGCGGTGCACGAGGGCTCGACGCCGACGATGGGAATCCCGTTCGCGGCGAACGGCGCCAACGCGCCAAGCAGGGAGTCCAGCTTTCGCTTGGCCGCGTCGAGCTGCCCCGTGGTGATCCAGGTGAGGCCGCAGCAGGCCTCGTCGGGGGGAAGCAGCACGGTGTATCCGGCCTCTTGGAGCACGGAGACGGCCGCCCGCGCTCCGCGGGCGTCGAGGGTTTCGGAGAAGGAATCCGCCCACAGCGCGACGTAACGAGGCTTCGCGTCCGATTCGCCCGCCGTCGATTCGCCCGCCGTCGCCTCCCCCGCCAAACCGCTCGTTCGAGCGAGCGCCTTTCCCCGCTCGGGGGCGCTGCCCCGCTTTTCATCGGGAATGCCGCTTTCATCGGGAATGCCGTGCAGCCCCTTCTTCCACGATTTTCGGAAGGCGGCGCGCAGGCTTCGGGCCTCTTTACGCACGCTCCGGGCCTCTTCGCTTCGAGAGAAACGGCGGGTTTCGAACCCCGGCATCGCGCGCCGCGGGTCGACGCCGACCAGTCGGAAGGCCAGCCTCCGCAGCGGGCCGAGCCGCATCACAGCGTTCGCGATCCTCGCGACGACGGGAACCTTCGTGACCATCCTTGCCCACAGCGGCAGCCTTCCCAGAGCGTAATGGACCACAGGCCTGAGTTTGCCGCGGTAGGCGCGGTAGAGGGCCTCGGATCTGTACCGGGCGACGTCGATCCCCGTCGGGCAGTCCCGCGAACACGCCTTGCAAGCCAGGCACAGGTCGAGGGAGTCGAGCACCTCGGGAGAGTCCCACGCCAGAACCCCGCCGCGCGCCACGTCTTGGAGCACCCTCGCCCTGCCGCGGGTCACGTCCTTCTCGTCGCGCGTGGCCTCGTAGGAGGGGCACATGAAAGCGCCGAGGTCGAATCTGCTCGCCCGGCAATTGCCCACGCCCGTGCAGCGGTGAACGGCCCGGGCCATGTCTCCGCCGTCGTCGGCGAAACGGAAGCCTCCGGCGTAGGGAATCGGCTTCGCACCCGGCCTTCTCAGATGTTCGTCGATGCGGTCGGGCCGGACGAGCACTCCCGGGTTGAGCAGGCATTCGGGGTCGAAGACCCCTTTGACGCGCTCGAACAGGGCGACGACGTCGGGCCCGTACATCCTCTCCAACAGCTCCGAGCGGGCGCGCCCGTCGCCGTGCTCGCCCGAGAGGGACCCGCCGAAGCCTGCGGCGAGGTCGGCCGCCTCCCCCATGAACCGGCGGAAGGTTTCGGTTCCCCGCCGGGATTCGAACGGGAAGTCGATGCGGACGTGGACGCATCCGTCCCCGAAATGCCCGTACATGAGGCCGTCGAGCCCGTATCCCTTCATGAGGGCCTCGAGCGCGCGGAGGTATTCGCCGAGCCTCTCGGGCGGAACGGCCGAATCCTCCCAGCCGGGCCACGCCTGGTTTCCCGCCGGGGTCCTCCCGCCAAGGCCCGCGCCGTCGGCACGGATTTGCCACAGCCGGGCTGCCTCCGGGCCCGCGGGCCGTATGTCGACGGCCGTGGAGGAGGCGGAGTCTGCCAGCGCCCTGGCCCTTGACATCGCGTCTGCGCCGCCTTCCTCGCCGACCTCGACCATCAGCCATCCCCCGCCTTCCGGCAGCGGCGGAACGCCGCCCTTCGCACGCCGGACGACGTCGACCAGCCGGGCGTCCATGCCTTCGACGGCGAGCGGTCGGTGGGCGAGGAGGGCTGGGACGTCGTCGGCGGCGCTGGCCATGTCCGGGTAGCCGAGCACGACGAGGGCCGGCGAGGCCTCGACCGGGACGAGCCTGACCTCGGCCGCCGTCAGGAGGCCCAGCGTCCCCTCGCTTCCCACCAGGAACTTGGCGAGATTCCGCCCGTTTTCGGGCAGGAGGTGCTCGAGGGAGTATCCCGAGACCTGACGTTTGAATCTGCCGAACTGCACGCGTATAGTCGCCAGGTTCTCGTCCACGAGCCTCGCGAGCTCGGGCACGGCCTCATATCCCAGCCCGCCTTCGCCCGCCTTCATACGCCTGCCGTCGGCCAGGGTCACGTCCATGCCCGCGACGTTGTCCGCCGTGCGCCCAAACGCCACCGCGTGGGGGCCGCACGCGTTGTTCCCGATCATCCCGCCAAAGGTGGCGCGGTTCTGGGTGGAGGGGTCCGGGCCGAAACGCAGGCCGAACGGGGCCGCCGCCTTCTGCAGTTCCGACATGACGACGCCGGGCTGCACGCGAGCCACGCGAGCCTCGGGATCGATGTCCAAGATGGCGTTCATGTGCCGCGAAAAGTCCAGGACGATCCCCTTGCCGATGGAATTGCCCGCGCACGACGTGCCGCCGCCCCGCCCGGTGATCGGAACCCCGAATTCTCGGGCGGCGGCGAGTGCCGCGGCGACGTCGTCGGCGTCTTTGGGAAAGGCGACCACGAGGGGCGGAATCCGATAGTTCGAGGCGTCCGTCGAATACTCGGCCCTGCGGCGTGCGTCGGCGTCCGCCCCGCCCGCGACGGTCCGCTGAAGCCTGTCAAGGAGGCCTGCCGTGTCGATCACCGATTCCATGAGCTCATTGTGCCAGCGCGGAGGGCGCCGCGGGGACGGCAACGCGTCGGCTTTCCTTCGGGCAGAGGCGCTCCCGGGGCGCCGGGCATTGCCCGGATGCGCGCCGATGCGCCGCTTCGACGAAGGCAGCCTCAGATGACGAGGGGACATCCGGCGCAGGCCACTCGAACCTCGTCGAAGACGTCTTTGGTGTGGCAGGCGCCCAGTCCCGAGGAGCACAGGGACCCGGCGTCGTCGAGCATTCCCAGCCGGTCATAGTGCTCCAAGAGGGTGGAGACAAACACCTCCGAGACGCCGGTCGCGGCGGAGATTGCGCGAACGGTGCGCCCCATCCGTATCTGCTCGAGTATCCTCTGCGTCACCGCGCCGCGGGGCCCTTCGAGGGTGCCGCCGGCCCCGCCTCCGCTTTCCAGGGAGACGCGGGAGCGGCTCTCTTCCGAGACAGAGGCGCCGCTCCCTTTCGGCGCCGAAGCGCGGCGGGCCAGGCCTCCGGCGTCGGAGGCCTGGCCGACGTCGGAGCGGGCGCTCTTCCGCAATGCCCTCAGCCTCATAAGAACAGCTTCCCTATCTGGAAGATGCCGACGGCCAAGAGCCAGGCAACGGCCAATTGCACGCCCACAGCGGCGGTCGCCTTCTTCGCCCCGATGAGCTTCGCCTGCTCGGCCACAGTGGCCAGGCACGGCGTATACGCCAAGACGAAGACGAGGAAGGCGAAGGCGGCGAGCCCCTGATAGCCCGAGCCTGCCGACTCGGTCAGGGACTGGCTGACGAGCTTGGGGAGCTTGCCAAGATCCGAGCCGTCGTCCTCGGCGTCGCCGGCGTCGGCATCCGGATCGAGGTTGTAGGAGGTGACCACGGAGGAGATGACCGTCTCTTTTGCGACGAAACCGGTCATGAGCGCGCCGGTCATGTGCCATTCGCCGAAGCCCGTCGGTTTGAAGGCGGGAACGAGCACCTGGGCCGTCTTGCCGTAGAGCGAATCCTCCATCGCCAGCTCGGGGTCGGCGAAGCCCTTGTCGCCTGCGCCCACCGGGATGGCGCCCATGAGCCACACGACCGCCGTCATCGCGACGATGATCTTTCCCGCCCCGGTGACGAAGGCCCAGGACCGCCGGAAGGTCATCTTCAGCATGATGAGCAGCCGCGGGATCTGGTAGGCCGGAAGCACGAGCATGAGCGGCGCAGCCTTTTCGTCCTTCGTGATGAAGAACTTGAGGACCCACGCTGCGAGCACGATGAGCACGGCCGAAAGCAGATACATCGAGAAGACGATCGTTGCGACGTGCCCGCGGAAGAAGATGCGGGCGATCATGAGGTAGATCGTCACGCGCGCCGCACACGAAGTGTAGGGCGTGATGAGCACGGTGACCAGGCGTTGTCGTGCGGAAGGCAGCGTTCTCACCGCGGCCAGGGACGGCAAGTTGCATCCGAAGCCCATGATGAGAGGAAGGATGACGCGCCCGTCCAGGCCGATCTTGCGCATTAGACGGTCGCCGAGGAACGCCGCCCGCGCCATATAGCCCGAATCTTCGAGCACGGAGAAGGCGGCGTAGATGACGAACATGAGCGGGAAGAAGCTGGCGACGACGCCCAGGCCGTTGACGATGCCGCCGACCGTGAGCTGTTGGAACCATGTGTCGTTCAGCCCTACCTTCTTCAGCAGCCAAACCACCCCGTTCGCCACCGAGATCGCGCCCGGGTCCGTCTTTGAGAAAAAGTCCTCGAAACGGTCTTGCAGCGGGCTGACCCACTCGCCGGCCGTCTTGAACAGCAGCCACATGAGGCTGAAGAAGATCGCGAGGCCGACCAGGGGGTTGAGAAGCAACCTGTCGAGCTTGTCGGAACGCGAGAGCCGCTCGGGTTCGGCCCTGCTCTCGTGGAAGCTCTTCTCGACGGAGTCGACCCACGAGAAGAGCGTGTCCGCGCGGCCGAGTTCCTCTGCGTGCATTCGGGAGACGGCGGCCTTCTTCTTTTTCTTCGACGTCGATTTCGGCTTTGGCTCGCAGCAGTCGCAGCCGACGTGGCCGATGTAGCCGGGCGCACCAGGATCGGGGTCGATACCGCGAATGTGCGGCCGTGTGCGGATGGCCTCGGTGACCATTTCCTCGAGCCGCTCGTAGTCTTTCGACGAGCGCGGGTCCATCGGCAGGATCGGGATTCCGAGAGTGCGCGAGAGGGCGTCGTAGTCGATGACGTCCCCGTTTTCGACGGCGACGTCGGTCATCGTGACGACGGCGGCGACCGGCTGGCCGGTCTGCCCCACTTGGCCGAGAAGATAGAGGGAGCGCGTGAGCGAGCTGCCGTCGAGGAGCACGAGCACGAGGTCGATGCCGCGGGTCTTCTCCCGGTCTGTGATCGTTCCAGGCGCGCAGGCGATCGTGTCGGACACAACCTGCTCGTCGGGGCTTGTGGCGATGAGCGAGTACGTTCCGGGAAGGTCAAGCACCTTGATCTTGGCTTTATGCCAGTTTCCCGAGGCGACTTGAACAGTTGTTCCCGGCGCGTTGACCACGCGCTGGCGGGCGCCCGTCAGCTGGTTGAACAGCGTCGATTTGCCGACGTTGGGGTTGCCCACGAGGGCGATAGTCGGCTCCGTCGACGGATCGATGGAGAGGGTGGCCGTCGCATGGGAGTGGCCCTCAGATCCGCAGCGCGGGCAGCTCATGAGACCACCTCCGCGCGAATCCGCAGGGCTGAGCGGTGATCGACGGCAACCCGCGCGCCGCCGATGTTGAGAACGACTCCGCCGAATCCCGCATGCTGAGTCACGACGACCTCAGTGCCAGGCCTCACTCCGAGCTCCTGCATGCGCAGGAGGTTGCGGCGGGGAAGATTGACGTAGGTCAACCGCAACGCTTTGTGCTGGGGGCACTCGCGAAGATTCATTGCAACCTCACCTCACTGTGACAGTTCTGGGTGTACATGGTCAGGTTATGCTTACAATCGCAATTTTTCGACCGAGGCGTGGATCGTTTCCTACCTGAGAGACATTTCTTCCGCTCTCTAAACCCGTCTCCACCGACGAGTCTAGGACTATTGTCCCCTTCACTCAAGAGTTTTATGGAACGTTTCGCAATTCGTTTATTGCGGAATCGCTTTTTCTGACGCTCTGTCAGTTTATCGACGATTTCGTCGGCGTTTGCCCGACCGGGCGGCGAGCGGAAGGAACCCGCACGCCGAGCCGGTCCGGGAACGGCTCGCTCCAGACAATTTAGGGCTGCTGGAGCGAGCCTAGCGGCGTCGCCGAACCGGCAGCCGCCTGCGCCCGCGGGCCGCTAGCGGCCTGTGCCGGCGGACTCGTTGGAGATCGCCGCGCGCCCGGACTCCAGTCGGGCGACCGGAACGCGGAACGGCGAGCAGGACACATAGTTCAGTCCGAGCCTGTCGAACAGGTGAATCGAAGCGGGGTCGCCGCCGTGCTCGCCGCAGACGCCGCACTTGAGGCCCGGCTTGGCAGCGCGCCCACGCGTCACACCGGTCTCGACTAGCTGGCCGACGCCGCTCGCGTCGATCGTCTCAAACGGCGAGATGCCGAAGATGCCGTAGTCGAAGTACTCGTTGAAGAACGAAGCTTCGACGTCGTCGCGCGAGAAGCCCCACGTGGTCTGGGTCAGGTCGTTCGTTCCGAAGGAGAAGAAGTCCGACTCGGCGGCGATGTGGTCGGCCTCGAGGGCGGCGCGCGGCAGCTCGATCATGTTGCCGATCGGGATGTCCAGCTCGACGCCGTTTTCCTTCTCGACCTTGCCGATGATGCGCTCGGCGTCGTCGCGGACGATCTGGAGCTCGCGCTCGGAGCCGATGAGCGGAACCATGATCTCCGGCCGGGGATCGAGGCCCTTCTTCTTGCACTCGACGGCGGCCTCGGCGATGGCTCGGATCTGCAGCTTGAACAGGCCACGGATCTTCAGGCCAAGGCGCACGCCGCGAAGGCCGAGCATCGGGTTCTGCTCGTGGTTGGCCTTGACGGCTTCAAGGACGCGCTTCTCATGCTCGGTGACCTCCTCGCCGCGGGCGGCCTTCACCGCGAGCTCAACCGAAAGCTCGGTGAGGTCGGGCAGGAACTCGTGCAGCGGCGGATCGATGAGGCGCACGGTCACGGGCAGGCCGTCCATGGCCGCGAAGATGCCGACGAAGTCGCCCTTTTGCAGCGGACGGAGCGCGTCGAAGGCCTCCTCCTGCTCCTCGGCCGTGTCCGCCAGGATGACGGACTCGATGAGCTTGCGGCGGTCGCCGAGGAACATGTGCTCGGTGCGGCACAGCCCGACGCCCTGGGCTCCGAAGGAACGCGCGCGCTCGGCGTCCTCGGGCGTGTCGGCGTTGGCGCGCACGGCCAGGTTCCTCTTCTCGTCGGCCTGCGTGAGGATGCGGTCGACGGCGCGCACCAGCTCCTCGGTGTCGGCGTCGAGGCCGGTGGACAGCGCGGCGTCGAGCCCGTGGGTGATATAGGTCATGACCGGAGAGTCGACGACCGGCACCTCGCCCTGGAAAACCTCGCCCGTGGTGCCGTCGATCGCGACGACGTCGCCGGCCTTGAGGGTGACGCCCCGAGACTTGACGTGCACGGTCCCGGCCTCTTCGTCGACGGCGAGGTCCTCGGCGCCGACGACGCAGCAGCGGCCCATGCCGCGCGCCACGACCGCGGCGTGCGAGGTCTTGCCGCCGCGAGCGGTGAGCACGCCGGAGGCGGCGACCATGCCGGCGAGGTCGTCGGGGTTGGTCTCGCGGCGCACGAGGATCACGGAGGCGCCGGCGGCGACGCGGGATGCGGCCTGCTCGTTGTTGAGGACGATCTCGCCGACGGCGGCGCCCGGCGAGGCGGGCATGCCCTTGGTGAGCACCTTCTTCTCGGCGTTCTTGTCGAACTGCGGGAAGAGCAGCGACGTCAGCTGGTCGCCCGTCACGCGGGTGACGGCTTCGTCGGAGGTGATGAGCCGCTCGTCCACGAGCTGGGTGGCCACGCGGAAGGCCGCCGCGGGAGTGCGCTTGCCCACGCGGGTCTGGAGCATCCACAGCTTGCCCTGCTGGATGGTGAACTCGATGTCGCACAGGTCGCGGTAGTGCGTCTCGAGCTTGTTCATGATGGCGCGCAGCTCGTCATAGGACTTCTTGTCGAGGCGCTCGAGGTCGGCGAGCGAAAGCGTGTTGCGGATGCCGGCGACGACGTCCTCGCCTTGGGCGTTGACCAGGTAGTCGCCGTAGACGCCCGAATGGCCCGTGGAGGGGTCCCGGGTGAAGCACACGCCCGTGCCCGATGTCTCGCCCATGTTGCCGAACACCATCGTGCAGACGTTGACCGCGGTTCCGAGGTCGTTGGGGATGCGCTCGCGACGGCGGTAGAGGCGCGCGCGCTCCGTGTTCCACGAGCGGAACACGGCTTCGACGGCCAGGTCGAGCTGCTTGCGCGGATCCTGGGGGAAGTCTTCGCCGGTTTCGTCCTTGACGACCTTCTTGAACTCCTTGACGAGGTGCTTGAGGTCGTCAGCCGTCATGTCGAGGTCGCCCGAGTAGCCCTTGTCCGCTTGAAGCTTGTGGAGGATGTCGGCGAACTTGTCGCCGTCGATGTCCTGGACCGTCTTGCCGAACATCTGAATGAGACGGCGGTAGGAGTCCCAGGCGAAACGCTCGTTGCCGGACTGCGCCGCAAGGCCCTGGACGGATTCGTCGTTGAGGCCGATGTTGAGGACCGTTTCCATCATTCCGGGCATGGAGAACTTCGCGCCGGAACGGACCGAGACGAGCAGGGGATCGTTCTTGTCGCCGAGGCGCTTGCCCATCTCCTGCTCGACGTTGCGCAGGTGGGACGTCACTTCGACGTCGAGCGTCTCGGGGGACTCGCCCGCCGCAAGGTATGCGCGACACGCATCGGTGGTGATCGTAAAGCCCGGAGGAACCGGAAGGCCGAGCTTGACCATTTCGGCCAAGTTGGCGCCTTTCCCGCCGAGCAAATCCTTCATGTCGCGGTCACCCTCGGTGAACGCGTAGACGTACTTCGTCATTAAATATCCTCCATTGGAAGTTCAGTGTTCCGCAGTCGCGGGCCGTCTACCAGACTAACATCGGCGGTGACGATTTTCACCCCGCACCTGTGACGAAAGCCCCGCGTCGTCAGCACCGAGATTCCGCGGTTCTCGGTAAAAAGGGCCTAGCTGAGCCGCGGGCCGAGAGCCGTTGAAAACACGGCTGCCCGTCGACGCGGAACGCGCAGGCTGACCCGTCGACGCCAGACGCGCAGGCCGACCCGTCGATGTGAGGACGCGCAGACTGATCCGTCGACGTGAGGCACGCAGGCTGCCCATCGACACGGAACGCGCAGGCTAGCCCATCAGCGCCAGGCCCACGTACCCGCACGCGCCAGCCGCGACGTACGACGCGAGCGTGCCGATGATGAAACGCTCCGTCAAGGCGGGGTTCGTCTGGAGGTCCGCCCAACGGCCAAGCCCCTTCACGGCGACGACGGCGGCGACCATCTCGGGCTGGCGGGCCAGAATCGCGCCGGTTATCGCCAGCCTTTCCAGCGCGCCGATCCACGCTCCGCCGCGCAGCACGCGCGGCTGGGCAGGCCGCTCACGAAGAACGGTGGCCCGATGCCCGCCTGAGCTCGGCCGAGGACCGGCGCCGCCGCGGACCTTGGCCAGACGCATGACGCCCTCAACCGCCGCCCAGCCGAAGACCACGGACACAGTGAGGGAAAGAAGCACGATCGCCACGGTCACAAGCGCGAGTCTCCTTGCTTTTTCCTGGACGCAGAGGCCTTTTCGGGAACCGCCGAGGCCGTCCTGGCCGCAGGGGCTTGTTCGCGGGCCGCCGGAGTCGCGTGCGCGAGGACTTCTTTGCCGGCCGCCGGAACCGCGCCGCCCGCAGGGCCTTGTTCGCGGGCCGCGAGGCTTTTGCCGGCTGTGGATCTTTCGAGTGCCCCGACGTCGGAGCTTTCGTTTCCCTTGGCGACAGCGCGCCCGTCCTTCGCCACGCCGCGCTCGGCACCGAGCCGGGCAAGCGACTCGCCTTTCGTTTTCGCTTTCTGCTCGACGTCGAGCCGGGCGTCCACCTCGTCGCCGATGCGGCCCAGCAGTTCGTTGAGCACCGCCCAGCCCCGCGTCTCCAAATCGTACCGGGAGGCCGTGCGCCGCTGGGAGACCGCGGAGGGGCTCACGCCGAGGGCCGCTGCAGCCTCGCGCCCGGTAAGGCCGGCGTCGAACAGGTCGGAGACCTCACGCTGGGCGTCGGTGCGGTCGGCGAGCAGGGCGCCAAGCAGTTGGAAGACGACCTGGGACGCCTCGAGGGCAAGAGGCGAGATGTTGACGTCCGCCCCCTGGCGCACTTCGACTTCCCCGCTGATCTTCGCCCGTTCGACGGCCTCGCGGGCGGCGACGAAAGCCGAGCCCCGCGCCTCGCGCACATTGCGGCCCACCGACTCGACCGAGCCGATTCCCAGGCCGATGTGCCAATCGCCCATGGCGAGAGCGGCTCGAACGGCGGCGACGACGCCGGCGGCGTCGTCGAACAGGCCTTCGACCTCGTCCCCGACGGTCCTGTCGAATCCGGCGATCGGCGGATTGCCGGCGCAGGCCTCCGCAAGCAATTCGAGCAATTCGGGCACACGGTCGCCCGCCGACCGCGAGGACCGTTGGTCGATCGTCACCGCAAACATGCACCCTCCTTTTCACCCCGACCAGTTCCGCTTTCCCAACGGGCCAAACCCGCTGTTCTCCGCCCAGACTACTAGATTAAGAACAGAAGCTGAACCGAACATGCAATCGGGATGGCCGCTCACGCAGCCGTTCGCAGGAGGGCGCGGCAGTGAAACGGACGCGCGGTCGAGATGGCAGCTCAGGCAGCGTTTGCAGGAGAGTGCGGCGGGTGTGGCGCCGCCGACGGCAGCCGCCGAAGGCAATACCTGGAATCCCCATCAGCGTCGCGGGGCAGGATGAGAGCACGCGTGGCGCCGCATGAACTGTCGCCCGATCGGCGGCCATGCGCGGGCCGCCCGAATCTCACCGCCGTTTTCGGAAGCGTCCACGCGAACGGGGGCTGTGCACGGGCCGCCCGCAAGCCCATTGCCCGTGCCCCTATAGCTCATAACTTCCAGCGCCTTTGCCAAGGAAAGCCCGTCGCCCGTACCCCCGCGTATAGCGGGCCTTCCTCCTCCGCCGGAGGCCGCGATCGCCGTCCCCATGCGCCCCCCGTGTATAGTCGAGGGGTCAGTTCCTGATGAACGAAACGCGCTGCCCGGTAGGAAGCCCGGGCGACGCTCTACACCCCCATCGCGGTGCGGGGCGTCCGTCGCCAGCCTCGCTGGAATCCAGCTCGTCGGGTCCGCTTTTGCGTACCTGGAGGCAAGATGTCAGCGCAGTTCACGCTGTTCTTCGACGGTCATCTGTGGGTCGGCGTCTACGAGGTCGACGACGGCGAATCCGTCCGCGCAGCCCGAGTCGTCTTCGGCAAAGAGCCGAGCGCCGCGGAGCTCCACGAGTTCGTCCGCGGGCACGGCGCAGAGCTTGTTCGGCGGGCGCACGGCGCCGTCCCCGTCGTCGAAAAAGGGGCCGACGCCGGAGAGGCAGGGGGCGGCGCGGGAAAAACGAACCCCAAGCGCGCCCAGCGGATGACGGCGAAGGCGATGCGCGAAAGGGGCGTCTCGACGAAAGCCCAGGAGGCCCTGAAGGCCGACATGGAGTCGCGCGGCGAGGAGCGCGCCTTGGCGCGACGGAGCGAGCGGAAACGAGCTGCCGACGAGGCATACGCGCGAAGGCGAGCCAAAGCCCGTCAGAGGCACCGAGGGCGCTGAGACGGCGCCGGAAGCGCAGGGAACGCTCGCCGCTCCCCGCTTGCTCAGCGCTCGCCTCGTGGGCCACTGCGCCGACCCGCGGCAGCCGCCGCCGCAAGCAGGCGCTGTGCCCGCAGATGCGCCCTTGCCCTGCGCGAGAGGATTCGGCCTGTCCCCCGCTCACACCTCCGGGTGGCGGGCGAGGCGGACGCTGCGTTCGCGCCACTCGGCGAGGGTCACGGCGGGGCCGATCGGCTCGGCCGGCGCCTCCCGCGCGGGAAGGCCTTCGACCCGGTCGGGTCGGAATTCCCGGCCGCGGGCCGCCACCAGGCGCAGGTTGTGCAGGACGGAGAGGTCCTGGCGCGGGTCGCCGGCCACCGCGATGAAGTCAGCTTCGAAACCCGCTGCAAGAACACCGGCCACGCCGGCGCGTCCGATGCCGGCGGCGGCCCGAGACGTGGCGGCGAGCAGCACCTCGTTGCGGGGAAGGCCAACCTCCTCGAGGGCCTGGAGCCCGCCGACGTATGCCCGCTGCGGGGAGCCTGGTATCCCGGCGTCGTGCCCGGCGACGATTCGCACCCCGTGCTCCCACAGAAGCCTGGCGGGCGGGGCGTAGGAGGAGTCGCTCGCGATAAAGCCGGGCAGGCCCGCGACTATCGTGCAGTCGACGTAGACGCCGGCGTTCGCCATTTCGTCGGCCAGCCTGGGGTCGAACTCGGTGCGGCCGGCCGCCGAGACGAAGGAGGCGTGGGCGACGTAGTCCACGCCGGCGCGCACGGCCCGCTCGATGCCCTGAACGCCGTGGGCATGGGCGGCCGTCCACTTGCCCAGGCGGTGGGCCTCGTCGAACATGACCCGAAGCTCCTCGACGGTGAACTGGGCGAACCACGGCGCGGAGCCGCCGGTCGTGAAGCCGCCGGTGGCCATCGTCTTGATCGTGTCGACCCCCATGAGGTGGTGGCGGCGAACCTGGCGGCGAATCTCGTCCACGGAGTCGGCGGCGCCGCCGGCATGGTGGGCGTGTCCGCCGGTGGTGGTGATCTGCGGGCCGGAGGCGACGATGCGCGGCCCCCGCAGGTCCCCGGCGTCGACGGCGTCGCGCAGGGCGACGTCCACGTAGTGCCGCGCCCCGAGGGACTGCACGCTCGTGACGCCCTCGCTGAGCAGCTCGCGGGCGGCGCGGGCCGCATTGAGGGTGAGGCGGGCGACCTCGTGCGGCCCGTAGTCGGGGTATTCGACGTCGGTCCCGGAGGTGGGAAGGTGATCGTGGGTCTCGATGAGCCCGGGCATGAGGGTGGCGCCGGGCAGGTCCAGGCGCACGACCTCGCGAGGGTCGACGTCGGGAACGAGCTCGCTCAAGCGCCCTTCGAGCTCCGCGGCGGTCCCCGCCGCCAAGATCTCGCGCCCCCGCACGAGGATGGCTCCGCCGCGGCCGGCTGCACGGGCGCCGGCGTCGTCGGCCCCGCCGAGGACCTCGAGGCTGCCCTCGGCCTGGCCGCGCTTTCCGGTGAGGACCCTGTCCGCGCTCACGAGGGCGACGGATCGCCCGTCAAGTCGTTCGCCGCCGTCGGTGGGCGGGGTGGTCCAGCGGACGGTCTGCGGTGTGGAAGGGGTCCGCGGCGCGGAGGCGGAGTGGTCGGAGTGGTCAGCGGGCTGCTCGGTCATGGCAAATCCTTGAAGCGTGGTTGGGAGCGGATCCGGCGGTGCGCCGGAAGCTCGGTCGGTTCGGTCGGTTCGGTCGGTTCGGGTGATTCGGTTCAGACGATCCGGGCGGTTCAAACAGTACTGTCGCAGATCGTTCTCGGCTTTCATCGGGCTCACCGTCCTAGAGCGTCGTCTGAAACGCATCAGAGACCGGCCAGGCGGCCGACCTGACGCGCCTCCTTAGGCCACGGTCCAATCTGGCAGAAGAGAACAGATGCCGCCCCGCGTAAATGCTCCCAGCTGTCGGCTCCGCCTAACCGCTCTTCCGCCTAACCGCTCCTGAACGCAGACCCGCGGCTGCCGCCGCAGGCCACATCGCCATATGCTCCCGTCGCCGTATGCCGTCACGCTCGAAGCGAATGACACCCACCGTCTACAGCGCGAATTTCACCCAGGACGGCATGCGCAACACCTATGCCGTCGAAGCGCACCCCTGGCATGCCATTAAGCTATAGGCCGCGAATCGCTCTCCTACCCGCGCGGCACGCGCAAGCGCATCTTCACTCGCTCACAGGAAAAAGGGCTGCCAACTCGTCTAGATCGTCAATACTCCTGTGTGAAAAACGCTCTCACCGGCGTTGCAAATTTCCCGTGCGTAAACCTGCCTTCCCTATGCAAAAGCCGATCCTTTTGCCGCTACAAACCGGTGCCGCAGCGCACTATAATTGAAGGCAACGCCAACGGTGAGGGGAACCTATTCAGGCGACGCTAGTCCGGCATCGCCCCGTTCAGGGGCCTATCGACCTCCGCCCGAGGTCGGAATCCGACGACGCATACGACAACACGGACGGCACGCGAGGAGAACTCATGACGAACCCTTGGAATCTATACGACGATCTCATAGACGAGATCCCCGGCCATATCACTGTCGCAGCGGCTTACATCGGCACGAAGTGGTGCCGCGTGACCTCCTCCGAGAGGGGCGCAGGAATGGCCTTTGCTATGCCCGTGCGCACCCGCCCCGCCTCTTATGGCGAGGACGACTTGGCGGGGCTGCCCCTGCGCGAGGTCGCAGCCCTGGCCAAAAGCTGGAACCTCGCCGAGGCCGGCCTGGGCATGGCCGCCATCAACGCGTATCATTCGCTGCCCAAGCGCGCTTTCGGCAACGGCTTCTCCCCCTGCCATGAGAACAACTGGGCACGCGCCTTCCACCCGTACCGCGAGGTCATCGCGGGGAAGAAGGTGGCGGTGATCGGGCACTTCCCCTTCGCCGCATCGGCGCTCGCCGACGCCGCAGAGCTTTTCATCCTCGAGCGCAACCCCGTGGAAGGCGACTACCCGGACTCCGCGGCCGAGTACCTGCTGCCGGGCTGCGACTACGTCTTCATCACCGGCTCGTCCTTCGTCAACAAGACGATTCCGCGCCTGCTGGAGCTTTCGCGCGACGCCGTAACGGTCATGATCGGCCCGTCGACGCCGGCCTCGCCGATCCTGTTCGACTTCGGCGTCGACATCATCACGGCCTTCGCAAGCGACCAGCCCGGAATGCTCGACGAAAGCCTCCAGGGCAAACTCCTGGGCGGCATGTACGAAGCGGGAATGCGCGTCGAAAAGGCCCGGCCCTAGGGCGCAACGGTGGCTGTGCGGCAGGCCTATTTGGGGGCGGCTACATCCGTTGAGACCGTTCTCGAAAGGCTCCTGAAAAGCAAGGAGACCCTTGTCCAGGCCGCCCGCTGCGACGCCGACGTCCTCCTGACCTATATTGACGACAACGGCGGGAGCGCAATGCGGCGGGAGGTCGACCAGAAGGCCGAAGGCCTGTTCGACGATCTGCTGGCCATCGTCGCCGACGGGCTGGCAGGCCTGGCCCAAACCTCGCAGGACTTCCCCCGCAACGCTTTCCTCGTCGCCCTGGACAACCATGACAGCCTCATGGGTGGCCAAGAGGCTGTCATGCGGTTTGTCCAAGGACATGGCCAGGACCTGTCGATGCTCAGGAAGGCCCTCGAAGAGATCCGCGAGGGCGCCTCGGCGGGCGGCGAGCTCCTGGCCAGGGTCAGCCAGGCATGGGAGATCGTCTCCGCGGGGACCAAGGCCGGGTCGGTCTCGGAGGGCCAGGGGCGGCCGATTCGGTTCGGTTCTCCTCCGGGGCCGGCTTCATCAGCCGACAGGAGCAGGCCAAGCTCGACGCGGCGCTGGGCCAGCCCGAATCGCGGGCCGGGCGGGGCGAGGCTTTAAAGCCGGTCTGCGACATCGATGCGGGTCGTTCGGTTGACGGCGGGGGCTTTTCGTCCGACGGTGACAATGCGGGCTCGTGGTCTGTGGGTGTGCCGGTTGTTGTGTGTGGGATGCGGGGTGTGGGCAAGTCCCAGTTGGCCGCAGCCTATTACCGCGAATGTGAGGCCGGGTGGTCTCTGGTGGCGTGGATGGACGCCTCTACACGCAAGCAGGCCGTGGCGCGCTTGGGAGGACTGGCCCATGAAATGGGAATTGACGAGGACGGCAAGGGCGACCCCGAAGGGCTCGCCCGCCGGTGCTTGAGCCGCCTCAACTCCGGAGACAGCGACCGGCTGATCGTCTTCGACAACGTCAAGGACTTTGACGATCTGACCGGGCTAATCCCGCACGGCCGAGGCCTGCGCGTCCTAGTGACGACCACAACCAGGCCGGGTGAGAGCCTCGGGCTCATTCTTGACATTGGCGTGTTTACTCGGCCCCAATCGGTGGATTTCGTCGTCGAGCGGACCGGGTTCGACGACGACGCTGGGGCGGCCCGTCTGGCCGAGGCGCTCGGGGATCTGCCCGTGGCCCTGGCCCAGGCCGCGGCGACCATCAAGCTCAACGGGTACGCCACGATAGACGAGTACCTGGCCGAGCTGGGCGAATACCGGCTTGACGAGATCGTCGATAGTCTGGAGAAAGCGGTCGTCACCCTGTTGGAGAACATCGACATGGACGAGGCCTCAAAGAACGACGCCCAGCGCGCCGACGTCCTCGACATGGCCGACCACCTCCGAGCCATCTCAGAACAACAACAAGGACAAGCACACTATTCTCCCCACGAGGTCCGCATCAACCCGTCGAGCGTCAGCAAAATCATAAACTAGACAGTTCATCGCCTCACCGATATGGGACGTCCGCAAACCGCCCTGACCCTCCAAGAAGCCGTCGGCATGCTCATAGACGCCCTCGGCCCCGACCACCCCGACACACTCGCCACACGCAACAACCTTGCTGCCGCGCGGAAGAAAGCACAGTAAGCACCGTCGCCTCAGTCAGACGGGCCAAGATCAATCTTGAGTTTTGCGGACGGAACTGGGGCGAGAAATTCAGATCGCTGTCGTGCGAAACTCGGAATCAACAGGAGGCGAGCCTGGCATCTACTTCGAGCAGCTCTTCAGAACCTGCTGCGCCTGCCACCAATGCAGGGCGATCCCAGATTTTGATTGACGCTTGGGCGGTAAACGGAGTTCGTGCGGGTGGGTGTCGCTGTGATTCGGGCGTGGCATCGGGTCGAGTTCGGTGGACGCTTACCACACACCTCTTGCTTGTCTGGTTCTATTTAGGGACAATGGAGGTGGCTAAACGGATGTGTTCGGTGTAGCCACCTGTGAGTCGTCACTTAAGCAGTGCTACTAGCAATGCTAGGGCGACGATGGCAAGGGCAAAAGCCTGGAGCTGCGCTAGCTTTACCATTCCGCGCAGTATCCGGGCTTTTTCCTTGCCCGACGAGGATGTCTTCCTCATCGTCCTCACCTCCTTCCTGGACTTGAAACCTTGGCATTCCGGGAAACGTGAAAGGTTCGGTCCAGCTCGAAGGAGCCGTTGTCGATTCTACCCGCAACCAAAGATCCGTGGACGCGAATGAAAGATAGGCTTGCAGAGGCCTTCCTTAGCTTTTTACATAGCTTCGCGGCGGTCTTGCCTATACATGCACCACCTTGGGAGATTATCGGAAGGCCATCGACATGCACCAGACGCTGCTGTCTGATCTTGCCCGCATTCTCGGACCGGACCACCTCCACACACTCACCATTTCTCAATTTCTTTCCGTTTTACGGGATCAAGGCGGCGGGACAGAGAAGAACCAGCAGTAACGCTGGCTAGAACAACTGGTTGACCGGGGCACCGCGGAGGGACGCCGTCAAAGACGAAACGGCGTTTCAATAGGATAGTTTTCCGCTTTGCCAAACGAGGACGGCAATCGGGCGCCGCGCTCTAAGACAGAGGGGTCAGCCTCGACAAGATGTGGAAATTTCCTCACGGGTGCCGACGAGGGCCCAAGCGGAGCAAACCAAAGGATGGGAAGCCGAAGCTTCTTTGCAGGCGTCGGCCGAGGGAAGCCTGAAGCAAGTGCAGGTTTCAGCAAATTCGCCGTAGACAGTCCCTGCGACTGGGGCTAGGATCGATTTATGGGTCCGGGTGTTCTTGTATACGCATTTTCTTTACTTTTCGATAAGTCCGCAACAGTCGGCACGACGCGGGCAGACGAGACGACGACGCCGACAATCGGCACGACGACGCCGTCGGCGCTCAAAGCGATCCCGATTCGTTCCTCGCTCTCCTCGGCTCCCGCAGCGCGGCAGACCAACGCCAAAGAGTCGGGGCGACGGCGCGAGGCCTGTATGACGAGCTCCTGCGCGTCGCCGCCGAGGAACTCGCCAAAGCCAATGCCGGCGGCGACGGGAAGCCTGGCGCAAACGGCGGCGACAAAAGTACCAACGCAAGCGGCAACGGGTGCGCCGACACGGGCGATCACAAGCGCTTCAATGCAAACGATGAGGGAGGCTTAGGTGCAGACAGCGACGGGAGTTTCGGCATGAGCAGCGAAAGAAGCTTTGACGCGAACCAAGGCAACGAGAACACCGGCGCGAGCCGTCAAAACGGCCCCGACACCACGGGGAGGTTTACGCGGCCCCAGTCGGTCGCTTTCCTGATTGAGCACACCGGCGTGAACGACCCCGACGGCGCGGCCCGCGTGGCCGAAGCGCTCGGGGACCTGCCCGTCGCCTTGGGGCAGGCTGCAACCACGATCAGGCTGGTCGGGTACCCGAGGTTGGACGACTACCTCGCGAACCTGCGGGAGTTCGGGCTTGATGAGTCCGCCGACGGCCCGTCCAGCGGTGGCTACGGCCAGCCGATCCCCCGGCCCGCCGACGGCTACTCCGCCCTTGCACCCACGGCCCTGCTCATGGCCCGCCAAGCCGTGCAGGATCATCTGGCTGAGAAGGACAGCGCCAGCGGCGACGAAACGGCAGCCCACGCCAGCGCGGCATTCTTGCAGCTGGCGGCTCTGGCCCTGCTGGCGCCGTCGGGCGTGCCCCGGCACTGGCTGTATCAGACAGGCGCGAGCGAACAGATTGCGCGCGAAACGCTCGAGGAGCTTGTCTCCCTCTCGGTCTGCACACCCTCCGCCGACCGCCGCTATATCAGCATCCATGAGCTTCAAGGGCGCGCCTTTCGGGAAGACCTTGCGACAGATCCGTCGTTGTTCGACGCCGTCAAGCGCGCCGTCGTCAGGATGCTGGAGATCACCGACATGAAGGAGGCGGCCGCCGACGAAGCCCAGCGCGCCAACGTTCTCGACATGGTCATCCAGCTCAACGCCGTCGCCGAACGAGACGAGGGGGGCGCGCTCCACTCTCCCCGCGAATCCTGCATCGATCTCCCAAGCGTTTTCGGACTCGTCAACAACACGATATATTGCCTCAACATGATTGACAGCCCGCAAATCGCGATCACTTTTGAAGACACCGTCAGAAAACTCGTCAGCTCGTATGGAGCCGACCATCCTGACACGTTCGCCATACGCACCAACCTCGCCTTGGCCCACAGAGAAACAGGAGAAACCATGAAAGCCATCGACGCCTACGAAGCCCTTTTTGCCGAGCGGCTCAGGGCTCTCGGCCCCGACCACCCCGACACCCTCGACACGCTGGCCAATCTCGCCGAAGCGCACATGGAGACGGGAGACTTCGAGGGCGCCGTCGGCATCCTCGAAACCCTTGCGGCCGACCAAACTCGAGTTCTCGGCCCCGACGACGCCGGCACGCTCGGCACACGCGGCAACCTTGCCGAATCCTATCTTCAGACGGGACGCACTCAGCAAGCGATCGACCTGCTCAAGGGCTTCGTCCGCGACGTCGATCGCGCCCTCGGCCCCGACCATCCTTACACTCTCACGACGCGCAACAGGCTCGCCAGGGCGTACATGGACGCGGGCAAGTTCAAGAAGGCCCGCAAAGAGCTCAACGCCCTGCTTCCCGACAGAATCCGGGTCCTCGGCCCAGACCACCCCGACACGCTGGCCGTCCGCAGCAATCTGGCCTACATCTGCAACGCCGTCGGAGACTACGGGCAGGCTATCGAGATTCTCGGGGAGCTGATCGCCGACGAAGTCCGGGCCCTCGGCCCAGACCATTACTTGACGCTGACCGCGCGCAGCAATCTTGCGCGCGCCCACACCGTCTCGGGAAATCCCCAGAAAGCCATTGAGATACTCGAGGCCGTCTTGGACAGCCAGTTCCGCTCCCTGGGCGTTGATCACCCTGACGCTCTGGACACGCGCGGCGATCTTGCCTGCGCCTACAGCGTTTTGGGAGATTATCGGAAAGCCATCGCCATATTTCAGTCTCTTCTGGACGACCAGACCAGGATCCTCGGGCCCGACCATCCCGACACCCTTCTCACGCGGGAGAGCCTCGCCGAAGCCCTCTCAGAGGCGCAAGAGTAACGGCTGCTTTCAGGAAAGCCGGACGACGGGAACAGCCGCTTCCGCCTCCCGCGCGAAACAGCTTAGAAGGCACTGTGGCTGCTGCCACCATTATCTTTGAGCAGACCCCCAGCATAACTATGAGATTGTCAAAGCTCAATACAGGGCCGAAATTTTTCTTGACTTCATTGAAGAACACGGAGGAAAAGAGCGGCGTCGCGACGTTGACGCTTACGCAGAGGTTTTCTACAACCGTCTTTTGGAGATTGCCTCTTCAGAGTCTTGCGAACGCGCTCGAAACCGAAACAACTCTCGCTCCGATGAATTCACTGTGCTATCTGACGACCTTGCTGCGCTAAAGGAAGCGATGGATGAACTGGAAAGGAAATTCCAAGGACAGCAGAGAATCAAAGAAGAACGAGAGAAGACCGCTGAGGAACAGCAAGAGCTTATTGCTCTATTAAAGGAAACTATTAAAGAAAAGGAACGGGAAACTAGAAAACAAAAGCAGACCATCAGCAGAAAAGAGAAATCCATTAAAGAACTTAAAATATTCAATGAAAAACTTCAAAAGAAACTAATTGTGTACTCGTCAACTTCAATGGATCAGAAAGATAGGACACGTTTACAATAAAACACTCTACACACAAAACGTATTCTACGAAAAGCAGTACCATTTCCGTGACGATCTCGAATTCGGCGAATGGTAGTCATGCCGCCATCGACATCGCCGAACCGGGCCGGAGCAATTTCGCTGCACACACGGGCATGTCCGCCCATCTTCCACGCTTGTAGCGCGATAGCTCCATGAAAGAAAGGTCTCCTATCGCGCTACTTTACGTACCCTGGCGAGGAGCTTTTGCGTGTTAAGCGTGTCAGAGTGCTCAGGGCCAAGAATCCGAGTCTGGTCAGCCAGAAGAGCCTCGTATACACCAAGGGCTTTCAGGAGATTTCCCGCAAGTACGTATGCATTTCCCAACCTGTTTCGCGTGCGGAGTACGTCAGGGTGGTCTGGGCTGAGAGACCGGACCTGACTGACAAGTAAATCTTCGAGCAAACTCACCGCCTTCTCCGCCTTTCCCGCACGCGTGTAAGCTGCAGCGAGGTTGCCCCGCGCGATGAAAGTATCGGGGTGGTCTGGGCTGAGAGACCGGACCTTACTGATAAGCAAATCTTCGCGCAAACTCACCGCCTTCTCCGCCTTTCCCGCACACATGTAGGCTGTGGCGAGGGTGTCTCGCGTGATGAATGTGTCGGGATGATCAAAGCCCAAGACCCGGGTCTGGTCGGCAAGCAAATCTTCGAGCAAAGCCACCGCCTTCTCCTCCTTTCCCGCTCCCATGTAAGCTACGGCGAGATCGCCTCGCATAGTGAATGTTTCGGGGTGGTCGAAGCCGAGAGACCGGACCTGACTGACAAGTAAATCTTCGAGCAAACTCACCGCCTTCTCCTCTTTTCGCGCAGCCATGTAAGCTTCAGCCAGGTTGCTTCGCGTGATGAGCGTATCGGGGTGATCAAAACCAAGGATTCGAATCTGGTCGGCAATAAGGGACTCAAACAGTTCAATGGCCTCCCCCAGATTCCCTGCGTCCAAGTGCATTCTGGCCAGGTTGTTGCGCGTGCTGAGCACGTCAGGGTGGTCCGGGCCGAGGGACCGGGTCCACTCGGAAAGAAGAATCCTGAATATGCCGACGGCTTTCTGAGGCATTCCCGCCTGCCAATACAGGTAGGCCAAATTGTCGCGCAGGACGAGCGACGGGTCTTCTTCAGAGTCGACGACCGGTTCCGGATCTGCAAGCAAAGCCTCGTATATTTCTATTGCACTTTGGAGGTCTCCCGCAGCAGCATAACCGTAGGCAAGATTGACGCGCGCCGTGACCGTGTTGGTATGATCGGGGCCAAGAGCTTCCGTAATGTCGACCAAAAGCGCTTTGTAGGCATCGATGGCCTTCTGAGGTTCGCCTCCGTCTGCATATGCTTTGGCAAGACTGTTGCGGGTAGCAATCGTCGCGGAGTGCCCGCTGCCAAGCGTCCGAATTTGATCGGCGAGAAGCGCCTCATACATGGCAATTGCCTCGAGAGAGTTTCTCGTCTCCGTTTCTGGAAGGTGCTCTTCGGGATCTCTTGCCGGTTCATTTGCTCCGGGTCCGGCCAGTCCGTTTGCATCCGGTCCAGCCGGTCTGTCAGGGTCGGTTAGGACCAATTCGTTGGTGGCGGTGCGCAGGAGCTCATCGTAGAGGCTCCGCGCCTTCTCGCCGACTGTTTGGCGGATTTCCGCCGTACCTCGGGCGTCGAGGAATGCGAGGAACGAGTCGGGGCTGCTTTGAACGCCGACGTCGTCGCCCGTCTCACGGTAAATCCGCGCGAAAATCTCGGCGGCGGCCAGGACCGCTCCGTCGATTTCGCGCCGCTCGCGCTCGGAGGAGGCCCGTTCAAGACGCGCGTTTATGACATCAGCCAGCCTGGCCGATATAGTGGTGGCTCGTTGGGCTTCCTCCGGCGTGATGCCAGTCGCCGGTGGCGGCGTGCCAATAGCAACTGTCGTCGCCGCTGTGTCGGCAACCGACTGATTGTTGAGAAGTAAAGAAAATGCGTGCACAAGAACAGCCAGACCCATAAACCGATCCTAGTCCCAACCGTCCGCCATGTCCACGGCGAACTTGCTGAAACGCCCATCGCCTTGACAGTTCTTTCCACGGCGCTCCCACGCTTAAATGGCGGCACTCCGACTGATCGATCGCGGTTGCCCAGTAAGTTCCCAATGAGAATCCCGGCCTTGCACCGCCTGCATAGTCCCCTGTAGACTCAGTGCATAGTTCCCCGTCGTCCGAAAGGACTGGCGGGGTTTATTCGATTGTCCGGATTTACTCTCACCGAGCGCAGGCAGAGTACGGGCTGGAGGCCTGCGTAGGACTGAAAAACCGGAAGACGAGCAGGGCCCCGGGCATGGGCTACAATCCCGAGCCCGGTTTGGAATCCTCAGCAGTTCTCAGTGCATTCCCCCGATAACCCCGTCGACCACGTCGATGTCGCAGGCCGAGGGGCGCTTGGGCAGGCCCGGCATCGTCATGATCGAGCCTGAGATGAGCACGACGAAGCCCGCCCCTGCCGAGAGGCGCACTTCGCGGATGGGCACGGTGAAGCCCTCGGGGGCGCCGAGCGCTTTCGGGTCGGTCGAGAACGAGTATTGGGTTTTGGCCATGCACACGGGCAGCTCGCCCCAGCCGGACTCCTCGAGCCGCCGGAGCTCGCGCGCCGCGGCGGGTTCGAAGACGACGTCGGCCCCGCGGTAGACCCTGGTGACGATGGCCCGCGCCTTGTCTTCCAGGGAATCCGTCAAGCGGTATGCGCTCTTGGCGATGCTCGGCTTGGCCAGCGACTTCACGACGGCGTCGGCGAAATCGAGCGCCCCCTCTCCCCCGCGGCCGAAGTGGTCGGTGAGGACGACGTCGATGCCTAGGTCGGCCACAGACTCGCGGACAGCCGCGATCTCGGCCTCCGTATCCGCGGCAAACCGGTTGACCGCCACGAGCACGCGCTGGGCGAAGACCTTCGTCAGATTCTCGCAGTGGCGGCGCAGGTTGACCGCGCCCGCGCGGACCGCGGCGACGTTCTTCTCCTCCAGGTCCGCGAGCGCCACGCCCCCGTGATACTTGAGCGCGCGCACGGTTGCGACGACCACGGTGAGGTCGGGGGCGATCCCGGCAGTCTGCCCGATGATGTCGAAGAATTTCTCCGCGCCCAGGTCGGCGCCGAACCCGGCCTCGGTCACGGCGACATCGCCCAGCTTGAGCGCGGCCTTGGTGGCGATCACCGAGTTCGTGCCGTGGGCGATGTTGGCGAAGGGGCCGCCGTGGACCAGGGCGGGGTTGCCTTCGAGGGTCTGGACGAGGTTGGGAGCGAGCGCGTCCTTGAGGATCGCCGTCATTGCGCCGACGGCGCCGAGGTCCGCCGCGGTGACGGAATCGCCGGCCGAGGACCTGCCGACGACGATGCGGCCGAGCCGTTCACGCAGGTCGTCGAGGGAGTCGGCCATGCAGAAGGTCGCCATGACCTGGCTGGCCGCGGTGATGTCGAAGCCCGACTCGCGCGTGACCCCGCCAAGCCGCCCGCCGAGGCCGATGACGACGTCGCGCAGGGAGCGATCGTTCATGTCGATCGAGCGGCGGATGGCGACGGTGCGCGGGTCAATGTCGTGAGTGCCGAAATGCAGCGCGTTGTCCGCCATCGCGGCGAGCAGATTGTTGGCCTCGGCGATGGCCGCAAAATCGCCGGTGAAGTGGAGGTTGATCTCGTCGCCGGGCGTGACCTGGGCCTTTCCCCCGCCGACGGCGCCGCCCTTGATGCCGAAAACCGGCCCCATCGAGGGCTCGCGAAGGGCGAGCACCGGGCGCTTGCCTAGCCGCGCCAATCCGTCGGCCAAGCCGATCGACGTCGTCGTCTTCCCCTCGCCGGCCGGCGTCGGGGAAATCGCGGTGACGAGGACGAGCTTTGAATCCCGCTCGGGCAGCGAGCGCAGGTAATCGAGGTCGATCTTGGCCTTGCCGTGGCCGTAGACGAGAACATGCTCGTCGGGGACCCCGAGGTCCGCGGCCACACGCCGTATGGGTCTGGGCTCGTCGGGCCGGGTTTCTTCGGCTTTGGCCCGGCCTTGAGCCCCGCCCGCTTCGGCGGAGGAGGGCGAAGCGGCTTCGGCCGCCTTGGCGCCATTCACACCCCGGTTCGTCTCACCCTGATTGGTCAGATCGTTGCCCACATCAACTCCTTGCTCGCGGAGCCGCCGACCTTTCCCGCCGACGGCAAGAACTAATATACCACATGTGGCGAATGGACGAGAATGGCGTCCGTACGGGAATTTTCAAAGCCCGACGTTCGGAGCCGCCCTCCATTTCGCCCGCCTGTATGCACAAGTTAGAACGCGTTGCTGCGCGCTTTAAAGTAGGTCGGACGGGCGCATTCTAACGACAGATTTCACATTATGAAACCTCTAGATTTCGTCCCGAAATACGTGTAGGTTCATCTCATACGTCGTTCACGCCGGTTTGCCGACGGGCAATCCGATTCATGCGAATGGGAGAAAAATGAGCAAGTTCGCCATCGACGAAGACGAAATGGACGACCTCGGAGAGGACCTCGACTCTCTGTCCGAGGTCTACGACGACGTCGAAACGCCGTGCCCGGTCCCGGCCTTCGGCCATCCATCCCTCGACGAAGCCTACAGAGAATTCGCCGACGCGGCGATGGAGAGGATCGGAGGGCTGAGCGATTGGTGCGAGGAGACGTCGGAGGCGGTGTCCGACACCTCGCAGATGGCCGAGGAGACCGACGGCGAATGGGCCAAGCAGTTCACGTCGCAAGTGCAAAAGTTCCAATGAGGGGCCCGCGAAGCCAGGCGCTGCCAGAAGGCCGGCAATGCGGAACGACGAGGCCTTGCCGAACGGCAAAACAACGCCTGACGATCGGCATGCGAAAGCAAGCCGGCGCCGCAGAAGTGAAACGGCGCCGCACAACGACGATGCAAACGCGAAATCAAGGAGATGACTGCAATGGAAAAGTTCTCCGACTGCATACCGGAGTTTCCGAGGCGCTCGCCCGGCATATTCACTCTGCATGACAAGCTTTTTTCGATGAAAGCGAGGCTGGAGGAGTACGGGAGGCGATTGCGGCGTCTTCCCTCGAAAGTCGAAACGTGGGAAGGCTCGGCGCGCGATGCTTTCGATTGCGCATTGGCCGGCGAGGTCAGGCAGACCGGTCGCTTGAACGAAGGCTTGGACGAGGGCGCGAGGGCGATTCGCACGTTCGCCTACGCCGCAGAGAACGCCGAGAGGAAGATCGATGCCGCGCGGGCCGGCATGCGGGCGTTGGACAGGCAGGTCGACGCCGTTCCCGACGAGGAACGGGACGAGAAGATGGAGGAGCTCAAAACCAAAGCGCAGTCGATAGCCAAAGACGCGAAAGCGGCAATCGACTCGCTCCACAAGGCAGGCGACGTGTGCGCCGCCGAGCTGCGAGCAGCCTTACGCCTAGAGGCGGTCAAGTCAAACGGCAAAGGCGATAACATAGGCGAGCTGCACAAGCTCAACGATGACGACATCGATCGGATCAACGACGAGCTCAAACACATGGACTTTCGCGAAGTCTCTCAGGGGGAAATCGGCGATTGCTACTTAGTGGCGACCCTCATGGCTATGATGCGCACGCCTGAAGGCCGAAAGCTCCTGCAAAAGTCGATTAGGCCGCACACTGTGAACGGCCACCAGGACGGTTACCTCGTCACCGTCTACGAGGACCCGGACCACCCTGAGCGCGCACGCACGGTCTTCGTCGAGAGAACCTACCTGCGCGGATCCAATGGAGGCAGTCCGGGCGTCGTCTCGATTCTCGAGGCGGCCTACGGACAGATGTACGAGGGCGGCACTCGCGGCAACAGTGTTTTCGGCCCCACCGGAATCAGCGCGGGCGAACCGTCGGCCGTCATGGAAGAAATCACAGGAAAGGACACGAATATTATAAAGAAGGGCACCTGGGGCTTCGGCGACGGATACAACGACGACCAGCGCAAGGACATCCAGCAGGCATTGAAGAATCATCGCCCCGTGGTCGCCAACACCGTTACAAGAATCGTTGGTTTCCAGAACAGCCAGTTCATAAAAGAGGTATCAGTCCACGGAGAAAAATATCGCATTCAGATGATGCGAAATCATTCCTACGTAGTCGTCGCTGCGGACAAGGACGGGGTCACCGTGAGAAACCCTTGGGGCGGAAGTAGGAAAGTTGGAGATAAGTACATCGACCCAGAGTACGCCGAGTTCAAAATGAGTTGGGACGACTTCGGCGCTTCTTTCGGCAACGTCCACGTTGGAGGAGGCTACCCCAAATGAGGGCGCACATCGTCGAATTGTCCGAATCCTCGGTTTTTCGCCCCGGGATTGGGAATCAACCGTCCTACACCGTCTCGAATATTCGCTATTCCGACGGAAGAATGACGGCTGCCCTGCAAGGCGGGTACCCCGCCGATAGCGTTGATACGCCTGACAGTTCCCGTGTAACGTCGATATATCGCGACTTGGAAGCGGGCGAATGCATCGACCATCCGGGGGTCGGGACCTTCACTCTCATGTACGTCAATCCAATCGTCATTCCCTTTGCCGTAGGCGGCGGTCCTACGGCGACCTTCCAATTTGTTCCTGCGCCCGGCTTCATCGCCTACTGGGATAAAGAAAGCGAGATGAACCGATGAAGAAACGCCGGAAAATCCTAGCCGCCCTGATCAGCCTCCTGGCTCTGGCGGCAAGCATACGGATCGTCTACGTCTCCGGATTCCTCACACACAACTATCCAGCCCAGAACACCCGAGTCTTCACTAAGAAAGGCGATCCGCTTCGCTGCGACGGCATCACATATAGAGCGGGCGACACCAGCGGTACACGCAGAGGCGTGCTTCGCCCCGGAACTAACTGGAACACACAAATTGAAGTTTCCAACCTAAGGATCGAACGCTGGCACAAACGCGCCACAATCGGCATCTATGCGGGCAAACTTCGTAACGTCACAGCTGAGGGAGGTGGCGCCGATCTTGCCTTGGGAGAGTCCTTTACATTTGAAGGAGTCGGCACCATCACTTTGCTCGACGTCGAAATGGACTGGTTCGCATTCATCGTCGGCAACGACAAAGCAGGAGACACCGCGACCTACTGCTTCGAACCCGCCCCCGGATTCAACGTCGGCGACGACTACAAAAACCACTACCAAAAACAACATCCGGACACACCCACACCCTGGCCTACGACCCCTGCCAAACAAACAGAACCGACGGAGCTCCCAACCGACTGGTAAAACCAACCAGTCCATGAAAGTCGACAACTACTCAAAGGAGGACAGAAAACCGATGAAGAAACGCCGGAAAGTCCTCGCCGCCCTGATCAGCCTCCTGGCTCTGGCGACAAGCATACGGATCGTCTACGTCTCCGGATTCCTCACACACAAACATCCAGTCCGAAACACCCACGTCTTCACAAAGAAAAACAACCCTTCCAGCTGCCCCGGAATTAAAATCTCGGCCAGCGATGGACACGAAGGCTGGTTCCACCCCGACGTTGACCGCAATGTCACCTTTTATGTCGGCGACCCTCGCATCGAGCGTTGGCGCAAACGGGCAATAATCGCGATCTCGGTCAAAAGCCACAGTCGAGACACTACAGAGACCTCAGGGGAAGCTGATCTTGCCTTGGGAGAGTCCTTTACGTTTGAAGGAGTCGGCACCATCACTTTGCTCGACGTCGGGATCTACTGGCTTGAATTCATGCTCGGCAGGGACAAAGCAGGAGACACCGCGACCTACTGCTTCGAACCCGCCCCCGGATTCACCGTCGGCGACGACTACAAAAACCACTACCAAAAACAACATCCGGGCACACCCACACCCTGGCCTCCGACCCCTGCCAAACAAACAAAACCGACGGAGCTCCCAACCGACTGGTAAAACCAACCGACCAGCCAAACCCCAGGAGGCAACGCTCACCGAGTTTCTCAACACCTCTCCCAGACGTGAAGCTCTCCGACGAAAAGCCGCTTGGGCCAGTCCAATGGAAGCCCCCGCGTCATAAGTTGTCTGGATCGCCCGCTACACGAGCTGTACCTGTACACACCGCTCGTGCTGCGAGCGCCAGACCGTCATGCGCTCTTCTTGACGCGTTCGAGTCAGTTGAACTTCTTGAATTTCAGGACCGTGTTGAGGATCTTTCCCTTGAAAGTCTTCGTTTGGTAGGCGAAAGTGAGTGAGTTGTAGAACTCGACAGCAAGGTGCTCTTGGTGCCCGAGGATCATCTCGTTTGGCGCGGTCTCAGGGAAGAATACGCCAAGTTTGATGCGCAAGCCTCCTTTCTTCATTTTGAACTGATGCATTCTATACATTTTCATGTCGACTGTCTGGTCTGACATGAGAACGCCGTCGCCGACCATGGCCAATTTCGTGTCCTTGTCCGGCGTCGTCGGTTTCTCTGCATCAGGGTGTATGAAGAGCTTCTGATAGGTGGGCTCGCCGTACTGTCCGACCGTCTCCATGACTTCCTGCCCGCCATGGACGCCAGCGAAAACAAAGTGCTCGGGGTGGATCTTGAACGGCAGCGCCGGATCGGTCATCTTGTTCAAAGACTGGTTGAAAGCCAAGAAGTCCCCCAAAGTCAGTCCGTCGACGTCGACCTCGACATAGGCGGGCTGCAGATTCCTTCCCTTCACGGTGTTCGCGACGATCTCACGCCACATGACGTCTGACTCGGCAAGCTTCTTTTCGTAAAGCTTGAGGATGCGATCTTTACCGAGCGCCAACTTGGTCTCAATCAGCGCTTCCTTTGCGGATTCAAAAGGCAAGGCCAATAAGTCGCTCAGTGAAACCGGCCGACCTTGGTAGGTGAAGTTCGCTCCCAGGTCCGTCATTTCTTTGAAAACGTGATGGATGCGCTCTAATTCCTTGGACTCAATCCACTCCCGTGTCAGCGGCTTTCCATTCAGAGTCATTTTAATGGAAAAGTCTGTCATGTCGCTCGCCTCGTTTTTCAGTGAAGATTATTCTGGGGCATGGCTGCAAGGAAGTCTGTCTTGTAAAGACGACAGCCTGTTCCTTTAAAGACGACAGCCAGGCCCTTCGAAAAATAATACCCAGGCTTTGGGCCTTGACGATCGGAGCCGCGCCCTCGGCGTCACAACGTAGGCTTGTTCGCATGGCCGCGGCAACCTCAGGGCAGGCCACGTCCTCGGGCGTGGGAACGTAAGAGCAGTCGTCGTCCCACGTCATCGGCTCGACAGCCTGGAAACAAGGCTCGTGCAAAGCGAGCCCTCCGCTCGCGTCGTCGCCCACCGCTATGAAGGCCGGGGGTCGTCGCGAAGACACAGGCGGCCTCCGGGGCGCAAGGACTCCGGCGAAAAGTCCAGGCAGACGACGCGGGCGGGTGCGATTTCGCACCCGCCCACGGTTTGAAACAGCCAGCTGCTTGGAGGGACCCAGTTCAGCAGCCTTCGTCGCCTAGGCGACGGCAGACGCTCACGGCTTGGGAGGCAGGACCGCCCTGGCGAGCACCGCGGCGTAGTCCGGGACGTCCTCCTCCACGATCTGCCGCGCCGCATAAAGCAACGGCAGGCGATCCTTGATCTGCGGGGCTGACTGCTCCACGAGGGAGATCGCCAACGGCAAGGCCGGCACGCCCTCGACGGTCTGCTCCAGCTCCGTCATCGCCTGGAGCGCGCCCTTGGCGCCCTCGCCGCGGCCGATGCGCACACCGTAGACCTTGTTGCGCCCGGACAGCCCGGTCACCTCCAGATCGCCGACGCCCGGCAGTCCGTAGGCCGTGGCAGGGTTAGCCCCCAGCGCCGTCGAAAGAATCGACATCTCGCGCACCGCCTCGTTGAACGTCGCGGCCTTGAGGTTGTGATGGG
>ERZ772940.9-NODE-9-length-207591-cov-11.9756_pt1 | contig 207591 bp, 199 predicted proteins | sample MGYA00511682_ERZ772940 | MGnify/ENA primary metagenome ERZ772940 (study PRJEB29015, sample SAMEA2737922) | human oral metagenome | biome: human oral; feature: human-associated habitat; material: dental | place: China | collected 2031 ... | reverse complement strand
CTCGGGTTCTGTTTGTGTGGTTACTTACAGTTTACACCAATGAAACGCTATGAGTTTTTTTGTTGCACTATATTTTACAATTTATCATGACTTAACTTAAAATCATCCTAAAAAGCCTGACATCAAGGCTTTTTCCTTGTCCTATATTAGTTAACAGGCTATAATATATAAGTTCAAACACCTTTAAAAAGTCAGGAAACTTTTGATGAATTCACCAGCCAAGTGAAAACAGCCCAGGGAGAGAGTGAGAGCTTGGTTGAAAAAAGTTTTACTGATGGAATGAGGGGTGGGAATATTTTTAATAAGTTAAGTCCAAGTAAACGGATATTAAAAATTGAAGGAGCTTGGACACACAGTATTTTTACATGAGAGGGAGAGAATCATGAAACCAATTTTAATTTTGGCAACTAATCAAGACCACTATGAGGGTTATGATATTCCAACGGGCCTTTGGCTGGGGGAATTAACCCATTTTATTCATATCATGGAAGAAAAGGGTATCCCTTTTAAAATCGCCAGTCTTAAGGGAGGAGAAATTCCACTGGATCCCTACAGCCTTTCGGAACAATTTATGGATGAGCAAACTCTGCCTTATTACGATGACCTTCGTTTTATGTCAGAGTTGGTAAATTCACAGTCCTTAGATAAGCTAAATCCAGAGAATTACTCAGCTATCTATTTCGCAGGCGGACACGGCGCTATGTATGACTTTGTCCAAGATCCCCGAGCTGCCCAATGGATTTTAGCCATGACTAAGATGCAAAAACCAGTAGCAGCAGTCTGTCATGGTGTGGCAGCTTTGACAAATCAGGCTCTCGAGATTGATGACCAAGTCTTTGTCGAAGGAAAAACGGTCACAGGTTATACTAATGCTGAAGAACTACATGTTGGCCACAGTGACCATGTTCCCTTCCTTTTACAGGACCGCCTGCAAAGACTGGGTGCAAACTTTGGTGAAGCTGGTCCTTTCCAGTCTCACGTTCAGTTAGAGGGGCGTCTCTTGACCGGACAGAATCCACAATCGACCAAAGAATTGGCTGAAACCTTGGCTGACATGCTTCTAGGTGAAGCAGAATGATTGTCCGTCTTTACCGCAGCATTTTATTTGTTCTTGGGCTTCTGGGTCTCAGCCTGCAACTCTACAAGTACGGACCGGGCATGCTCCTCTATTACACCATTCTTTCCAACCTTGCCGTAACAGGCTTTTTAGGCTTCAGTCTTTATTTAATGAGCAAGCAGCAACAAGCTATTTTACAGGGGACTAACTGGCTTCGCTTCAAAGGTGGTCTAACAGTTATGATTTTGATTACCTTCATCATTTATCATTTCTTTTTGGCGCCGTTAGTGAAAGTTCAGGCCTATTGGAATCTGGAGAATTTTCTGGTTCACTATATCCTCCCCTTAGGCTTTGTACTGGACACCTTACATTTTGACCGCAAGAAGGCCTACAGACTCTGGGATCCCCTGCTTTGGTTGGGTTTCCAGTTGGCTTACAGCTTTTTGGCTCTGTGCAATGGCTTCATAACCAAGTGGACCATTCCCGGTGCAGTGGACAGTCCCTTCCCTTACTATTTTCTCAATGTCCATAAGTATGGTTGGGGCTTTGTCCTCAAAAATAGTCTGGCTCTTTTTATCTTTTACCTCATCTTGGGCTATCTCTTTAGTTTGGTAAAATTTTGGATAGGGCCAAGTCAGCAAAAGCAGGAGAAAAACTCATGAAGATAGATTTCAAAAATGTATCCAGTCAAGGACTGGATAGCTCACCGGTCGCAGAAAGCCTAGCAGGCTTGCGGGCCAATGAAGCTCGTTACTTCTGGAATAAGTTCAAGGTGGATTTCGAAACCCAGCCTATTTCAGAAAGAGCGGAACTTATGGCTGATATTGAAGACCTGCTCAAGCGAGAGAGGGACCTGGTCTTTGCGGCCAAGCCCTTAGAAATTGCCCAGCTTTTCCTAGAGGACCGCATTCTCTGGACACATGTCTTTTATGAGGATGGTTTGGCAATCAATGTCCTCTATGAATTGGACAATCCCAAGAAGCGAGCGGTTGGACTCAAGCTCTCTGATGGGATGGAAGTTCCTAGCGAGCTGGAGGGCCGTTTCAAATTTGCTCGCCAGAAATCCAAACTAGCTGGCACCATCCGCGGCTCCTATTTCACCCTCAAGGGCGACAATCAAGCCATGATTGCCCGCTGGTTGGAGAATTTTAAGTAATAAAAAAGACAGGTTTGACTGCGAAGCCACTTTTGGGTGACCTCTTGTCAGACCTGCCTTTCTTTTTATTCAAGAAACTATTTGAGTTGACGACCGTCTTGGTCGAAGTAGCAAACTTCACCGTTAATGACTTGTCTACCCGTTACTCTAAGGCCATTATCCTTATCAAGGTAATACCAAGTTATACCGCCATCAGGGGTGACAAAACGGCCCTTAATTTGTTGACCAGTTTCATCAAAAGTATAACGTTTACCAGCAATAGTTTGTCCACCAGTTAGAGCTTGACCATTATCCTTATCCAGATAGTACCAAGTTTTGCCGCCATCAGGCGAAGCGAAGTCTCCTTTGACTTGAGAGCCATCGGCATTGAAATAGTAGGTTTTACCATTGATCACTTGAAGGCCTGTCAAAACCTGTCCATTATCTTTATTTAAGTAGTACCAAGTCTTGCCACCATCGGGCGAGGCGAAGTCTCCTTTGACTTGAGAGCCATCGGCGTTGAAATAGTAGGTTTTACCATTGATCACTTGAAGGCCTGTCAAAACCTGTCCATTATCTTTATCTAAGTAGTGCCAAGTCTTGCCACCATCAGGTGAAGCGAAGTCTCCCTTGACTTGAGAGCCATCGGCATTGAAGTAATGAGTTTGTCCATCAATATCAACCAAACCAGTCTCTAGTTGGCCATCTGCCTTGCGATAATACCAAGCTTGATTAGCGGTGAACCAGCCTTGCGACTTAACTTCCTGATTGAGCGGAGTCAGATAGACATTTTGGAAAGCGACCTCTCCATCCCAAAGTCCCAGGCCAATATAGGCCTTATTGAAATAGTCCTTAACTGTGTCAAATTTATGGCTCATAACTTCTTGTCCATCAATACTCAGGCTCACACTATCCTTGGTCTTCTTGATTTCAAGGTGATGGTAGAGATTATCATTGAGCGCCTTTGTGAGCGGTTCTTCTGTGATGGTATCCCCTTGGAAGTAGTAAAGTCGTGCACTGGTTTGGTCGCCCAATTGGAAGGTGTAGGCATTAGCTGGGTCGGTTGCCGGAGAGGCAAAGAAGATGTTGACCAAGCCCTTTTGAGATTTAACATCAGCTTCTAATTTATATTCAGCATAAGGGACAATATCGGTTGACATAATGGCATCATTAGCGCTGGTATTGCTGTCCAGCAGCTCTTTATCATCGACCACCCATTGCCCTGAAATAGCCTTGAGATTTTTCAAGTTGGTCTTAAAATTATTCTCAAAGATATTAATTTTGTAGACCTTGGTCAAGCTAGGATCCTCCTTAGAGCTTGCCGTCAGGGTTAAACTGCCAGCCTTTTTGGCAGTCAAGGTCACCTTATTACCAGATTGACTAAAGTCAACTAGGTCAGGCTTATCTAATTGCCAGTTTACTTCCTGCTTGGCTTGAGCAGGTGCTAGGTAGGCCTCGAAACTTGTTGACTGACCAGTATTCAAGCGTGTTTCAGCCTGGCCGGTTCCGACAAGTTTGAATGGCTTGTCTGTTACGACCTTATTGGTCCAGATAGACTTAAGTGGGTAAAAGGCAATATCAGCTTTAGCGTCGCCACCTTCCGTGAAGACACTGGCTCCAAGGCTATCAGGAGCTGGGAAAATTTGGTTGGCACCAGCTACAGTGTCTCCCTTAGCAAAGACTTCAAGGCTAGCGCGGTCGACAAAGATATGAAGAGAAATGCTACCATCAGCATTTGTCGTTACCTTTTGCTTGTTGACTTCAGCAAATTTATCGTTAATAATAATGCCTGATTTGCTACGGTCGATTGAGAGTTCTTGAGTTTGTAGATCATAAGAGACAACAGTGACTTGGTCTTGTGATTGCCGTAATTTAAAGCCAACCTTCGTGGTACTTGCACTTGGCCTAAAGGTTGAGACGATTTCATAGCTATCGGATTTAACATCCTTGAGTAAATCATTATTAGCCGAAACCGTAACATCCTGATAGTTTATAGCCTTAGCTGTGTCGCGAAGAGACTCGTAGGCTTTAATTGGAGTTTGCGTCAAGACATATCTATCATTTTCCTTGGTCAATCCCAATTGCAGGTTGAGATTATAGGTTCCGTTGAAGTCTTGGTCAAGGGTCTTACCGACTAGGTTACAGTAGTCCCAGGTATTCATCCAGTTTAGTTCTGTTAATTTTGGAATGGTAGGATTGGCCTCGCTACCAAAATCCTGTACATAATAGGTCATGGCAGCGTAGGAATCTTTACCAAAATTCATAATGCCATCGGAATCCTGATAGGCCTGATCTGGGCAGAAGGTCCATTTACCATCAACTTGCTTGAAATCGCCAACCTTGTAGTAGCGGCCACCTCGGGAAAGGACCCATTTGACAGTACCATCATCGGTTTGAATCGGATAGAGGTCAGGACATTCGGTTTGGATGTCTGGGTAGGTCGATTCAACCGACCAATCTCTTAGATTATCGGAAGAATAGATACGCAATGGACCGCCAGCTAGAACCATGAACCATTTGTTATTCCAATGGAAGACCTTAGGGTCGCGGAAATCCTTGCTTTGCAGCGGGTCATTAGACCAGTCTGCCGCAACTTGATCCACCTTGGTCCAGGTTTGCCCCTCATCTGAGCTATAGGCCAACTTAATACGTTGGCCGTTGCCATCAGCCGTCACTAGGGCAACCAGTCCGCCTTCTCCATCTTTGAAGAAACCAGAAGTATTGTGTTCATCGACGACAATACAACCTGAGAACATGGTCCCGTTGGTGTCAGGGTAGAGGGCAATTGGTTGCTCTTCCCAATGAATCAAATCGGTGCTGGTCGCATGAGCCCAGTGCATTGGTCCCCAAACATTATCATCATAGAATTGATAGAAGAGGTGATATTTGCCCTTATAGTAGACCAGACCGTTAGGGTCATTGCCCCAGCCATCCTTGACCGAGTAGTGGTATTGGTCGCGGAAGAGTTCATTGTAATAAACGTCATTCGCTTGTCGCCGATGGACATTGATGCGATAGGTCAGGCTGGCCTGATTAGCCTCAGTCGTAACAGTGCTGGTCACCGTTAGATAATTAGCACCAACAGCCAGAGGAATGCTGTCAGTTAATTGATATTCCTTGCCGGTGCTATCGGTAATCTTGATATCCGCCTGATTATTTTTTGGCTTAATAGTTAGTTTTACACTAGTCGTGGCATTATCAACATACTGGATATTAATCGGAGCATTGGCCAAGAACTGACCTTTCTTTTCGACGCTACCTTGGTCGGATGTGACAGTAACATCTTCTAATTCTGGATTTAAGTCATCGGTAATTGGCGTGTAGTAGGTATTTTGGAATACCACTTCGCTATTCCAGTTAAGCAAGCCCAGATAGCCATCCTTGATAACAGTTGTTTGTCCCCTGTCGTCTTTTTGTAGGGTATAATCGCCGGTAGAACCGATTAATTGACCGTTGATGTAGAAGGATAGCCAGGAATCAAGAGCGACAACTCTGATGAAATAGTTACCATCGTCACTTGGACTAATCTCTTTTTCATCAATCAGTTGTTGATCCTGACCATCCTGCCACCGCCAGAATTTGCTCTTCTTTGTTCCTCCATCAATGTTGATGGCATAGCTATTTTGAACATTGTTGGGATCAGTGCTGCGGAAGATTAGACCGACAGCTCCTTGGTCTTTGAGAAATTTAACATCGGTTGAATAGACAAAATTATCAGCCTGAATATCAGAGAGTTCCCAACTGTCACCCTTGTCAATAGCATTGCTGTAGAGACCGTCGTCTCGAACTTCCCAAGTTCCATTTGTTGGTTTGAGATTAGTCAAGTTAGTCTGATAGCCCTTTTCAGCAACTTGGGCTGCATCGGCCTTTTCAAGGGTGACTGCTACATCGGCAGGCTTGACAGTTGAAGTTTCCCCCTTGCTTGAATCCACATCCGTTTGCTCATTAGCTTCAACAGAAACGGCTGCAGTAGAAGTATCAGCAGCTGCTTTCCCATCAGTTTCACCAGATTCAGGTGTGACATCGCTTTTGCTAGTTTCGTCTCCAGTAGAAGCATCTTGGCTTTCTGGAGTGGTTTGCTTATCAGCAACAGTCGTTGGATTATCTGTTGCAGAAGTAGAAGTCGTTGCTGAATTGTCTGCTGATTTTTCAGAAATTCCGCCAGCATCAGCCAACTGGGTGCTGGAAGAACTAGCAGTTGTTGCAGTGGTATCCTCAGCATAGACGGGGCTTGCGAGTGCCAGCCCTGCGACGAGCAGGGTAACAAGGCTACAGCCAAAAATCCAGTGTTTACCACGCTTGTGCATATACCAACCGGCCTGTTTGCTTTCCTTAGATGAACTATCCTTCATAATAAGTTTTCCTCCTTTTTTGAATTTTCACGATTATTATAAAATATCTGTAAGCGTTTTACAATATACGAATAATCATTCCTTTAGTTAAAAAATCCAGTTCTACCTTGTTCAGTTTGAGGATGGGCGGATGGATAGGTTGGTATTTTAAATCCTTAAGTAGGCCAAGTAAATTTGTTATAATGTCTTTATGAATCAACTGATTAAACACAAGTTGGAGTTGCTGCCGGACAGTCCTGGCTGCTACATCCACAAGGATAAAAACGGCACCATCATCTATGTTGGTAAGGCTAAGAATTTGAAAAATCGGGTTCGCTCTTATTTCCATGGCAGCCATGATACCAAGACAGAGATGCTGGTCTCGGAAATTGCCGATTTTGAGTATATTGTAACGGGCTCCAATACCGAAGCCTTACTCCTAGAAATCAATCTGATTCAGGAGAATATGCCCAAGTACAATATTCGGCTCAAGGATGATAAGTCCTACCCTTATATTAAGATTACCAATGAGGTTTTCCCCCGTCTGGTTATTACCCGCCAGGTTCACCGCAAGGACGGGATTTATTTTGGTCCCTATCCGGACTCTGGAGCTGCCACCGAAATTAAGCGGCTGCTGGATCGGATTTTTCCCTTTAAAAAGTGTACCAATCCTGCCAACAAGGTCTGCTTTTATTATCATTTGGGACAATGCAAGGCCCACACCGTCTGTCACACCGACCAGGCCTATTGGGATAGTCTCAAGGAGGATGTCAAAAATTTCCTCAACGGCAAGGACAATAAGATTGTTGATCAGATTAAGGACAAGATGCTCAAGGCTTCTGAGCTTATGGAATTTGAGCGGGCCGCCGAATACCGTGACCTGCTAGAAGCCATCAGCAAACTCCGCACCAAGCAGCGGATTATGAACCAAGACATGAAGGACCGAGATATTTTCGGTTACTATGTGGATAAGGGTTGGATGTGTGTTCAGGTCTTCTTTGTTCGCCAGGGCAAGCTGATTCAGCGAGATGTCAATATGTTCCCCTACTATAATGAGCCTGAGGAAGATTTCCTGACCTATGTCGGCCAATTTTATCGGGAAAGCAAGCACTTCCTGCCCAAGGAAGTCTTTATTCCTCAGGATATTGATGCTGACTTGGTCAAGGCAGTCGTCAAGACCAAGGTGGTCAAACCCCAACGGGGCGAGAAGAAGCAGCTGGTCAATCTGGCCACCAAGAATGCCCGAGTCAGCCTGCAACAAAAATTTGACCTCCTTGAAAAAGACATCAAGAAGACCAAGGGAGCCATCGAAAATCTGGGCCAACTGCTCAATATTCCTGCCCCCCAACGGATTGAGGCCTTTGATAACTCCAATATCCAAGGAACCAGTCCCGTTGCTGCCATGATTGTTTTTGTTGACGGCAAACCTAGCAAAAAGGACTACCGCAAGTTCAAAATTAAGACCGTTATCGGTCCCGACGATTACGCCAGCATGCGGGAGGTTATCTATCGCCGTTACAGCCGCGTTATGCGGGATGGCCTAACCCCACCAGACCTGATTGTTATTGATGGGGGGCAAGGTCAGGTCAATATTGCCAAAGATGTCATCCAGAACCGCCTGGGCTTGGATATTCCCATCGCCGGCCTGCAAAAGAATGACAAGCACCAGACCCACGAGCTCCTCTTCGGCGACCCCTTAGAGGTCATAGACCTCCCCCGCAATTCGCAAGAATTCTTCCTCCTCCAAAGAGTCCAAGATGAGGTTCACCATTTCGCCATCACCTTCCACCGTCAGGTTAGAAGTAAGAACAGTTTCAGTTCCAAACTGGATGGTATTCCAAGCTTGGGACCTAAACGCAAACAGCTCCTGCTCAAGCATTTCAAGAGCCTGACCAAAATCCAGCAGGCTGAAGTCGATGACATCGTCAACTGTGGCGTCCCCAGAAATGTGGCTCAGGATTTGAAGGCTAGATTAAGCGAGATGGAGAAGGAGAAAGTGCCCAGCGATAAGAACTGATTGAAGAGCGATCAGAAAACAAACGCTAAAAATCCTTTGCTTGTGAATTGGACAGATAAATTCGTCCCCTTTCAAATCCCTAGCCAGAACCTTCTGGCTAGGATTTTTAATAGCTCAAAAGTCCGCCACCTCTCCATTTCCTGCCCCGTAGCAGAAATTTGCCCATCTCAGGCTTTTATGGTAATCTTGGCTTAAAAGTAGTAATCAGAAAGGCCTAAAGCCAAAGGTTTTATGCCTACCTGCAAACAAGAGAGAGGAACATCTATGGTAAAGACATACGATTATATTGTTTTGGGAGGCGGTTCAGGCGGGATTGCTTCGGCTAATCGAGCTGCCATGCACGGAGCTAAGGTTCTCCTGATTGAAGCTCAGGAAACTGGCGGAACCTGCGTCAATCGTGGCTGTGTGCCCAAGAAGGTCATGTGGTATGGAGCCCAGGTTGCCGAAGCCATTGGTAAGTATGCCGGCGAGTACGGCTTCAAAGTGGCTTCTAGCGACTTTGACTTTGCTATCCTCAAGAAAAATCGCCAGGCCTATATTGACCGCATCCATGGCTCTTATGAGCGAGGCTTTGCGGCCAACGGAGTGGAAGTGCTCAATGCCTATGCCCGTTTTGTCGATGCTCACACCTTGGAAGCGGATGGTCAAACCTACACCGCTCCCCATATTTTGATTGCGACCGGCGGTCACGCCCGCATTCCTAATATCCCTGGTGCCGAATACGGCATCACTTCCGATGGTTTCTTTGAATTGGACCAAATTCCTAAGCGTGCTGCCGTCGTTGGTGCGGGTTATATTGGGGTCGAAATTTCCGGCGTGCTCAATGCCCTTGGCAGCGACAGCCACCTCTTTGTCCGCCACGACCGGCCTTTACGAAATTGGGATACCTATCTGACCGATGCCCTCATGGAGGAGATGGAAAAAAACGGTCTAACCCTCCACAAAGAGTCTACACCCAAAGAAGTCCGTAAGAATCCTGATGGTTCCCTGACCCTTGTTTTGGAGAATGGTCAGGAGCATGAAACCGACGTGCTGATTTGGGCCATCGGTCGTGTGGCTAATACTCAGGGTTACGGTTTGGAAAATACTGGTGTGGCCCTCAATAAGCGTGGTTTTATTGAGGCTGATGCCTATGAAAATACCAATGTCCCAGGTCTTTATGCCATCGGCGACATCAACGGTAAGTTAGAGCTGACTCCAGTTGCTGTCAAGGCAGGTCGGCTCCTATCTGAACGTCTCTTCAATAATCAAAGTGAGGCCAAACTGGATTACACCAATGTTCCAACAGTGGTCTTTAGTCACCCTGCTATGGGTAAGGTTGGCTATACGGAAAGTCAAGCAATCGAAGCCTTTGGCCAAGACCAAATCAAAACTTACACCTCCAGCTTTACCTCCATGTACACAGCCCTAGCTGACCACCGCCAAGTCGCTCGGATGAAACTAGTGGTTCAAGGACCAGAAGAAAAGGTCATCGGCCTCCACGGTATCGGCTATGGTGTCGATGAAATGATACAAGGCTTCGCAGTCGCTGTCAAACTGGGAGCAACCAAGGCTGACTTTGATGCCACCGTTGCCATCCACCCAACTGGTGCAGAAGAATTCGTTACTATGCGGTAAGTCAAAAGAAGTCCCTCCCCGAACTTATCCAGAGCTAATTCGTTCAAAGGGCAAGCAAGGGTTTAATACTCCTAGACAAAGAAACTCCCCAACCGCATTGGTTAGGGAGTTTCTTTGTCTAGGAGAAAGTGGCGAACCTGGGAGATGAAGTAGAGAGAGCCAGTCACGACATAGAGTGCTTGGGAATCTTGGGTCTGACTCAGCCAGTCCCTGAAATCCTCAATCTTCTTAAAATAGTCGGGATAGTCGGCCAATTCAGCAGCCCCTGGGAAATCAAAGCTAGTAATCGTTAAGTCCTGTCCGTCCAGAAGCTCCAACATTCCTGCCAAATCCTTCCTTTTGAGACCTGCAAAGAGGAAATGCTTAGAGGAATTGGGAAAGTCTGTTTCTAGGAGCTCAAGCAAGGCCCCAATGCCTTGGGGATTGTGGGCGCCATCTAGGAGAATATTAGGTCTAACCAGCTCACCTCGTCCGGGCCAAGTCGCTGTCTGCAAGCCAATTCTGAAAGCTTCTTCATCTAGCTTGGGAAAAACGGCTTGAAGGAGGAGGGCAGTCTCAAGGGCTAGGGCAGCATTGTCTCTCTGGTGAGGGCCCATAAGGGATAGAGAGAGATTTTCTAGATTGCCTTGAGGGCTCATAAAATCAAAACTGTCTTCCCTATCCTTTACTTGAAAATCACAACCAGCTTGGTAGAGAGCAGCACCTAACTTTTTCGCTTCATTTTCAAAAACGGTCTGAGCCTCAAGCGGAACTTGTCCAAGGACAATGGGCTTAGCCGGCTTGATGGCACCAGCCTTTTGCCAGGCGATGTCTGCTAGTCGCTCTCCTAAGGTATCCGTGTGGTCGTAGCCAATAGAAGTGCAGATGGTTGCTAGGGGATTGATGACATTGGTCGAATCGAAGCGACCACCAATGCCAGCCTCGATTATCGCTATATCCACCGGCTTGATCCGCTCGAAGTAGAGGAAAGCAAGAACCGTCACCAATTCAAATTCGGTCAGGGAGCCAAATTCAGTCTCTTTGACCTGGTCAAACCTTGGTTGGACCAGGTCAAAGACCTCAACCAGCTCTTTATCACTAATAGGTTGCCCATCAATGGCAATTCTTTCATTGAAGCGGGTGATAAAGGGAGAGGTAAAGGTTCCTGTCTTGTAACCAGCAGTGGTAAAGATAGCTTGCAGGAGGGCAGTAGTCGAGCCCTTACCGTTGGTTCCGACAATATGAAGACTGGGAAAGCCCGCTTGAGGCCTCCCCAGTTTGTCTAATATCCAATTTAATCGCTTAAAATCAGGCCGTCGGCCATTAGCCTTATGACTATGGATGGCTTGCAAGGTTTCTTGATAGCTTAGCATTATTGTTGAGGTGTTTGGTTAGCATCGCCACCAGTTTTGCCCTGGTCAGCACCTTGGGTGCCTTGATCACCTTGGCTTTGATCTTGACTTTGACTATCGGTTGTTTGACCATCTTGAGACTGATCTTGGCTTTGGCTTTGGTCATCCGACTGCCCGTCTTGAGTTTGATCAGCATTAGCATCACTAGAGCTATCTTGAGTATCTGTACTTGACTGATTGCTGTCGCTGCTATTTTTTACGACGGAGCTAGAAGGCGTGTTATTATTGTTATTCTTGCTGGAGTTATTGCGAGTAATAGCAAAGTAACCAAGTGCCCCCAAGATTGTTACGAGTCCCGCTGCGATAGCGACTAATTTTTGCAAGGCAGAGAAGCCCTTCTTAGCTCCGCGGGCGATTTTCTTACTAGTACGAGCCTTGGGTAGGGGTTTTCTTGGTTCTTCTTTTCTGATTGGTGTGTGGCTGAGTTCAGCATTTTCTTTCTTTCTGCGTTCCGAACGTGAGTATTGTGCCATGAATTTAATCTCCTTAAAAATATTTCTAATTACTAGTGTACCAAATTCAGATAAATTTTCCATAAATAAACTAGGGAAATCTCACTTTCTCTGGGGAATCTTTCCCTTAGCCAGACCCGCAAATTGTGCTATAATAAAAGCAATTGACTTTAAAAGGAAAACTTATGATTTATTTTGATAACTCCGCGACAACAAGGCCCTATCCTCAGGCTCTTGCCACCTACCAAGAGGTGGCAAGCAAGATTTTTGGAAATCCATCCAGCCTCCACAATCTTGGCGACCAGGCTACCCGTCTGCTGGAAGCTTCTCGCAAGCAGATTGCTCAATTACTGGGAAAATCGGCCCAGGAAATCTTTTTCACCTCCGGTGGAACGGAGAGCGACAACTGGGCCATCAAGGGGGTGGCCTTTGAAAAGGCCCGCTATGGCAAGCATATAATTGTTTCTGATATTGAGCACCCAGCAGTCAAAGAATCGGCCAAGTGGCTGGCAGAACAGGGATTTGAGATCTCCTTTGCCCCAGTTGATGAGCGGGGTTTCCTTGATGTCCAAGCCTTGGCAGATTTGCTGCGTCCTGACACGATTTTAGTGTCGGTCATGGCCGTCAATAATGAAATCGGTTCTATCCAGCCCATTCAGGCTATTTCAGAGCTCCTGGCTGACAAGCCGACCATTTCTTTCCACGTGGATGCGGTCCAGGCAATTGGGAAAGTTCCGACGTCCAGCTATCTGACTGACCGGGTTGATTTTGCTTCTTTTTCGGGGCACAAGTTTCATGCTGTCCGTGGTGTTGGCTTTCTCTATAAAAAGACCGGCAAACGTATCAATCCCCTCCTTACCGGTGGTAGACAAGAGAAGGACCTGCGCTCAACAACCGAAAATCTGGCTGGCATTGCTGCCATGGCCAAGGCCTTGCGGTTAACGCTGGATAAGGAAACTCAATCCCTGCCTCGGATTGCAGCAATGAAGGTTGTTATCTACGATGAGCTGGCTAAGTATCCTGACATCAGACTCTTCTCAGAAAAAGGGGAGGACTTTGCCCCAAACATATTAACCTTTGGCATCAAAGGGGTGCGAGGAGAAGTGGTTGTCCATGCCTTTGAAGAGCATCAGATTTACATTTCGACCACCAGTGCCTGCTCATCTAAGGCTGGTAAGCCTGCTGGAACCCTGATTTCTATGGGCGTGCCAACCAAGGAGGCTCAGACGGCAGTCCGCATCAGTCTCGATGATGACAATGATATGATCCAGGTTGAACAATTCTTGACCATTTTCAAGCAAGTTTACCAAAAGACAAAAAAAGTCCGTTAAAGACCAGCAAGAAGAAAGGATGTCCGGCAAAAATTCCGTCGGACTTTTGACACTAACATGCAGTATTCTGAAATTATGATTCGCTATGGTGAGCTATCAACCAAGGGCAAGAACCGGATGCGTTTCATCAACAAACTTAGACGCAACATCCAGGATGTTCTCTCCACCTATCCAGAGGTCCAAGTGACGGCAGACCGCGACCGAGGTCATGTCTTCCTCAATGGCAGCGACTATCATCCTGTCGCCGAAAGTCTCAAACAGATTTTTGGGATTCAGGCTTTTTCCCCAGTTTATAAGCTGAAAAAAGACATGACTATCCTACGTCAGGCTGTCCAAGAAATCATGACAGGTCTCTATCATGAAGGCCTGACTTTCAAGGTTTCCAGCAAGCGAAGCGACCACAAGTTTGAGTTGGACAGTCGTGAGCTCAATCAAGATTTGGGTTCCGCTGTCTTTGATGTTCTCCCAAATATCAAGGCCCAAATGAAGAAGCCCGACATCACCCTCAAGGTTGAGATTCGTGACGAAGCAGCCTATATTTCCTATGAGGAAATCAAGGGGGCTGGCGGTCTCCCTGTTGGTACGGCGGGGAAGGGCATGCTCATGCTTTCGGGTGGCATTGATTCACCTGTCGCTGGTTATCTGGCCCTCAAGCGGGGTGTTGATATTGAAGCAGTCCATTTTGCCAGCCCACCTTACACCAGTCCTGGTGCCCTCAAAAAGGCTCAGGACTTGACCCGAAAGCTGACCAAGTTTGGTGGAAATATTCAATTCATCGAAGTGTCTTTTACAGAAATTCAGGAAGAAATCAAGGCCAAGGCCCCCGAGGCCTACCTGATGACCCTGACCCGTCGCTTTATGATGCGAATTACCGACCGTATTCGCCAAGAGCGTCATGGTTTGGTTATCATCAATGGTGAAAGTCTGGGACAGGTTGCTAGTCAAACCCTTGAATCCATGCAGGCTATCAATGCGGTGACCAGCACACCAGTTATTAGACCTGTGGTTACCATGGATAAGCTGGAAATCATTGACATTGCTGAAAAGATTGATACCTTCCAGATTTCTATTCAACCTTTCGAGGATTGCTGCACCATCTTTGCACCAGATCGTCCCAAGACCAATCCTAAGATTAAGAATGTTGAGCAATACGAAGCTCGACTGGATGTCGAGGGCTTGGTTGAGCGGGCAGTAGCCGGTATCAAGGTTTCTGAAATTACCCCGGATAACCAGGCCGATGCTGTCGACCAACTTATCGACGACCTCTTGTAAATCTCAAAGTCAGCTCTTAGTCTCTAAGTGCGAGGCTGTCAAAGTTGATAAAAGCACCCTGGCAGTGCCCTTTGTTTTCGCAGATACCTAGGTAAGCTGAATTAGAAAGTGACCCTTATGTCTTTAACTTCCAAGACTATTAGTCCCATTTCATCCTTTTACCCAGCGGTTAAGGCCCTTTACAAGACTGCCTTTCCTGAGGCCGAACGCCTGCCCTTAACTTGGATGGAGAATTTAGCCCAGACTGGCCAAGCTGTCTTCCAAGCCTACTTTGATGGTCCAACCTTCTGTGGCTTTTGCTATAGTCTCAAGTCGGAGAGCTGCTATTATCTCCTCTTTCTGGCTGTAGCAGAAGAGCAACGGTCTAAGGGCTATGGTTCGGCTATTTTAGATAAAGTGGCTCAGGAGGCTGGCCAGCGAGTAAGAGTTCTAGTCATTGAGCCCCTGGACCAGATGGCGATCAACTACGGTCAGCGCCTCCGCCGCTTGGCTTTCTACCAGTCTAATGGCTACCACCTGACACCTCATTACTACTATGAAAATCAAGAAGCCTATCAAGTCATGGCCAGCCAAGCAAATTTTTTGCCTGCTGACTTAGCAGATTTTGCCAGCCTAGCCAGCTTGATTGAAGGTGCTGGGGTTAAGATTCGCCTTGGATAGGCGAATAAGGCCTCCATGAAGACTTGCCTTTTTGCCTATTCCCCGACGGATCTGCAGCTGAGAGTTATATTAAAATTTCACCTCTGAAAAATAAAATAAAAATTGACTGTCTGACAGCCAGCTTCTTAGCAGGTTTTCAGCCAGTTTTTTCTTGGCTTTTGTTGAGTTTTTTTTGTAAATTTCAGGTGTTTTACTAATAAAGATAAATTTTTTAATAATGTCTTTTTTGGAAGCGCAATCATGCTATAATAGTAAGAAAAAAGGGGATTTTTATGAAGAGATTATCGGTTTCTAAAACCAGCCTAGTCTGCCTGGCTTTGGTTGGAGTTATTCTAATTTTGACAGCTATCTATGACTATTCAGGCCAATCCAAAAGCTCTCAGACTAGCTCAAATCAGGTGCATACTGCCAGAGTTGTAGCTAATGGGGATATTTTAATTCATGACATTCTCTATATGAGTGCTCGCCAGCCAGATGGTTCCTATGATTTCACGCCCTATTTCAAATATGCCAAGGATTGGATTTCGGATGCGGATTTGGCCTTGGGTGATTATGAGGGCACCATCAGTAGTGACTACCCCCTAGCCGGCTATCCCCTTTTTAATGCCCCCAGTTCCATCGCCCAGACCTTGAAGGACACGGGTTATGATGTCATTGATCTGGCCCACAATCACATCTTAGATTCTGGTTTGTCTGGTGCTTTGGAAACCGCTCAGACCTTCAACAAGTTGGGCCTTGATACCATTGGCATTTATCAAAAGAATCGCCAAAAGGAAGACTTTCTCATTAAAAATGTCAATGGGATTAAGATAGCTATTCTGGGTTATTCTTATGGCTATAATGGTATGGAAGCCAATTTGAGCAGGAGCGACTATAAAAAGCATCTATCCGACTTAGATGAAAAAAAGATTAAGGCTGAACTTTCTCAGGCAGAGAAAAAGGCGGATGTCACTATTGTTATGCCTCAAATGGGGGTCGAGTACCAGAAGCAACCAACTGATGAACAGGTCCAACTCTATCATAAGATGATTGATTGGGGTGCAGATGTCATCTTTGGTGGTCATCCCCACGTAGTAGAGCCAGCAGAAACCATCAAGAAGGATGGACAGAAGAAATTTATCATTTATTCCATGGGTAACTTTATTTCCAACCAAAACCAAGAAACAGTTGATGATATCTGGACAGAAAGAGGATTGCTTATGGATGTCACCTTTGAGAAGAAGGGGAAGATGACTAGCATTAAAACTGTCAAAGCCCATCCAACCATGGTTTGGCGCCAAGCTACAGGCCAAAAGGTGGATGAGGGCTATGATGCCTATAACTACCAGACCCTAATCCTAGAAGACTTCATTCAAGGTGGTAAATACCGCAAGGACCTGGATGCTACCATGAAAGATAAGGTTGATACAGCCTATCAGGAGATGAATGACTTGGTTAATTTGCAGTGGTAGCTTGGAGTGCGTAAGTCTTTGCACTGACGGATAGCCAATGGAGTAGTCACATTTTATCGCCCCAGCTTGTCCATTACATGAATTTTCTCCCCCAACCATTAAAAAGACAATTAAACCTAGCAATACCTCGTTGATAGTAAAACTAGAAGTGGGTAGGTTGAGGCTTGAAATTATTAGCTGCTAGTGGTAAAATAGGACTGTTGACTAATATGCACATCCTGTGCAACCGCACGAAAATCGTTGGAGGCCTTGCATAAAGGTCTCTTCTAAGTAAGAGTTCGGCTCTCACGATTCTAGGCGAGTCTTCACAAGAAGGAGAATTCCTTCACACAAAAATCTTATAGGAGGTGCATCATGAGCACATACGCAATCATCAAAACTGGTGGAAAACAAGTTAAAGTTGAAGAAGGTCAGACCATCTACGTTGAAAAACTTGACGTAGAAGCAGGAGCAGAAGTCACTTTTGACCAAGTTGTTCTTGTTGGTGGAGACGCTACTAAGGTTGGTAGCCCACTCGTTGACGGAGCTAGTGTTGTTGGAACTGTTGAAAAACAAGGAAAACAAAAGAAGGTTGTTACTTACAAGTACAAACCAAAAAAAGGTAGCCACCGCAAGCAAGGTCATCGTCAACCTTATACTAAGGTCTTTATCAAGTCAATCAAGGCCTAAGGTAGTCGGATGATTCGAGCGGTATTTACAAAAGATACTGAGGGCTGGTCGGAAATGGAAGTTTCAGGTCACGCTGGCAGTGGTGAGTATGGCTTTGATATTGTCTGTGCTGCGGTTTCCATGCTGACGCTCAACTTTGCTAATTCAGTAGCAGTTTTGACGGGGCAGGAAGCCAAGCTTGAAATGGCTAATGAGGGAGGCTACTTGCGGATTCAAAGACCGCAAGGCTTAACTCCTGACCAACTTAAGGTTTGGCAAACGCTCTTTGATTCGGTTCTAATTGGACTGAAAAATCTAGCGGAAAATTCTTCGGAATATGTTGCCCAACCTATCATTAAATAAGTATTCAACGAAAGGAAACTATTATGATTAAACTTAATCTTTCTAACTTGCAACACTTCGCCCACAAAAAAGGTGGAGGTTCTACCTCAAATGGTCGTGACTCTGAAAGCAAACGCCTTGGTGCTAAAGCTGCAGACGGCCAAACTGTAACAGGTGGTTCAATCCTTTACCGTCAACGCGGAACTCATATCTATCCAGGTGCTAATGTTGGCCGTGGTGGAGATGATACCCTCTTCGCTAAGGTTGAAGGTGTGGTTCGTTTCGAACGTAAAGGACGCGATAAGAAACAAGTTTCTGTTTACCCAATCGCAAAATAAGTTTAAAAAGCAGGCTTCAAGCCTGTTTTTTTTGGCTCTCAGTTTTCACCCCTTTATACTGACTTATCCTTAGTGAAAATCAAAATCAGAGATTTCAACCGGTTTGCTAAACAGTTTAGAGGAATAGCAAACGAAGTGCGCTTAATCTGATAGTTTCGCTCTAGTGGTATTATTGGTAACAGTTGCGCTGTTACCAATAAGGGAAATTTTCGGGGATTCAAAATGTCTGGTGGACTATTTTAGCCTGACACCTTGAAATGGGAAAGTGAGGGACCACGAAGGTTTTGCCGACTGTCCAAGCCCTTTTTTGTCCGACCCCCTAACGCCAATCTCTATGACGTAACTCTCTCGCTAACTCAGTTAGGCCAGTAAAATTGACTGTCCTAACTTCGTGTCGCCATGAAACGCCTTTGGATTTAACAACCTCTTCCCCAAACGCTTTATTCTTGCATCCGCACAACTAACGCCATGGCGTTTTCAAAACCGATGCTCTATTTGAAAATGAAAGAGTCAGGCAGCTAGGTCAGTCACCCTAGCGATTACCGCAGTTTATCAGTGATTTTCAATCACTGATAAACTAGCTGCGTTAGAAACTCTAAAAAATGAACCTTTGGTTTTCATTGAACCTAAAATATGACAAAGTATTACAGAAGTCTAAGGGACTAAAATAGTATAAGACCGGTTTTTGATGAGAATGACACCAGTTTAAAAGTGAAATCCAGAAGGAAAGGTTTAATAAAATGTTAATAACTAGAAATAAATTGTAAATTGTGGTAAAATAAGTTGACGATTAGAGTAGTCTTAACTACTAAAAAGTTAACGATCGTTATTTTTTTCAAATTAGGAGGACTCCATTCATGGAGAAGAATGTACGTTTTAAGATGCATAAGGTGAAAAAGAGATGGGTAACCCTCTCTGTCGCATCTGCCACCATGTTGGCATCAGCCCTTGGTGCTTCAGTAGCTAGTGCGGATACAGACACTGCTAGTGATGATAGCAACCAAGCCGTGGTAACTGGTGACCAGACTACTAACAATCAAGCCACTGACCAGACTTCTATTGCAGCAACAGCTACATCAGAACAGTCTGCTTCAACTGATGCAGCAACAGATCAAGTATCAGCAGCAGAGCAAACTCAAGGAACAACAGCTAGCACAGACACGGCAGCTCAAACAACCACAAATGCTAATGAAGCTAAGTGGGTTCCGACTGAAAATGAGAACCAAGGTTTTACAGATGAGATGTTAGCAGAAGCCAAGAATGTGGCTACTGCTGAATCTGATTCAATTCCATCAGACTTGGCTAAAATGTCAAATGTTAAGCAGGTTGACGGTAAATATTATTACTACGACCAAGATGGCAATGTTAAGAAAAACTTTGCTGTCAGCGTTGGTGATAAGATTTATTACTTTGATGAAACTGGCGCTTACAAGGACACTAGCAAGGTTGATGCCGACAAGTCCAGTTCAGCTGTAAGTCAAAATGCAACAATATTTGCAGCTAATAACCGTGCCTACAGCACCTCAGCTGAAAATTTTGAAGCCGTTGATAACTACCTGACAGCTGACTCTTGGTATCGTCCAAAATCAATCCTGAAAGACGGAAAAACTTGGACAGAATCTGGCAAAGATGACTTCCGCCCGCTTCTCATGGCTTGGTGGCCTGATACCGAAACCAAACGTAACTACGTTAATTACATGAACAAGGTTGTTGGTATTGATAAGACCTATACCGCTGAAACGAGCCAAGCTGATTTAACGGCAGCAGCAGAATTGGTTCAAGCTCGTATTGAACAAAAAATTACAAGTGAAAATAACACTAAGTGGCTCCGTGAGGCGATTTCTGCCTTTGTGAAAACTCAGCCGCAATGGAATGGTGAAAGCGAAAAGCCTTACGATGATCACTTGCAAAATGGTGCTCTTCTCTTTGACAATCAAACTGATTTAACACCAGATACGCAATCGAACTATCGTTTGCTCAATCGCACACCAACTAACCAAACTGGTTCCCTGGACTCTCGTTTCACCTACAATGCTAACGACCCGTTGGGTGGTTATGAGTTCCTTCTGGCTAACGACGTGGATAACTCTAATCCCGTCGTTCAAGCAGAGCAACTCAACTGGCTGCATTACCTGCTCAACTTCGGTACTATCTATGCTAAAGATGCGGATGCTAACTTTGACTCTATCCGTGTTGATGCGGTAGATAATGTCGATGCTGACCTTCTGCAAATCTCTAGTGATTACCTTAAGGCAGCTTACGGTATCGATAAAAACAACAAAAATGCTAATAACCACGTTTCTATCGTAGAAGCATGGAGCGACAACGATACCCCTTATCTCCATGATGATGGCGACAACCTCATGAACATGGACAACAAGTTCCGTTTGTCTATGCTTTGGTCTTTGGCTAAACCATTGGACAAACGTTCTGGCTTGAATCCCCTCATCCACAACAGTCTGGTTGACCGTGAAGTGGATGACCGTGAAGTTGAAACCGTTCCAAGTTACAGCTTTGCCCGTGCTCACGATAGCGAAGTACAAGACCTGATTCGTGACATCATCAAGGCTGAAATTAATCCAAATGCATTTGGTTATTCATTTACTCAAGACGAAATCGACCAAGCCTTCAAGATTTACAACGAAGACCTCAAGAAGACCGATAAGAAATACACTCACTACAATGTGCCGCTTTCTTATACCTTGCTTCTGACTAACAAGGGTTCGATTCCTCGCGTCTATTATGGAGATATGTTCACCGATGATGGTCAATACATGGCCAACAAGACTGTGAACTACGATGCTATCGAATCTCTGCTGAAAGCCCGTATGAAGTACGTTGCTGGTGGTCAGGCTATGCAAAATTACCAAATCGGTAATGGCGAAATCTTGACTTCTGTCCGTTATGGTAAGGGTGCCCTTAAACAAAGCGATAAGGGTGATGCGACAACTCGTACGTCAGGTGTCGGCGTTGTTATGGGAAACCAACCCAACTTTAGCTTGGATGGAAAGGTTGTAGCCCTCAACATGGGTGCTGCCCACGCTAACCAAGAATACCGTGCTCTTATGGTATCAACTAAAGACGGTGTTGCAACCTATGCTACAGATGCTGATGCTAGCAAGGCTGGTCTGGTTAAGCGTACAGATGAAAATGGTTACCTCTACTTCTTGAACGACGATCTCAAGGGGGTTGCTAACCCTCAGGTTTCTGGTTTCCTTCAAGTCTGGGTACCAGTGGGAGCAGCAGATGACCAAGATATTCGTGTAGCAGCTAGCGATACAGCAAGTACCGATGGAAAATCACTCCATCAAGATGCTGCCATGGACTCTCGCGTCATGTTTGAAGGTTTCTCTAACTTCCAATCTTTTGCGACAAAAGAAGAAGAGTATACCAATGTTGTCATTGCTAACAATGTTGATAAATTTGTTTCATGGGGAATCACTGACTTTGAAATGGCTCCTCAGTATGTCTCATCTACTGACGGTCAGTTCCTTGATTCTGTCATTCAAAATGGTTATGCCTTTACCGACCGTTATGACTTGGGTATGTCTAAAGCAAACAAGTATGGTACAGCCGACCAATTGGTTAAGGCTATCAAGGCTCTCCATGCTAAGGGCCTGAAGGTTATGGCAGACTGGGTTCCAGACCAAATGTACACCTTCCCTAAACAAGAAGTGGTCACTGTTACTCGGACAGATAAGTTTGGCAAACCAATCGCAGGAAGCCAAATTAATCACAGTCTCTACGTAACAGATACAAAGAGCTCTGGTGATGACTATCAAGCTAAATACGGCGGTGCCTTCCTTGACGAATTAAAGGAAAAATATCCAGAACTCTTTACCAAGAAACAAATCTCTACTGGTCAGGCGATTGATCCATCTGTTAAGATTAAACAATGGTCTGCTAAGTACTTTAATGGAAGTAATATTCTTGGCCGGGGTGCCGATTATGTCCTCAGCGACCAAGTCAGCAACAAGTACTTCAACGTTGCCAGCGATACACTCTTCTTACCAAGCAGCTTACTCGGCAAGGTCGTAGAGTCTGGTATTCGTTATGATGGTAAGGGTTATATTTATAACTCAAGTGCAACTGGTGACCAAGTCAAAGCAAGCTTCATTACCGAAGCAGGCAATCTATACTACTTCGGTAAAGACGGTTATATGGTGACTGGCGCTCAAACCATTAATGGTGCTAACTATTTCTTCCTTGAAAATGGTACGGCTCTTCGCAACACTATTTATACAGATGCTCAAGGCAATAGCCATTACTACGCAAATGACGGTAAACGCTATGAAAATGGTTACCAACAATTTGGTAATGACTGGCGTTACTTCAAGGACGGTAACATGGCTGTTGGCTTGACAACTGTTGATGGCAATGTTCAATACTTTGATAAAGATGGTGTTCAAGCTAAGGATAAGATTATTGTCACCCGTGATGGTAAGGTTCGTTACTTTGACCAACATAATGGAAATGCTGTAACCAATACCTTCATCGCTGACAAGACTGGTCACTGGTACTATCTAGGTAAAGATGGTGTCGCTGTTACCGGTGCTCAAACCGTTGGGAAACAAAAACTTTACTTTGAAGCAAACGGTCAACAAGTTAAGGGTGACTTCGTAACTTCTGACGAAGGTAAACTTTACTTCTACGATGTCGATTCAGGTGACATGTGGACTGATACCTTCATTGAAGATAAGGCAGGCAATTGGTTCTACCTTGGTAAAGATGGTGCAGCTGTGACTGGTGCTCAAACTATTCGTGACCAAAAACTTTACTTCAAGGCTAACGGCCAACAAGTCAAGGGAGATATCGTCAAGGGTACTGATGGTAAGATCCGTTACTACGACGCTAAATCTGGTGAACAAGTCTTCAACAAGACTGTTAAGGCCGCTGATGGCAAGACCTATGTTATCGGAAATGATGGTGTTGCAGTTGATCCAAGCGTTGTCAAAGGACAAACCTTCAAGGATGCTTCAGGTGCTCTTCGTTTCTATAACCTCAAAGGACAACTGGTAACAGGCAGCGGTTGGTATGAAACTGCAAATCACGATTGGGTTTATATCCAATCTGGTAAAGCCTTGACTGGGGAACAGACCATCAATGGTCAACATCTTTACTTCAAGAAAGATGGACATCAAGTCAAAGGACAACTGGTAACAGGAACTGATGGTAAGGTTCGCTATTATGATGCAAATTCAGGCGACCAAGCCTTCAACAAGTCTGTAACAGTTAACGGTAAGACTTACTACTTCGGTAATGATGGCACTGCTCAAACAGCGGGAAACCCTAAGGGACAAACCTTCAAAGATGGTTCAGATATCCGCTTTTACAGCATGGAAGGCCAATTAGTGACTGGCAGTGGTTGGTACTCAAACGCACAAGGTCAGTGGCTTTATGTCAAAAATGGTAAAGTCTTGACAGGCCTGCAAACAGTTGGTAGCCAACGTGTTTACTTTGACGAAAATGGTATTCAAGCTAAAGGTAAAGCAGTAAGGACTTCCGACGGTAAGATACGCTACTTCGATGAAAATTCAGGTAGCATGATTACCAACCAATGGAAAGAGGTTAACGGTCGATATTATTACTTCGGTAATGATGGCGCAGCTATCTACCGTGGCTGGAACTAATATTTGAGATTTTATTTTCTCAATACAGAGAAGACTTCCTCGGACTGAGGAAGTCTTTTTTGGTTTAGCGCTTTAAGTCCATTTTTCTTAGATTAGAAAAGACCACCCGTGAAATTTTCCCGAGTGGTTTTGTCTATTTGACTTAGTTACCATAAACTCTAGTAGCGATACCATTAGCGTCAATGACGTAGGTTTGATTGCCAATGGTGATGCTTGTGTCCTTGGCTAAGTCACCACTATCCTTATAGAAGTAGTGATAATTATTGTCCTCGGTCTTAACGAGGCGTCCCTTGGCTTGTACAGAAGTATAAGGGTCAAAATAGTAGGTTTCTCCATTGATGGTTTGGGTTCCCTGAACGGAGGTTCCCTCCTGATTGACGTAATACCAATTGCCATACTGGTCAGCGACAAAGCTATTGGTCAAAATCTCTCCGCTATTGCCATCATAGAAGTATTTGTAAGGTCCAGAAGGAGCGGCATAATAACTTCCCTTGATTTGTGTTCCCGCTCGGTCTGTGAAGGCGTAATGCTTGCCATGAATGGTCACGCGGCCGTGAGCAGTGTTTCCATTTTCATCATTGTAGTACCAATCTCCCGCCTTGCTTTGGAAGAAAAGGTCGGTAGCTATTTCTCCATTGTCTTTAAAATAATGAGTTTGGAGCTCATCAGTATTAAGAGCTGTGTTTTTTGCCTGTACCCCAGTCAAGCGATCAAAGAAGTATCGTTTGCCATCAATGGTTTGCCAACCTTTAACAGCTTTTCCGTCCTGACCAAAATAGAACCAGTTACCATCCGTATTAGCAGCAAAGCGATTGGTCCACATATCTCCAGTATCAGCATCGAAGTAGTAGGTGTCTTTGTCGATTTTAGCAGTAGCTCCCTTAACTTGCTGACCAGTTGTCTGATCAAAGTAAAGCTTTTGACTGTTGATGGTTTGCAGCCCCTTGGCTAAGTTACCATCTTCTTGCCTGTAGTACCAATCGTTTTTCCCAGTTGTTAAGAAGCCAACTTGAACCTTGGCATCTTCTGCAGATGCAGAAGGTTGCTGTTCTTGATTAGCTGAAGTCGCTGCCTGAGTCTGCATTTGCTCAGTGACATCTTGTACAGTTTTATCATTGGTATCAACAGCTTCCCATTTTTGACCTTGGTCAGCCTGATTAGCTACTTGTTCTTGAATTGCAGAAGTATCAGTTGATTCTGAATAGTCTGCTTGTTGATTTTGAATTTGTGTTGGCTGGTTCGTTTGCTGAGCGTCAACTGGTTTGGTAACAACGGCAGTGCTATCAGCCCTAACAACAGTTGAATCCTGCTGTTCATCAGCATTTGCTTGTCCGTTGGCCAAGAGTGAAGCCGACAAAAGGGTTGCCGTTCCTGCAATGGTTACCCAATGCTTTTTAACCTTGTGTAATTTGTAGGTATTCTTTCCTTGCATAGACTTTACCTCCTTATGCAAAGCTTATTGTATCATAGTATTTCAAGGATTCTGTAACGATTCTTAAAACGATGGGAAAATGTAAATCCCTTGTAATCTCCAATGAATCTTTTTCATTAAAACGTAAAATGGTTTGTAACATTAAAGTTCTTGCATATTCACATCAAAAAAGAACCTCCTCAAAAGAAGGTTCTCACGTTAGAGTAGAAAAATAATTGTTGCTTAGGCCTTGGTTGCAATACCGTTCTCATCGATGTTGTATTTTTGGCTACCATCATAGATGCTTGTATTACGCAACATGTCACCGGTATGCAGGTCAAAGTAACGATAGTTGCTACCGTCGGTATTGACCAGTTTACCCTTGACTTGCTCGTGATTATAAGTATTAAACATGAGAGTGCGGCCATCAGGTGTATTGGTCAAACCTGAAGCAACGGAACCATCTGCTTGGTAATAGAGCCAAGCAATCCCAACCTTCGAACCTGGAGCAACACCGCGATAGTCTTGCTTATCAATTTGACGGAAACGATCTTTCCACATGTCACCAGTATCTTGGTCGAAATAGTATTCTTTACCATCAATTGTAACAGCAGAACCTTTAACTTGTTTACCCGTATTGGTATCGTAGTAAAGGGTTTGACCGTTGATGGTTTGTAATCCTTTAGCTAAATTACCATCTTCTTGTTTATAATACCAGTCATTATTACCAGTTGTGTAGAAGCCAGCTTGCTCAGCTGCTTGGTCTGAAGATGACTTGGCATCATCCTTGCTGACAACAGCATGGCTATCTTTTACATCCGTACTTACTACTTGGTTAGCATCGCTCTTAGCTGCGTTTTGAACTTGATCGACAGCAGTAGCGACTTGTTCAGGTTGGCTAGCTTGATCAACAGCTTGCCATTTATCTTGATTGGCTGTATCCTGTCTTTGCTCTTGGGCTTGATCAGCAGTATTAGCAGAAGCTTGCTGATTTTGATTAGCTGTAGCCGTTTGTTCAGCAGTCGCTGGCTGTGCTTGGTCAGTCTGACTGGTCTCATCAGCAGGCTTGGTTACAACAGCAGCGCTATCGGCCCGAACAACAGTTGATTCTGTTTGTTCATCAGCCTTGACCTGATTATTCGCTAATAAAGCGACAGATAAGACTGTTGCTGTACCAGCAATGCTTACCCAATGCTTTTTAACCTTGTGCATCTTATAAGTTTTCTTTCCTTGCATAAAACATACCTCCTTATGCAGGGCCTATTGTATCATACTAATGAAAGCCTATCGTAATAGTCTTTAAAACGATTACAGATTGTAATCTCGATGAGACAAATCTTACTCTTTTGCAAGAAAGTTAATCTTAAAGAAATATTAAAATTACGTCCGTTAGGAAAGCTAAAAAAACAGAACTGTTTTCCAGTCCTGTTCGAGTTAATTAGGTATTGGGGCAGAAATTATTTTCTGTACCATTCTCCCTTGCCGTCAGCAGTTTTTCTAAAGCCATATTCGGTACCGATAATTTTCTTGTAACCATTATCAGCGGAACCGTCAGCTCCTAGATGCAGCCAACCATTGTATTCTGGTTGATAGCCACCGTAGTGGAGGGAGTTGCCTCGACTGATTTCAACGGTTTGGTTGGTCACCATTTGACCATCTTCACCGAAGTAATAGGTGTTATCATCAATATTAGCAAATTGATTTCTTGCTTGTTCACCATTGCTAAAGAAGTAGACCTTCTTACCATTAATCGTTTGCAGGCCGGTTACGGTCTTACCGTCTTTGTCAATGTAGACCCAGCCAGTATAGTGAGCGTCATACTCTCCTAGGTAGAAGTCTTTTTGTTCATAGTGGCCGCCAGTTTGGGTGTCGCCAGTATTGTTATTGTCTTGAGCGGTCTTTTCAGTCGCAACCCCGTTTTCGTCCAGATGGTAATTCTTGCCGTTGATGGTAACGTCCTTGTTGGTTTGGAGAACACCGTCATTATCGAAGTAGTAGTCTTTACCATCAATGGTTTGTAGGCGATCCTTGACTTGAGCTGAGACTTGGCGGGCATAATCTGGTGCTGAGTCCGCATCTTTATTGGTCAAGAAGTACATTCTCTTTCCATCAATGGTTTGCCAGCCTTGCACGGCAGCTCCGTCTTGACCAAAGTAGAGCCAGCCGTTGAAGACAGGATTATAGTATCTGTTATTATTGAAGTTGATATTAACAAATTGGTTTTTAACCTTTTCACCAGTGTCAGGGGCAAAGAAGTAGTCCTTACCATCAAGGGTAGCTAGCTCGTTCTTGAGTTGGACACCATAGCTATTGAAGTAGTAATCCTTGCCATCTTTAGTTTGCAGACCTGAAATGGCATTGTTATATTGGTCCACATAAACTTGAGCACTATAGTGACCGTAGTTATTCTGCAATTCTTTTGTGATGAAGTGACCGGTAGATTTTTTCTCACCAACTGGAGTAGCTACCCCATTTTCATCTAAATGGAAGGTTTGTTGGCCGATGGTAACATTGCGGTTGGTCCAGAGTTCACCAGTATCTTGGTCGAAGTAGTAGTCCTTACCATCAATGGTTTGGATACGGCCCTTGATTTGACTGCCGACCTGTTTGTTGTAGCTGTAACGTGGTTTGGCCTTTTGGTCATCTTCGGTCGTGAAGTACATCTTCTTGCCGTCAATGGTTTGCCAACCAGTTACTCGCTTGCCATCTTGACCATAGTAGTACCAATCGTGGTCGGTTGCCAGAATATCAAAGTCGTACTCTTGTTGATTAGCGAAGCGATTAGTCCAGAGATCGCCTGTATCTTGGTCGAAGTAGTAGGTAGCACCATTATCGGTGATTTCACGTCCCTTAACTTGGCTACCATCTTCATTAAAGTAAAGCTTTTGCCCGTTGATGGTTTGCCAACCAGTTACATTTTGCTTATTGGCATCGGCATAGTACCATTTGCCGTCTTTCCCATAGAAGCTGTTTGCTTGGACACCGTTATCAGCTTCGGTAGCTGTCGCTTGGTCTTTAGAACCCTCTTGAGTTTGATTGGCGGCATCGGCTTGAGCATTGTCCGTCGATGGATTGGCTTCTGATTTTTGAGCGTCTTGACTCTGGTTGTTTTGATTGGCTTGGTCAGCTTGTCCTTGGTCGCCAGCAGAACTGTCTTGATTTAGAGTGACTTCAGGAGTTTCTTGAGTCGTCTTTTGTTCAGCAGCAGGAGTTTGGTCTTGGCTCGGTGTTTGAGCGGTTGCTTGTTCTGCAGAAGCTTGTGTATTTACTTCTTGATTAGCGACCTTATCAGACTGATTGTCTGTTTGAGTAGTGGTTGTTTGTTCTTGCGGGTTTGCCACTTGGTCAGCTTGAGTCTGAGCCCCGACTGCAAATAGGACTGTAGCTGCCGTAGCTGTGACTGCAATTGTTACCCAGCGTTTTTTGACCTTATGGAGTTTGTAATGTTTCTTCTCTTGCATATTAAAACCTCCTTTGTTTTGTAGTGGTATGCAATAATGAAAATTACTTTGAAATAGGGCTTTCCACCTACAGAGAGATTGTCTGTTTTGGCAGACACCTCTATTCTAACACACTCTTAAGTTAAAATTAAAATTTACCTTAATTCGATGACAAAACGTAAAAATGCAGATAATTAGCAGACGATTGGAACTAAATTGAAAATTCAATTGGAAAAGGGTAAAATAATGGCAGAGTCTTAAATGGAGAAAGCGATGGCAATTAAAACGAAAAAACTGGCAGTAATGCCCCAGAATACAAGGATAATGGCGGTCTTTCTTGGATCGGTAGGCGGTTGTCTGGATGTCTTTTCTCACATGCGCTTTGGCACCCTGATTGCAACCCAAACTGGGAATATCCTACTTTTAATTGCCGACTGGGGGGATAGCCTGCCTCGGACAGTTGCCAGTATCCTGTCCCTGATATTTTTTACGATTGGTTTTTTGCTGGCTATTCTTTTTAAGGAGAGGGCTAAGAATGCCTACTGGCGGACTTTCGGTGTCTTGCCGCTAGCCCTAGTAACTTTTCTTTATCCCTTCTTTCCTAGTCAGGAGTTTATTTGGGTTCCTCTCTTAGCGGCTTCTACCGGTGTTATGATGTTGACCTTTACAGGAACCAAGGTTCAAGACCATGCTTATGTCATTATGATGACCTCAGGCAATTATCGCAAGATGGTGACAGCCTGGTTCAACCTCCTGCGAGGCAAGGGAAATCACCGTCAAACCAAAAGACGAGCATTGAACTACAGCATCGTCGTGGGAAGTTTTGTTGCTGGTGCCGTAATAACGGGGATTTTGACCCATTTAGTTGGAGACTATGCCATCTGGTGTGTCACCTTAGTATTGCTGGCTATCATGGTCGTTTATACCACCCTGATAAAGGCCTACCATCTGGAAGACAGTAATATTTAATAGGAGATAATTGCGAAATAAGAGCCAAACGAATATGAGTGGCTCTTATTTTTGAAATACAGTAAGTGCATAATTTGACCGTCTGAAACGTAAGGATGACTATTAGAGGCACTAAGAATACAATCAGCCCAATCCTCGATAAGTTTGTACCCAAAGAATGAAGCAGCTGAAGTTCGGGTAGCGATGAAGGAGGAATCACCTCAAAATCCTTGAAAAGACTGAATTGGGATTGCTCTCGGGTTTTGAGGGAGCAAGCCAAGCCCATAAATTTTTGTTATAATAAGAAGTAACTTAATAAAAAATAGACTTGAGTTGAAAGAGAATTTATGAATATTCAACAATTACGCTATGTGGTAGCCATTGCCAACAGTGGTACCTTTCGAGAAGCGGCTTCCAAACTTTTTGTCAGCCAGCCCAGTCTATCTGTGGCTATCAAGGATTTGGAAGAAGAACTCGGTTTCCAGATTTTTACTCGGACAACAACCGGCACCGTTTTGACCAGCCAAGGCTCAGTCTTCTATGAGAAGGCTCTGGATTTGGTGAGGGGCTTTGATTCATTTGAAAAGCAATACACCAAGCCAGACGATGACCACTATCAATTTTCTATTGCTAGTCAACACTATGACTTTTTACCGCCACTGATGACGACTTTCTCAGAGCGGCATCCTGAGTATCAGGACTTTCGGATTTTTGAATCAACGACGGTGCAGATTTTGGATGAGGTTGGTCAAGGTCACAGTGATATCGGGATTATATATCTCAACCGTCAGAATAACAAGGGTATTCAGCAGAAGTTGGCCAAGTTGGGTCTGGAAATGGTAGAATTAATCCCGTTTAAGACCCACATTTACCTGCGCAAGAATCATCCCCTAGCCAGCAAGGAAAGTCTGATTATGGACGACCTGATAGGTCTGCCTACAGTTCGCTTTACTCAGGACAAGGATGAATATCCCTATTATTCAGAGAATTTTGTTGACACCAGCGACAGCTCGCTTATCTTTAATGTGACGGACCGGGCAACCCTGAACGGGATTTTAGAGCGGACGGATGCCTATGCTACTGGTTCGGGTTTTCTAGATAGTCGCAGCGTTAACGGCATCACCGTTATTCCTCTGGAAGATCATTTGGACAATAAGATGGTTTACGTCAAGCGAATTGATACCAATCTCTCAGCCTGTGCCCTTAAATTTATTGAGGTCATGACCGAGTACTTTGACCGTTTTAAACCCTAAATCTGATTTATAAAAGCCCCTATAGGGGTGTTTTCATGAGGAAATTTATGCGAAAAATCACAATTCCTTTAGCTATTTTTCTTTTGGTGGTCTTGGATCAATGGAGTAAATTTTGGGTGGTGGCTCATGTACCAGAGAATGGCAGCCAAAAGTTTTTACCGATGATTTTTAGTCTGACCTATGTTCGCAACTACGGTGCTGCCTTTTCCATCTTGCAGAACCAGCAGTGGTTCTTTACCTTGATTACGGTCATTGTAGTGGGAGCAGCAGTCTGCTACCTTTGGAAGCATCTTACCGGCTCAAATTGGCTGGTGTCAGCGCTAACTTTGATTGTAGCTGGCGGTTTAGGAAACTTCATTGACCGCCTGCGATTGGGCTATGTTGTCGACATGGTTCATTTGGATTTTATGGAGTTTGCAATTTTTAATCTGGCAGATTCCTGCCTCAGCGTAGGTGTTTTTCTGCTAATGATTGCCTTTTGGAAAGAGGAGCAACATGGAAGTCATCATTAAAAAAGCTGGTCTGCGCTTGGACAAGGCTTTGGCAGATTTAACCAATCTGTCTCGTTCCCAGGCAAATCTGGCAATCAAGGAGGGGACCGTTCTGGTCAATGGTCGGACCCAAAAGGCCAAGTATAATGTCAAGACTGGTGATATCATCAGTTATGAGGAGCCTAAGGAGGAGGTCTTGGATTATCTTGCTGAGGATATCCCGCTGGATATTATCTATGAAGACCAGGATGTTGCAGTTATCAATAAACCTCAAGGAATGGTGGTTCATCCATCAGCTGGCCACTCTTCTGGGACTCTGGTTAACGCCCTTCTCTACCATATTAAAGATCTATCAACTATTAATGGCATTGTCAGACCTGGTATCGTCCATCGGATTGATATGGACACTTCGGGCCTTCTGATGATTGCTAAGAATGACCAAGCCCATCAGGCCTTGGCAAGCGAACTCAAGGACAAGAAGTCTCTGAGAAAATATCTAGCCATCGTTCACGGCAACCTACCTAACGACCGTGGAGTGATTGAGGCGCCAATTGGTCGCTCAGAAAAAGACCGCAAGAAGCAAGCGGTGACTGCCAAGGGTAAGCCGGCAGTCACTCATTTTAAAGTCTTGGAGCGCTTCGGCAGCTATACCTTGGTTGAACTACGCTTGGAGACTGGCCGAACCCACCAGATTCGGGTTCACATGGCCTATATTGGTCATCCTCTGGCTGGTGATCCACTCTATGGCCCAAGAAAAACTCTGAAAGGCCGTGGCCAGTTCCTACATGCCCAAACCCTTGGTTTCACCCATCCCAGAACCGGTAAGCTAGTTGAATTTTCTGTTCAACCGCCTGCCATTTTCCAAGAAACTTTGGATAAACTGAGAGCCGGAAAGGCTTAAATTTTGGCCTTGCATCCAATTCTTAAGTTGCGCCTTGTTTCTTACTAGAGTTTTTGCTATAATACCACTAATGAATAAAGTCCTTTAAAACTGTCCAGAGAGGCAGGCAAGGAGACACAAAGAAGACAGTGGAAGTTCCAACAGCCAACGGGTTCAGTCTAGCTAGTTTTAGTCGGACTGTTTAAAAGATGGAGGACTACTGTATATGCTTGAGCTGACATAGCCAAGCTAGAATTGGTCCAATCTCCTTGCGTTTTGCAGGGAGATTTTTTGTTCAAAAATTATTTTATAAGGAAGGATTTCTTATGAAGACTAAAGAAGTCGTCGATGACGTAACCATGAAGCGGGCCATTACCCGTATCACCTATGAGATTATCGAGCGCAATAAGAGTTTGGATAATCTTGTTCTTGCTGGTATCAAGACTCGTGGTGTCTACATCGCACGTCGGATTCAAGAACGCCTCAAACAGATTGAAGGCATTGATGTACCCGCAGGGGAGTTAGATACCAAACCTTTCCGTGACGATGTCAAGGTTGCAGAGGATACGACAAGCATGCCAGTTGATGTGACTGCCAAGGATGTCATCCTGGTTGATGATGTTCTCTACACCGGTCGGACTATTCGGGCAGCTATTGATAATCTGGTTACCTTGGGACGGCCTGCGCGAGTCAGTCTAGCTGTTTTGGTTGACCGGGGGCACCGTGAATTGCCAATTCGGGCTGATTATGTTGGTAAGAATATCCCAACCAGCTCCGAAGAAGCCATCACTGTAGAAATGGTCGAAGTGGATGGAAACGATCGGGTAACTATCAGCGAACCAAACGAGGTATAAGTCGTTCGAAGTAACCCCTTAGTAAGGAAGTAGTTGTGGAAGAAATAAAATACGATATTAGTGATGTTCCCAAGCCTGGGCTCCTCTTAGGCCTGTCCTTCCAGCATCTCTTTGCCATGTTTGGCTCGACGGTCTTGGTTCCCATTTTGGTCGGTATCGACCCTGCTATTGCACTCTTTTCTAGCGGTTTGGGGACCCTGGCCCACCTGACGGTAACCAAGTATAAGATTCCCGCTTATATGGGCTCCAGCTTTGCCTATATTGCGACCATGCAGACTCTCTTGAAAACAGACGGTATGCCAGCGGTTGCTCAGGGGGCTATCTCAGGCGGCCTGGTCTATTTGCTGGTAGCCTTGATTGTTAAATTCGCCGGTAAAGATTGGATTGATAAGGTTCTGCCCCCTATTGTCGTTGGCCCCATCATTATGGTCATTGGACTGAGTCTGGCGACTTCGGCAGTTAACAATGCTATGCTAATCAAGGAAGAGTACAGCATTAGCAGTCTGGCAGTCTCCATGGTGACCCTCTTTTCGGTTATCCTCTTTAGCATATACGGCAAGAAGATTATATCTGTCATCCCGATTTTACTTGGTTTGATTGTCGGTTATCTCTTTGCTCTAGGATTAGGTGCGTTAACAGGTCAAAACCTAGTTGATTTTTCAGGGATTGCTAAGGCTTCTTGGTTGGATATACCCGACTTTCATATTTTCCTGTCAGATGGCCATTTCAAGTTTTACCCCAGTGCGATTTTGACTATGGCTCCCATTGCCTTCGTTACCATGACCGAGCACTTCGGCCATGTTATGGTTCTAAACAGTCTGACAGGACGTGATTTCTTTAAAGATCCTGGCTTGGAAAGGACCCTGACTGGAGATGGTTTAGCACAAATTATTGCTGGTTTCTTTGGAGCTCCTCCAGTGACATCATATGGGGAAAATATTGGGGTTATGGCTCTCAATAAGATTTTCTCAGTTTATGTCATTGCTGGAGCAGCAGCAATAGCTGTGGTCATGAGTTTTGTCGGCAAGGTTTCTGCTCTCCTGCAATCCATCCCAGCTTCTGTTCTAGGCGGGGTATCTATTTCCCTCTTTGGGGTCATTGCATCTAGCGGTTTGAAAATCCTAGTTGAAAACAAGGTTGACTTCGACAATAAGAAAAACCTTTTTATAGCTAGTGTTATCCTAGTGTCAGGTATCGGTGGGCTGATGCTGCAAATTGCAGGCTTGCAAATCACCAGCGTAGCCTTCTCAACCCTACTTGGTATTATTCTCCATCAAATTCTTCCAGAAAAGGACTAAAGACCTATGGTAGTAACAAATGGTATGGTCTCCCTTAAACATCTGGTGACCATGGAAACTCTCTCTAATGAAGAGGTCCTAGGCTTGATTAAGCGAGGGATTGCCTTCAAGCAGGGTCAGGCCGACTTTCATTTGGATCGACAGTATTTCGCTGCCAATCTCTTCTTCGAAAGTTCGACCCGGACCCACAAATCCTTCGAGGTGGCCGAGAAGAAGTTGGGCTTGGATGTCATTGAATTTGACGCTAAAACCAGCTCGGTCAACAAGGGCGAGACTCTCTATGACACCATCCTGACCATGTCGGCCCTAGGGGTTGACATCTGTGTGGTTCGACACTCCAAGGATGACTATTACAAGGAATTGATTGACAGTCGGACCATTCAAACCTCGATTGTCAATGGTGGCGATGGTTCTGGTCAACATCCTAGTCAGTGCTTACTGGATTTGATGACCATCTATCAAGAGTTTGGTCGCTTTGAAAATCTCAAGGTGGCCATTGCGGGTGACATCACCCATTCACGCGTTGCTAAGTCCAATATGCAGATTCTCAAACGGCTGGGTGCCCAGCTCTATTTCTGCGGTCCCAAGGAATGGTACTCCAATGAGTTTGATGTCTATGGTCAGTACGTGACCATTGATGAAATTGTGAATCAGGTCGATGTCATGATGTTCCTGCGGGTTCAGCACGAACGTCATGATGATAAGGAAAGTTTTTCTAAGGAAAGCTACCACAAGCTCTACGGACTGACCCAGGAACGCTATAATCGCTTGAAAGATGACGCCATTATCATGCATCCAGCCCCTGTCAATCGCGATGTGGAAATCAAGGATGACTTGGTTGAAGCCCCTAAATCTCGGATTGTCGCTCAGATGCAAAACGGGGTTTACGTTCGCATGGCCATCATTGAAGCGATACTGAACGGTAAAGTTTAGCAAATCATTAAGTGCAAAAAGCTCAAATCAGAAAGGAGCAGCATACAAAGCGTGTTCATGAATGTGAACACAGGCTAAAATCCTAGTAAAAAAGATAGATTTCCTAGTGTCTGCAGACATTGCATCAGTCTCCTATTTTTATACGGATTTTTAAACGCCTTTTGTATCATAAATCTATGACGAAAAGATTATTAATTCTAGAAGACGGAACCATTTTTGAAGGTCAGGCCTTTGGTGCTGGGATTGATGTGACTGGTGAGATTGTCTTTAATACTGGTATGACCGGTTATCAGGAATCCATCACCGACCAATCCTATAATGGTCAGATTTTGACCTTTACCTACCCCCTAGTCGGAAATTATGGCATTAATCGTGACGATTATGAATCTATTAGTCCGACCTGTAAGGGTGTTGTCGTAGCGGAAAATGCTAGACGGGCCAATAACTGGCGGAATCAAATGTCCCTAGATGAATTCCTCAAATCAAAGAATATTCCTGGGATTTCAGGGATTGACACTCGAGCTTTGACCAAGATTATCCGTCAGCGTGGAACTATGAAGGCGACTCTGGCCAATGCCGGCGACACGATTGAACACCTGCAAGACCAATTGCGAGCGACGGTTCTGCCGACCAACAATATTGAGCAGGTTTCGACCAAGGCGGCCTATCCAGCTCCTGGCGTTGGCAAGAATATTGTTCTGGTAGATTTCGGTCTCAAACATTCTATCCTGAGAGAATTCTCCAAACGCAGCTGTAATGTGACAGTAGTCCCTTATAATACGACGGCCGAGGAAATCCTCAACCTCAATCCAGATGGTGTCATGCTCTCCAATGGACCAGGGAACCCTGAGGATGTGCCAGAAGCTCTAGATATGATTCGGGGCATCCAAGGCAAGATTCCAATCTTTGGGATCTGTATGGGTCACCAGCTCTTTAGCCTGGCTAATGGGGCCACGACCTATAAGATGAAGTTTGGCCATCGGGGCTTTAACCATGCGGTGCGTGAGATTGCGACCGGTCGGGTTGATTTTACCAGCCAGAACCATGGTTATGCGGTTGACCGTGAAACCCTGCCTGATAGTCTGATTGTTACTCATGAGGAAATCAATGACAAGTCGGTCGAAGGCGTTCGCCATCGTCACTATCCGGCCTTCTCGGTGCAGTTCCACCCAGATGCTGCCCCAGGACCTCACGATGCTAGCTATCTCTTTGACGAATTCTTAGAGTTGATTGATGCTTACAAACTAGAACATGCCCAGTCCAACTAATATTGCCTGTGCCTGGTAAAAGTTTTAATCAATTGAGGGGTGAACTTAGAGATTTGCTGGCTATGCCCTAGCAATCTTTGCCTCCCCCCATTCTATATTTGAGAAAAGTCTGAAAAAGTCTGAGCGGGTCTGTCGCTAGTTAAAACTAGTCGTCGGACCAGGCTAATCTCTAAAGAGGATTAGTTCACTCATACACTAGATTTTTCATCGAAAAATATGGTTCCGATGGAAATCGTCGGAGCAACCTATTTAATGCCGTCCTGTGAGACGGCAAATGAGAAAGGAGCAGCATACAAAGCGTGTTCATGAATGTGAACACAGACTAAAATCCTAGTAAAAAAGATAGATTTCCTAGTGTCTGCAGACACTGCGTCAATCTCCTATTTTTATACGGATTTTTAACGCCTTTTGTATCATAAATTTATGCCGAAACGTACTGATATTAAGAAAATTATGGTTATTGGGTCTGGTCCTATTATTATTGGCCAGGCTGCAGAGTTTGACTACGCTGGGACCCAGGCTTGTCTGGCCCTGCGTGAAGAAGGCTACGAAGTGATCTTGGTCAATTCCAACCCTGCGACCATCATGACCGATAAAGAAATTGCGGACAAGGTCTATATTGAGCCTATCACCATTGAGTTTGTGACTCGGATTTTGCGTAAGGAAAGGCCAGATGCCCTCCTACCAACCCTCGGTGGTCAAACGGGGCTCAACATGGCCATGGAATTATCCAAGGCTGGTATTTTGGATGAGTTGGGGGTCGAATTGCTGGGGACCAAACTTTCAGCCATTGACCAGGCAGAAGACCGGGACCTCTTTAAACAGTTGATGGAAGATTTGGAGCAGCCTATCCCCGAATCTCAGATTGTCAATACTGTTCAAGAGGCTCTAGATTTCGCGGCTGAAATTGGCTACCCTGTCATTGTCCGTCCGGCCTTTACCCTTGGTGGTACTGGCGGTGGTATGTGTGCCAACCAAGAAGAACTGCAAGAAATTGCCGAAAACGGGCTCAAGCTTTCCCCTGTTACCCAGTGTTTGATTGAACGCTCTATCGCTGGCTTCAAGGAAATCGAATACGAAGTTATGCGTGATAGTGCCGACAATGCCCTAGTGGTTTGTAACATGGAAAACTTTGACCCCGTTGGTATTCACACCGGTGACTCCATTGTTTTCGCCCCAACGCAGACCCTGTCTGATATCGAAAACCAAATGCTGCGGGATGCCAGTCTGAAAATTATTCGGGCTCTGAAAATCGAAGGGGGCTGTAATGTTCAGCTGGCCCTGGATCCTCACAGCTTTAAATACTATGTCATCGAAGTTAACCCACGGGTTTCGCGTTCATCAGCCCTAGCTTCCAAGGCAACCGGTTATCCAATTGCCAAGCTGGCTGCTAAGATTGCAGTTGGCCTGACCCTGGACGAAATGATTAACCCAGTTACTGGCACCACCTACGCCATGTTTGAACCAGCCCTTGACTATGTGGTTGCCAAGATTCCGCGTTTCCCATTTGACAAATTTGAACACGGGGAACGCCGCCTGGGAACCCAGATGAAGGCGACTGGTGAAGTTATGGCTATCGGCCGTAATATTGAAGAAAGCCTGCTCAAGGCCTGTCGTTCCTTGGAAATTGGTGTCCATCACAATGAAATGCCTGAATTAGCCGGAGCCAGTGATGATCAACTCTTCGAAAAGATTGTCAAGGCCCAGGATGACCGCCTTTTCTACATTTCTGAAGCTATTCGTCGTGGCTTCACTATTGAAGAAATCTCTGATTTGACCAAGATTGATCTCTTCTTCCTGGACAAATTGCTCCATATTTTTGAAATTGAAGAAGATCTCAAGAGCAAGATTAATGACCTGGATGTTCTCAAGGAAGCTAAACGTTTTGGTTTTGACGACCGCAAGATTGCGGAAATCTGGGATATGACAGCTGAACAAGTTCGGCAAATCCGTCTGGACAATCAGATTGTCCCTGTCTATAAAATGGTTGATACCTGTGCGGCAGAATTTGAGTCGGCAACCCCTTATTTTTACTCAACCTATGCCTTCGAAAATGAATCCATCAAGTCAGACAAGGAATCGGTTATCGTTTTGGGTTCAGGCCCAATTCGGATTGGTCAAGGGGTAGAATTTGACTATGCGACCGTGCACTCGGTCAAAGCCCTCCAGGCAGCTGGCTATGAAGCCATTATCATGAACTCCAACCCTGAGACCGTTTCGACCGACTTCTCAGTTTCGGATAAGCTTTACTTCGAGCCTTTGACCTTTGAAGATGTCATGAATGTCATCGACTTGGAGCAACCTAAGGGTGTCATTGTTCAATTTGGTGGTCAAACAGCCATCAATCTGGCAGAACCTTTGTCCAAGGCTGGTGTGAAAATCTTGGGAACCCAAGTGGCTGACTTGGACCGAGCAGAAGACCGGGACCTCTTTGAACAAGCCCTGCAAGACCTAGATATTCCTCAACCACCAGGCCACACCGCCACCAATGAGGAAGAAGCAGTAGCTTCAGCACGGCAAATCGGCTTCCCAGTTTTGGTTCGTCCTTCCTATGTCCTTGGTGGTCGGGCCATGGAAATCGTTGAAAATGAAGCAGACCTACGGGCCTACATGCGGACAGCCGTCAAGGCCAGCCCTGACCATCCTGTCCTGGTTGACTCTTATCTGGTTGGTCGTGAATGTGAAGTCGATGCTATTTCCGATGGTAAGGATGTCCTGATTCCTGGAATTATGGAACATATCGAGCGGGCCGGTGTTCACTCAGGTGACTCTATGGCGGTTTACCCACCGCAAACCTTCTCGCAAGAGATTATTGACACCATTACCGACTACACCAAACGCCTAGCTATCGGTCTTAACTGCTATGGTATGATGAATATCCAATTCGTCATCCATGACGAGACTGTCTATGTTATTGAGGTTAACCCACGTGCCAGTCGGACTGTGCCCTTCCTTTCTAAGGTGACCGACATCCCAATGGCCCAGGTAGCGACCAAGCTGATTCTGGGTCAAAGTTTGGCTGATTTGGGCTACAAGGATGGTCTCTATCCAGAAAGTGACCGGGTTCATGTCAAGGCACCAGTCTTCTCCTTTACTAAATTGGCCAAGGTAGACAGCCTCTTAGGCCCTGAAATGAAATCAACCGGTGAAGTCATGGGTTCAGATAGGACCCTGGAAAAGGCTCTCTACAAGGCCTTTGAAGCTAGCTATCTCCACCTGCCAACCTTTGGTAATATCATCTTTACCATTGCGGACGACACAAAAGAAGAAGCTCTAGGCTTGGCTAAGCGCTTCGATGCCATTGGCTACGGTATCTATGCGACAGCTGGAACAGCCCGCTACTTCAAGAATCAGGGCCTTGATTCAGTTGTTGTAAATAAATTAGGCGAAGACGATACGAATGATATACCAGCCTTGGTTCGGACGGGCGTTATCCAAGCCATTGTCAATACTGTCGGCACCAAGCGGACGGCTGACGAAGACGGTCAAACCATCCGAAGTTCAGCCATTGAAGCAGGCGTTCCCCTTTTCACCGCTCTAGATACGGCAGATGCCATGGCCAGAGTATTGGAAAGCAGGAGCTTTACGACCCAAGCTATCTAAGCAAGCAGAAATTTTCTTATCATCAGTATGAGGACTGGGAAGTTTTCCCAGTCCTTTTGAGTTAATACGCTTTTTTATCCGAAACGAGACGATTCATACTGAGTTAAAATCAAAAGTGAAACTTTTGATTTTAAAGGAATATTACCTGCTGTTTGCTTAGGGAGCAGCCCTGAATTTAAGGACAATCCAATTAAAAAATCAAACTATTTTTATAAAAGTCGTTTCACTACATATTTTTGCCCTTTCACGACTTTTTCGTGCACAAAGTAAAATTTAAGCTATACTATAACCGTTGGATACAATAGATGATGCCCGTTAAAGTTTTTTGATTGGTAATTGATTTAACGGCCGTCTTTACTCCTTCATATTTAGGATACCTGAGGCTTTTGCTACTTTAGGCTCAGGTTGATTTTACTCCCAAATGGTAAAAGGAGGGTCACTTCAAAGAGACTCTCCTTTTCTTTTGCTAGTGGGTTTCAGAAATGTAGAGTAGAGCTTAAGAGGGGAAATACATGAAGAAACGTCGAAGATTTCTTGCGATTTGACTTATCAGTCTCAGCTTGATTATTTGCCTGGGTCTCTTTTGGGTAATTGCTATATGGAAAATTGCTTTCCTAGGAGCTGCCAGTCTTGTTATGCACTATTCGATTTACCGATATACCTATAAGCTAATTCCCGACAGAGAGTTAAGTTTGCGAGAAACATTACAAAGACTTTATGAGCATTTGAGTAAGAAATCAATCTTGCTTTGTTTTGTGCTTATCTTGGGATTAACGGTCTATGGCTATTGGTTACATGAATCAATCACCAGTACCTATTTCTTTACCAGCCTGATTATAATAACCTTCGGGACGCTCTTTATTAGTGCTTCCAACGGTGGGCCAAGGGAGGACATCTAGTCCTTCAATATTTTAACCCTCTAATTTTATTTAATAAAATTAACAAAAATAAGTAATTGATATGTTATTTTTGAATGATAAATTATTAATCGTAACTACTTGAGAGTTGCCTCGAGCAGAAAGTTTTGATTTAAAAAGTTTAGTTTGTATATATTATGGAGAAAAGTGATGAAAGCAAGTTATAAAGGAAAACTCATTGACGTCTGGCGAATTAGCAAGGCAGCTCCCTATCCAACTTGGGTTATGGAAGCCTTCAAAAAAAAGTGCTTGACTTGGCGGGATAGTAAGAATTTACAAGTTCTTATTCCAGCCTTGGATCCTAACTGGGCCAGCGACAGTCATTTCTATGGTTATGGCATGTATGCGATGGCTCAAATCGGCGATGTCATTGACCATACCAACGGTCGGATTATTCCGGCAGAGCGTTTCGACCAAGCCTATCGGACCATCGGGGATTGGTAAAAAATGCTGCCAACTCTCTAATTAAATCTATAGCTAGGAGTGAGTAGTAAGCTGCTCGTTTTTTCTATAGCTCTTAACGAAGGAAGCCAGAATGGCGAAGTTGAGTTTAGAGCTATTGATGCAGTTCGAACACTGGCGAGAACTAGGTTCCTAAATTCTTGGCTAAACAGGGCAGTAATGGCATGTTCAGCTTTGCCACATTGATGACGCTCGAGAACTAGCGAAAATCATCTGTTTGACTGAGCTTTGTTAACTTTGGAAGACGGAGGCCCTAGTTTGGGCGTAATAAGCGAAGACTAGGTCTCTTCTTTTTTGAGCCCGTTCACGACAAATTTTGGTCTTTTCAGGACAGTGGTGATTAACCTCCCTCCCATCTTGTTATAACGAAAGTGAAATCTGGTTGGGCACTTCCGGAGACCTCCTCAAAACAAGAATCTGATTGGAAATGGGGCATCATCATGAATTTATCAAATTATCCTATAAGCAATTGCAAGCCTTGCGACTAGCGGTTGGAGTGGCAAGCGTGTTGGCAGTCTGTCTAGCGGTCAACAGTGAGAAGATTTCATTTTTACCCAACTGGTCAGCCTATATTTTCTGGTTGTTTTTCCTTTTATGTGCAGTCCTGACTAGTATCCTTAGAAGGGAATCTGAGCAACGGCCAAAAAAGCAGAAGGATGACAATCAATTATTTATCCAGCTGGCTTTTACAATCTTTTGCTTCCTTGCTTTTGTTGTTACTACTTATGGTGCCCTGGTAACTTCTGATACTCACAGTCGGATTGTCCGGATAATAGGGGCAAGTATATTTCTAGTACTGGCAATTTTATTAGCTTGGGGGCTGGTATATATTAAAAGGGCGGAAAAACAGGCCAAGCTGGATAAATCAGAGGGAGTCTAAATTCGAATTTTCATCGTTCAAGAACCTTGGTGCTAAGGAGTGCCAAGGCTTTTTGGGTAAATCATAGGATTTCATCACTTATTCCCAAAATAGTATAAGTTTTAGGTGGAAAATCGTGTTATACTCTTATTAAAAGTGAAGGGAGTAGCTGATGATTCAGGCCATTGCGACTGATATGGACGGAACCTTTTTGAGGGACGATAAGACCTTTGATGAGGCCCGCTTTAAAAGGATTTCGACCGCCTTAGATAAGAGGAGGATAAAGCTGATTATTGCCAGTGGTAATCAATATCGTCAGCTGCGGCTTAATTTTCCTGGCTATGACCATCATTTTGCCTATGTGGCCGAAAATGGAGCCCATATCGTCGCTGGTGGTCAGACCGTCTTTGAGAATTTCATTGACCTTCAACCAGCTCTTAGAAAGTTTTGATCAGCTACCAGAGGATGATTCTATTTTCAAACTCACTAGTCTGGTTGCGGAAGAGGAGACCCAAGCTGTTAGGGAAGAAATTTCCCAGCAGTTTGCAAATCAAGGCTTGACTGGGACTTCGAGTGGTTTTGGCTGTATTGACATTATCCAAAAGGGCATGCACAAGGGCAAGGGACTTAGCCGCTTGCTGGACTATTGGGGGATGAAGCCGGAGAACTTGATGGCCTTTGGCGATGGTGGTAATGACATCGAGATACTTGGTCTAGTTGGTCATCCTTATGTCATGGCTAATGCTCCCCTGTCTATGAGGGACTTGGGTCAGTTAGCCCCTACCAATAACGAAGACGGGGTCTTGCAAGTTATTGAAAATTACCTATCAACCTATTGAAAGACAAAGAGGATTATCATGAAAATCGAACACCTAGCTATCTATGTCAACAATCTTGAAGGGGCCAGGGAATTTTTCCAAACCTATTTTCAAGCATTCGCCAACCAGCTCTACCATAATCAAAAGACTGGTTTCAAATCTTATTTTTTGAGCTTCCAGGATGGTGCCAGACTGGAAATTATGACCAAACCTGATATGCTGGACCTTCCCAAGGAGGCCAATCGGACTGGGCTAGCTCATTTTGCCATGAGCCTAGGAAGCAAAGAAGCCGTTGATGCCCTAACCCAACGCCTGGATGCTGGTGGTTACAAGTGTATCAACGGTCCACGAACAACGGGTGACGGCTACTACGAATCCGTCATTCTGGGATTTGAAGATAATACGATTGAATTGACAGTCTGAGGGGGCACTTTTGACTTAATTCTTTACCTCTATAATGATTGGGCTGGCCTCTTTATGGTCAGCTTTTTAGGCCGTGTTATAGTATCAGAATTCAAGAGGATTTTAGAAGTAAAGGTTTTCAGAAAATTTTATAATATTAGTGAGACAAAAGTCTTAATGACAGACAGATAAAGGAACAAATCTGCTGAATTATCTGATTTAGTAAGAAGTTAAGGCAGTCCACACCCTAGTGGTTGCTGTAGGAAATGGAGGCTGGGACAAAAGTCCTCACCTTGTTGCTTTTTTAGCATTAGACAGTTTGACGCAGTAGTTGATTGGAAGTACTTGTCCCCTTCGGGATAGGTCCAACAGTCTGGGAGACTGTTGGAGAAAACCAAGTCAACTGTGCGGGGGTGAGACGACAAAATCGATTTCGAAGAAATCACGATTGAGTCTCACTCCCATTTTCTTAACTGATTGAATTGAACACGCCTACGCCTACAACTCTGTGAATTTAGATGAAATCACCTAGGTGCCAGCACCGTCGTTGATTTCCCTAAAATTCTGTGAGTTGCTTAACGGCTTAGTATCTTATCGAAAGGAGTAGGGCCTGGCCCTAATGGATTCATGACAAAAGCATTTCCAAAAGATTTTTTATGGGGTGGTGCGACAGCTGCCAATCAATTTGAAGGGGCCTGGGATTTAGATGGGCGTGGTCCTGCTACTTCGGACACTGCACGTGCGGTTGCACCAGAAGACCGCAAGACCATGGGTGGTGAATTTACGACACCTATGAACCAAGAGCGTTTGGAGTTCGCCCTCAATGACAAGGAAGGTCTCTATCCTAAGCGGTGGGGTTCTGATTTTTACCACCGTTATAAGGAGGACATCGCCCTCTATGCTGAGATGGGCTTCAAAACCTTCCGTCTCTCTATTGCCTGGTCACGGATTTTCCCTAAAGGCGATGAAACAGAACCGAATGAAAAGGGCCTAGCCTTCTACGAAGATGTGTTCAAGGAATGCCACAAGTATGGCATTGAACCCCTGGTAACCATCACTCACTTTGACTGTCCCATGTACTTGATTGAGCACTATGGTGGTTGGCGTAATCGCAAATTGATTGATTTTTATGGCAATCTCTGCCGAGTTATCTTCAATCGGTACAAGGGTTTGGTCAAATATTGGCTGACCTTCAACGAAATTAACATGATTCTGCACGCTCCATTTATGGGAGCGGGAATCTGCTTTGAAGAAGGCGAAAATCAAGAAGAGGTCAAGTATCAGGCAGTCCACCATGAGTTGGTGGCCTCAAGCCTAGCTACTAAGATTGCCCACGAAGTTGACCCAGAAAACAAGGTTGGCTGTATGCTGGCGGCTGGTCAGTATTATCCCAATACGCCCAATCCAGCCGACTATTGGCAAGCCATGCAGGATGACCGTGAGGGCTATTCCTTGATTGATGTTCAGGCCCGTGGTTACTATCCAAACTATGTTCTCAAGAAATTCCAGCGGGATAATTTGGACATCAAGATGACGGATGAAGATTTGCAGCTTTTGAAGGAGCACACCGTCGATTTCATTTCCTTCTCTTATTATTCCAGCCGAGTGGCTTCCGCTGACCCAAGTTTGATCGATACGACTTCTGGTAATATCTTCGCCTCCCTCAAAAATCCTTATCTCAAGGCTTCTGAATGGGGCTGGCAAATTGATCCTTTGGGTCTGCGGATTACTCTCAATACCATCTGGGACCGTTACCAAAAACCACTCTTCATCGTGGAAAATGGCCTGGGGGCAGTCGATGAGCCTGACCAAAACGGCTATGTCGAAGATGACTATCGGATTGATTATCTGCGCGAGCACATCAAAACCATGAATGCGGCTATCAATGAGGACGGTGTCGAACTCTGGGGCTATACCACTTGGGGCTGTATCGACCTCGTTTCTGCCGGAACGGGTGAAATGAAGAAACGTTACGGCTTTATTTACGTTGACCGCGATAACCAAGGTAATGGAAGCCTCAAACGCTCTAAGAAGAAATCCTTCGACTGGTACAAGAAGGTCATCGCCTCAAATGGGACTGATGTTGACTAGGAAGAAGTTTAAAGCAAAAAGGCGATTTCATCGGAAGTCGTCTTTTTCTATTCCCCTCTGACTCTATGCTATAATTTGCTTATGAAAAAATTTGAAGAAGTTTACAGTCAGCATACCGAGATGCCTTATATTGCGGCCAAATACCAAGATAAACTAAGGCGAAAGCTCATTTCCAAACGTAATATGGAGCGGACTGCGGAAGGCCTGCTGCTTGGCCACATTATCCTCCTCTGGCGGGTTCATTTTGGCACCTACACGACTGAAAGCCCCCTGCACAAGTATTTTTATACCACCTATGGCATTGATGCCCAAAAGGAGTTGGATTGGTTGATTGAGGCAGGCTATGTTCGCTTAATGACTGCCCAAGAGTCCCTGCAATATTTGCGGGCAGGACAAATCAAGGATTTTCTTAAGAGCAAGGAGGTCAAGGGCCTGTCCAAGATGAAGCGAGCTGATTTAGACCAAAGTATGGCTCAGGTCTATAGTGAAGCAGGACTGGTATAGTCTGCGAGGCTATGCCCTGACGGCTAAGGGAGGAGAGGCCCTAGTTGCTCACCCAGAAATCGTTGACCGCCACCCGCAGAAGAAATTTTAAAGACAGATAATCTGTCGGGTTATAAGTGCTAACACGATAAAAATTTACATTATAAATATAGCGTGCTTAGTAGACAGACTAATCTTGCTTGGTAGTTTATTTGCCTCTCCTGAAATCGCCCAAATAGTCTTGCGAAACCTGCTATTTACAGCAATCGATGAATAAGAGCAAGCCAACAAGTCCGCAGCGAAAAAGCGAGTGTGATTTAAACCAATTAGGCTCCACTCCCTTTTAAGCCAGGGCGAAGTGTGCTATAATAAGCTAGTTAAAAGATTCAAATTAGGAGTAGAAAATAATGGAATTAACTCGTGATCAAGTATTTGTCAATCAATACCACTATGATGCCCGCAATTTAGAATGGGAAAAACAAAATGGTGAGCCCAAAACCAATGTTGAAGTCACCTTCCAATTGGTCAGCAAGGACGAAAAGAAAACCAAAACCCACTTGGTAGCGGTTCTCCAGTTCCAAATTGTGCGTGAAGAATTCGTCATCGCTGGCGTTATCTCACAAATGGTCCATGTTCACAACCGTCTAGTTAATGAGCCAAAGGAATTTTCTCAAGAAGAAGTACAAAGCTTGGCAAGTCCCCTCTTGGAAACCCTGCAAAGGATGACCTACGAAGTATCAGAAATTGCCCTTGACCGTCCAGGCATCACTCTGGAATTTTAAGATGAAATTAGCAGTTATTACGGATTCTTCGGTTTATCTGCCCCAGGCCTATATTGGTCACCCTGACCTCTATGTTCTAGATATTCCCATCATGATTAATGGGGAGACCTATGTCGAAGGCAAGAATCTGACCATTCAAGAGTTTTATCCCAAGATGCAGCAGGCTTCTAGCTTACCAAAGACTAGCCAGCCCAGCATCGCTGATTTGGACGATGCCCTGACTAATCTGGAAAAGGGTGGCTATACCCATGTATTAGGTATCTTTCTTTCCAGCGGGATTTCTGGTTTCTGGCAAAACATCCAGTATCTGATTGAGGAGCATAGCCAGCTGACTATCGCCTTTCCCGACAGCAAGATTACCTCTAGCCCCATGGGTTATATGGTGACTTCGGCTCTGGATGGGGCTCAGGCTGGCCACAGCTTTGAGCAGATTTTGGCCCAGTTGGAGACCATGATTGCTGGCACTGAAGCCTTTATTATGGTGGATGACCTGGACCATCTGGTCAAGGGTGGTCGCCTCTCCAATGGGGCTGCCCTCTTGGGAAATCTCCTCAACATCAAGCCTATCATGTATTTCAATGACGGCGTGATTGAGGTTTTCGAGAAGGTTCGGACCGAGAAGAAGGCCCTCAAGCGTCTGGTCGAGATTTTGGACCAGCGGTCTGGTCAGAGAGCTTATAAGACTTGGATTATTGAGGCCAATGCCCAAGGCAAGGCTGAAAGTTTTCGAGAGCGGCTCTTGGCTAGTGGTTTTGAAGGTGATTTGGACATCGTCCCTTTCTGTGGTGTTATTTCGACCCACCTAGGAGAAGGGGCAGTAGCAGTTGGCTTCACGCCCAAGGCTGAATGGTAATGCCATTTGGCAAGATTGGGACTGACTTGGTTAGCTTAGTTTAGGAGGAAATCTATGAGTATCAAAGTAATTGTAGCAGGATTCAAGGGCCGGATGGGCTCAACAGCCGTCGATATGGTCAAGGGGGATGCAGACCTCCAGTTGGCTGGTCTGCTGGACCCTTTTGCTACCGAAAAAGAAGTGGATGGCGTGCCTGTTTTCAATAAAAAGGAGGACCTAGTTGGTCTAGATGCCCAGGTCTGGGTGGATTTCACCATGCCCAAGGTTGCCTATGAAAATACTCGTTTTGCCCTAGAAAATGGCTTTGCTCCCGTTGTTGGAACAACTGGTTTCACACCGGAACAAATCACAGAATTGACCGAGCTTTCCCGGCAAGAGAAGATTGGTGGGCTAATTGCCCCTAACTTCGCTATCGGTGCTATTCTTCTTATGGAATTTGCGGCTAAAGCTTCTAAGTATTTCCCAGATTTGGAAATCATTGAGCTTCACCATGATAAGAAGAAGGACGCTCCAAGCGGGACAGCTATCAAGACTGCTGAGTTGATTCAGAAGGTGCGGACTGCTAAGAAGCAAGGAGCACCAGATGAAGAAGAAACCCTTGCAGGTGCTAGGGGAGCTGAATTTGATGGCTTCCGTATCCACTCGGTCCGCCTACCTGGCCTGGTTGCCCATCAAGAGGTTATCTTTGGGGCAGAGGGGCAAGGCCTGACCCTTCGTCATGATTCCTATGACCGTGTTTCCTTTATGAGCGGGGTTAACTTAGGTATCAAGGAAGTGGTTAAGCGAGAGGAACTAGTTTACGGTTTGGAAGAATTACTATGAGATTAAAAGAGTTGCCTTCTGAGTTTCAGGAGGCTTTGCCAGTCTTAGAGAAGATAAAAGCAGCGGGCTTCGAGGCTTATTTCGTCGGCGGTTCGGTGCGTGATGCCCTCCTAAAGCGGCCCATTCACGATGTCGATATTGCCACCAGCTCCTATCCCCAGGAAACCAAGGCTATCTTCGAGCGGACGGTGGACATTGGGATTGAGCATGGCACCGTCTTGGTCCTGGAAAATGGTGGCGAATACGAGGTAACGACCTTTCGGACCGAGGATGTCTATGTCGATTATCGCCGGCCCAAGAGTGTTTCCTTTGTTCGCTCTCTAGAAGAGGACCTCAAGCGACGAGATTTTACGGTCAATGCTTTTGCCTTGGCGGAAGATGCCCAAGTCATCGACCTCTTTGATGGACTTGCAGATTTGGAAAATCAAGTCCTGCGAGCAGTCGGCAAGGCTGAGGAACGCTTTAGCGAGGATGCTCTGAGAATTATGCGGGGACTTCGCTTTGCGGCCAGTCTGGATTTCGCCATTGAAGACCAGACCTTTGCAGCTATGAAGACCTATGCCCCCCTTCTGGAGAAGATTTCAGTTGAGCGGTCTTTTATTGAATTTGATAAACTCCTGACCGCTCCCCATTGGCAGCAAGGTTTAGCGGCTTTGATTGATGCTGGAGTCTATGATTACCTGCCAGATTTGCGGAACAAGTCACAACAACTGGCTAGCATGCTGGAAGATTATGCCGATGATTTTGTCTTTGCGACCAGCGAGCAGGCCTGGTCAGCTCTCTGCCTGGCCCTCAAGATAAGGGATTGCAAGTCCTTTCTCAAGAAGTGGAAGACCTCCAGTCATATTCAAAAGACGGTGACCGACCTGGTTGCCATCTATAGACACCGCCTGCAGGCCAGTCACAACAAACAAACGATTTATCGCTATGGCAAGGAACTGGCTGATCTAGCGGAAAATCTTCGTCAAGGCCAAGGCTTGGCTGTCGATTTTGACCTTATTAGCCAGTTGGACGCCAGTCTGCTTATCCATGATAAGAAGGAAATCGTCGTCAACGGTTGCCTTCTTATGAAAGACTTAGGTCTCAAGCCAGGCCCTACCCTAGGTCAGCTGCTCAATCAGATTGAAGCGGCTATTGTCGAGGGCGACTTAGCCAATCAGCAAGAAGCTATCCTGGATTTTGTCAGAGATAGGTCGAAGTGAAAGAGCTCTGGCAGAGCTAACTAAGTAAAGTAGCTAATCCGGAAACGACATAATTATATTTATGTAAACAAACAAAGAATTTTCTTGCTCAAGGAGGAAATATGAGCGATTTTATTGTGGAAGAATTGACCAAGTCAGTTGGTGATAAGACTGTCTTTAAAAATATTTCCTTCATCATCCATGATTTGGACCGCATTGGTCTAATTGGGGTCAATGGGACTGGGAAGACGACCCTCTTGGATGTCTTGGCGGATAAGGTTGGTTTTGATGGGGATGTCTCCCCTTTTTTAAAGGCCAAAGATTATAAGATTGCCTATCTGACCCAGGAGCCCGATTTTGATGATAGTAAGACGGTTCTGGACACCGTTCTCTCATCTGATTTGAAGGAAATGGCTCTGATTCGCCAGTATGAGGAGCTCATGCTCCATTATGATGAGACCAATCAAGAAAAACTTGAGCAGGTCATGACTCAGATGGACAGTCTGGATGCCTGGACCATTGAGAGCGAAGTCAAGACCGTCCTATCTAAGCTGGGAATTGTTGATTTGACCCAGAAGGTCGGCCAGCTTTCCGGTGGTCTCAGAAGGCGGGTGCAACTAGCTCAAGTCTTACTGGGTGATGCTGATCTCCTGCTCTTGGACGAGCCCACCAACCACCTGGATATTGAAACCATTGCCTGGCTGACCAATTTCCTCAAGACCTCTAAGAAAACCGTCTTCTTTATTACCCATGACCGCTATTTCTTGGATAATGTGGCAACAAGAATTTTTGAATTGGACCATGCCCAACTGACCGAATACCAGGGCAATTATCAGGATTATGTTCGTCTCAAAGCTGAAAGGGACGAGCGAGAAGCGGCCAGCCTGCATAAGAAGAAGCAGCTCTACAAGCAGGAATTAGCTTGGATGCAGACCCAGCCCCAGGCTCGGGCAACCAAGCAACAGGCTAGAATCAATCGCTTTCAGGAGCTCAAAGGTCAGGTTCAAAGTACCAGTATGACCAATGATTTGGAAATCAATTTCCAGACTAGTCGGATTGGTAAGAAGGTGCTCAACTTCAAGGATGTCTCCTTTGCCTATCCAGACAAGCCCATTTTGAAAGACTTCAATCTCTTGGTTCAGAATAAGGACCGTATCGGAATTGTCGGTGATAATGGTGTCGGTAAATCGACCCTGCTCAATCTTATCAATGGTGATTTGCAACCCAACTCTGGTCAACTGGAGATTGGCGAAACGGTCAGAATTGGCTATTTTTCTCAGCAAATCAAGGGCATGGATGAGAGCAAGCGGGTCATTAATTACCTGCAAGAGGTGACCGATGAAGTTAAGACGACCGTTGGCACCACCAGTATTACCGAGCTTTTGGAACAGTTCCTCTTTTCCCGCTCCAGCCACGGCACTCAGATTGCCAAGCTCTCGGGCGGTGAGAAGAAGCGACTCTACCTGCTTAAGATTCTGATTGAAAAGCCTAATGTTCTCCTTTTGGACGAGCCGACCAACGACCTGGATATTGCGACCCTGACTGTCCTAGAAAATTTCCTCCAAGGCTTCGGTGGTGCTGTTATCACCGTCAGTCACGACCGTTATTTCCTCGACAAGGTGGCCAATAAAATTTTGGCCTTTGAAAATGGTGGTGTTCGGGAATTTTTCGGCAATTATACCGACTATTTGGATGAACAAGAATTCTTGAAAAATCAAGCCAGTCAAGTTAGTCAGAAATCTGAAAAGACAGATCAGGAAGTTTCCCAAGAAGAGCTAGCCAGCTTCTCAAAGAAACGCATGTCCTGGCAGGAAAAGCAGGAATGGGCTTCTATTGAGGATGACATCGCTGAACTCGAGGATATGATTGCGGCAGTCGAAGCTGACATGCAAAATTACGGCAGTGACTTCACCAAGTTAGCCGAGCTCCAGAAAGAACTGGACCAGCTCAACCAAGACCTGCTAGACAAGTACGAACGCTATGAGTATTTGAGCGAGCTAGAGAATTAGGATAAAATTAAATGGAGGAATCCGTTTGATTCACTGCATTTAGATTTTATAGGGAGTCGAAGAATGGAAAAAATACCCAGTACCTGGATAATGAGGATTGCTACTATAATTAAAGATAATTTTACGATGGCTGAGATTTTATCTTTGACTAACTCTTTTGGAGCAGAACACGATATTAAGATAACATATCAGAATCCCCCAAAGTATACAAATAAACAAAAAGTTGCAAACCAAAATTTTTCTAACTTTACTCCAAGTCAAATGATTTTGTTTTTAACTTATTTAGTTGAGTCAAAAAAGGGTACTTCTCCGCAACAAATCAATGAATTAAAAAATGAAGTAATTGCTAAATTTAGCAATGCTCAAGTAGAAACAACTCCAAAAATAGAAAAACGTTTTTCAAAATATCCAGATGTAGTAGAAGTTTGGGATAGGTCAAATGTTTGCTGATCAAATCGTCAATATCATGAGTCTGTAAATAATTCACGGTTAGCTTTAGAAAAATTATTAAAGCAATTATTCACTAATAATAAATCATTAGAAAATCAAAAGAGTAGTATTAGTGAATTTTTGAAAAGTAAGAACATACCAAATGAATTTATAAATTTGGTCATACAACATTTGAGGACTTATGAGATTTTACAAAACGAACATTTTAAACATGACTTTACCAAAGAATTTAGAGAATCGGAAGTTAAATATATTTTAAACACTACTTACTTGCTAATGGACTATATCGAAAGAAAAGTAAAGTGATTTTACTATATGAAAGGAAATCAAATACTCTATGAACCTTATTTGGTCTTATTTGAAAAAGTATCCCAAGTGGTTGGTTTATGACCTCTTTGGGGCCCTCTTATTTGTGGTGGTCAATCTGGGTCTGCCGACGATTCTGGCACGGATGATCGACCAGGCTATCAATCCCAAGGACAAGCAAGCCTTGACCTTCTGGGCTTTGATTATGCTGGCGGTGGTCATTGCCGGGATTATTGGTCGGGTAACCCTGGCCTATGCGACTGGGAAACTGTCCACCAATATGGTCCGAGACCTGCGGCGGGACATGTATGCCAAGTTGCAAGATTATTCCCATGAAGAATACGAGAAAATCGGCGTTTCCTCGCTGGTGACTCGGATGACTAATGACGCCTTTGTGCTCATGCAATTTACCGAAATGAGCCTGCGGATGGGAGTGGTGACTCCGCTCATGATGGCCTTTTCAGTCATCATGATCTTAATGACCAGTCCTTCCCTAGCTTGGGTCGTGGCAGTTTTTATGCCCTTCTTGATTGGGACTATTGCTTATGTAGCCATTAAGACAAGGCCCTTATCAGAACGGCAACAAAAGACCCTGGACAAGATTAACCAGTATGTCCGAGAAAATCTGACCGGACTTCGAGTTATTCGGGCCTTTGCTCGGGAATCTTTCCAGGAGGACCGCTTTGATGAAAAGAATCAGACCTATGCTGGCATTTCCACCAGACTCTTTACCTTGACGGGTCTGACAGAGCCCATGTTTATCCAAATTATCGTGGCCATGATTGTGGCCATTGTTTGGTTTGCTCTTGAGCCCCTCAATAAGGGCAACCTGCAAATTGGGGATTTGGTGGCCTTCATTGAATACAGCTTCCATGCCCTCTTTTCCTTCCTGATTTTCGCCAATCTCTTTAATATGTACCCAAGGATGGTCGTTTCCAGTCGGCGAATTAATGCGGTCATGGACATGCCCCTCTCAATTTCGCAAAATCCTGACGGGGTGACCGAAACCGCCAGCAGAGGCTATCTGGAATTTGACCATGTCACCTTCGCCTACCCAGGTGAAACTGAAAGTCCCGTCCTTCATGATATTTCCTTTAAGGCGGAACCTGGTCAAACAACGGCTTTTATCGGTTCGACGGGTTCGGGGAAATCCTCCCTGGTTAGCTTGATCCCCCGTTTCTACGATGTCACCCTCGGCAAGATTTTGGTTGACGGTGTTGATGTGCGAGACTATAATCTCAAGGCTCTGCGGCAAAAGGTCGGTTTTGTTCCTCAAAAGGCCCTGCTCTTTACCGGCTCCATTGAAGAAAACCTTAAATATGGTAAGAGTGATGCTGACCTTGAGGAATTGGACCAGGCAGCAACGGTAGCCCAGGCCAAGGAATTTATCGACAGCCGTGAGGAAGGATATGCCACCCACCTAGCCGAAGGTGGTAGCAACCTTTCTGGTGGTCAAAAACAACGTCTGGCCATCGCCCGTGCCGTTGTCAAAAAGCCTGATATTTATATTTTTGACGATTCCTTCTCAGCTCTGGACTACAGGACGGATGCTCAACTGCGAAAACGCCTCAAGGAAGTCACTCAGGATGCCACAGTTTTGATTGTTGCCCAGCGGGTGGGAACAATCATGGATGCTGACCAAATTATTGTCCTTGACGAAGGCCAAATCGTCGGTCGAGGCACCCATGAAGAACTGATGAAAACCAACGATATTTATCGCGAAATCGCAGACTCCCAGCTCAAGTCTGGCAAGCTCTTAGAAGATTAGAAAGATACTAAGCCGTAAAGCGACTCAAAGAAAAAATAGGGAAGGAGACGAAGATGCAATGAGGCATCTAGGATACTTCATCTTTTTTCACAGAGTCGTAGGCGAGTTCAATTGAGCAGTCTCACAAAATGCTAAAGCACTTGTTTGACTACGAGTTTTTCTATTGAAAATCTCTAGCTCACTTACTAGTTTATGTAGCTTGGTGTTCTTGACCAACCTACGTAAACATCGCAATTAGAAAGGTGACTTATGTCAAAAAATGTCTTTTTACGTCTCTGGGACTATCTCAAACATTATCAAAGCACCCTCTATCTAGCAGTCTTTCTCAAGATAGTTGCAGCAGTAGCTAGTGTCATCGAGCCCTTTATTTTGGGCCTTATGGTGACCGAATTGACCTCCAGCCTTATGGCTGGACGGCCTATTGATGGACAGAAGATTCTCTTTTTGATTATTGTCTATATCATTCGCGGGCTGCTTTCTGAGATTGGTAGTTACGGTTCCAACTTTTTCATGACTAGGACGGTGCAACGCTCCATTCACGATTTGCGGCACGACCTCAGTCATAAAATCAATAAGATACCCGTTTCTTACTTTGATAAGCATAAATTCGGTGACATGCTGGGCCGTTTTACCAGCGACGTCGAAACGGTTTCCAATGCCCTGCAACAATCCTTCCTCCAGGTTATCAATGCAGTTTTGACCCTGATTATGGTTGTTGCCATGGTTCTCTACCTCAATATCCAGCTGGGACTCTTTGTCATCGCAACTATTCCCATCACCTATTTTTCGGCTTCTTATTTGCTTAAGAAATCTCAGCCCTATTTCAAACGTCAGGCTGACGTTCTGGGAGATATGAATGGCTTTGTTCAGGAAAACCTAACCGGTTTCAATGTCATCAAGCTCTACGGTCGTGAAGAAGCTTCCGCCAAGGAATTTGACGGTATCCTCGATGAATTACAGGAGATCGGTTTCAAGGCCAGCTTTATCTCCGGTATCATGATGCCTATTCTCAATGCCATCTCGGATTCCTCCTACCTGATTATTGCGGTCTGGGGCGGGCTCAAGGTTATCGCAGGTAAGTTGACGATTGGTAATCTCCAGGCCTTTGTTCAATATCTCTGGCAGATTGGTCAACCTATCCAAACCCTGACCCAGCTTGCCTCCATGCTCCAGTCAGCTCGCTCGTCTCTAGAAAGGATTTTCGCCGTTCTGGATGAGAATAATGAAGTAGCAGAAGTAACAGAGCACCTTTCTCATGACCTGACTGGACAAGTTTCCTTCAATCATGTGGATTTCCAATATGTAGAAGGCAAGCCGCTGATTCGGGACTTCAATTTGGATGTCAAGCCTGGCCAAATGATTGCCATCGTCGGTCCAACGGGGGCTGGTAAGACAACCTTGATTAATCTCCTCATGCGGTTCTACGATGTTACCAAGGGAGCCATTACGGTGGATGGCCACGATATTCGCCACCTGTCTCGTCAGGACTATCGCCGACAGTTCGGCATGGTGCTCCAGGATGCCTGGCTCTACGAAGGAAGCATCAAGGACAATCTTCGTTTTGCTAAACTGGATGCGACCGATGAAGAAATCATTGCCGCAGCCAAGGCAGCCAATGTTGACCACTTTATCCGCACCCTGCCAGGTGGCTACAATATGGAAATGAATCAGGAATCCAGCAACATCTCCTTGGGTCAAAAGCAGCTTCTGACCATTGCTAGGGCCCTCTTGGCTGACCCTAAGATTTTGATTTTGGACGAGGCGACCTCCTCGGTTGATACCAGGTTGGAACTCTTGATACAAAAGGCCATGAGTCGACTGATGGAAGGTCGGACCAGCTTTGTCATTGCCCACCGCCTCTCCACCATTCAAGAGGCGGATAAAATTCTCGTCCTCAAGGATGGCCAAATCATTGAGCAGGGCACCCACGACAGCCTCTTGGCCGATAAAGGTTTCTACCACGCCCTCTATATGAGCCAGTTCAGTGACCAAGCGGGGTAATGGCATAGCAGTCCTTAAAGCGTCATTATAAGTTAGCGTGTCAGAACTTAGTATTCTTAATATTCTATGGCTAGCTTGATAGATTTACGACAGTCAGCCTGATTTTTTGCTAGTTCCCTTCCTGAATCTTTCTAGGCAAAAGAAAACCAACCCTTAGGCTGGCCTTCTTATAATTCTTCAATTTTATAAGTGTAGGTTGCTGCCCGCTTTGTGCGGGTAGCTTTTTTCTTGTCCGTTTTTGTAAAAAGACGTTTAAAGCGTCGCAAGAAATTCGTGGAATCCATCTTGAGGTAGTTCTCGTTGAAACATCCGAAAAGCTCTCGGTAGGCTGTAAGGGTTTCCTCTTGAGGCATGATTTGCAAAATGGTTGGAAAATATTCTAGGCGACCTTTGATGCGGTTGATAGCGGTCTCTAGAATCTGCCAGTGGTCAAAAGCTAGCTGCTCCCGACTCAGGGCTTGACCATCTTCAAAAAGTTGCAACTGGTTATCTTTCGCAAAGATATTGACCCAATGGAGTGAAGCGGCATCATCACCAGCCCGTGCACGACTCTCATCAGTTGTTTTCAAGTAGCAAAGATAGGCAACCGTAATCACCCAGAGTCTAGGATCGCGTCCAGGAGTTCCAACTGTTATTAGTTGTTCTATCTGATTTTCTGTCAGATTGACATTGGTCTCTTTCTTGACCTGTCTACGGATAGCCTGATCTAAGTCTTCATCCTTTTCTACAAAACCGCCACTTAATGCATAACAATCTTTAAATGGATGAGTCTTTCGTTTAATTAAAAGGACTTGAGGCTGGCCTTCGTGATAGCGTAACAAGACACTGTCAACAGTTACAGAAGGCTTCTCGTACTTGTCTTTTAGCTCTTCACGATAGGTCTCCAAAAATTCCTTTTCACTACCGATCTGTTCAAAATTTCTAACCGTCATAGAGACTCCTTAGTCTGATTAGTTTGGGCAAGTTTTGCCTCCTTGTTCCAAGTATACCATCCAAACAGGCTGTTTAGCAAGTAGACCCAGTACATTCCCTGCATAGCAATACTGGTTCCCCACCAGAGGTAGATGGAAAAAATATTGGTAGCCGCCCAAAAGAGCCATTGCTCCCAGTAGTATTCGTTCATCAACAGTTGGCCGGTAACATTGGTGCCATCAGTAATACTGTCACGAAATGGCTTATTAGAGCCAATAGATTGATAGGCAAAGCCCATAACTAGCCAAGTTAAGATGGTTAGACCTAGATTTTTTATCCAACCTTTCAAGTCAAGCGAGCGGACCACAAAACTTTGCTCCTGCGATTTATGGCGACTGGCATTGAGCCACATAAAAAGACCAATAGGTTGCATCACTGTGAAATAGGTCGTGGTAGCAACCTCGCCGTAGAAGGCACCACCCTTTGCTGTCAAACAGAGGTAGAGATAGATAAGAGAGTTGATGAGACCGAAAAAGTAGTTGCTGTATCGACCCTCACCAACTAAAATGACACAAACTATACCTGTCCAACTAGCCAACAAGCCTAACCAATCATGGTCGGCAACAGTCAATTCCAATAGAAAGGGGATGCTTGATAAGGTAAGGAGATAGCACCATTGGAAGAGGCTTCGACCAAGAAATAGGTCTGCTATAACAAGTTTAAAAACTTCTTTTGCTCCCATTTGCCTAGCTTCACATACCATATAACGGTAGCCTTGCTTGGTTTCCAGCCAAATTCCCCGCCATTTTTTTAATGTTCTATTTACTAGTGTTTTCATAATTGTTCCTAACGTTTAAACATCGATTCCCAGTCGTTCCTTAATGGCAGCCTTTGCTGTCTGATAATTATCAATAAAGAAATGTTTAGAGTCACTCCTTTGGCCTAAAATGACAAGTTTATCAGCGAAGGGCTGAAGCAAATTAAGCAGGTGTTGTGTAAACCATTCCCGGGTTTCCCTATCAGCCATAGACATATCCCTAAAGCCATCATCGACATAATCAGACTTGGGCAAGACTAAGAAAATAAGATCCCATTTCTCTTGAGCCAAGGTAATTCGATAGAGATGGTTTAAAGTTGCCAATTCTTCAGAGCTTAAATTCTCTTTGAGATAATAGTCAATATAGGCCTTGGTGACTGTCGAATTGGTATCAGCAAAAATGAGACCTTGATGTTGCCCCTGATCAATTAAGTGGGAAGTCTGGGCAAATTGATCAGTTAAGAGGTGAACGTAGTCATTGGCATCTAATTCTTCATCGCGAACATTATAGGTCTCTTGGTATGACCTAGCATACTCCAGAGAGTAAGGGGCGTTGTAGGTTCTAGCCAAATCCTTGACCAAAGTCGTTTTTCCACCCGAAGCAGAACCAACAACTAAAACCTTTTTCGTAAAATGTCGTCTAAAGGGCTTGGTAATGTACCGCCAGTTTGCCAAAGGGTCCTTGCGAATCTGACTAGCAGAAATGGGAATAATTGAGCGTTTTACCAGTTGTATCTCAGCTTGAGGATAGTAATAGGCTAATTTCTTTTGATAAATAGATTCTCCCACATAAATATTGATTTCAGCAGTGGCCTGGCAGTTCTTGTCAATCAAAGCTTTCAAGGCAAGAACCCATTGCTGCCAACCATCAGGATAAGCAGGCATTCCAGTTTCGTCTAGTTTATCAACCAGGACCAATTCATCATCATAAAAAACTTCTCGAACGTACCGAAACCGCTTGCTCAGTGGAAGTCCCGTCCTCGCCCCTCTGTCATCCTCAGAATTTGTCCCACTGACAATGACTAAAACTTGGTCACATTCTCGCTTAGCCTTGGTAATCAAGTCAACATGTCCAATATGCATTGGTGCAAAGGTTCCAAATACAAGCCCAATCCTCTTTCCATTTAAAACTTGCCTATTCATCTCATTTCTAAATCTAGTATTTTTACTAGATTCCTTTCTCGAAAAAATTAGTATTTCTACTAAATTAAATCTACCAAAAGATTTTGAATTTGTAAATAGTAAATTTACTATTTTTAAAAATTCTTTTCTTCCAACTAGGCATCACAGGCTAGACAAGAAAAGCAGATGCAGATTGCTCTAAGGATAATCCTTACTATATTAGTTAATAATTTATAGTCGTCCCTAGTTCAAGTTAATAAGAAGAATTACCAAAATGAGGCTAGGACCAAAGCCCAAGCCTCATTACTTTTTTAACATCAAGCGTCTTTACCAACTCTCTAGCTAGGATAAAACGATGTGGTCGATTGTTTTATCTCCACATCGCCTTAATTTTTATTGTAGAAGATGCCAGTGAAGCGGTGGTAAATCCTTATTCCTTACCAGGAAAGTGATAGGTTCAACAGTCTGGGAGACCGTCGGAGAAAACCAAGTCGACTGTGCGGGATGGACAATAAAAAGGTTACAGTGTAGCTTGAATCCCGCGACTGGAGACAAGTAAACTCGATAATAGTTTACTTGTGAAGTTAGTGTAAGGGAGGTAGGCAGTTCCTATTAGCGACTGCCGTTTTAGATCCCTTGAACCTTAAAATGGGAGAGTGAGGTAAATCAATTTAATGAAATAGCGATTCACCTCACTCCCTGAGAAAAGGTAGAAGAACCTTTTAGTCAAAATTCAACCTAAAAAAGATAGACAGAAGAATTAGGCCAACAAAAAGGAAGACCAGGGCGATTAAGAGACCAATAACACTGGCAGATAAGAGAGGTGCTCCTAGAAGGACCAAACCGAAGATAATCGTAAGTACAGCAGAGTAAATATGTAAAGAACTTCTTGGAAAACCAAGTCTCCGTAACTGGAAACCAGTTAGGAGTCGCAGAATTCCTGAAAAAAGCACCCAGTAGGCAATGACTGTCATAAAGGCAATAGCCAGTGAGAAGACGGAACTAATCAAGAGGACAAAGCCGATGATAATGGAGAAGAGACTCTGAATCAGTTGCCAGAAGCTGCGATTGTCGGAGTGGTTGATATACTCCAAAAAACTAGAGATACCACTGGCAAAAATCACCAGAGCAATAATCCAGGCAATGGTTGCCACACTGGTCAAGGGATGAGCGAAAAGGAAGAAAGAGTAGAGGATGGATAGAATTCCACCGACTAAGGGAAACCATTTCATAAAATAACCTCACATTCTGTCTTTATTATACTGTAGACTGGGAACAAAAGCAAAAATCTCCCTTGAAATTTTAGGGCAAAATCCGAATAATAGATAGAAATTTGTCTCTTTTTAAATCTTTTTGCCAAAATTTGCAAAAAATATTTGACAAAATATTCAGAAAATTTATAATAGAGACTGTAATTAAAAATTACTAATTATGTCATATCGGAGGTAAGATGAATGACAAGTGGAAAAGCATATGTTGATAGCGTTTTTGAAAAAGTAAAAGAACAAAACCGTCATGAACCTGAGTTCTTGCAAGCGGTGGAAGAAGTTTTCCAATCTTTGGTACCTGTCTTTGATAAGTATCCAAAATACATTGAAGAAAACCTTTTGGAACGTCTGGTTGAACCAGAACGTATTGTTTCCTTCCGTGTTCCATGGGTTGATGATAAAGGACAAGTGCAAGTCAACCGTGGCTTCCGTGTTCAATTCTCATCTGCCATTGGCCCATATAAAGGTGGTTTGCGTTTCCACCCATCTGTAAACCAATCTATTGTTAAATTCCTTGGTTTCGAACAAATCTTTAAAAACTCTTTGACTGGCCAACCAATCGGTGGTGGTAAAGGGGGATCTAACTTTGATCCTAAGGGTAAATCAGATAACGAGATCATGCGTTTCTGCCAAAGCTTCATGACTGAATTGTCTAAGCACATCGGTGCAGATACTGACGTTCCTGCCGGTGACATCGGTGTTGGTGGTCGTGAAATTGGTTATCTCTATGGTCAATATAAACGTTTGCGTAACGAATATACTGGTGTCTTGACTGGTAAAGGCTTGACTTGGGGTGGTTCCCTTGCTCGTACCGAAGCAACTGGTTATGGAGCTGTTTACTTCGCTGAACAAATGCTCAAGGACCGCGGTGAAACCTTCAAGGGTAAAACAGCTGTCGTTTCAGGTGCTGGTAATGTTGCCATCTATGCTGTTGAAAAATTGGAAGCACTGGGTGCTAAAGCTGTAACTGTATCTGATTCATCAGGTTTCGTTTACGATCCAGATGGTATCGACGTTGCTCTCTTGAAGGAAATCAAGGAAGTTAAACGCGAACGCATCGTTAAGTATGCTGATGCCCGTCCAAACGCTACCTTCACACCTGCCGGTGGTGAAAAGACTGTTTGGTCAATCAAGGCAGACTTGGCCTTCCCATGTGCCACTCAAAATGAATTGGATGAAACCGATGCTGAAACACTCGTGGCTAATGGTGTCCTAGCTGTTTCTGAAGGGGCAAACATGCCTTCTACCTTGGGAGCTATTGATGTCTTCATCAAGGCTGGCGTTGCCTTTGGTCCTGCCAAGGCTGCTAATGCTGGTGGTGTTGCTGTATCAGCCCTTGAAATGGCTCAAAACAGTGGACGTACCGCATGGAGCTTTGAAGAAGTTGATGGCAAGCTCTATGATATCATGAAGAATATCTATGAAAATGCTGCTGGAGCCGCTAAGGAATTTGGTCACGAAGGCAATTTGGTTGTCGGTGCCAACATCGCTGGCTTCCTCAAAGTTGCAGAAGCAATGTCAGCACAAGGTATTGTCTAGGTGATAGTCGTTTCGACTTTAGTCGATTACGAATATCCCCGCACAGATCACACAATGACCAAGGAGCTTAAGCGACGCTGGGAATTGATGTGAGTCGCTGCGTCTAGTGGTGACGACCTTAGTCATCTATTAGGTCTCACCCCCGCAAAGTTGAATTGGTTTTCTCAAACAGTCTCCCAGACTGTTTGACCTATCCCGTATGGGATAAGTACTGCCAATCAACCACTGCGAAGCTGGCGTTGTCCCTATAGGGATTACGAATGTCCCCGCATAGGCGACACCCAGAACTAGGAACCTAAGTAACGAAGTGATGGGATGTTGACTACTGTCTTTTTGGAAAAGTGAGTCTGTATCCTAAAAAGGCAACCTCTTGCAGTTCATTCTGCAAATTAAATCCTTCAATAAAATAACAAAAAGAATGGAGTCCGTCTGGGCTCCGTTTTTTTGTTTAGTCGCTTTCTCAAATCGGGAGCTACCTGCAAGTCCTCTATTTCTTTTAAGACTTGCATCTTATCAGAGCAATTTGCAACTTGTAGAAAAAAGCCTTTACGTCATAGTTAATCTGCTATAATGGTCGCAAAGGAGATAAGCTATGAAGCTACGTTTGGAAAAGGTTCCTCGGGGTCCAGAAGAGGTCATTGTTCGCTATCAGCGGATGACACCGACAATTCAAGCTATCTGCGACCTTTTGGAGGAGGACCGTCCAAGAATCTTAGTCAGCAATCAAGGTGAAAATTCCTACCTATTTTTAGATGAGATTCTTTATTTTGAGACTGTTGATGGCAAGACCTTTGCCTATAGTCGGGATGCTGTCTATGAAGTTGGGCAAACTTTGAAAAATTTGGCAGCCAGATACAGCGACAAGGGTTTATTTCGAGCAGCCAAGTCTCTCTTGGTTAATATCTATTGGATTGCTAGTTTTAAAAGCCAATCATTTGGGCGAATAGAAGCGAGCCTGGATAATGGGGAAGTGGTTGTCATTTCAAGAAGATATGCCAGTCAGCTCAGACAGGTTCTGGAGGAAGGAGTTCAAGATGAAAACTAAGTGGCAGATATTTTTAAGTCAAGAAATTGCAATTGAGTATAAAGCTGCTACCTATTGTTTTCTTCTTTACTTTTTTTTGGCTTGCTATCAGTTGTTTAAGGGATATTCCACTGTTGCTATTGCTAGCTTAGTCGAAATGGTGGTGGTGGCTTACTTTATCAGTCAAATTCAGGTTTGGCTTTTCGATAACTTTGATGAGGCAGACCAGTTAAGGGGGCGCAAACTTTTGGGGATAGTTTTTTGTCCGATTCTTTATGGCAGTTTTGCCTATCTCTTTGATTGGTTTGATCGCCACTGGTTGACCTTACTTTGCTTTGTCCTGTTTCTTTTGCTGGAATACCTGACAATTTTTTACTTCAATCGTCTCAAACGGCGAATTGATAGCAAACACCTCAATCAACTTCTTAAAGATTATAAAGAAAGGAGAGACTGATGACAGCTGTTATCGAAATTAATCATCTGCAAAAATATTATGGAAAACATATGGGAGTGGAGGATGTTTCTCTAACCGTTGAAAAAGGGGAAATTTTCGGTTTCCTTGGTTCTAACGGAGCGGGGAAATCTACGACTATCCGCTGCCTACTGGGCTTGATTAAACCAAGTGGTGGGCAAATTAGTCTTTTCGGGGATAGATACTCTAGCTTACCTAAGGCCCTTAATCATATCGGTTATATGCCTTCGGAGGCCCAATTTTATCCGTCTATGAAGGCTAAAGATGTCATTACCTTGGCTGCCAAGGCTCATAAGCAGGATTGTAGCAAGGAGGCAGAGCGTCTCTGTGAAATCTTAGAAGTTCCCCTACAAAAGAAAATTAGTGATTTGTCACTGGGCAATCGTAAGAAAGTCAGCATCGTCTGTGCCCTTCAACATCAGCCCCAACTCTTAATTTTGGATGAGCCGACTTCTGGATTAGACCCCCTGATGCAGGAACGTTTTTTTGACCTTATCAAAGAGACTTGTGCCAATGGAGCGGCCTGCCTCCTATCATCACATGTCTTATCTGATATAAAAAACAATTGTCAACGTGCAGCCATTATTAAGTCTGGCAGGTTGTTGACAGTCGATAGTATTGAAAATCTGACCCGTTCCCAAGCCAAGCGGGTAACCATTTGGAAGCAGGGTCAAGAATCCCATTTTAATTTTTCAGGAACTGGCTCTGAGCTCCTAACAGAATTAGCCAAGCAGGCTCCAGATGATTTTCTGGTTGAAGAGCCTTCCCTAGAAGACCTTTTCTTGCACTATTATGAGGAGGACAAGGATGATAATATTAAAGCATGAACTAAAAGAGATGACCAAGGGTCTGTTGATTTGGTCAATCAGCGTTGGATTAATCTGTGCCGGTTGTATTCTGCTTTATAAAAATTTGGAAAGCCAGTTGTCAAAAACGGCACAACTTTACGCTAATATGGGAGATATGACCAAGGCTCTAGGAATGGATAAAATTAGTCTGGCAACCTTGAATGGCTACTTCGCTACCGAAATTGTGCTCATGTTCGGACTAGGTTCAACAATGTTTGCCAGTATGATTGGTACTAGTAGCTTGGCCAAGGAAGAAGAAGGCCACACCAGTGAATTTCTCTATAGTCTGCCCTTTTCTCGCTGGTCCATTTTGGGCTGGAAGCTCTTGTCAATCCTGCTGGTTCTGGTCTTTTTCAATGTTTTGAGCATGGGGTTAGAAGCTCTGGCTATCTGGTGGATTGACCTAGACTTTTCCTGGAAATCCTTCTTGACATATCACGGCCTGGCCTTTATCATGCAGATTGAAATTGTCAGTCTAACCTTTCTTATCTCGGCTATCAGTCGTAAGAAACAGTTAGGGCTTTCTATCGGATTGGTTTTGGTTATGTATGTCATGGATTTAATGTGCCGCATTATTCCAGATATTAAGAATCTTAAGTATTGGACTCCTTTTTACTTGGCAAATGGTTCAGATATTTTTTCTCATAGTAAATTAGCTGAAACAACTCTTTGGCTCACCCTGTTAATAAGCTTCTTAGCTCTCCTGATTAGTTTCATCTACTATCAGAAGAAGGATTTGTCAGCTTAAAGAGTGGGACACGGATTTTCCTAAAAAGAAAAGCGAATGGTTAAAACCTAATTAGGTCTCTATCATTCGTTTTTTTATGATTTATTGTTGGAGCTAGTGAAAAACAAGGGTAGGCCGCCTTGGCCACCCTTGCAGAACAAGAGTTTTAAATCTTAGTTTCAATTTGCTAACGGAACTTGAGATTTCCAAAGACCATTAGTCTCTTTCCTTGGATCTTTTAGCAAGAAGTCCGGCGAAGGAGACGAGAATGAGACCAAAGATACTGAGGCTGCTAGCCACTTTTTCATCACTTCCTGTTTGAGGGAGGGCTTGAGCTTCAGTAGTCTTGGCTTGGTCAGCTTGGCTAGCAGGAGTAGTATTTCCTGATTTTTGAGTTTGGGGTGTGACAGTTAGATTAGCACTTGCCAAACCTTTAGCTTGAGATTTACTTGCAGCTGGAGCTTCTTCTTCCTGAATCAACTGGTCGCTGACAATGGACTGGCCGACTTCCTGACCTTGACGGTCGAGATAAGTTTCAATGGTGACAAGGTGACGACCATCTGGTCGGTCTAGGTAACTGCTAGATGTTTGAACGGTTACATAGGTCTTATGATTGAGGGTCGGCTGATCAATAGTTTTACCAGCAGCCTCTTGTTTTTTTAGGTAGTTGACAAAGGTTTCCGTATCGGGGTCAACAGCTCCGATGAGAGGGACACCTCTTAGGGCAGAGAAGCCATCGCCGCCTCCGTAAAGGAAGTCGTTAATAACGACCTTGTATTTGGCACTAGGGTCGATTTCGCTACCATCATCCTTGAAGGCCTTGACAACCTTATAAGGCGTATCTTGACCGCCGGTAGGATTGTCGGTATAGAGGTAGTGGAGGCCAGCCATCTGTAAGAAGTAGCGTTCGCTTTCATCATATTGCTGATTGAGGGCATCATAAATTTGTTGGCCAGTTAGTTGGACAATTTGCAGGACATTGCCAAAAGGCTGAACAGCTTGAGCAGCACCCCAGGTGATGGACTTATCAGGGTTGACAATCAGGTCAGAGCGAACACCACCGTTATTAGTCAGGGCAAAATCAACGTCAGGGTAGCTTTCTCGAGCCATGGCTAGTTGCCCTTGGGTGACTAGGTCTCCGACAGCCGTTTCCTTGTCCTGGTTAGTTGTACGAGTAATTACTTGGGGTGTTGTAGCCGTCGCAATCTTCGCCTGGGTGACTGCCTGAACTCGCTGATTGGCATCGTCGACAATGGCCTGAATATCAGGACTGCCAGTCGCATCATGCATGACTGGGATAATCTGAGCGGTCGGAATGTCTACAAAGTCACCGGTATCGGTGTCCAGAACGCCGCGCACATCTTCGAAGGCCTTGCCTTGGGAGGTTGCCTGAACCACACGGGTCTTACCAACTACTCCATTAGCGTACTTGTGGCTGTGACCGGCAAAGAAGATGTCTACGCTATTGTCGGGATAAATCTGGTTGAGTTTATTGATGATAGGAATGGCATCGCCTTCCAGCTCACCCTTGTCGTTATCAGCAGCGACGTGGGCAATGACACCGATAGCATGGACGCCTTGGTCATTCAATTCCTTGGCATACTTGGCAATAGTTTCTGCCTCATCAAGGAAGGTGTAGCCCTCCAGGTTCTTCCGCAAGACCAGATTTGGGATTTCTGTGGTGACAATACCGATGTAGCCCATCTTGACCTCCTTATCGCCGACGGGAATGGTCTTAATGGCATAGGGCTGCCAACCAAAAGGAATTTGATTGGTTTTTTGATCAATGATATTAGCTGCTAAAATCTGTTGTTTGGCTGGCTCTTGTTGGCCATCGGTTGAATACTGATCAACAATTTGATTGAATTGACCAGCTTGAGGGGGTTGTCCTTGAACAATCCGATTATACTCAGGCAGGCCTTCATCAAATTCGTGATTTCCAACGGTTCCGTATTCCACATTCATGTGGTTGAAGACCTTGACTGTTGGTTCATCCTGAAGAAGACCAGAATTAGCAGGACTAGCTCCAACCATGTCACCAGCCTGAACTCGAGTGGTATTGCCATCAGGGTGTTCTGCCTGGAATTGAGCTTGAGCCTGGTCCATACCAGCATCTAATTGAGCAGCCCCACCGGTGTTGGCTACCGGTCCCTCTGGCATATTAGCAGTTCCCGATGTATCCAAAGCTCCATGGAAGTCATTGACTCCCATGACTTGGACATCAACTTGGTCCGCCAGAACAGGTGTCGCCAACAGGGTAAGACCAGCAGCAAACGCCAAAATTGAACTCTTCAAAAGTACGCGTTTATCCATAAATACCTCCAAAAATATACTCGCAAATTAAAGTTTACAATGATTTCCCGAATAATTCAAGGACGTTTTGTTTTAACGTCCAAATTAAAACGAACAAAAAACTCATGAAGTGAAGAAGGGGATAGTTTTCATAGAAACTTATTTCTTGACTTTGATTGACTAGCGGTTTATACTAATTCCCATAGTAACTATTTAGTTTTCAGAAATGTGAGGTGATTTCATGAAAGATCCCTTTGACATTTTCAGAACTTTCATCAATACTATGGAAACTAGTGTCCAAGAGTTGGCCAAAAAGCATGGGGTGGAGCATTTAGCTGGCCCCCAAGGCTTTACGGTCTCTTATCTTTTTGAAAACCGAGACAAAGAAATTTTCATAAAAGACATTGAAGAGAGGCTAAGGATTTCCAAATCTGTCGCTAGTAATCTCATCAAACGGATGGAGAAGAATGGCTTTATCCAAGTCAAGCCTTCCCTCAAGGACAAACGCTATAAGCAGATTGTTCTGACAGAACTTGGCCTTGATAAGGCTGAGAAGATTAAGGTATTCCGTTCCAAAATCGAAGAGATTATTCTTAAGGATATTGATAAGAAGAATCTGGAAGTTGCCCGCCGGGTTTTTTTGCAAATCAAAACTAATTTAGAAAAGTAGGAAAAGTATGTTCAAAATTTTTAAACGCTTAAGCGCAAAAGAATGGGGCATGATTATTCTGTCGACCATTTTTATTTTGCTGGCGGTTTGGATGGATTTGAAGACACCTGAATACATGTCTAAAATCACCACCCTCCTGCAAAATAAGGGGACGACAACCTCTGACATCATGGACCCAGGTTCTAAAATGCTCCTCTTCTCCTTTGGTAGCTTTTTGATGGCTGTCTTTGTTGGTTTCCTGGCTGCGAGAACGGCGGCTAGTTTCACGACTCGCTTGCGCTCTGATATTTTCAACCAAGTGGCCGACTATTCGCAAGCCGAAATCAAACGGTTCTCCGTGCCCAGTCTCTTGACCAGGACCACCAATGACCTGACCCAGCTACAAATCATGATTACCATGGGGATGCAGGTGGTTACTCGTGGGCCAATTATGGCCATCTGGGCTTTGACCAAGATTTGGGGCAAGAGTGGCTCCTGGACTCAGGCAGTTGGAGTAGCAGTTCTAATCGTTCTCATTCTCTTGTCTGTCCTTCTCTTTGTTGCCTTCCCACGTCAACGTAAGGTTCAAGGCTTGACCGATGCCCTCAACTCAACCACTCGGGAATCTCTAACGGGTGTTCGGGTTGTTCGGGCCTACAATGCTGAGGATTACCAGGACAAGAAGTTCCGTCAAGAAAATGAAAGCTTGACCAAACTCAACCTCTTTGTTTACCGGCTCATGTCTCTGATGAACCCAGTTATGACCATGGTTTTCAGCGGTTTGACGCTAGCGATTTATTGGATTGGCGCCCATCTGCTCAACGACGTCAAGGTTCCAACAGTGGATAAGACCAGCCCAATGGTCATGAAGATGGTAGCAGAAGCGGCCAAGGCTGTTAAGGACCGGGTTTCGATCTTTTCTGATATGGTTGTCTTCTCATCTTATGCCATGCAGGTCGTTATTGGTTTCATGATGATGGTTGCCATCTTCATTATCCTGCCACGGGCTCTGGTGTCTGCTAAGCGGATTAATGAAGTTCTGGCTCTCAGTCCATCTGTTAAGTTTAAGAACCAATCTAAGCCTGACAATGGTCAAAAGGGTCAAGTGGAAGTTCACGATGTTTCCTTCCGTTACAGCAAGAATTCTGCTGCGGCTATCGAGCACGTTTCTTTCAAGGCTGAAAAAGGTCAAACCGTGGCCTTTGTCGGGTCGACTGGTTCTGGTAAATCGACCCTGGTCAATCTGATTCCTCGGTTCTATGATGCCACCGAAGGTTGGATCAAGGTTGACGGTGTCAAGGTTGAAGACTACAGCCACGATGACCTCAACAATAAGGTCGGTTATATCCCGCAAACCGCTGTCCTCTTTAGCGGTACCATCCGTTCCAATATGCGGTTTGGTCGGAGTGCTCAGGGTCACTTGAGCGATGATGACATCTGGGAGGCTCTCGAATTGGCTCAAGTCAAGGACTTTGTCGAAAGTAAGGATAAGGGCCTGGATACAGAAGTAGCCCAAGGTGGGACCAACTTCTCTGGTGGTCAAAAGCAACGTTTGGCTATTGCCCGTGCCTTGGCTCGTAAACCAGAAATCCTTATCTTTGATGATTCCTTCTCAGCATTGGACTACAAGACAGACCGCATCCTGCGTGAGGAACTCAATAAGAAGACTAGCGACTTGACCAAGTTGATTGTCGCTCAACGGATTTCAACCATTATGGACGCTGACCAAATCTTGGTTCTGGACCAAGGTAAGGTGGTCGGTCAAGGTACCCACAAGGAACTCTTGGCCTCAAATTCTGTCTACCAAGAAATTGCCTATTCACAACTTTCAAAGGAGGAATTGGAAAATGAAGACTAAAAAGAAATCATTACTTAGCCAAATGTCTCCTTATTTGAAGGGATATCGGGCACTGTTTGGACTGGCTGTTGTCTTTTCTATCATTTCCAGCACTATTACCGTTATCGGACCGGATAAGCTCAAGGAAATGACGGATACCATGACCAAGGGGCTGGCTGGTAATATTGACTTAGATAAGATTGGCTCCATCGCCATGACCTTGGCTCTCCTCTATATCGGTGGGGCTCTGGTCTCCTATGCGGCCAGCTTTATCGTCTCAATCCTGATTCAACGCTTTTCACAACGATTGCGTAATGCCATTGCTGACAAGATTAACAAGGTTCCCCTCAAGTATTTCGATAGTCACGCCCAAGGGGACACCCTCTCAAGGGTAACCAATGACGTCGACCTCATGACCCAGTCCTTTAACCAAAGTCTGGTGACTATTGTGGCTTCCATTGTGCTCCTAATTGGTTCAATCTTTATGATGATTAAGACCAATGGCCTTTTGGCCGCAACAGCTATCGGATCAGTCTTCGCTGGTTTCCTCCTGATAGGTCTGATTATGGCTCGCAGTCAACCGCTTTTCAAAAAGCAACAAAAGAACTTGGCTGACGTCTCTGGTTATGTCGAAGAAATTTATAGCGGACACAATGTTGTTACCAGCTATAATGCCCGTCGAGAAAGTAAAGAAGCCTTTGAAAAACTGAATCAAGACCTCTTCTCAAGTATGTGGAAGTCTCAGTTCTTCTCAGGAATCATGATGCCCATGATGCAGTTCATCGGTAACTTCGGTTATGTCATGGTCTGTATCGTTGGGGCCCGCATGGCCATCAATGGTGACATCACCATGGGGACCATCGTCGCCTTCATGACCTATGTCCGTATTTTTACCCAACCGATTTCGCAAATCGCTCAAGGGATTACCCAACTCCAATCAGCCAACGCTGCTATGGGACGGGTCTTTGAATTCCTGGACGAAGAAGAAATGGAAGTGGAAGATGCTAAGGCTAAGCAATTGGATAAGGTCAAGGGGGATGTCGCCTTTGAAAATATCTTCTTTGGCTACAATCCAGACAAGACCATTATCCATGACTTCTCAGCCAAGGCTAAGCCTGGTCAAAAGATTGCCATTGTCGGACCAACCGGTGCTGGTAAGACGACCATGGTTAACCTGCTCATGCGTTTCTATGAAATCAATAAGGGACGAATTTCTATCGACGGCGTTAATATCCATGATATGAAACGCTCAGAAGTACACGATGCCTTTTCTATGGTTCTCCAAGACACCTGGCTCTTTGAAGGAACTGTCAAGGAAAACCTGATTTTCAACCAAGAACATATTACTGATGAACAGGTTCTGGCTGCCGCCAAGGCGGTCGGTGTCCACCACTACATCAAGACCCTGCCTAAGGGCTATGACACTGTTCTGGATGATTCGGTCACCCTATCGGTCGGTCAAAAGCAATTGATGACCATCGCTCGGGCCCTGCTCAAGGACTCACCGCTCCTGATTTTGGACGAAGCAACCTCATCTGTTGATACCCGAACCGAAGAATTGATTCAAAAGGCCATGGACAAGCTGATGGAAGGTCGGACCTCCTTCGTGATCGCCCACCGTCTATCAACCATCCGCAACGCTGATCTGATTCTAGTCATGAAAGATGGTAATATCATCGAACAAGGTAACCACCAAGAATTGATGACGCAAAATGGCTTCTATGCCGACCTCTACAATTCTCAATTCGCCTCAGCCTAATGAGCTCATAGGTAAAAATCCTAAGTCTAGAAGGACTTGGGATTTTTTAATTCAATAAAAATTAAAATACTCTTTTTCGCTCATTCTGTGTTAAATCCTTAACAATATCAGGGATTTATGGTATTCTAGGGGAAATTCAATAAGTGCAGTCAAACTAGAGGAGGCTTGAGACGGTCTTTGTTTAGAAATTACTAGCTGAATAAAAAAGCTAGTGATGGGCTAGGGCTTGGAAGGACGTATTCTAAGTTCAAAGTTCAGTGTCTATCTTCCTGCGGGAAAAGGCCAGCAGAGAAGTCGGACAGGAAATTCTATAGTCCTCAAGCTATCCTTGATGCTAGTTGAATTGGGAGGGACTGTTTGCTTAATCAAATTCTACATTATTTCCAGACCAGTGCCCCTAGTTACTGGCAGGCGGTCTGGCAACATATCACTATTAGTTTGGAAGCTCTGCTCATTTCTGTCTTTCTAGGTCTGGTCTTGGCTTACTTTGCCTACCAACATCCTCGATTGCAAAAGCTGATAACTTCCTTTTCGCAAGGATTGCGGGTCTTACCCAGTCTTGGTGTGCTTTTTATTCTGATTCCCTTTCTAGGCGTTGGGCATTTTCCTGCCCTAGTCGCCCTAGTTTTTCTAGGCTTGGCACCGATTTTAATCAATACGGTTGTGGGGCTCAATCAGGTGCCGGCTAGTCTGGTCGAAACGGCCCATGCCATGGGAATGACCTCGAGACAGTTGACCTTCAAGGTCTCTCTGCCACTAGCTCTGCCCTATATTTTAACTGGGGTCAAATTAGCTCTGGTCGAAATCATTGCCAGTGCCACCTTGGCGACCTATATCGGAGCCGGCGGCTTGGGTAGTCTCATTTTCACTGGTCTGGGTCTTTATCGTTATGATCTGCTGGTAGTCGGAGGAGCCAGCGTTGCCCTCTTATCCCTCATCAGCATGTTAACTCTGGATTTAATCATTAGATGGAGTAAACGTTATGCGACCTAGAAAAATCTTTTTATCCCTTATTTTGGCTCTGGTCTTGCTCGTTTCAGGCGGTCTCTATTTCTATGGCCAAAAGATGGTTGACCCCAATCAGGGCAAGGGAACCATCCGAGTGGGCTCCAAGGACTTTACTGAAAGCTCGGTTGTAGCAGAAGTCTATGCCTTGGCCCTGGAAGACAAAGGTTACAAGGTGGAGCGGAAAGCCAATATTTCAAGCTCTCTCATCCACAACAGCCTAGTTCATGACGAAATCGACCTCTACCCCGAGTACACAGGGACTGGTCTCCTGTCCATTCTAGGGAAACCCATGGAAACCAACCCTAAAAAGGTCTATCAGACAGTCAAGACTGACTATCAAAAGAAATTCAAGCTGACCTGGTTGGATTATGCCCAGGCCAATGATGGCCAGGGCTTGGTTATTCGGACCTCGGTTGCCAAAAAGTATGGCATTACCACCATTTCTGATTTGCAAAAGGAAGCCAAGAACCTTAGATTTGCCTCCCAGGGTGAATTTGACCAAAGGCAGGATGGTCTAGCCGGTCTAGAAAAGGCCTATGGCAAATTTGATTGGAAATCCAGTCAAGTTTATGACAACACCCTCAAATATCGGGTTCTTGAGAATGGTGATGCTGATGTTACCCCAGCCTATACGACAGAAGGGCAGTTAGCCCAGACGGATAAGTTTACCCTGCTCAAGGATGACAAATCCTTCTGGCCACCCTACAATCTGGCTCCGGTTGTTCGGGACCAAATTCTAGAGAAATATCCCGAAGTTGGACCCATTCTCAACCAGGTGACCGCCACTTTAACCACTAAAAAGGTTACCCAGCTTAACGCCAAGGTTGATGTCCAGAAGGAAGATTACCAGAAGGTTGCCAAAGACTATTATCAAAGCATTAAAAAGTGAGAAACCATGATTCAATTCGACCATGTTAGTAAAATCTACGGCCAGAAGCCAGCAGTAGATGACATTTCTTTTAAAATAGATAAGGGAGAGTTCATTACCATTTTAGGAACCTCAGGTTCGGGTAAGACCACCACCCTAAAGATGATAAATCGCCTGATTGAGCCCAGCAAGGGAAAAATCTTCTTTGAAGGCAAGGATTTGGCTAATTTGGACCCCATTGAGCACCGCCGTCACATCGGCTATGTGGTGCAAGAAATTGGTCTTTTCCCCCATCTGACGATCAAAGACAACATTGCCACCGTACCCAAGCTCCTCAAGTGGGACAAGGAAAAAATCAACCGCCGAGTAGACGAACTCTTAGAATTGGTGCAGCTTCCCGCTCAGGATTTCGCCCAGCGTTATCCGGCCCAGTTGTCAGGTGGTCAGCAACAGCGGATTGGTGTTGCTAGGGCTCTGGCCGCAGACCCTCAGGTTCTCCTCTTTGACGAGCCCTTTGGGGCTATTGACCTCTTGACCAGAAACGACCTGCAAGAAGGTCTATTAGATATTCACCGAGACCTGTCAATCAAAACCTTTGTCTTTATTACCCATGACATCAATGAAGCCTTCAAACTGGGCTCACGGGTGATGATTATGGACCAGGGAAAAAACTTGCAGTTTGACCAGCCCCAATCCATTCTGGACAAGCCTGCCCATCCCCTAGTGGAAAAACTAATCACAACTGCTAGAGCTCAAGAATTGGGCGGAGGGAGGTAAGCATGATTGCCTACTTTAAAGCAGATGCTGACAAATTGGTTCAGGCCAGCCTCGAGCATGTTCAGCTGACTGTTAGTGCCCTCTTTTTCGCTCTGGTTTTTGCCTTTATTCTGACTGGCCTGCTCTATTTTTTGCCCAAGTTGAGAGAGGTTTCGGTTTATATTCTATCCCTCTTTTATGCCGTTCCCAGCTTTGCTCTCTTTGCCTTGCTGATTCCGGTAACGGGTTTGGGTAAGACAACAGCCATTGTTGCCTTGGCGGCCTATGCCCAATATATTCTGGTCAGGTCCTTCCTAGCAGGTCTCTTGGAAGTTGACCCGAGCCTAATCGAAGCAGCTCAAGGAATGGGCATGACCAAGGGGCAAATCCTCAGGAAGATTCGCCTGCCCCTGGCTGTTCCAGCCATCATGTCGGGTATTCGTTTGGCAGCCACCTCCATTATCATGATTGCCACTATCGGGGCCACCATTCAGGCAGGAGGCTTGGGAACCATCCTTTTTGATGGCCTCAGGACCAATAGTATTCCAAAACTAGTCTGGGGAATAATCCTCTCCATCGCCATCACCCTCTGGGTCAATCTCTTCCTCTACTTGATTGAAGAAATCTGCAAACCAGAAATGAGTAGGAGTTGAGGTGGACCGGACTTGGATTGTCATTAAAAGAGAGTTTTCTTGTCCATTTCTTTTTTTACGTTTGCAACGGTCCGATAAGTGACCCGATAATGGTCGCTTATTCAACTTAGTGAGAAGTTTAGGGAGTGGGACAAAAATCGTGATTTCAAGGAAATTGATTTGCCTCACTCTCCAATTTTAAGGTTCGGGAAGAAATAGTCTATCCCCAGACTATTTCTTTCCCACCCCCGCACAGTTGACTTGTTTTTCTCCAACAGTCTCCCAGACTGTTGGACCTGTCCCGAAGGGGACAAGTACCTCCAATCAACCACTGCGTCAAACTGTTTGATGTTGACAAAAGTAACGAGGTCAGGGCCGTTGGTCCCAGCCTCGTAGGGAAGAGAGGCATTTTAATGGTCTATCCCCTTAACTTATCGAAAGGAGTTTTTTATGCTTAAGGGTTCATGTTTATGCGGAGCAGTTGCCTATGAGGCTAAGTCTGTCCACTCTGGAGTGACTTATTGTCACTGTAATTTCTGTCGCAAGGATGCAGGAACTGCCTTTTCCAGCAATATCATTGTTGAGAAGGCTTATTTCAGTCTGATTAGAGGTGAAGAAAGTCTGAGTTTCTATCAGTCCTCGCCAGGTAAAAACCGGGCTTTCTGTTCTAAGTGTGGCAGTCCGCTCTATCACACCAAGAATGACCAAGCAGATGTCCTGACTATCAAGTTGGGAACGGTTGATGAGCTGGATGAAGATTACAGCAACTGGTTTAAATCACATATCTGGACAGAGTCCAGTAAACCTTGGTTAGATTATCAAGATGGCGATTTTTATAGCCAGACAAAACCTTAAACCTATTGTCTTTCGATAGGTTTTTAAAATCCTTTTATGCTATAATAGACCCATTCTAATCTTTATTATTAAAGCGATAAGCCTTGTTGAAGCAGGAATTGATGGGCAAGTCAATAAAATGGTCGACAAGGTAGTAGGGAAGGGGAGAATTAGATGTCAAGTATATATGGAGAGTACCAAGCCTATCTCCCGCAAATCATGGAGACCTTGACCGATGGAATCAAGGTCGCTAATAAAAAACAAAAGGAAGAGACCGGCTTCAAACTCTATGAACACCTGCTAGCTCGGGTTAAAAAGCCGGAGAGCATGATTGAAAAATGTCAGCGTAAGGGTTTGCCCGCAACACCCTACTCAGCTCTGAAAGGCATCCGTGACAGCATTGGTATTCGAGTTGTCTGTGGCTTTGTTGATGATATCTATAAAACTGTCAATGTTCTAAAGAATTTGCCTGGTGTCAGAGTAGTAACCGAGAAAGATTACATTGCTCGAGCCAAAACCAATGGTTATCGGTCCTATCACCTAATTCTGGAGTTAACGACAGATTTTCCAGATGTCGATGGAAATGCCCGAGGTAACTACTTCGCGGAGGTGCAATTGCGAACTATTGCCCAGGATTCTTGGGCCAGCTTGGAGCATCAGATGAAGTACAAGCACGATATTAAAAATCCTGAATTAATTACCCGAGAGCTCAAGCGCTGTGCCGATGAATTGGCTTCCTGCGACCTGAATATGCAAACTATTCGGAATTTGATTATGGAAGGTGGTGATTAGATGAGTATGCGGATTTTATTAGCTGAAGATGAAGAGCAATTAGGACGTGTTTATCGAGCAGCCTTAGAACATCAAGGTTATCAAGTTGATCACGCCCTCAACGGTCAGGAGGCTGTTGATTTAGCGCGTGAAAATGCCTACGATGTCATGATTTTAGACATTATGATGCCTGTCAAAACAGGTCTGGAAGCTCTGAGTGAAATTCGTGACTCTGGTGACCGAACCCATATCATCATGTTGACGGCCATGTCTGAAATCAATGACCGTGTGACAGGGCTTGATGCAGGAGCAGATGAGTATCTGACCAAGCCAATTTCTTTAAAAGAGTTACTGGCTCGTCTGCGCTCTATGGAGCGACGATTGGATGATAGTTTCACCGCTAGAATTTTGGAATGTGGGTCTGTTAAATTAAATGTTTCTGAGCAGGAAATGACAGCCAATAACACCATCCGTTTGGCCGGAAAAGAAAGCAAACTAATGGAGTTCTTCATGCTCAACTCTGCCAAGAAACTCTCAACTCAAGAGATTTTTCAACAAGTCTGGGGTAAGGATAATGAAGAAGGGGTCAGTGAAGATTACGTTTATGTCTATGTCTCCTACCTGCGCCAAAAACTCCAGTCCATTAAGGCTGATATTGAGATTATTGGTGAGAAGGAAGGGGATTTTCAATTAATTGAAGTGGGTGGCCATCATGTTTAAGCATCTGCGCACGCGTATTATTTTGATTGCTGCTGGAGCCCTGGCTATCGCCCTCTTTATGTATGCTAGTGTGCTCAGTTCGGTTTTTTATATTAATACCAACAAGCAAATTGATAGTGTCCTGCAGATTTTATCAGACAATCACGGCCAGTTGGACATCGATAATCAGACCTCAAATCAGTTGGGAATAAATTCACCAGAGGCTCTTTATCAGTACCGGTATTTCAGCCTGGTTGTAGATAAGAATGACCACCTAGTATCAGCATCGACAGATAATATTCGCTCTATTCGCGACGAAGATGTTGACAAGGTTTTAAAAGAAGTCCTCAAACAGAAATATGACCACGGTCGAGTCGTGGTTAACGGCTTAACCTTTTCTTACAAGGAGACTAGCCAAAAGAATGGCGATAATCTAATTGTTATCCTAGATAGCGGTCAATTCTATCAGAATTCCAATAATCTCAGACAGCTGACCTATATCCTGTCGGCAGCCAGCTTTGTTCTCTTTCTGGTCATTTTTACGATTTTCTCTGGGAAAATTATTCGCCCTTTCATCAGAAACATGGAGAAACAGCGACGCTTTGTTACTAATGCCGGGCATGAATTGAAAACCCCGCTAGCGATTATCCAAGCTAATACTGAATTGCAGGAGTTGATGACTGGCGAAAACGAGTGGTCTATCTCGACCAAGGATCAGGTTACCCGTTTGACCAATTTGATTAACTCTATGGTTGCCCTGGCTCGTTTAGAAGAGCAGCCAGAAGTTGCCCTGTCTGATGTCGATTTGTCGGCCATAACACAGGATGCTGCGGAAGACTTTAAGGGGCCAGTTGTTCGTGATGGCAAGAAATTTTTCATGGACATCGATCCGGATATCCATATAGAGGCTGAGGAGAAATCCCTTTTCGAGCTGGTCACCATCTTAGTGGATAATGCTAATAAATATTGTGACCCCGATGGTCAGGTCAGTGTCCGCCTCAGTCAAGTCGGTCGTACACGCAAGCGAGCTCGCTTGCAGGTTTCCAACACTTATAAAGAAGGTAAAGACACGGATTATAGTAAATTTTTCGAGCGCTTCTATCGGGAAGAGGAATCCCACAATAATAAGAAAAAATCAGGATTCGGTATTGGCCTTTCCATGGCCCAAAGTGTGGTCAAACTCTTTCGTGGACGTATCTTTGCCAGCTATAAGGAAGATACCATCACCTTCACCGTAGTCTTTCCAAAACTTTAAAAAGCACCAGAAGCTTAAGAAATTTCAGCTGCGATTAAATAGATAAAACTTTGGAACAATCAAGAGCCTGAATCACGGGCTTCAAGAAGAAACACAAAGAAGTCCATCTCAAGTTTGAAAAGAACATAAAAAACAATCTGGGGAGTCGTCTAAGAATTGAGGCGACTCAAATTAAACAGAGGTGATTTTGAAAGGGGTCATTACGACTCAGAACACACTCACTAAAAAGTAGAAAAGTCAGAACAAAAGGTTCTGGCTTTTCTAATATCTTTTGTGCTATAATATTTAAGAATTATTTAAGTGAATAAAGGAAGGTTTATTATGACAAAAGAAGAGTGGATTGAATACTTTGAACTTGTTAACGATCGATGGCCTAGCCGACTCGAAATTAATCATGCCAGAGAAGTAGGGGAGATTAAAGGTGAGGCTAGGGATGTCCCGGTAGACTCCCGGCCTCAGAGAGAAAGAGAAGTCAGAACGAATCTGGATTATCAGCAAGTCCCCCTTTTCCAATAGGGGCAGTGGTCTTAGTCAGTCTTGGTCCTACCCCAGACAAACTTACCCCAACCCTCCTGCTCAGCAGATGGCACCTGGCCCTTATTTAACTAAGAAATCCAGCCGAAAGTTGAAACTCAAGCTTTGGCAAATTATCATCCTAGCGATCTCTGGTTTTGTCTTACTTTGCTTTCTGGGATTCAGCGGTTATGCTGCCTGGCACTACCAGACTGGCAACATTGAAGGGACTTGGCATCGAGTCAAGGCAAAGTACTATGACGCAGATAAAGACAAGTGGACCTATTTTGACGAGGAGGACGATGCTAAGGAATTTGACTCAGACGATAATCAGGACGGTGGTGAATATTATCTAACTGTCCACCAGGATAAGACGGTTCAATTCTTCGGCTATTCCTTTATTAGCGATGACGATGATGATGGCTATGATTTGGGTGACTACGATTCAGATGATAATGATTCTGATTCTTGGGAGAGCGATGATTATTTTAACGATAAGAAGGATGATTACGATGTTGAAAGTTATCGCAATACCACTACAAGAAATCCTAGTACCAGCGATGATGACTACAATTCTGACGAGGATTATGAAGACAGTGACGATGATTATGGTTATGAAAAGGTCCCAATCATTTCTCTAGAAGATTATATGGCTGGAAGTTACAAGGTGAGTCAGTGGAATCGTGCCATTGTTCCAGCTTACAGCCGAAGTCAATATCGCAAAAAGTTATCATCCCTCTTTGATAGAAAATTTAAGGACTATCTGGGAAGCGACGATGACGAGATTATCGATGATATGGTTGATACATACGCTAACTATATTGGCAGAGGCAATGATAAACATAGTACTATGGCCTATCAGGTTAAGGGGGATAAGCTGATTCTCACCATTCGCAATAAGACTGGTAAAATGATCTCTCAGCTCACCTATGAAAAATTAAACGATTCCCAAACACAAGACGCTAAGGAAACCTATTCCCAAGAAAAGGAACAATTCGAAGAGAACAACGCTATCAACTAATGCTCATTTAGGAAAGGCATTACCAGTGCCCCTAGTGGCAATCAGCTTTTAAGAAAGTTATCCAATTGTCAAAATAAATTAAATGATTAAGAGAGTTACAAATAAAGAATAGAGGTAAAACATGACGAAAAAAGAATGGTTAGAATATTTCCAATTAGTAAATGGACGTGAAGCTCGTCCTGAAGAAGTCAAACTGGCTTTCGCAAGTGGAGAATTTCAGGCGGAAGATGTCGGAAATGCCCCACAGGCCCAAACCGACCAGAACCCAGTTACTCCCGAGACACCAGAGTCAGCCCAGCTTAATCAAGAAGTGAATGTCCCAACGGCCTCTGAACCAAGTCAGAACATTCAAGTCAAACAGGAGAACGAAACAGTTGGAACCTCGGAGTCAATTCAGGCTAGCCAGCAGCTAAATCCAGTTCCTCCAGTTCCAAACTCGCCAGAGGTCGGTGTGATGAACGACTCAGTCCAGGCGCCGACCGGTCCTGAGCAAACTCCATCAGGTCTTAGTCAGCCAATCCCAACTCAAAATCCAAATAACTTTCAGGCTGGTCAAGTTAATCAGCCTTCTCTAACAGGGCAGATTCAGGATAGCCAGTATTATAGCCATGACCAAATTGTTCCGATTAAGAAAGCCAATAAAAAATGGAAATGGATTTTGATTTCACTTGTTGCCCTTCTAGGTACTATCTTGCTAATTGGCGGTGGCTATTCGACTTGGCGCTACACATCAGCTAATATAGAAGGAACTTGGCAACAGACCGACTATAAGGTCTATAACGAGGATAAAGAGCGTTGGTCGTCTTCCAAGGATGACGATGTGCCGAAAGATTTTCATTCCTACCTGAAGGTTGACAAGGATAAGTCAGTTCAATATTTCGCCTACTATACGGCTACGGACTATATCTACAATTACTTCGACGATTCTTCTAGAGATTATTTGCGTTCAGAAGATTACTCTGCAGTAACTGCCGAAAGTTATCTGGGCTCTTTTGACAAGGTCGACCAATGGAATAGGCAGTTCAAACCATCTCTTTCCAAATCCGACTACCAAGAAAAATTAGAAGAGGTCTACAAAAACAAACTTGGCTATAATAAATCCGATGCCGAAGACCAGGCCAAAGAGGAAGCAAATGACTATGCCAAATTAATGGGCAAGAAACCTAAATACAAATTGACTTATACAGTTGATGGGGATAAAATGACGGTTCAGAGGACCAAGGTCAGTACCGGAAAAGTTGTTTATACCGCCCACTACAAGCGCCTCTCCAATGATAAAGCAAGTTCTGTCCAAGATGATTTGAAGGACAAAAAATCTGAGTTCAAGGAACATATGGATGAATCAGATGATTCTGATGATAACTATTAAGTTTAGGGTATAAAAAAACTAGGAAGATCTCCTAGTTTTTTAATATGACCTCTTTAGCCTAAGAAAATAGTAGCAGCGATAGTTAAGATGGCCAATCCTCCCTGAGTCAAGAGAATCTTTGGATTAGAAGTAGCGGCACCATAAGCAGCAACGGCAACGATGTAAATCATGATTGGCAGAATCAGGCTTGGATTGTAGACCAAAGCGTAAAAGATGCCAAGGCCAAGCAGGCCGTTGTAGACCCCTTGATTCTTGAAAAGGGTATTGAGATTCTTATTCTCTAGCTCTTCCTGAGACATGCCGAAAACTCGAGCCGTTGAGGCCGAAGCAGTCGCAAAGGTCTCCAAGTACATGATGTAGAAGAATTCTAGGGCCACCAAAACCGATAGAACAGTAGCGTAAATAGACAAATTAGCTTTCCTCACTTCTTATAAATTCTTAACTATTATAGGTTGCTAGGCCTCTGTTTGCAAGGGATTTGACCGAGAGAAACACCCCAGCAGATTTTTTTCTTTAAATAGCCTCGCTTTTATGCTAGAATGCAACTGAAAGAAAGTCAGGTGATTTTATGAGTCAATTATATAGAGCTGAAATAAAGCCATTAAATGCTGAGAAAATTGGAACAGCTGCTCACGGCTATGTCGAATTCATTAAAGAAGGAGAAAGTCTCCAGATTAAGCTGGAGATGTTTGACACGCCAGCCAATATTCAGCACTGGGAACACTTCCACGGCTTTCCTGATGGTAAGGAAGCTAATCTACCAACGCTTGCTCAAGATAGTAATGGGGATGGCTGGATTGATTTACCAGAGACAGAAAGTGTCTCGGGGACAACCATGGTTCCCTTGGACAATGCTCCCCATCAGATGAATATTCCTAATGACAATTATCCTGTTGCTGATGCCAAAGGTTACTACAGTTATGAGAAAACAGTTCCTCTTAAGGCTTTGCAGGAACGTTTCAAAGAAGTTTTTGGCACAGATGATTTGCAGCTGGAAAAACGTGTGGTTTATATTCATGGAGTTCCTCAGAGTCTTAAAATTCCCGATACCGTCGGAGGTAAGCTAACAGAAGTCTACGATCAGTATGTAACTCTACCGATTGCAGCAGGAAAAATTAAAAAAGTTACATACTAAGCCTTATTTTAGATACTTTGCAAATGTAGTTCCTAGGTAGAGACTAACTAGCAGGAGCTACATTTTTTTATCAAGAAGTAGTATACTGGATGATAAGAAAGGTGACAAACTTATGACAGATACGCCAAATAGAGATATAGAGCTCGGTCAAAACCAGCAGGATACCAACTTTCATGTAGAGATGAATCCTGTCTTTACGACTGGGAAGGGTCTGAGCGAGGAGGTCGTTCGGCAAATTTCGGCCAAGAAGAATGAGCCGGACTGGATGCTGGACTTCCGTCTTAAGGCCTTGAAGAATTTCAATGACATGTCCATGCCCAAGTGGGGGCCAGACTTGTCTGAATTGAATTTCGATGATGTGGTTTACTATCAGAAGGTCTCGGAGACACCGGCTCGGGACTGGGATGACGTTCCTGACAAGGTCAAGGAGACCTTTGAGCGACTGGGGGTTCCAGAGGCCGAGCAATCCTATCTGGCAGGGACCGTGGCCCAATACGAGTCAGAAGCGGTCTACCACAATATGAAAAAGGAATTTGAAAAAGAGGGTATTATTTTCACCGATATTGATAGCGGTTTGCAAGAATATCCTGAACTTTTCAAACAGTACTTTGCTAAGTTGGTGCCGCCAACTGACAACAAGCTGGCCGCCCTCAACTCAGCCGTCTGGTCAGGCGGGACTTTTATCTACATTCCTAAGGGCGTGGAAGTAGAAGTGCCCCTGCAACTTTACCTGCGGATTAACAATGAAAACACCGGTCAGTTCGAGCGGACCCTAATTATTGTTGATGAAGAGGCCTCCATGCACTATGTGGAAGGCTGTACGGCTCCGACCTACACTACCAACAGTCTCCACGCTGCTGTCGTTGAGGTTTTTGCCCTAGAAGGGGCCCATATCCGCTATACCACCATCCAAAACTGGTCTGACAATGTTTATAATTTGGTCACCAAGCGGGCGACCGCCAAGAAAAATGCCACGGTTGAATGGATTGATGGCAATATCGGCTCCAAGACGACCATGAAGTACCCCGCTATCTATCTAGATGGCGAGGGAGCGACTGGAACCATGCTGACTATCGCCTTTGCTGGAGCTGGACAGGACCAAGATACTGGTGCCAAGATGATTCACTCGGCTCCCCACACCAAGTCCTCCATTATCTCCAAGTCCCTGGCCAAGGGGGGCGGTAAGGTTGACTACCGCGGTCAGGTGACCTTCAAGGAGGCAGCCAAGCATTCCCTCAGCCACGTGGAATGTGACACCATCCTCATGGACGACCTATCCTCGTCGGACACCGTTCCTTTCAACGAAATTCATAATTCTTCTGTAGCTCTGGAACACGAGGCCAAGGTCTCTAAGATTTCTGAAGAGCAGCTCTTCTATCTTATGAGTCGGGGTCTAACCGAGAGCGAAGCGACTGAAAAAATTGTCATGGGCTTCATCGAGCCCTTCGCCAAAGAGTTGCCGATGGAATATGCGGTCGAGCTCAACCAACTCATTTCCTTTGAAATGGAAGGATCAATCGGCTAGATTTATCGGTCCAATCTCTGTCAAATCAGTGCTTGGATGTTTTGGGTATTCAGACAAAGAATAGTTGACCGTCCCAACCCAACCGACATGCGACAAGTGGCCATGTACAAAGTAAAGTAGAACACGCCTACAAGCCTGTGAATCTGTGAATTTAGATGAAATCACCTGGGTACAAGCACCTGCCTTGATTTTCACCTAACTCTTCTATTTTCAGGTTCGGATTAAAAAGGTCTGGAAGACCTTTTTAATCCTGTGAGTTGCTTGACGGCTTAGCGACACGAAAACCAGCTAGTCGAAAATACTGGCTGGTTGGAGTTAGTCAGGGAGCTAGGCAATCAGACTAGTGATTGCCGTTAGCCAGCTCTTGCATGGACAAGAAGATGGCTTTGCTCTGTGGAGTCTTACTAAAACTATGATGGATGAAAGTAATTTTACAAATCAAATGAGTTTTACAAAAGCAGGCGACCATGTTAAAATGATTTATCGACTTGTTCGATAATTTAATAAAAACAGAAACTTATTTAAACTGTGAATCTGGCACAGCGTCTCTACAAAGCACCGTAAATGCTTTACAATAAGCCAAGATACTAAGCCGTTAAATATCCCAAAGAAAAATAGGAAAACTGGCGATGAAGCAACGGGCTTCAAGCCATGTTTTATCTTTTTTTCAAGGGATATAGGCGAGTCCAATTACTAGAAACTAGTAGACCAGCCGAAACTTGAACGCTTGCTCAACTAGAAAGATTTCTGTGAAATAGCTAGTTTGCTCGCTATCTGTTTTGTCTGATGTTGGGCTACTGAGAAGAATCTACCTGTTAGTTGAGTGAAAACACGAACAAGCCAAGGGTGTATATTGATACTAGTTAGTAGTATTGTCGGCTGATGTTTATGGTGTGATGAGAAACTTAGCCTTTGCCAGTTTTACAAATGAGAGTCTGGGATGAACAGTTCTACCCTTGTTACTTTTTCGACATTTAACACTTTGACGCAGTGGTTGATTGGAGGTCCTTATCCCTTGCTAAGCAAGTGATAGCGGCCACCCTAATCAACTGTGCGGGGGTGGGACTACGAAATTGATGGCTTTGCCATAACAATTTCTGTCCCACTCCCTTTTTCATTAAATAAGCAGAGGAGTAAGGTCTGGTATGAAATTACTGGAAGAACGGATTTTAAAGGACGGAAATGTCTTGAGTGATAGTGTCCTCAAGGTCGATAGTTTTCTGACCCATCAGGTTGACTATGAGCTCATGCAGGAAATAGGGCAGGTTCTGGCTGATACTTACCAAGATGCTGGCATTACTAAGGTTGTGACCATTGAAGCTTCTGGAATTGCTCCGGCCCTCTACACGGCTTCGGCTCTTGATGTTCCCATGATTTTTGCCAAAAAGCACAAGAACATTACCATGACCGAAGGTATTCTGACGGCCGAGGTCTATTCCTTCACCAAGCAGGTGACCAGCACGATTTCAATCGCCAGCAAGTTTTTGAGTCAGGTTGACAAGGTTCTGATTGTTGATGATATTTTGGCCAATGGCCAAGCAGCTAAAGGCTTGATTGAGATTATCCAACAGGCTGGGGCTCAAGTTGCAGGCCTGGGGATTGTCATTGAAAAATCCTTCCAACCTGGCCGACAAGAGCTCGAAGACCAAGGAATAAAGGTCACTTCTCTGGCTCGTCTCGCTAGTTTTGCAAATGGTCAGATAGAATTTGCGGAGGCGGATGTTTAAAATGGAATTTAATGAACAAAAAAACTCACAATCGGCAATCTTAGGTCTCCAGCATCTCCTGTCCATGTATGCAGGATCAATCCTAGTTCCGATCATGATTGCAACAGGTCTGGGCTATTCGGCTAAGGACCTGACCTACTTGATTTCAACTGATATTTTCATGTGTGGAGTAGCGACCTTCTTGCAGCTCCAGCTCAATAAACACTTCGGAATCGGCCTGCCAGTCGTTCTGGGCTGTGCCTTCCAGTCGGTTGCTCCTTTGATTATCATCGGCAAGCACCAGGGAGCTGGCTATATGTTCGGCGCCCTGATTGCTTCTGGTATCTATGTTATCTTGGTGTCTGGTTTCTTTTCCAAGATTGCCAAATTCTTTCCACCAGTCGTGACAGGCTCAGTCATTACCACCATCGGTCTCAGCCTGATTTCAGTAGCCATGGGCAATATGGGCGACAATGCTGACAAGCCGACAGCCCAATCACTGATTCTGTCCTTGACCACTATTGCGATTGTCCTTTTGGTGCAAATTTTTGCCAAAGGCTTTGTCAAATCCATTTCTATCTTGATTGGCCTGATTGGCGGCACCCTTTTGGCTGTAGCTATGGGAGCAGTTGATTTTTCAGCGATAGCCCAAGCTCCCCTGGTTCATGTTCCCCAACCCTTTTACTTCGGAATTCCCAAGTTTGAGTTGACCTCCATTGTCATGATGTGTATCATCATGACGGTTTCCATGGTCGAATCAACCGGGGTCTATCTGGCTCTGTCCGACCTGACCCAGGATAAGTTAGACAGTACCCGTCTGCGAAATGGTTATCGGGCGGAAGGGTTGGCTGTCCTCCTGGGGGGGACCTTCAATACCTTCCCCTATACAGGCTTTTCGCAAAACGTTGGGCTGGTTCAGTTATCAGGCATTAAGACCCGCAAGCCTATCTATTTCACGGCAGCCTTTCTAGTGGTCCTAGGCTTGATTCCCAAATTCGGTGCCCTGGCCCAGCTCATTCCCAATCCAGTCTTGGGTGGTGCCATGCTGGTCCTCTTTGGCATGGTGGCTCTGCAAGGGATTCAAATGCTCAACAGCGTGGATTTCAGGAATGATGAGAATAACTTCATCATCGCAGCGGTCTCGATCGCGGCCGGCCTAGGCTTTAACAATACTAACCTCTTTGCCAGCACGCCAACCACCGTGCAGATGTTCTTCACCAACGGCATCGTCATCGCCACCCTCAGCTCCATCTTCCTCAACCTCATCTTCAACGGTTGCAAGGCCAAGATGGGAGAAGGAGAGGAAAAATAGAGTAGATGAAAAAACTAGATGAAAGTCTAGTTTTTTGCATGCCAGTGAAAATTAGAATGGCTACAAAAAAATATTTTTAAAAAGATTATAAAAATATTTCACATACTTATCTGTTTTGCTCTTCCTTAAGGCCTTGCTGATAGGTGGTGTAGAGGAAATTGGCTGGCGATATACTTTCCAGCCGATTTTGGAGGAGAAGATTAATTATGTATTGGCCACACTAGTCACCTTATTGGCCTGGGGCTCTTGGCATTTCGCTTATTATTATATTGACGGAACCTTGGCAAAACTTTCCTTGACCGGTTTGGCCAGCTTTTATCTGGGTCTTCTGATTAATTCCTTTATTTTATCAGCTCTCTACCGCAAGACCAAGAGTCTCTGGATTTGTGTCATGACCCATGCCCTCATCAATACCCTTGCCCAAGTGTCTCTTGGTGGCAATAGATTTCTTGCCTTAGCTTGCCAAGTGCTGATTATAATCTTAGCAATCCTAGTTTCCACGACTTGGTTTAAACCCAGAGTAAATGACTTTTGAATCGCATATAAAAATGAGCTCTCGTTTGGATAGCTCATTTTTTGTCTTAAAAAGCCGGTCGGCTTTATTTCTTCTTCATTTCACCGTGAGGGAAGTAGCTTCCTTCTGGCAGGTCACGGATGATAACGTGGATGTTTTCCTTGGGTGCGTTGGCAACGCGGGAAACGACCTCGGTGACTTCGCGGGCCAGTTCAATTTTTTGGTCCTGCGTGCGGCCTTCAAAAAGGTCAATTTTTACAAATGGCATGGGAATTCCTCCTAAAAATTTATTATCAGCTTCATTTTAGCATGAATCCGCAAATATAGACAGGAGAAATAGTAGAAGATTAGGCTGAGACAGTTGAAGACTGTATAAAAATCAGGAAGAAGATAAGAGTCGTTATTTCTGAGGCTCACTAGTTTTTGGGCTCGTACTTACTTTAAAAAGGAAGAGAAGCGTGATTGTCTTTCTCCCAAAGTTTCTAAGTGAGCACGATTCTTGCCCACTTACTTACAATCATTTATAGTTAAACTTGTATCTGAAACAGACACCTGTTATGTTCGGATAATCGAGAAAAGGGAGAAGTCATGGCTACAAATTTGCTTTATCAGTTGAGGCAAGAGAATTTGGCAGGCTTGATTAAAGAAATACGTGCCATTACATAAAAATTGCTAACCCGAAGATAAGGAGAAAGAAATTACCTATGAAAGCAGCACTAGTAAGTCAGTATAACAAAAATAATATCAATCTCGAGATGACAGAAATACCCATACCGCAAATTGGCCCCGATGATGTCCTGATCAAGGCAAGGGCAGCAGGGGGCAATCCTTTGGATAATATGATTTCTCGTGGAGAGGTTAAAATTATCGTTCCTTACAAACTACCTCAAATGCTGGTAATGAGTTTGTCGGAATTGTTGAGAAAGTCGGTAGCCAAGTGACGGGATTCCAAGCAGGCGACCGTGTTTTTGCCCGACTGCCACTTGACCGTATTGGTGCTTTCGCTGAATATCTTGCTGTAGACTACCATGCTCTAGCTTTGGTACCTGACTATTTGACAGATATCGAGGCGGCAGGCGTCCCATTGACTTCACTGACCATTATGCAGTCTCTGGAGCTTATAGAGGCTAAAGAAGGAAAAACTCTCTTTATCTCAGGAGGTACTGGTAGCCTTGGTGCGATGGCTATTCCTCTTGCTAAGGCCAAAGGCTTGATTGTTGTTACTAATGGCAGTATCGGCAACAAAGAGCGTGTTTTAAAGCTGGGAGTGGATCGTTTCATTGACTACAAAACAGAAGACTACAGTCAGACCCTTAGTCAAGTTGACTATGTCTTGGATACCTTGGGTGGCTCTGAGATTGAGAAGCAATTTTCCATCATGAAAGAAGGTGGACAACTAGTTTCCCTACGTGCTATGCCAAACGGCAGCTTCGCTAAACGGATGAAGCTTCCCAAATGGAAACAAATCGCCATGGGTTTCGCTGGTCGTAAATTTGATAAGCTAGCTAAAAAATACGGCGTTGGTTATCATTTCGTCTTTGTAGAAGCTAATGGCCGGCAGCTGCAAGAAGTTGCAGACATTTTTAGCGAACTTCAGATTAAACCATCTATTGATAGGGTTTATAAATTCGCTGATGTCAACCAAGCCTTGGATAAGGTTGCTAACGGCCATTCAAAAGGAAAAACTGTCTTGACTTTTGACTAATGTTCAAATCCCTAGAAATATTTATCCAAGGTAATTACCAAAGTTACCCTAAGCTGAGTAATTATTTAATTTGTTTTATGCTACAATAAAGCCATGAAACAAGATGTATTGAAGCAGCTCTACCAAGATTTATTGAAAAATCTGGGAGATCAGGGTAACTGGCCGGCAGAAAGCCCCGAAGAAATCATACTCGGTGCCATTTTGGTGCAAAATACCCGCTGGGAAAATGTCCTTCTTTCCATTAATAATTTACGACAAGTCCTTGATGGAGATTTCAAGAAGATTCTTGATTTGGAGCCGGAGACCTTACAGGATTTAATTCGTCCCACAGGATTTTACAAAAATAAAAGCAAATCTATTCTTAAGGTATTTAGCTGGCTAGACCAGCATGCTTACAATTACGGGGAGATTGAAGATAACTACGGCAAGAATCTAAGAGATGAACTATTGGGTCTCTTTGGCATCGGTCAGGAGACCGCCGATGTCCTTTTGCTCTATGTATTTGACCAACTGGTCTTTATCGCTGACAAATATGCTCAGAAACTATTTTCAAGTCTCACAAGGAAAGAGTTTTCTGACTATTCCAGCCTACATCAAGCGGTTGAGCTAGAAGGATTTAGCCTATCAGAAGCTCAGCAATTTCATATTCTTATCCTTGAATTTGGCAAAATCTATTTTGCTCGGGGAGCCAGTTTTGAAGAGAGTTTTTTATTTGGAGCAACTTTTGACTTAACTTGAGAGTAAAACTATTGACTTAGCTATAAAAGTTAGCATTAAATATTCGATTAGGAACTTAGCCATCGGGTCAGGTTCTTATTAATTTTACCAAGACGACTTGGTTTGGACGAGGGCGAGTGTAGTGCTATCAAAGCAGTTTGAGCTAGGGTGAGGATTAGTCTCGAATAACTCTTGGCCATGGTTTTTAAAAAAGTTTAGTGCACTCAACTTAGTTTTGCCAAGCAAAGTCTAGGAGCCGCAAGCTCCTGGGAACAAAAACATGATTTTGCTTTATTATGTAAGAGTTTTCTTGATTATTAGCCCCTGCCAATGGCTGGCATTTTATGGTAAAATAGTACCATTAACGTTTTAGACAGGATGAAGATTTTGGCACAGTTATACTATCGCTATGGGACTATGAATTCGGGGAAATCCATTGAGATTCTCAAGGTTGCTTACAACTATGAGGAGCAGGGCAAGCCGGTCGTTCTCCTGACCTCGGCTCTGGATACTCGGGATGGCATCGGCTGGGTTTCCAGTCGGATTGGCCTCAAGCGTCAGGCTAAGCCGATTTCTAGCGATACCGACATTTTTGGTTATATTGAAAATTTGCCAGACAAGCCATTTTGCGTTTTGGTGGATGAATGTCAATTTCTGACCAAGGGTAATGTTTTTGATTTAGCCAGAGTAGTTGATGAACTGGATGTCCCTGTCATGGCCTTTGGTCTTAAAAACGATTTCCGCAATCACCTTTTTGAAGGGGCCAGAGAGCTCTTGCTCCTGGCGGATAAAATCGAAGAAATCAAGACCATCTGCCAATACTGTAGCAAGAAGGCCACCATGGTCTTACGCATGAAAGACGGCCAGCCTGTTTACGAGGGCCAGCAGGTCCAAATCGGTGGTAACGAGACCTATGTCTCTGTCTGTCGCAAGCATTATTATCATCCGCAACTAGAAAGTGAGAAGAATCAGGACGAATGAATATCTATGATCAATTACAGGCGGTGGAGGACCGCTACGAGGAGTTGGGCGAATTGCTCAGTGACCCTGATGTGGTCTCTGATACAAAACGCTTTATGCAGCTCTCACGAGAAGAAGCCTCAAGCCGCGAAACTGTGACTGTTTATCGGGAGTACAAGCAGGTCCTGCAAGCCATCTCTGATGCAGAAGAGATGATTAAAGAGGCCGGAGGCGACCCCGAACTGGAAGAGATGGCTAAGGAAGAACTCAAGGACTCTAAGATAGCCAAGGAAGACTACGAAGAAAAGATGAAAATCTTGCTTCTGCCTAAGGATCCAAACGACGATAAGAATATCATCCTCGAAATCCGCGGGGCTGCTGGTGGTGATGAAGCCGCCCTATTTGCCGGCGACCTGCTCAATATGTACCAGAAGTATGCCGAAAGTCAGGGCTGGCGTTTCGAAGTCATGGAAGCCTCCTACAATGGAGTTGGCGGCATTAAAGAAGTCGTCGCTATGGTATCTGGTCAATCCGTTTATTCCAAGCTCAAGTATGAATCGGGTGCTCACCGTGTGCAACGGGTTCCTGTCACCGAAAGTCAGGGACGGGTCCACACCTCAACCGCTACGGTTCTGGTCATGCCAGAAGTGGAAGAAGTGGAGTACGACATTGACCCTAAAGACTTGCGAGTCGACATCTACCACGCCTCCGGTGCTGGTGGACAGAACGTCAATAAGGTAGCGACAGCGGTCCGAATGGTCCATATTCCAACCGGTATCAAGGTTGAAATGCAGGAAGAGCGGACCCAGCAGAAGAACCGTGATAAGGCTATAAAAATTATCCGAGCTCGGGTGGCTGACCACTTTGCTCAGATTGCTCAGGATGAGCAGGATGCCGAACGGAAATCGACCATCGGTACCGGTGACCGCTCTGAGCGGATTCGCACCTATAACTTCCCACAAAATCGGGTGACCGACCACCGCATCGGTCTAACTCTGCAAAAGCTGGACACTATTCTCTCTGGCAAGATGGATGAAGTGATTGATGCCCTGGTTCTCTATGACCAAACCAAGAAACTGGAAGAGCTAGCTCAATGACCTACGTCCAATTATTTCTCCGTTACGAGCTGGAGCTGGAAAAAGCTCATGAGGAGCCGGAAAGTCTGACCTTCACCTTTAGAAATCTCAAAAAACTTGACTTTACCGAGTTTACCCTGCTCTTAAGGCAGGAAGTCAGTCAGGAGGATAGGCAGCTTATTGAGAGAATCGCCGACCGCCTTCTGGCTCATGAACCTGCCCAGTACATTATTGGTCACGAGGTTTTTCATGACCTGAGGTTCAAAGTAGACGAGCGAGTATTGATACCTAGGCCTGAAACAGCTGAATTGGTTGATTTGATTTTGGCTGAAAATGAGGCAGAGCAAGTTGATTTGCTAGATCTGGGAACAGGCAGCGGGGCCATTGCCATTGCCCTGGCTCACAGTCGACCAGATTGGCAGGTACAGGCTTCTGATATTTCTCAGAAAGCCCTCAGTCTAGCAAGGGAAAATGCCCAAGCGAACCAAGTTGTGGTTGATTTCCAGCAGTCGGATGTCTTCAGCCAGCTTTCGGGAAGCTTTGATATCATCGCCAGCAATCCGCCCTATATTTCTGAGGCGGACAAGCATGAGGTTGGGCTCAATGTCTTGAATTCTGAACCTCATCTGGCTCTCTTTGCGGACGAGGAGGGATTGGCTATTTACCGAAAAATCGCTGACCAGACTGGGAAATATCTCAAGCCCTCTGGCAAGATTTATTTGGAAATTGGCTATAAGCAGGGTCAAATAGTTTCCCAGATTTTCCAAAAGGTCTTCCCAGACAAGCGGGTCAGGGTTTTAACCGACCAATTTGGTCAAGACAGGATGGTGGTGGTCGATAATGGCTAACCTAGAGCCTCTTAAAACGATTTTGGCAAATGGAGGAGTAGTCGTTCTGCCGACCGAGACCGTCTATGGTCTCTTTGCTAGGGCCTTGGACCAGAAAGCCGTTCAGCAGGTCTATACCCTCAAGGGGCGGCCAACAGACAAGGCTATGAACCTAAATGTGGCCTCTTATCAGGATATTTTGGCCTACAGTCAGGATCAGCCCAGCTATCTGAGAAAGCTCTATCAGACTTTTTTGCCGGGCCCTTTGACTATTATTCTCAAGGCCAATGACCGAGTCCCTGTCTGGGTGAATTTCGGCCTAGATACTGTTGGCTTTCGGCTGCCAAATCACCCTGTCACTCAAGAATTGATTGCCGAATTTGGCCCCCTAGTTGGGCCTTCGGCCAATTTATCTGGTCAAGCATCTGGCAAGATTTTTGCGGATATTATGACAGATTTTAGTCAGCAGGTCAGTGGACTGGCAGATGATTCAGCTATCCAAGGTTTGGATTCAACCATCCTTGATTTATCTGGAGTTCAGGCTAAAATCCTCCGCCAGGGGGCCATTAGTCAGGAAGACCTGCTGGAGGCAGTCCCAGAATTGAATTTCTAGTCTAGGAGGTTGGCATATGTTAAGACCATTAGCACTTTCAGATGCCGAGGCCCTTCAAGCTATCAATGAGTTGGCCTTAGGTTATCAGTTTCCCTTGGACCTGACCCAGCAACAATTAAAGAAGCTCTTAGGGGATGACCATCATATCCTTCTAGGCTTTGAAGACCCAAGTAGTGGTCGTTTGTTGGGTTATGTTCATGCAGAAGTTTTTGACACACTTTACTCTGAAACTGCTTTGAATATCTTGGGACTTGCAGTTTTGCCCGACTACCAAAATCAGGGGATTGGCAAAAGATTGATGCAGGCTCTAGAAGCTCAGGCTAAAAGCAGAAGCTATGCCTTTATTCGACTACATTCAAGTGCCCAACGCCAGTCTGCCCATGCTTTTTATAGAAAAATTGGATACAATGGAGACAAACTCCAGAAACGCTTTATTAAAACTGTGGAGTGAATATATGGAGTTTGACTCGCTCTAAAATTCTGGTTGGGCAACTCTCATCCCTCGAAATTTTATGGGATAGAGGTCAACCTGGCTAATCGCCAAGGTAGCTGTTTTTAGATTCTAAACTAAATATTTTTGGTTTAGGCCAGCAGCCTCAAACCCTAAAAGATGAGATTGAGACAGAAGTTGGTGGCTTTTTGTTCTACCGATTTCTGTCTCAATCGCAATAACACTTTTTGACATCCGTGAGGTAATTTTATGATTTTTGACAAAGAAGACTATAAGGCCTTCGATCCAGAGCTCTGGCAGGCCATCGCTAAAGAAGAGGACCGCCAGCAAAACAACATCGAGTTGATTGCTTCAGAAAATGTTGTTTCTAAGGCCGTTATGGCGGCCCAAGGTTCTGTCTTGACCAACAAGTATGCCGAAGGTTATCCAGGCAAACGCTATTATGGTGGGACCGACATTGTCGACGTGGTTGAAAACCTAGCTATCGAGCGGGCCAAGGAACTCTTTGGTGCCAAATTCGCCAATGTCCAACCCCATTCGGGCTCCCAGGCTAATGCGGCTGCCTATATGGCTCTGATTCAACCTGGCGATACCGTCATGGGTATGGATTTGTCAGCCGGAGGTCACCTGACCCACGGCTCACCTGTTTCTTTCTCAGGTAAGACCTATAATTTTGTGGCTTACAATGTTAACAAGGAAACAGAAGAGCTGGACTATGAGCAAATCAAAGAACTGGCCCTGCAACATCAACCCAAATTGATTGTAGCGGGAGCGTCGGCCTATTCGCGGACCATTGATTTTGTCAAGTTCCGTCAGATTGCTGACCAGGTTGGTGCCTATCTCATGGTTGATATGGCTCATATCGCTGGCTTGGTGGCTGCTGGTCTCCATCCTAGTCCTGTGCCTTACGCCCACGTAACCACAACAACCACCCACAAGACCCTGCGTGGTCCGCGTGGTGGCTTGATTTTGACCAATGATGAAGCCTTGGCTAAGAAGCTTAATTCAGCAGTCTTCCCTGGATTGCAGGGTGGTCCTCTGGAACACGTTATCGCTGCCAAGGCTGTTGCACTAAAAGAAGCCCTGGATCCTGCTTTCAAGGACTACGGTCAAAATGTCATCAAGAATGCCAAGGCTATGGCAGATGTCTTTGGTCAGCATCCAGACTTCCATGTCATTTCAGGCGGAACCGACAACCATGTCTTCCTGGTTGATGTAACCAAGGTAGTGGAAAATGGCAAGTTGGCTCAAAATATCTTGGAAGGGGTCAACATCACCCTCAACAAGAACAGCATTCCTTTTGAAACCCTATCACCTTTTAAGACCTCTGGTATTCGCATCGGTAGTCCAGCCATCACCAGTCGTGGTATGGGTGTCGCTGAAAGCACCAAGATTACTGAACTGATGATAGAAGCCTTGGAGAATCACGAGGATGAGGCTGCCCTAGACCGAATCCGCCAGGATGTTAAGCGACTAACCGACGCTTTCCCACTTTACTAAAATGCTAGATTTATATTTAAAGAAAATTATTATTCACCAATTCAGTCCTGACGATACCGAAATCGCCTTCGCTGATAAACCTCTGACCTTAACACCTAGTTTGGATGACTACTTTCGCAAGAAGCTGAGCAAGGTCTTCACGGCCGATGCCAAGCGGGGTGTTTTTGGGCCTGAAAATGACTTCCTTGCCAATCTGGGGGACGATTTGTTAGAATCCTCCCGCAAGATTGCCCAGCTATGGAAGGAAGAGTTCGTCATCAGCGAGGATCAAAAGACTAATGACTTGATTTTCATCCAGTTCGACAAGGAAGGACAGGAGCATTTCGCCTTCCTCCGGGTTGTTCTTAAGGAAAATCTGGCCCATATTCTGGGAGATGATGAGCAACCGCTCAAGGTCACTCAAAATAATTTCCCTCCGGCAGCTCAGACCCCTGATGAGGCCCTGGTTATCAATCGCCAGAGCAAGCAGTATTACCTGATTGAAAAGCGGATCAAGCACAATGGTAGCTTTGCCAATTATTTCTCGGAAAATCTGCTCAAGGTCAAACCTGAACAGTCGGTCAATAAATCCATTAAACAGCTGGAAAAGACCGCCCAAAAGGTGGCCGATGATTTCAACAAGGACGATTTTAATTTCCAATCCAAGATGAAATCAGCCATTTTCAAAAACCTGGAAGAAGATCAGGAATTGTCACCTGAGAAACTGGCCAACCAGCTCTTTGACGATAATCTGACGGCTCGGCTGACCTTTGTCGACCAGCTCAAGGAAAGCATACCAGAGCCCATTCCGGTAGCAGATGTGGATGTTTCTCGCCAATCTAAAAAGTTGGAAAGTCAGAAGCTCTCCCTCTCCAATGGCATTGAGCTGATTGTTCCCAATGGCGTCTATCAGGACGCGGAATCGGTTGAATTTATCCAAAATAATGATGGCACCTATTCCATCCTAATCAAAAATATCGAGGATATTCAAAACAAATAATATGTTTAAAAAAATTAGACGCATCATCTATGTGCTTATCGCCTTACTGGCCATTTATAAGGGAGTCACGATTTACCAATCGGTCAAACGTGTCCTGGCCTATCGCCCTCTGGTCGAGAAGGTCTTAGCAGAAGATGATAACGATACCAATGAGGACCTGGTGCTGGCGGTGATTTACACCGAGACCAAGGGCCAAGATGACGATGTCATGCAGTCCAGCGAGAGCTCGACCGGCACCACCAAGTCCATTCGAGATAATAAGGAAAGTATCAAGCAGGGCACCAGAGTTCTGGCCCAGAATTTAGAGAAGGCCCAGGCAGCCAAGACCGATTCTTGGACAGCCGTTCAGGCTTACAATTTCGGAACTAATTATATTAATTATGTTTCCGAAAGAGGCGGCAAAAATACGATTCAGCTAGCCAAGGCCTATTCCAAGGATGTCGTCGCTCCTAGCCTGGGCAATAAGACTGGTAAAACCTACTACCATATAAACCCAGTTTCCATTCTTTATGGAGGCGGAAAGCTGTATGTGGATGGCGGCAATCACTATTATGCCAAACAAGTTCAATTCAGTCTTTTTCTGATTCGATTGGTTGATAGGTTATAGAAATGAAAGACTTATTAAAATACTTCCGGGGTTATATCATGGAAACCTTCCTCGGACCCCTTTTCAAACTTTTGGAGGCCAGCTTTGAATTGCTGGTTCCTATTATCATCGCTAGGATAGTCGACAAGGCCATTCCTCATAAGGATACCACTCACCTCTTTATGATGATTGGCCTTTTGGTCTGTCTGGCTATTTTTGGGGTCCTGGTCTCCATTACCGCTCAATATTATTCGTCAAAAGCAGCAGTAGGCTACACCAAGCAGCTGACCAAGGACCTTTACAAGAAGATTATGAAGCTGCCCAAGGAAAGCAGGGACCGCCTGACGACAGCCAGTCTGGTCACCCGACTTTCCAGTGATACCTATCAAATCCAGACCGGTATCAACCAATTTTTGCGGCTCTTCCTGCGAGCACCGATTATCGTTTTCGGTTCGGTTATCATGGCCTACTTGATTAGCCCTAAAATCACCATCTGGTTTGCGGTCATGGTTGTCCTCCTTTTCCTTTTGACTTACATCATGTCCCGCCTGGTCAATCCTCTCTATCTCATTATCAGGAAATTGACTGACCGATTGGTCAGTAAGACCCGTGGGCAGTTGGAAGGGATGCAGGTCATCCGAGCCTTCGGTCAAATCGAAAGGGTTAAACAAGAATTCGCTGACCTCAACCAGTCCTACACCAGAGCCCAAATCAAAACCGGCTTTCTCTCTAGTCTGGTCAGCCCTCTGACCTTCCTGATTGTTAATGGCACCCTGGTCATTGTTATCTGGCAAGGAAACCTAGCTATTGGTGAAAACTTGCTAACTCAGGGGTCTCTGATTGCCTTGGTCAATTATCTGCTCAATATTCTGGCCGAATTGCTCAAATTGGCCATGATGGTCACCAATCTCAACCAGAGCTTCATCAGTGCCCGCCGGGTTCAGGAAGTTTTCGAGCAAAAGCAGGAAAATCTTAACGATAGTATTGACCTACTAAAGGCTGATAAGAAAGAAGTCTTGACCATTTCCGACATGACCTTTACCTATCCGACAGCGGCCAGACCCTCTCTTAATGATATTTCTCTGAGCCTGGATCAAGGCCAGACTCTGGGGGTTATCGGCGGTACTGGTTCTGGGAAATCGACCCTGGTTCAGCTTATCATGGGCCTCTATCGTGCTCAGGAAGGCCAGTTAGCTATTTTTGAAGAAGGCCAAAGCCCAGCCAACCTAGCCCAATGGCGGGAATGGGTCGGTCTGGTTCCGCAAAAGGCCGAGCTCTTTCAGGGGACCATCCGCTCTAATTTAACCCTGGGAATGGATACCAGTCAGGTTTCTGATGACCGGCTCTGGTGGGCCCTGGACATCGCTCAAGCCAGCGATTTCGTCAAGGAGAAGGAGCAGGGGCTGGATTCCGAGGTTAAGGAATTCGGCCGTAACTTCTCTGGCGGTCAACGGCAACGTTTGACCATCGCCAGAGCCGTCCTCAAACAGGCTCCTATCCTGATTTTGGATGACTCGACATCAGCCCTGGATTATCTGACCGAAAGCAAGTTGCTTAAGGCCATCAAATCTGAGCTCAAAACCAGCCTAATTCTAATTTCGCAACGGACCAACAGCCTTAAGTCGGCTGATAAGATTTTAGTCTTGGACAAGGGAAATCAAGTCGGTCTTGGCAGTCACCAAAGCCTCTTGGCTGATTGCCCAACCTACCAAGATATCCATTATTCGCAACACAAGGAGGACCAAGCATGACACACTCACCCTTAAAACGTTTGGTCAAAGACTTCGCCAAGCAGAAGTTCCTTCTAGCCTTGGCCCTTGTCGGTATTTGTTTGCAGGTGGCCTTGACCATCTATCTACCAATCTTAGTTGGGAATGCAGTCGATGCCGTCTTGGTCCCCAACAATCGTCAGCTGATTTGGGAAATTATCTTCAAAATGCTCCTGGTTATCGGGGCTAACACCCTGATCCAATACCTCAATCCTCTGATTTATAACAAGCTGGTCTTTGGCTTTAGTCAGGATTTGCGACAAAGGGTTATCGACAAGGTTCATGAACTACCGATTTCTGCCCTCAGTCAGTCGGTCGGTGATATGGTCAGTCGGGTAACAACCGACATCGAACAGCTCAACAACGGCCTTCTCATGGTCTTTAACCAATTCTTTGTTGGCCTCTTGACCATCTTGGTGGTTCTTGTGACCATGGCCAAGATTGATTGGATCATGATGCTTCTGGTCTTGCTGCTGACCCCGCTGTCCCTCTTCCTAGCCCGTTTTATCGCTCGCAAGTCCTTTACCCTCTTTCAAAAGCAGACCCAGTCTCGTGGCCGTCAAACCCAGCTGATCGAGGAAAGTCTTAACCAAGAGAGTTTGATTCACAGCTTCAATGCCCAAGATGAGTTTATTGAGAATTTCTTTGAGGTCAATGAAACCTATGCTGACTATTCTCAGAGTGCCATTTTCTACTCATCAACGGTCAACCCTGCCACCCGCTTTATCAACGCCCTCATCTATGCCCTCTTGGCAGCAGTAGGGGCCATTCGGATTATGAATGGAGCCTTCTCTATCGGGCAGTTGACGACCTTTCTCAACTACGTCACCCAATACACCAAGCCCTTCAATGATATTTCTTCGGTCTTGGCAGAATTGCAGGGGGCCCTAGCCTGTGCCCAACGCCTCTACCAGGTGCTGGATCAAGATAGCCTAGAAGAAACTGGTCAAGAAATCCTCACCAGCGACCAGGTTCAAGGAAGACTGACCTTTGACCATGTTAATTTTGGCTACACGCCCTATAAAACTCTGATCAAAGATCTTAGTATTGACATACCAGCTGCTAGTCGAGTGGCCATTGTCGGACCAACCGGAGCTGGGAAGTCCACCCTTATCAATCTGCTTATGAGATTTTACGAGGTCAATTCAGGCCAAATCCTTCTGGACGACCAACCAACAACCAACTATACTCGGGAAAGTTTGCGGAAGCAAATTGGGATGGTCCTCCAGGATACTTGGCTACAAGAGGCTACCATCCACGACAATATTGCCTTTGGTCATCCCAATGCTACCCGTGAATTGGTAGTAGAAGCGGCCAAAGCAGCCAATGCCGACTTCTTCATCAAGCAGCTCCCTGACGGCTATGATACCTATCTGTCCGATGCTGGAGCCTCGCTCTCGCAAGGGCAGCGACAACTCCTGACTATCGCCCGCATCTTCGTGGCCGTGCCTAAGATTTTGATACTGGACGAAGCCACCTCCTCCATTGATACCAGAACCGAAAGTCTGATTCAGGATTCCTTTGAAAAGCTTATGCGGGGACGGACCAGCTTTATCATTGCCCACCGTCTCTCGACCATCCAGAATGCCGATATCATCCTCGTTATGGTTGATGGTAACATCGTTGAACATGGCAACCATCAGGAACTCATGCAGGCCAAGGGTGTCTACTACAAGATGCAGACCGCCCAAAGTCAAGCCTAAAAAGTGGAAAGAAAAGGGAGACTAATGAATTTAAAGGCCATCCATCATGTTGCTATCATCGTTTCCGATTACGAGAAATCTCGAGACTTCTATGTCAATAAACTAGGTTTTGCAGTTATTCGCGAGCATCATCGACCTGAGCGCCACGATTACAAGTTGGATCTGCGCTGTGGTCAGGCTGAACTAGAAATCTTCGGCAATAAGACCACGGATCCTGCCTATCAGGCCCCACCCAAACGCTTATCCTTCCCAGAAGCCTGCGGCCTAAGACACCTAGCATTTCGGGTAGAAAACATCGAAGCAGTCGTCAAAGAATTAGCCAACCAAGGAATCGAATCCCTTCCTATTCGGAAAGATGATTTCACCGGCGAAAAGATGACCTTTTTCTTCGATCCCGACGGTCTGCCCTTGGAGTTACACGAGTAGGAAACATAACCATAATTATGTAAATAACAATCTAATTGACACTGTCCAAATCCTGGGCAGTTTTTACTTTTATTATGGGGAAGGCAATGATTGGCTGTTGGTAAATTTGTCAGCTATTACTAATTTTAGCTTTATCTGATAAAATAAAAATATCGAATTATTTTAAGGGAGTTAAAACTGAATGAGAATTGAGCGCGTCTATAATAATAATGTCGTTCAGGTCACTGATAAGCATCAAGAAGAAATCATCATGGGGAGAGGCTTGGGTTTTCAAAAGAAGCCTGGGGATGATGTCGACTTGGAAAAAATCGAGAAGCGCTTTGTCTTACAAGAGACGGACCAAGACATGGTCGGCGAGCTTTCTCGTGTCTATCAGGATTTAAGCAGCCAAGAACTCAACCTTGTTTTGGCCATTATTGATCGAGGGCAGGAACTTCTTAAGCAAACTTTCGAGATTTCCCTCTATATTGCCTTGGCGGACCACCTCCAGTATGCCATCAAAAGAACTCGTGAAGGTATTACTTTGCAAAATCCTCTGGCCTGGGAAGAAGGAAAATAATATCGAGATTGAATTCGCTCCTGAGGATGAGGAAATTCTCAAGAATACCGTTGACTTCATTTCCTTCTCTTACTATATGAGTGTCGCAGCGGCCCATGACCCTGAAAATTATACCAGTGGTCGTGGCAATGTCCTGGGTGGTATTGAAAATCCCTATTTGGAGAAATCCGAATGGGGTTGGGCTATCGATCCAGTCGGATTGCGTTTGGTTCTTAACGATTTCTACGATCGTTACCAATTGCCACTTTTCATCGTTGAAAATGGCCTGGGGGCCAAGGATGTTTTGGTGGATGGTCCAGACGGACCAACAGTCCAAGATGACTACCGCATCGACTATCTCCAAAAGCATCTGGTTCAGGTTGGCCAAGCCCTGCAAGATGGAGTTGAACTATGGGGTTACACGACCTGGGGACCAATTGATTTGGTATCAGCCTCCACGGCTCAACTTAGCAAACGTTACGGCTTCATCTATGTGGACCGAAACGACGATGGTAGCGGTAGCTTAGCTCGCTATAAGAAGAAATCTTTCAACTGGTATAAGGAAGTCATCGCCACAAACGGTGACAGCCTCTACCAAGATTAAGCACCAAAAAACTAGTACCGATACCCGCTTGATTCTCCCTCAAGTTACTAGTATGACATCCCCCAATCTACGAGGCAACAAGCGTAGATTGGGGGATTTTTTTAATTCCGTAGTTTTTGCAAACTCTTTGTTAACTGAAGGTCTGTTTTAACAGACTTTCTTTAATAAGTCCTGTATAATGGACTTATTGGTTAGATAATGATTGAAAGGAAAACAAACTTGTTTAAAATTTCTACTTACTTATCAGAAAATCCTATTCTGGTATTAGCATTAATCTTCTATATCTTATTGGAGTTTTATAGTAGCTTCAAACACTATAAAAAAGTTGCGACATTTGAGCTGACAATCTTCAGGCGTTTTTTTAATCAAGTCGAGTCAAAGCTGAATTCTAAGCAGATTGATTTGATTAGAATCCTAGTAAATATTTGTCTTGTTGTTTGTTTCTATCTGCTGATTTCGAAATATATTTCTCTTCCCAAATGGCGATTTACCGCTCCCTATTTCCAATTCGTTTTATTCGTTAGCCTCGTTGCCAAACCTGTCAATTACCTCTTTGATGTATTTTTTGACTCACCAAATAAAAATAATAGCAAAAAGAACAATAGATCCAAGACTTTCAGTACCATTGAAAGATTAGCTATCGGTTTTTTGTTACTATTTAAAGCCTTCGAAACCATCGGTCTAATCCTAGCCGCCAAAGCTCTTGTCCGTGAAAATAAAGCAAGATGATAATCTTGCTGAATTCTACTTTATAGGAACCCTTTTCAGCTTGATAGGCGTACTAGGTGCTTGGGCGATTTGCTTTTGGTGAACAAGCCATGACAGGATGGCAATAAACTTATTGAGTATTCCCAAATCGCTTATAAGGGCAAATAATCAAGAACTCCGATATAGTGGACTTTGGACTAACTCCCCAAAAGTTTCAATTGGCTAAATAAAACTTTTCAAGTATAATAAAACAGTCAAAAAATTTTAGAAAGATTTGTGAGAAGGAGAAGGGGAGCTTTGGAAAAGGCCACCCATTCTCTTCTCAAAGAGGTAGAGCACTATGTCTCAATCTTATATCAATGTTATCGGGGCGGGTTTAGCCGGTTCCGAGGCTGCCTACCAGATTGCCAAGCAGGGTATTCCTGTTAAGCTCTATGAAATGCGGGGTATTAAGCCAACCCCCCCAGCATAAGACCGATAATTTTGCTGAGCTAGTTTGTTCCAATTCCTTCCGTGGGGATAGCCTGACCAACGCAGTCGGCTTGCTCAAGGAAGAAATGCGTCGCCTCGATTCCATTATTATGCGAAATGGGGAAGACCACCGGGTGCCAGCAGGGGGAGCTATGGCCGTTGATCGAGAAGGTTACGCCCAAGCGGTGACCGATGAACTACACAAGCATCCTCTAATCCAAGTCGTCCGAGAGGAAATCACAGAGATTCCTGACGATGCTATCACCGTCATTGCGACTGGTCCCCTGACTAGTGATGCCCTGGCTGATAAAATTCATCAACTCAACGGTGGCGACGGTTTTTATTTCTATGATGCTGCAGCCCCAATCGTCGATATCTCAACTATTGACCGCAGCAAGGTCTATCTCAAATCTCGCTATGATAAGGGGGAGGCTGCCTATCTCAACTGCCCCATGACCAAGGAAGAATTTATGGCCTTTCACCAGGCCCTGACAACAGCCGAAGAAGCTCCCCTCAATGAGTTTGAGAAGGAAAAATACTTTGAAGGCTGCATGCCCATCGAGGTTATGGCCAAGCGAGGTATTAAGACCATGCTCTATGGTCCCATGAAACCGGTTGGCTTGGAATATCCTGATGATTACCAAGGACCTCGTGACGGCGATTTCAAGGCTCCTTATGCAGTCGTTCAGCTCCGCCAGGACAATGCGGCCGGTTCCCTCTACAATATGGTTGGTTTTCAAACCCACCTCAAGTGGGGCGAACAGAAGCGAGTCTTTCGGATGATTCCGGGACTAGAAAATGCTGAATTTGTCCGTTATGGTGTCATGCACCGTAATTCCTATATGGATTCCCCAAATTTATTGACCCAAACCTTCCAATCTAAGAAGCAGTCCAACCTCTTTTTCGCTGGTCAGATGACTGGCGTAGAAGGTTATGTCGAATCTGCTGCCTCAGGCCTGGTTGCTGGACTCAATGCTGCCCGCCTCTTTAAGGGAGAAGAACCCCTGGTCTTCCCTGAGACGACAGCTATCGGTAGCCTGCCACACTATGTGACCCACACCGACAGCAAGCACTTTCAACCCATGAATGTCAACTTCGGCATTATCAAGGAATTGGACGGTCCCCGCATCCGTGACAAAAAAGAGCGTTATGAAAAAATCGCCCAACGAGCACTGGAGGATTTAGCCAAGGTGCCCCTATAATAAAGGATGACTGTTTAAACAGACTAGTTAGACATAGGTCTCCCATTTCCAATTCATATTTGAAAGGCCAAGCCAGAGAGGCTGGCCCTTTAGGATCTATAATCAGTCCCCTTAAACAAGTTGGATTCCTGATACTAATAGGGTTTTAAGAGTGCCTGCAAAAAGAGCCAAGCTTAATTAAAATAATCAGTGTAGCTCGGAACAAGAGTGACAGCGAGATAACCTAACATCCATTTAGGTGGAAGCCAGAAATCCATTTACAGGGATGTCTTGAGCTCACTAGTTTTTTAAGCTATAATAAGCCTATGAAATTAACCAAAAGACATTTTGGCTATCTCTTTCTGGTGATAGCCCTCATCTACGCAACCATCAATTACTGGTCAGTGGGCCAATCCATTTTGATGACCGTTTACGGTGCCAGCCTGCCTTTTATTGTTGGTGCTGGCATTGCCTATGTTGTCAATATTGTCATGTCGGGTTATGAGCATCTTCTGCGAAAAATTTTCGGTCGGGACATTCCTGGTAAACGTGCCATCAGTTTGCCCCTTTCCTACATCACTTTTGTTGTTGTCATCTTCCTGATTATTAAGATTGTTTTGCCGGATTTAATCGGGAGCATGAAATCCCTGCTCAGTATTGATGTTGACGGGATTGGCAAGCTTTTTAACAATGTTCAGAAGGATTCAAACTTCCAACGTTTTCTGCATTACTTCCATATTGACCTAAATAAGAGCACCTCTAACCTCCTTAATAAGTACAATAAGCAAATTTCTACAACCGTTATTGGTATTTTGACCAACCTTCTGACCTCAGTTACCAACCTCGCTTCGGGTCTCATCGCCCTTTTTATCAGTCTCGTCTTTTCAATGTATGTCTTGGCTGGCAAGGAGAAGTTGGGGCGTCAAGGAAATATGTTGGTCCACGCCTACCTTCCGAGATACGAAAAGAAGTTTCACTATGTTAGAAGAGTTGCCCACGAAAGTTTTCACGGCTTCTTTGTCGGCCAGACCCTCGAAGCCAGTATTCTGGGAAGCCTTTGTGCTCTAGGTATGCTCATTTTTAAGATTCCTTACCCCGGGACCATTGGAATCCTCGTTGGCTTTACAGCCCTAATCCCAGTCATTGGGCCTTACATCGGTCTATCAATCGGAGCTATCCTAATTGCGACCCAATCTGTCCCCCAAGCACTTTTCTTCGTGATCTATCTCATAATCCTACAGCAATTCGAAGGCAACTTGATTTATCCACGAGTCGTCGGCCATTCAATTGGTTTACCGCCTATGTGGGTCATCCTGGCGATTACAATCGGAGCCTCCCTCTGGGGAATCCTCGGTCTTATAATCGCCGTCCCATCCGCTGCCACAATTTATAAATTAGTCCGAAATCAAGTTTACACTAAGAAAGCTCAAGAAGAAAAACAAGCCTCAACCACCTAAACTCAAGGAATTAATATAGGAATAAGTGCTAGCCCTGATTTCTTATTAGGATACAAACAAAGAGTCAATTTCACTGCTCGGTTAAAGTTAGTGAAAAAGATAGAAAGGGAGTTGCAAGGGAAAATTAGTAAAGGACAAAGAAAGTCGTCATAGCGGTTTTCGCAGTCGCTCTAAATAAAGGATGATAGAGCGACTTTGCCACTTGCGACAGTATGTTTGACCAGTCGATAATGCTGATCAAACATACTTAGTACAGGAGGTAGCCCGTCCACTTATAGTGGCTGGCGTTGAACACTAGGTCCCTCGGGGGATTTAAGTGTCTTTCCTCCTGTGTAACCCCTTTCCTAATAGGCTTAATCATGTTATAATAGATTAAGATTTTCTAAGAAAGTTGGAAAAATAATGTCACAACGAAAGAAAAATACTTTACAACGCCTTTTGGTAATCTTAGTTTTGCTAGTTTCCCTAGGGCTCTTTGCCTGGCTCTGTACGGAAGTCTGGCAAATCAAGAATCTGGCCGAAAACCTAGGTGTTCATTTTACTAACCGGCGCGGGAAACTGGCTGAGTTAGATAGTCCCGTTCAGAAACTAATCTTTATCTTCACCGGTTGGTTGGTTTTGCAAATCGCTTTCTTCATCGGTCTTTTAAACCATTTTTTCAAGTCAACAAAAAACGACAGTGAGCGTGGTAGCAGAAGAGCAGAAGAACAACGAAAATCCAATCGTTATGAATCAGAAGATAACGAGGATGATGCGGACGAAGAAAGAGATAGTCGTCGGCATCATCGCAGCCGTAAAGAGGATAAAGATGAAGACAATGACTTTGAACCTCTGGATGAAGGCCCTAAACGGCGGCAAGTTTCAGCTAAGTTGAATTTCGATGAAGACACTGACACTGAAGAATCTGTCACTTCTAATACCGTTCACATTGAAGTGACGACACCACAATCAAGCAGATATGAAGACGACGATGATGATGAGGATTATCTGGAAGTTCCAAAACCAGTTGGTCGTCGTTCTCGCAAGGATCGTCGTTAAAAGAAAAAAGTCGAACTAAGCTTCGACTTTTTCTAATGCTCTTGCCCAGATCCCTAGCAGGAGCTGGGGGCTTTTCATTTCAAAAAGGTCAGGAATTTCCGGACTGCCCCATCGAGAAACTTGAAATAAGTCTCCCATCATGCTAAGATAGGAGAGCATATTTACTGATGTTTGGGAAAGGCCATCACTAAAAAAAACCGAGTCCTATTTAAGAAAAATAAGCCAGAGCCAGGCAAGTCAGATGGTTTCAGCCTATGGTCTGCCTATTGCCAGCTGTGCTTGATTTCAAAGGATTCTGATTTTATTTTTTAGTGGCTTTTACCGTCAGGTAAGAGCTTTTCTTATGCAGTCACATACTGGAGGAAACTATGAAACGTCAATCTGCCTTGGTCGTCTTTTCTGGCGGTCAGGATTCAACCACTTGCCTCTTTTGGGCACTCAAGCACTATGATCACGTCGAGGCTGTGACCTTCGCCTATGGGCAACGCCATAGCCAAGAAGTAGAAGTAGCCAAAGAAATCGCTAAGGACCTGAAAATAAAACACCAAGTCCTTGACATGTCACTTTTGGGCCAAATCACTAATAACGCCCTGACTTCCGACATAGAAATCGATGCCAAAGAAGGCGAGGTTCCCAATACCTTTGTCGATGGTCGCAACCATCTCTTTCTTTCCTTTGCTGCAGTCTTGGCCAAGCAAAAGGGCATCACCGACATCGTGACCGGTGTTTGTGAAACCGACTTTTCGGGCTATCCCGATTGTCGTGATGCTTTTGTTAAATCTCTCAATGTCACCCTCAACCTGGCCATGGATTATGATTTTGTTATTCAAACGCCCCTCATGTGGCTGGACAAGGCAGAAACTTGGGAATTGGCCGACCAACTAGATGCATTCGACTATGTCAAAGACCGAACCCTGACCTGTTATAATGGCATCATGGGGGCTGGTTGCGGAGAATGCCCTGCCTGCAAGCTCCGTCAGCATGGCCTAGAGACTTACTTGGAAAGAAGGGGTGAAGCCTGATGTTCTTTGCTCCAAATGAAATCAAAGAGGAGATTACTGGCCAATCACTGATTTACACTCCAAAAAGAGTGCTGGTCTCCAAGGAATTTACCTTCGACGCTGCCCACCATCTCTTTCGCTATGAAGGCAAGTGTAAATCCCTGCACGGTCATACCTATCGCTTGCAGATTGCTGTCAGCGGGCTACTGGACGAGCGGGGCATGGTTTACGACTTCGGCGATCTCAAGGCTATTTACAAGCAACACCTAGAACCCCAACTTGACCATCGCTATCTCAACGAAAGCCTGCCCTATATGAATACAACTGCAGAAAATATGGTCTATTGGATTTACAAGACAGTAGAAGCCCACTTACCAGCCAAAGACGGCCTGAGAATGGAAAGGGTCCGCCTCTATGAGACACCTAGCTCCTATGCCGAATTTAGAAGGGAATGGGACCTAGAATGAGAAAGCAACGTCAATTAAAGCTGCCAATTTTAGAAATCTTTGGCCCAACCTTCCAAGGGGAGGGACGAGCTATCGGCCAGAAGACTATGTTCATTCGAACGGGTGGCTGCGATTATCATTGTGACTGGTGTGATTCAGCCTTTACTTGGGACGATTCCGAGAAAGCCACTCCCATGACTAGTGACCAGGTCATCGCCGAATTGGACAAGCTGGGAACTTACGATTATGTGACACTTTCTGGTGGCAATCCCTGCTTGCAGGCAGCCAATATGGCTGAATTGGTCAACAAGCTCAAGGAACGTGGCGTTACCCTAGCCGTTGAAACTCAAGGGTCTCGTTGGCAGGATTGGCTCTTGGACATCGACCAAGTGACCCTCAGTCCCAAACCACCTTCCAGTAAGATGGAAGTTAATATGGAGGCCCTAGACTTCATTGTCAGCAAGTTGGACCCTGCCAAGGTGACCTACAAGATTCCCATCTTCAACGATGCTGACTTGGCCTTCGCCAAGGAAATCCAAGCTCGCTATAAGCCCGATGTTCTCTATCTATCTGTCGGTAATCCCGAACCTACAGCCGAAGGTGACATTGTCCGCCATCAATTGGACCGTCTCCACGCCCTCTGGGATAAGGTTGCCCTGGATGATAGCTGGGGAAATGTCCGAGTCCTTCCTCAGCTCCACACTCTAGTTTACGACAACCAAAGGGGTGTTTAGCACAGCAAGGAAGGAGCCCCAAGCATCGCAAATACCATCAACGAAATAGAAAGAAGCAGTAGCATGACAGAAAAATCCCAAGAAATGAAAGACCTGACCCTGCTAGGCAACCAGCAGGTCCCTTACGTCTTTGACTATGATTCTAGTATCTTGGAATCATTCCAAAACCGCCATCAGGGCAATGATTATTTTATCAAGTTCAACTGTCCAGAATTCACCTCCCTTTGCCCCATCACAGGGCAACCAGACTTTGCGACCATTTATATTTCCTACATCCCAGACCAGCTCTGCGTTGAATCCAAGTCGCTCAAGCTCTATCTCTTTTCTTACCGCAACCACGGTGATTTCCACGAAAATTGCATCAACACCATTGGTAAGGACCTGGTAGACTTGCTCAAGCCTCGCTATCTAGAAGTCTGGGGTAAATTCACCCCCCGCGGTGGTATTTCCATTGACCCTTATTACAATTACGGTCGCCCTGATAGCAAGTACCAGGAAATGGCTAATTACCGCCTGCTCAATCATGACTTCTACCCAGAAACCATTGATAATCGCTAACAATTCACAACCTTAATTTATAAATGGCTTTACGCCGAAAAGGCAATCGAAGTGACAAACATTTTGATATAGTCAAAAATCCTACAGCGACAAACTGTAGGATTAATTTTCAGATAATAGTTTACATAAATATATTTATACCATTTTATAGATTGTCCAGGGCATTCTTTTGTTCGTCGTTGACGATATGGGTGTAGAGGTCGGTAACCTGAGTAGAAGCGTGTCCCAATTGGTGGCTGACCAGAACCTGAGACTTGGTCGCATCATAAAGACGAGTAGCCAGGGTATGGCGGAGCTTGTGAGGAGTTACTCGGATTTTAAAGTCTTGCGAATACTTGCCTACCATTTTTTCGATACTGGAAGCATCAATACGATTGGGGACACCCCGGTATTCGGAAAGAAAGAGGGCAAGGTCACCTTTTTCGGCCTTATAACGACTCTTACGAACCTTAAGGTAAGCCTCTAGATAAGGCTTGGCGAAACTTGCTACATTGACCGAATCTCGTTTGCCACCCTTGCGGGTAACTTCGATAACCATCATATTGAGATTGACATCCTTCATATCCAGATTGACCGCCTCAGAAAGCCGGACACCAGAAGCCAGCAGCAGGGCGATAATGGCCAAATCGCGTTCCTTATTTTTTCGGAAAGATGATTTGGCCCGATTGGAGAGCTTGCCTTCGTATTCCTTGTCAACATAGTCCAGAAACTCCATGGTTTCATCGCCCAGAAAGAGCTTTTGCTTAATATTTTCCGCCCGAGCAGCCAAGGTTTCCTTTTTCTTCTTGGTCGCAACCTTTTTCATGACATTGCGGTAAAAATAGGGCTCACCATTATCATTTTCGACCTCCTCAGTCAAATACTTATAAAGACTGGAAAGAGCCGACAGAGTGCGGTTGATGGTCGTCTGAGAGACACCATTTTTAGTCGAATAGGTGTTGAGCGAAGGTCGTTCCCGCAAATAGAGGATAAAGGCCTCCATATCTTTTTTGGATAGATGTTCCAGCACCTGGAGGGGAATATCCGCCAATTTCTTGGCATCGGTCAAATCAGCATCCATGAGCCACTCAAAGAATCGCCGATATTCCTTGAGGTATTCGTAGAGGGTCGTGAGGCTATAAGGCACCGAGAGCTTGGATTGATAATAGTCCAGCACATACCAGGGCATAAGGGCCTTTAGTTCCTCAATTTTTTCCAGTAGTAAATCACGTCTCATATTTTTCTCCCAATCAGGAGGGTTCCAAGAACCCATTTATCTATAGTGATAGTATAACACAGACCTATATTTCTTTCAAGAAAATTACAGTTTTTCGGAAAGATGATAAGGGGAAAGCTCAGAAAGGGTTGTTTGGGCAAATTCTTTGACCACCTATAGTATCTTAGCTGGTATTTAGTGATGTGAGTAATTCAAACGACAAAACCAACAAAATATTTTTTGACAGAAAAAAACTGCCTGAATATCATCAGGCAGTTACAAATTGGTTCATTATTATTCTATTTACAGTAAATCTATTTATTTCTAGGCTGGATAAATCATCAATCCTCGTTTCCTATCAAAATAAAGATCAATCTTGTATTTCTCCAACAGATTATAAATAAGCATATAGAGAATAATCATCAGCAAAGCCATAATGGATGCTGCATGGGCCACTTTGGCCATCGCTGTGTATTCATAGGTGATCTTTACTTTATGTTGGCCAGCAGGAAAATGAATGGTTGTCGCTCCTGAATCACTGAGTATGGTTGGAACTTCTTTCCCATCAAGGGTCACAATTTGCCCCTTGTAGCGGTAAAATGGCAATTCAACGATTTGCTCCTGGCCGGTATCATTAAGGATTGTTCCTTGGGCGTAGCTATTTTTGAAGGTGAAGTTGGATTCTAACAATATTTCGCTATCTTTTATGATAACTTGGTGGGCAATTTTCTTACCTGTATCAGGTATATTATCCTTCTCCCTAGCTGAGAGATTTGCATAATCTCTTAGAGCAATGACATTTAAAACTTTGTTCAATTTATTTCTATAAGATAATTCGCTAACAACCACAGGTTTGTGATGACTGAGCGTCTTAAATATATCTGTTGAGCTTTTTATATTAACTGCTGTCAGAGAAATCAATACACCGAAGAATATCAACCCTTTAAACAGTGATTTCAACCTTCTTGTAATAAAAATCTTCGAGGCTAAAAAGGTTGAAAAAAGAGTGATAAAGCTATTTACTCGCCAAGGAAATTGGATAACATCAAGTATTTTGCTAGCATTACTTGGCCAAACAATCAACTTGCTTTCAAATAAGAGTAAAGCAATTACCCAGACGATTATGTAAAAATCTTCCTTCTTCAATTTCCTAACTTGTAATAAAATTAGGATAAAGGCTACCAAAATCAACAAGCCAGGCACCAAGGCTTTTATCTCATTTTTTAAACTTAATTGAAAAATCTCTGCGAAAGTTCTCGATGAATCATTTAAGGAAAAACCTCCAGGAGTATCAATTTTGGAATAAGAAAATTGTTCCAGTATGGAAAAAATTTGCATCGCTCCTAATGCCAAACTAGATGAAACAGAAATAAGAAAATTATAGAATCTTAAGAGCTTTTGCTCCTGAAACCAAATGCTGGTTAAAAAAATTAAGCCAACTAGGACAGCTGTCATTACCGCCGTTAAAATATGACTATAAATTAATAAGGTCACACCAAATGTTAAAATATACCACTTGCGATAATTTCCTTTGATGATTTGATATAATCCATAAAACACCAAGGGAAGAAAGGTCATTGCAATGACTTCGCCTGTAGCGAATCTAATCACAATATTTCCTAACCGATAGGCTGAAAAAACATAAAAAATAGAGAAAATATGTGAACTGAAATTGTTAGCGACAATACCTTTACTTGAATAATATGAAATTAGATAAGTAACCAGACTTAAGCAATAGACATAAATAATCCAACCGGTATAAAGACTATTAGTGAGTTTGTAAAACAAATAATAGGGATAATAGGTCAGATAGGGATAGAAAAGGTCAACACCTTGACCAACCTTGTAGAAGGCTTTGAAGTTAACCGGACTTTCTTTGATAGTAGCTAAACTCAAGACTCGATTAAGGTGAAAATGTAAATCGTCCCCATATAAGATCCCATTACTCATTAAGAGTGGAATGATATAAATTAAACTGACAATTAGAGCGATTATAAATACTTTCAAGCGATTGGAAGCATTTCGTTTGAGTGAACCCCAAGCATATCTTCCTAGTCCTTTTAAAATCTTATAGAGGCCCTGTGCGATTTCCTTGCTGGTATCTAGGGTCTGTTGCCAGTCGATTCTTTTTCCTTGAAATTCTTTATTATTGGTTTGGTTCATCATACTTCTTACTTACACAAAACTAGGGAAGTCCCAACTAATGGCTAACTTCCCTAAAATCAACTTCTACTTCTTTTTCCCGCGTTTTTTCTTGGCTTTTTTGATTTTATTGGCCTGGCGTTTCATGGCTTGGTTCATGGCGAATTGGCCAATTTTACCCTTGAGGCCACCGCCCATCATCTGGCTCATATCTGGCATACCAGCTCCACCAAGGGCTGATAAATCAGGCATGCCATCGCCTCCCACCATACCCTCTAGGGCAGACATATCCATACCACCTGGGGCATTCTTAGGAAGGCTGTTAGGGTCCAGTCCCATCTGTTTCATGGCTTTGCTCATATCACCATTCATAACGCCCTGCATCATGCCCTTGGCCCGGTTAAAGTCCTTGATAAACTTATTAACGTCAACAAAGCTATTACCAGAGCCCGATGCAATCCGCCGGCGACGACTAGGGTTGAGTAAGTCAGGATTTTCCCTTTCTTCAGGCGTCATCGAGGAGACAATAGCCCTTTTACGGGCAATATCCTTCTCATCAACCTTGATATTGCTGAGGGCTGGATTACCAGCCATGCCAGGAATCATCTTAAGGATATCTTCCATCGGTCCCATATTTTGCACCTGATCCAACTGCTCAATAAAGTCATTGAAATCAAAGGTATTTTCCCGCATTTTTTCAGCGATTTCAGCTGACCGCTGCTCATCGTAATCCTGACTGGCCCTTTCAATCAGGGTCAGCAAGTCCCCCATGCCCAGAATCCGGCTGGACATCCGATCTGGATGGAAGGTTTCAATATCGGTAATCTTTTCACCGGTACCGGTAAATTTGATGGGCCGGCCAGTGATTTGTCGGACCGACAGGGCGGCACCACCGCGGGTATCCCCATCAATCTTGGTCAGTACGACACCGGTGATGTCCAATTGCTGGTTGAACTCACGGGCAACATTAGCCGCTTCTTGACCAATCATGGAATCAACAACTAAGAGAATTTCATTCGGTTGGGCCAGGTCTTTGACATCCCGCAGTTCCCGCATGAGAGTTTCATCAATCTGCAAGCGACCAGCCGTATCAATCAGGACATAGTCATTGTGATTTTCTCGTGCCTGGGCCAGACCGTTTTTGACAATTTCTGTCGCTGGAACCTCAGTTCCCATATCAAAAACAGGAACAGAGATTTGCTGACCTAGGGTTTTCAATTGGTCAATGGCTGCGGGCCGGTAAATATCGGCCGCAACCATCAAGGGACGGGCGTTTTCTTCTTTGACCAGCTTATTGGCTAATTTCCCGGCAAAGGTAGTTTTACCAGCCCCCTGCAGACCAATCATCATGATGATGGTTGGAATTTTAGGGGCTTTCTCGATTTCAGCTGTTTCGGAACCCAAAATTTCCGTCAATTCTTCATTAACAATCTTGATGATTTGTTGGGTTGGATCCAAGGTATCAATAATTTCGTGACCGACAGCCCGCTCCCTTACCCGCTTGATGAAATCTTTAACGACAGGTAGGGCAACGTCAGCTTCCAGCAAGGCTAGGCGAATCTCTTTGGTGACCTCTTGGACATCCTTTTCAGAGAGCTTCTTCTTTCCACGGATATCTTTAAAAACGCCTTGTAAACGTTCGGTTAAACTTTCAAAAGCCATTTAATACTTCTCCATACTTAAAATTTTTTACTAAAATAATAAACATCATCCTCACGATGCATGCCTAAAGACTGATAAACAGACTGAGCTGCCTGATTGCTGACGGCAGTTTCTAGCAGCACAAACGCCGCCTTCTGTGTCTTGGCGGTAGCAAAAACTTCCTTGACCAAACTTGATCCAATACCTAAACCTCGTGCCTCTTTAATGACATATAAATCATTGAGCAGGTAAGCTTTTTTCATCTGAATACTTGAAAAAATTGGATAGACTTGAGTAAAACCCAAAATTTTACCAGCTTTTTCAGCTACAAATACTAGGGATTCTTGCTTATCAAAACGTTCTTTTAAAAAGTTATAGGCTTCTTGGGAAGTAGCCTTCTGCCCAGAAATTTGGCGATAATCATTAAATAAGCTGGTAACTTTCCATAAATCCTTTTCCCGTATCCGCCGGATTATCAACTTGCACCTCTCTCAATCTCGATTATCAATACTGGTCAAAAGCGAGATATTCTCCTGCAGATAGCTATCTGCAGTGTATTTCTCCAAAATACTATCGAAAATCTGGCTGCGAACAATATAATCGGAATACATGTGAAGCTTGCGCTCGTAGTCTTCCAAAATCTTCTCCGTTCGCTTGATATTGTCATAAACCGCCTGCCGACTAACTCCGTATTCCTCAGCAATCTCAGCCAGGCTATAGTCATCGGCATAATACAACTCAATGTAATTCATCTGCTTATCCGTCAAAAGCGGAGCATAGAACTCGAAAAGAGCATTCATGCGGTTGGTTTTTTCAATTTCCATAAGCCTTATTATATCAAAAAAATCAGTGATTTTATAGCTGAAAATCAGCATTTCTACCTGCTCAAGATTTGTTTCTAGCAGATTTTTGCCCTATAATAAAGCTTATGCAATAAGAATAAGCCAAAGGAGTCAATTTAGAATGATTGAGTTTAAAGATTTTCACTTTCCAGCTCTTGATAAATGGCGGAAGCTGCACATCTATCTTCCTGATGACTACTATGATAGCCAAGGATCCTACCCTGTCATGTATTTCTTCGATGGCCAGAACCTCTTTTTCGACCAGATGGCCACCTATGGTAAATCTTGGGGACTTTATGATTTCTTGGAACATTGGTCCAAAAAGATGATTGTCGTCGGCTTGGAATGTGGCCATGAAGGTAATGAACGTTTGTCTGAATATAGCCCCTATGATATTGACTCCGATTTCTTCGGTGCCCATATTGATGGCTTGGGTAAAGAGACCCTAGAATGGCTGATCAATGACATTAAACCCTATATTGATAGTCACTACCGCACCTATCCTTTCCGTCAAGCAACTGGTATCGCTGGCTCATCCATGGGGGTGGTCTCATGGCTATCTACTCACTAGCTAAGTATAATCAGATTTTCTCCAAGGCTGCCTGTCTATCTTCGGCTATCCTAGGAAATTTGGAAGCCGATGTGCTAGAGGCTTCAATTGATGCTAATACGCGTCTTTATCTCTCTTGGGGAAGCCAAGAGGCCGGTCCAAGTCAGGGTGACCCTTAGCAAAGTCGAGCAGCAAAAGCTAATCTCGCTATCGAGGTCGCCTTTCAAAAACAAGGGGCTACTACTTATATCTACTGCCAAGAAGACGGCCGCCATCAAGAAACGGACTGGGAAAAACAGGTTCCCATCTTTATGGACTTTCTCTGGTTGCAGTGAGTTTTAGGAGCTACTTAGTGGTGTCTCCAAACAATTTAACATATATTTATTTATGCAAAATCACAACTTCCTAAAAGAGCCGAGACAATCGGCTCTTTTAATTATTTTCTAAATAAAATTCAAAGCGTCCGGCAACATATTGACTGCGGACATATTCAAAGGCCATTCCATCTTCCAGATAGGAAGTTTGAGTCAAGGAAAGTATTGCATGTCCTTGTTCAACAGCTAACTCCTTGGTGGTCTGCGGATCGACAATCTTTGCAGAAATGATTTGCTGACTTTTCCCGATAATATAACCATTCTCCGTCAAAGTTTGGAAAAAATGATTAGTCACTTCTTCTCTCTTGAAATTTCGGATGAGCTTTTCGGGAATACTAGTCACCTCATAGACAACGGGAATTTTGTCAGCGTAGCGAACCCGCTCCATCCTGATGATATAGGACTTAGGAGTAACCTCCAGATGACGAATCTCTTGCTCGTTGGGATAGGTCCTTTCATAAGAGATTAACTTACTAGAGGGTTCCTTTCCTTGCGCCTTGATAATTTCTGTGAAACTGGTTGTCCCGCGAATTTTTTCTTGGACACGTTGACTGGCCACATAGGTCCCACTACCTACCCGTCTTTCTAAAATTCCCTCATCAACCAATAATGTGATAGCTTGTCGCAAAGTCATTCGACTAACTTCAAATTGGTCGGACAAATCCCGTTCACTGGGCAGACGACTGCCAATCTTCCAAATTCCTTGGTCAATTTCATTCTTTATAGCATCATGAATCCTAATATAGGCTGGTAACATACCTTCCTCCTGAATTGTCTATACCAATATTGTAGCATTTTCCCAGAAATAGCGTAGCTGGTAAGCCTCTTTGTACTGACCCAGCCTAATCCTATTTAAAGGTTAAGAATCCGAGCCCTATGAAGATTATCGTATCTAAAAGCTTAGTTTGTTGTATTGCCATAGACAGAAGTCGACGAAGCTTCCGTGAAATGAACTGGCTTGAACATCCAGTTAGTATCTTGGTGGAAGCGACTGGTAAGTGTTGAGGTGAAGGTGTTACCGGTCACAACTACGTTGCTGACATCGCCTGAGTGTTGCCCCAGACTGGCTCCATAAGCGATGATTTTTCCAGATTTATCCTTATAAGGGAGGAAGGAATTATCTGTAACCGTAATATTGCTGGTCATAACCTTATTAGGATTGTAATTTGAATAGTTGGGGTCAATATCTTGGAGAATTTTACCATCCCATTCGCCCTTATTGTCAGAGGTATCAAATTGGATAGCTTCCGCATAAATATCGTGGTCCTTAGTTATCTGCGACATATCAGTCTTATCTGTCAACTCTGGTGCGTATCCTTCAAAGGTATTTCCCTTGAAGGTAGAGTTTTGGAGGCCTCCCAAGTCAAAGATATGGCTCCCCATCTTATGAACCATGGTAAAGGTATTGTTTTCGATATCCCAGTTGCTACCGTGATTGACCATAATCATGAAGTGCTCCCCCTTGGTCAAGTCCTTGGCCTCTACGGTGATATCCCGCATAGTGAAGTTTTGAACGCCATCGGTTGCACCTGGACCTGTCGCAAAGCCGAACCAATATTCCGTACCGTCCACAATGAGCTTAGTGTTATCGCCACGAATTTGGGTATTCGAAGCCAGGGTTACATATTCTGATTGAGGATTTTGACTGCCGACTGTAAAGTCGCCGCTTGGCAGTCCTAAAATAGTACCTGGATTATCTTTAGCATAATTAAAGGCATCTTCTAAAATTTTATTATTTTGACTGGCCGAGTTGGATTCTTTGAGACCAACATGATAGATATCATTAAGGCTAGATTCGCCAACGTTATAGACCTTGGTTCCATCATCGAAAGTCAGATCATATTTATAGCCACCACCAGTGGAATAATTATAGTCAACTGCTGTAACCTTAGCAGCTTCTGAACGAAAATCACTAAGATCATAACCATCTAAGTCTGTTTGAGCAGATTGGCTAACTTGAATGGTCTTATCTTTTTTGAATTTGGCAGAGGGAGCTTTGGCTAGGTCAGATTCCTTAACCCCATTGATGCTATCTCCATTTGAAAATTTAATCGAGTAGGTCATGACCGATTTACCACTTTTGGTATCAACCTGATTATCCGATTTGATCTTGCCAATCCAATTTTGGTAATCGGTCAGATCTTTTCCCCCAATGGACTTGCTAGCCTGGCCAGAGATTTGCACCTTTTCATCTGCCTGGAATTTTGCCTTCAGGTTTTCTGAGCCTATTTGTAAATTGTTGGCAATCCCCTGAACATCATTCTTGAGTACACCAAAACTGTGAGTAACAGCTAAAAGGATAATAACAGAGATAAGAAGAACTCCTAAAGCAATCAGTTCTTGTGGCCGGAAAAGCCCCTTATGATTTTTCTCTCTTAATAGAGAATCTTTGCGGCTCTCCTTCTTTTTATGATTATTTGATGGCAATTCTTTACGCATAAGTCATATTATAACATAGATTAACCCACTAGAATAGGGCTTGCTTTCAGGAATTTTCATTCTTGATTTCAAGTGCACAAGCCCTTAAAGTGTGTTACAATGGTTTTAATAATCTGTCGGAAAACCGACAAAATTGGAAAGGATTATTGATGACTGAATTTAACAATCTTGAGAGAATCATCGTATTGGACTACGGCAGTCAATACAATCAGCTGATTGCCCGCCGTATTCGTGAAATTGGTGTTTTCTCCGAACTTAAAAGTCATAAAATTACAGCTCAAGAGGTCAAGGAAATCAATCCGATTGGAATTGTCCTTTCTGGTGGTCCCAACTCTGTCTATGCAGAGAATTCATTTGGTATAGATGAAGAAATCTTCAATCTTGGTATTCCAATACTAGGAATTTGCTACGGCATGCAACTACTGACCGCCCGTTTAGGTGGTAAAGTTCTACCTGCTGGTCAAACTGGAAACAGCGAATATGGTCAATCTACCCTCCACCTTCGTCAGGAATCAGATTTATTTGCTGATACGCCCGAAGAACAAGTCGTTCTCATGAGCCATGGTGATGCGGTGACTGAGATTCCTCAAGGTTTCCATCTGGTTGGTGACTCTGCTGACTGTCCTTATGCTGCTATCGAAAACAGCGATCGCAAGATTTACGGGATTCAGTTTCACCCAGAGGTTCGCCATTCTGTCTATGGCAATGATATTTTACGGAACTTCGCTTTAAATATCTGTGGAGCCAAGGGTGACTGGTCCATGGATAATTTCATTGAGATGGAAATTGCTAAAATCCGCCAAACCGTTGGTGACCGTAAGATTCTCCTAGGACTGTCAGGTGGGGTTGATTCATCAGTTGTCGGTGTGCTCCTGCAAAAGGCTATCGGTGACCAATTGACCTGTATCTTCGTCGACCATGGTTTGCTTCGCAAAAATGAAGGTGACCGGGTTATGAATATGCTTGGGGGCAAGTTCGGACTCAATATCATCCGTGTTGATGCATCGGAGCGTTTCCTCAATCTTCTAGCAGGTGTTGATGATCCTGAGAAAAAGCGGAAAATTATTGGCAATGAGTTTGTTTATGTCTTCGATGATGAGGCCAGTAAGCTCAAGGGTGTTGATTTCCTAGCTCAGGGAACCCTCTATACCGATATAATCGAATCCGGTACTGAAACCGCCCAAACTATCAAGTCCCACCACAATGTCGGTGGTCTGCCAGAAGACATGCAGTTCCAACTGATTGAGCCCCTCAATACCCTCTTTAAGGATGAAGTTCGCTCTCTGGGGACGGCTCTGGGCATGCCAAATGAAATTGTTTGGCGGCAACCCTTCCCTGGACCTGGCCTGGCCATCCGTGTTATGGGTGATATCACAGCCGAAAAACTGGAAACCGTTCGCGAATCCGATGCTATCCTGCGTGAAGAAATCGCCAAGGCTGGTCTGCAACGGGATGTTTGGCAATACTTCACCGTCAATACAGGTGTTCGCTCGGTCGGTGTCATGGGGGATGGTCGGACCTACGACTATACCATCGCTATTAGGGCTATTACCTCTATCGACGGAATGACCGCCGACTTTGCCCAACTGCCTTGGGATATCCTCAAGAAAATTTCAACCCGTATCGTCAATGAAGTTGACCACGTCAACCGCATCGTCTACGATATTACCAGCAAACCACCTGCAACTGTCGAGTGGGAATAGATAAAAATGGGCTTAAGGGCCTATTTTTTAACCCAAGAGTCCTAGTCCTAAGAGACTATCCAAATTACAGACAGGCTAAAAAAATACGGCTTGTCTTTTTTAACGTCTAATGAGTTGTGGATTTTCGCTCTGTTCTAAAGGGAAAAGAACCCCTTTCACTCTACACTCTAGCCCACAGAAAAGTTCTCTTCCTCACTGATAAATGTCTGGATTGGACCTCTGTTAGTTTTTTATAAGTCTATCGAATCCAACGATTTTGGTGTTACTCCTTCATCCGCCAAAGCCAATTCCAGTATCTCCTCAATTTCTATCAAGCGATAGCCGTCTACTGTTTTGAGACTGGCTGTCATGGGGGTCAATTCCTCTACTACTCCTTGAAAGCTTTGCTTGGTTTGGCCGAATTTGGTAGTCACCTTGACTGGAGCCCCATTGCTGTATAATTGACCTAGGAGGAAGAATTTTTCTTCTTGACTTAGGTCAGATATCAGGTCTTCTCGCTGGCGGTCTTGATTGAGACTACTGGTGTGCTCAGATAGGTAAAAGCCCAACCACTTCTCCATGCCACGGTCCTGGTGCTCCCTGGCGGATTTAAAGGGCAAATAAGAGCGGTCAATCATTGGAGACCGTCCAATCCGCCCGCCGAGTGGCCGCCGATGAGTTTGCTGCGGGCTAAAGCACGTGAGGCAGGGCTCAAGGCATTGGCCCGTTGCAAGGTCGTGAAGCCAAAACGATTCCGAATGGCATCAATAGCTATTTCAAGCTTTTCTTCTTTTTCTAGCTGACTGGAATCATCAAAAAGGGAAATAATCTGGACGCCGTCAGCAATCAAGTGACCGTAGGAAACGGCAATACTCCTTATCGCTCCACCCGAGTATTTCTGACGGAAGAGGTTTAAAACGTGGGCTTGCAGGTCCTTGGTGCTACTGCTAGGCTCAATAGTCTTTTGAGCTTGAAGACGATGACCATAGCCTGTCTTGGCATAACCCAGATGAATGGCAACCAGAGTCGTCTTTTTTCTGGCTCGCCTCAGGCGAATAGCGACCTGTTCGGCCATTTCCGTCAACACTAGCTCAATTTTCTCCTGTTTCTGATAATCCCTAGGTAAGATTTGCGAATTTCCCAGACTTCTTTCCTTGGGACGGTAAGGCTGATGGACATTGCTCTCGTCAATACCGTTAGCGTGGAAAAATAAATCAACTCCAGAAACACCCAATTCCCTCTTAAGCAAATCAGGATTGCTATTAGCTAACTGCTTGATAGACTGAATCCCTAACTTATTCAGCCGCTTTGCCATCCTTCGGCCGATGCCCCAGAAATCGGTCAGTTTGGGAATGGACCAGACCTTACTTTCTACATCTCCATAAGACCAATTAGCCCGCATATTAGCAGCATACTTCGCCTCATTATCTAAGGCCAATTTGGCCAATAAAGGATTGGCATTGGACATACCAACTGTGGAATAGATCCCCGTCTTATGGAAAATTTCCCTCTGAATCATGGCAGAGACCTGGTCCAATTTCTCTTGCTTGGTCAAATTTTTGTCGGGAATAAAATAATTGAGTGAGCCGGTCAAATCAAGAAAGCCCTCATCAATCGAATAGGGGAGGATATCCTCGATACTGGCGTAGTTCTGAAAGATATGCTGAATCTCCAAATTTTTCTCGATATAGAGCTCCATCCTAGGAGGAACAATATAAGTGGCTGCAGCCCAAGCCTCAATGTAATTGACAAAGTCTGGCGTTATCGGTAATCCTTGCTTTTTAGCCTTGTGGTAGGAGAACTTTCTGGTCTTAACATCGAAAGGTAAATCGTAGGCACGACTGACGTTGCTCTTGCCAAACACTTTTTTAAAGGTAGGAGAGGAAGCTAAAATCAAACCGCTAGTGTGGTCTGCACGACTCATGACACACAAGGAGGCTTTGAGCGGATCTAGCCCATGGTCAACACATTCGACACTGGCGTAAAAAGATTTCATATCAACAAAGGCGATATCCGACCTAGGCTCGCAACTATAATCAAAATAACCCATACAGACCTCCAATTCTATAAGTTAGTTTATTAACTATATAGTTTACAACTTTCAGAGAAATTTAGCAAGCTGCTAGTCTAACAATACTTCGCCTTCTAAACAGGCTATTTGTTGACCGCTCAAAAAAGCCCAGAAACTGGCGTTTCCAGACTTGTTATGAATTTGTTAGTCACCTTAGTGGCGATACATTTTGAATTGCAGGTAGAGGTCATTGTAGGTGCCCAGCCATTTGGCTCCCAGATTATTATAGACCTCCAGATGGCTGATGACCTGATCGGAAGGATAAAAAGCCTTATCGGAGGTGATTTCCTTGGGCAGGAGCTTCTGGGCTGTCTTATTGGGTGTGGCATAGCCGATATATTCGGCATTCTGGGCAGCGTTCTTAGGCTCCAGCATAAAGTTGATAAAGGCATAGGCCGCTTTTTTATTTTTGACGGTCTTAGGAATGACGATATTATCAAACCAGAGATTGGAACCCTCGCTGGGCAGGACATAGTGAAGATGAGGATTGGCATCCAGCATATCCCTAGCCTCACCTGAGAAGGTGACTCCCAGAGCGGCATCGCTGTTTTTTAAATAGCCCTTCATCTCGTCACCAACAATGGCCTTGATATTGGGCGTTAGCTGACTCAATTTGTCAGAAGCCTGCTCCAGCTGGCTCATATTCTTGCTATTGAGGCTGTAGCCCAGAGAATTGAGGCCCAGTCCCATGACCTCTCTAGCACCATCAACCAGCATGATGGAATCCTTATAATCAGAATTCCAGAGGTCAGTCCAGTGCTGGGGCGGATTTTTGATCATAGTGTCATTATAGACGATACCGACCGTCCCCCAGAAATAGGGGATAGAGTAGTCATTCTTAGGGTCAAAAGACTTTCCCATAAACTGGCTGCCAAGGTTATCCAGCCCCTTAATCTGGGATTTATCCAGTTTAACCAGGAGGTCCTCGCGACGCATCTTATCAATCATATAGTCGCTGGGAATGGCAATGTCGTAGCGGGTGCCACCCTGCTCAATCTTGGTGTACATGGCCTCATTGGAATCAAAGGTTTCATACTGAACAGAGATACCAGTTTCCTTTTGGAACTTATTGATGAGGCCCGGGTCAATATAGTCTCCCCAGTTATAGACGACCAGGCTATTGGCCTTGTTACTACTGCTATTTTTCTTTTCCATGGCCAGCAAGAGCACGGCTAGGCTAGCGATAATCAGGACAAGGCCTGAAAGAAAGGAATTCAGTTTACGCATGCTGATCACCTTCTTCCTTGCTGATAAAATAATAGCCGATTACCAGGAGAATTGAGAAGATAAAGATGATGGTGGACAGAGCATTGATTTCCAGGGAAATTCCCCGTCTGGCGCGGGAATAGATTTCCACCGAGAGGGTCGAAAAACCATTTCCGGTCACGAAGAAGGTCACGGCAAAGTCATCTAGCGAATAGGTAAAGGCCATAAAGTAGCCAGCGATGATACTGGGCGTCAAGTAGGGCAACATAACTTCCTTGAGCATCTGCCAGTAACTGGCCCCCAAATCGTAGGCAGCATGAATCATATCTTGATTCATCTCCTTGAGCCGGGGCAGGACCATGAGAACCACGATGGGAATGGAAAAGGCGATATGGCTGAGCAAAACTGAGCTAAAACCTAGGCGAAAGCCCAGCACCGTAAAGAGAATCAAAAAGCTAGCTCCCATCATGACATCAGGCGATACCATGAGAATATTATTGAGAGAGAGCAGAGTATTTTGCCTCTTACTTCTGGCCTGGTCAATAAAGATAGCTCCAAAGGTGCCAATAATTGTTGCCAGGAGGGCACTCAGAAAGGCCAAAAAGAAGGTTTGAACCAGAATCAAAATCAGACGGCTATCAGAGATGACCTGGCCATAGTGTTCCCAAGTAAGACCGGTAAAGCCATTCATATCACCGCCCCGATTGAAGGAATAAAAGATGAGGTAAAAAATCGGCAGATAGAGGAGGGCAAAGACCAGTCCCAAATAGAGCCTAGATAGTTTTTTCATAGGTCCTTCCTCCTTTCCTTGGTGATGGCCATAATAGCCAGCATAGCCAGAATCAAGACGACACCGATGGTTGAGCCCATGCCCCAATTCTGGGTAGTCAGGAAATGTTGCTCAATAGCTGTTCCCAGAGTGATAACACGGTTTCCCCCAATCAAACGCGTCAACATAAAGAGGCTGAGACTGGGAATAAAGACCGACTGCACACCCGACCTTACGCCAGACAGAGAAAGGGGGAAAATCACTCGGCTAAAGGTCTGCCAATTACTAGCCCCCAGATCACGACTGGCATTAGTCAGATTGACATCCAGGTCATCAAGGGCATTAAAAATAGGCAAAATCATGAAGGGCAGCTCAATGTAGGCAGCGACAAAGATAAAGGAAAAGTCGGTAAAGAGCAGCTGCTTGGGACCAATACCGATAAAGGTCAAGAAATGATTGATACTGCCGTCTTGACCGAAAATCCCCATAAAGGCATAGGCCTTGAGCAGGAGGTTAATCCAAGTAGGCAGGACCACCAGCATGAGCCAGAGCTGCTTGTGCTTAAGCTTGGTTAGAATAAAGGCCGTCGGATAGCTAATCAGAAAGGTCACCAAGGTAATAATACCCGCATAGAGAACCGAATTGAAGCTCATCCGCAGATAGGTCCAGGAGCTAAAAAAAGTTTGGTAGTTGGCAAGACTGACCTGTCCTTCTAGATTGAAAAAGGAACGATAGACAATCAGGGCCAGGGGAGCCAAAACAAAAAGCAAAAGCCAGAGAAAATAGGGAGCCGCAAAGAATTTAGTCGTCGTCTTCATGGCGTTCCTCCTCAATGGCATTTATCAGACCGTCCTCAACTTCCTCGGTCTCAACATACTCTTCAATCCGAGCATCAAATTCCTCCTCGGTTTCATTGAGCCGCATGATATGAATATCTTCGGGCGTGAAATTGAGACCGATAACTTCGCCTTCAAGGGCCTTGCGAGTGGAGTGAATCAGCCACTCATTGCCCAGCTCATCATGAGCCATGATTTCGTAGTGGACCCCTCGGAACAATTGGGTATCCACCGTCACTACTGGCTTGCCTTCCTCGGGTAGGGTAAGCTGCAGATCCTCGGGCCGAATGACCACTTCTACCGCCTCATTGGGTCGCATCCCACCATCTACCGCCTCAAAGCGTCTGCCGTTAAACTCAACCAAATAGTCCTCAATCATCCTACCATTGATGATGTTGGACTCGCCGATAAAGGTAGCGACAAAGTGATTGATAGGCTCGTCATAGATGTCAACGGGCGTGCCGGATTGGACAATCTCTCCCTCATTCATGACAAAAATCCAGTCGGACATGGCCAGGGCTTCCTCCTGGTCGTGGGTAACAAAGACAAAGGTGATACCCAGCCTTTGTTGGAGCTCCCGCAACTCATACTGCATTTCTGTCCGTAGTTTCAAATCAAGGGCAGACAAGGGCTCATCAAGAAGCACTACCTTGGGCTGGTTGATGATAGCTCTGGCAATGGCTACCCGCTGGCGTTGACCGCCGGAAAGTTTTTGAATGGAGCGGTTTCCATAACCTTCTAGGCGAACCATTTTCAGGGCCTGGCCAACTCGCTGCTCAATCTCAGACTTGGCGACTTTTTTCAATTTTAGGGGAAAGGCCACATTATCGAAGACCGACATGTGGGGAAAAAGGGCGTAGTTCTGAAAAACGGTGTGGACATCCCGCTTGTTGATGGGAATGTCGTTAATCCGCTTGCCATCCAGATAAACATCACCTGAGCTGGCATCCAAGAGACCAGCAATGATGTTGAGAATGGTTGACTTTCCAGAACCCGAAGCCCCAAGCAGGGTATAAAACTTACCCTGCTCCAATTCAAAATTGATGTCCTTGAGAACCTGGGTCCCGCTGTCCTCGAAGGTTTTCGTCACATGGTGAAAAGCAATAATAGGTTTGGTCACTTCTTGATTTCCTCCACTCAAGAAAGAAGATAAAAAGAGAGTGGGAAAGAAGTCATAAATCCAAGGATTCGACTTGACTTCCCGGCACTCCCTAAGTTTCAAGTTTGAGACTGAACTAATGGGCCCTAGCGGCCCCTGCCGCCTCCTATACAAAAGGCGACTATTGTCAGTCAAGATTTGGTCAAATTATAAGTTTTGCTCTATACAGGGCTTTGTCAAGACTTAATCAGAAGCTAGGCCGGTCTCCAACTTTCTGCAGAGCCAATCTAGTTAAGCAGAAAACTAGACAATCCCCGCCTTCCACAGAGCAAGCCAGCAAATCACGAATCTGTCTAGCCTCCGCCTTTCTGCAGAGCCAAGCTAGTAAATCAAAAATCAGGCTCCTGTTATCAAGCTGTTTGATATTACAAGTACAAGGTTTGGATCCTTCGCCCCAACCTCAGGCTAGCAAAACAGACCTCATTTCTTTAAGCCTTATAGTCCCCGATAATCCGAACCTCTGGTTCCAAGCGGACACCAGAATGCTCTTGGACCCTATCAATGACATGGGCAATCAGATTTTCGTAGTCATCGGCCGTTCCATTAGCCACATTGACCATGAATCCAGCATGTTTCTTGCTGACTTCAACACCGCCGATACGATAGCCCATCAGGTCAGCTTCCATAATTAATTGGCCAGCAAAATGATTGACAGGCCGCTTAAAGACAGACCCGCAGGAAGGGTATTCTAGGGGCTGCTTGAGCTGACGAAGGTGATTGAGACGGGCCATTTCATTCTTGATTTGCGAATGCACACCAGGTCTGAGAGCGAATTTTGCGGAAATGACCACCTCGCCCGTGCTCTGAATGGCAGAATGGCGATAACCAAAGGCCATATCACGGGCTTCTATGGTATGGATGTCCCCTTCCTTGGTCAAAACAGTCGCTGAGACCAGAATGTGGGAAATTTCGCCACCATAGGCACCGGCATTCATAAAGACAGCTCCGCCAATAGAACCAGGAATCCCAGCCGCAAATTCAAAGCCTGTCAAGCTGTGGAATTCAGCAATCTTGGTCGTTTCAATCAGATTAGCTCCTGCTTCTGCTTCGATGGTATAACCGTCAACCGTGACCGTGCTCAGCTTGTCAAACATGATAACAAAGCCACGAATGCCACCTTCACGAACAATTAGGTTACTGGCATTGCCGAGGACCATCCAAGGAATCGCATTATCATTAGCGAACTTGACGATATGAGCCAGTTCATAGCGGTTGCGAGGAAAGGCCAGATAATCTGCCGGTCCGCCAACCTTGGTATAAGTATATTTACGCAAGGGTTCATCGATACGAATATCAATCCCTTCGAGTGCCGTTTTCATTTTTTCTAGCATTAATTTCTAATTCCATTCTTACTCACTGGAACTCCCTTCTCTTAAAAGGGAATTAATCTCCAGCCGCTCTTTGGGCCAAGAGGCTAAGAGCCTAAAAAAATCGGTATAAAACCGACTATTATTATATCAAAAACTAGGGCTTTTTGCGATAGGGTCCTGAGAGAGATTCCCAATTCTCGTTCGAGGGCCAGGAGGTTTTAAACACCTTTTGGAGAATTTACCAAGGCACTCAAAGTAGCCAGTGGAAAATTTCCCAGTGTGTCAGACAAAGAATTACTTGACTCAAACATCAAGCAGAGAATTTCCAGAATCTATCGACCCAAGAATTGGTCAATCCGAGGACCAAACAGAGAAATTCTCTCAGTCTATCAGCCCAAGAATCAGTCAACCGAAAGACCAAGTAGAGGATTTTTTTTAAACCTTGCTAAACTTCCTCGTCAAAATTCAAAAGTTAAGTCTACTTAAGAGGGCCTGAGATTTTTTCAATTCCCTGGGTTGACAACTTAGCTAAGTCAGCCGCATAGAGCAGGTCTGTGACTGGGTCGGCCAGACTGTTATCCATTTCCAAAAGCGGGACCAGAACAAAGGCCCGCTCCTTCATATAGGGATGGGGTAGGGTCAAGTCAGGCTGGTCCAGCACTTTTTGATCATAGAGCAGAATATCAATATCCAGAGTTCGCGGTCCCCAATGCTGCTGCCGCACTCGCCCCAAATCATTTTCAATAGACTGGCAGGCCCGCAACAAGTCTAGAGGGGCTAGTATCGTTTCCAGCCGACAGGCTAGATTTAGAAAATCCGCCTGCTCTGTCAGGCCCCAGGCAGGGGTCTGATAGAGAGAGGAGACGGCGAGCAGCTGTGTCTGTGGAAGTTGGTCCAATCGCTCTAGGGCCTCTTTTAAGTTGGCCCGACGGTCTCCCATATTGGAGCCAAGGCTGAGAAAGACTGAACTCATCGACTTCGCTCCAATTCTACTCCCACACTATCGTAATGACCAGCAATAGGCGGATTCTCCTTGCAAATCCGCAACTTGATAGCTTGGACAGGAGCAAATTGGTCAAAAATATCTTGGCAAATAGCTCCTGCTAACCGCTCCAGCAACTGGTAGGACTGATTTTCCACCTGTCGCTGGATGGCTTCAAAAACAAGGCCATAATGCACGGTATCAGCCAAATCATCGCGAAGTGAGGCCTTAGTTAAGTCCAAGGATAATTGAGCATCGACCACAAAAATCTGTCCCAAGCGATTTTCCTCTGGCAGAGCTCCGTGATAACCATAAAAACGACAACCTTTTAAAAGAATCTTATCCATTTTTCCTACCTTAATTGGCTGATGACCTTGACAATATCACGATTAGCTTCAACATTATGCACCCGGACAATCTGACAACCCTTTTCAATGGCATAACCTGACAGGCCTGCGGTTCCCATATCTCGCTCCAGGGGCTTGGTGTGACCGCCCCCCAGAAGGTAGTCTACCACCCGTTTGCGGGAAATACCAAAGAGGACTGGATAACCCAGATTAGTCACCTGTTCCAGCCCCTTTAAGAGGTCAATGTTCTGCTGCTCATTTTTGGCAAAACCAAAACCTGGATCCAACCAAATCTTATCCTTGGCAAGGCCAGCCTCCAAGGCCGCTTGGGCACGCTCAAGCAGGAAGTTACAAACGTCCTGGGTGACATCATCATAAACTTCATCCTCTTGATTGTGCATAAGGATGATGGGAACATCTTTTTCAGCAGCCAAGGCCAGCATTTGCCCATCGTAGAGACCAGCCCAGACATCATTGAGGATATCGGCACCCGCTTCGAGGGCGGCACGAGCTGTCCCAGTTTTATAAGTATCAATGCTAACAAGAACATCGTACTTTTCCTTGATGGCCTTGATAACCGGTACGATTCGGGCAATTTCCTCTTCTTGAGAGACAAAGTCAGCCCCAGGCCGTGTAGATTCCCCACCGACATCAATAATGGCTGCCCCCTGCTCAATCATAGCCCCGACTTGAACCAAGGCCTTTTCAAGCAGGGTATAGGAACCGCCATCCGAGAATGAATCAGGGGTTACATTGAGAACCCCCATGATACAGGCCTTACCCGCAACTTCAAACTGTCCAATATTCATCCAAGTCCTCTTTCTGATTCTTATCCATGGAGTAGGTTTGTGACTTCATTTTCAATGATTTGTGACATGCCTTCTCCTTTTAGTGCTCCCTGATTAGGCTCAGTAACTCCTGCCTTTGGTCCCTATCTTCTTGGAAAATGCCCCGGGCAACGGTCGTTACCGTTTTGCTGCCAGGCTTTTTGATGCCCCGCATGGTCATGCACATGTGCTCAGCCTCAATCATGACAAAGACCCCTTTAGGATTTAGGGCTTCTTCTAGAGCTGTTGCCACTTGTTCGGTCAGGCGTTCCTGCAACTGAGGCCGCTTGCTAGCCACTTCTACTGCCCGAGCCAGCTTGGAAAGACCCGTTACCTTACCCTGACTGGGTAGGTAGGCCACATGGGCAACCCCGTAAAAGGGCACCAAATGGTGCTCACACATGGAATAAAAGGGAATGTCCTTGACTAGGACAACTTCCTCATGGTTTTCGCTAAAGACAGCCGTAAATTGATCCTTGGGATTTTCACCCAGGCCAGCAAACATCTCGGCATACATCTTGGCCACCCGCTTAGGGGTTTCCAGCAGGCCTTCTCGCTGAGGATTTTCCCCAATGGCTTCTAAAAGTTGATAAATGGCTTCTTGGGCCTTTTCTTGATTAAACATCTCGTCCTCTTTAATTTATTGCTAGCCTTTCAAATAAGATACCACGGAGCAAAGCCACCTTCTTGTCCATACAAGAGCTGGCTAACGGCAATCACTAGTCTGATTGCCTAGCTCCCTGACTAACTTCAGCCAGCCAGTATTTTCGACTGGCTGGTTTTCGTGTCACCATGCCGTCAAGCAACTCACAGAATTTTAGGGAAATCACCGAAGGGGGCTTGCACCTAGGTGATTTCATCTAAATTCACAGAGTTGTAGGCGGGTTCAATTCAATCAGTTAAGGAAAGAGGCGATTAAAATCGCTCTATTTCCTACGGGGCTGTGACAAAAGCTCCTAACCTCGTTACTTTTTTAACGTCAGACAGTTTGACGCAGTGGTTGATTGGAAGTCCTTATCCCTTGCTATGCAAATGATAGCAGCCGTCCTAATCAACTGTACGGAGGCGGGACGACAAAATCGATTTCTCCGAAATCACGATTTTTGTCCCGCTCTCTAAACTGCTCACTAAGTCCGATATTCGAGCATTATCGGCTCACTTATCTGACTGTCGCTATTATACCCTATTGAGGGGAATTCTTCAAAAGCTCCTTACGCACTTGGGAAATGAAATAGAGGGAGCCTGTTATCAGGTAAAAATCTGCTGAATCTGCCTTATAAACCTGAGCCAGCCAAGTCTCAAAATCGGCCATCCGCTGGTAAGGCTCAGGGTAATCGTCCAAAGCCAGGCTATTGTGGTAGGGGAAAGTAGTCACCTGGACCTGACCCAGCTTGGCTAACTTCTCTAACATGCTGACGACGGGCTTGGTATCAATAGCCGCAAAAAGAATATGAACCTTTCGGCCCTTGTAGTCATTCTGGATTAGGTCAACCAGAGCTTGGACACTCTCATTATTATGGGCACCGTCAATCATCAGATTGGGTTGCAAAAGTTCGGTCCGCCCCTGCCATTTGGCGGTCGCCAAACCTTGGCGGATAGCAGCCTCACTGAGTTCAGGACAGCGGTCCTTGAGCAAGAGGGCTGTTTCAATAGCTAGAGCGGCATTAGCCACCTGGTGTTGACCTGGCATAGCCAGCCGCAAATCAGTCAGACTCGTCCGACTATTTCGGAAGGTCCAATCATTTTGGGAAGGCGACATTTCAAAATCCTTCTGCCATTCGTAAACAGGAGACCCTACTGCCTGAGCATGCTCTAAAAAGGCCTGTCTGGCTTTCTCCTGTTGGACAGCCATAACCAGAGGCTCGCCAGCCTTGAGCACGCCAGCCTTATTCTGAGCAATCTGCCCGTAGGTCTGGCCCAAAACAGCCTGGTGATCCAAGCCGATAGAGGGACAAACCACAGCCAGAGCCTGGAAGAGATTGGTCGAGTCATCACGCCCACCCATACCAGCCTCAATGACTGCCAAATCCACAAGATGCAGGCGACCAAAATAGAGGAACATAATCAGACTGATGGTCTCAAACTCCGTTGCCGCTTCCAAGTCAGCCGGCAAACTTTCCACAATCGGCTTCACTAGCTCGACACAAGCCACCAAGTCTTCCTCGGGCATAAGCTGACCATCCAAAGAAATTCGTTCCCGAAAATCCACAATATAGGGCGAGGTAAAGGTGCCAATATGATAACCGGCCGCCGTGAAAATATGCTGGAGATTGTTGACAACCGAGCCCTTACCATTGGTCCCAACCACATGAATGGCCCGCAGATTCTTTTGCGGATTTCCCAGCTGATCCAGCATCCAAGTCATCCGCTCAATCCCAGGCTTGATCCCAAATTTCAACCGACTGTGAATCCAAGTTAGTGCTTCTTGATAATTCATTCCCATTCCTTCTTTGACTTAACAAAATAAAATAGCCCTCCGGCCCTTCTACCAGTATAGCACAGAAATAGAAAAATCCCGATCCTCGGTCAAGATTTCTGCCTTTTTAATAAAACTATCTGGCCGATGACGAAGAGGCCAATGGCTATCCAGATGAAAATCAGGCCATAGATCTGGCCTAGACTGAGCTTCTCCCCGAATACCATCAGGGCGATCAAGAGCTGAATGGTCGGATTGAGATATTGGATGAACCCGACCAGATTGAGCGGAGCCAGTTTGAGACTTTCCGCATAAAGCAGGAGAGGAATGGTCGTAATAATCCCCGACAAGGCTAGGAGAATATTTTCTGCCAAACTATAATCTGTCAAACTTTCATGACTAAAAAAGAGCAAATAGACCAGCACAAAGGGTAGGATGACACCAGCTTCAAAAAGCATAGCGACATCACTAGATAATCTGGTTCCCTTTTTAAGCAGGCCGTAAAAGCCGAAGGAAAAGGCTAGAAGCAGAGCAATTAGAGGGAGATGGCCGGTCTGCCAGACCAGAACCCCTACACCTACTGCTGCCACCAAAACCGCTAGACTGGTCGCCGGTGTTAGACTCTCCTTAAGAATGACTAGAGCCAGGAAGACAGAAACCAAGGGCATCATATAATAGCCCAGACTGGACTCGGTCGCATGACCATTGGCGATGGCATAAATATAGGTCAGCCAATTGATGGCGATGAGAAAGGCCGCTGCGATGGCTCGATAAAACTGTTTTCTATCCAGCCATAGCTCTTTTAGCTCTTGAGTGTAACGGCTACGGTTCCTGCTAACCAGCATATAGATCAGCATGGTCACCGCCGTCCAAATGATTCGATAAGAAAAAGTATTGTAGGAATTGACCCCAGCTAGGAGCTTCCAATAGAGGGATAGAAAAGCCCAGAGTAAATAGGCGGATACTCCGAGCAAAAGTCCCTTGTGCGTTTTAGTCAAGACGAACACCTTCTTTATCAACGCTTAAAACAAAGGTCTGTCCGTCCAGTTTCAAGTCATCAAGAGCAGCTTTGAGGTCAAGACCCTGACCGAGTGGAACCAAACTCATGACAGTTGGACCCGCCCCAGATAGATAGGTGGCGTAGGCTCCTGATTTTTGAGCTACTTTCTTAATTGGGGCAAATTCTTTGACCAATTTTTGCCGATAGGCCTCGTGGAAGCGATCGCCTTGAATGGCTTGGCCAGCCTTTGCTAAATCTCCTGTCAAAAGCCCTGCAATAGCCACATTAGCAATGGAGGAGGCCGCTACAGCTTCCTTATAGGCCATGGAAGTGGGCAGAACCCCTCGACTTTGGCTGGTTTTCAATTCATAATTAGGAATAAAGGCCAGAAAGTCACAGGCGGGAAAATTAGCAACCACGCTGGAAACTTGCCCATCCAAATAAGAGGCGACTACCAGATTACCAAAAATAGCTGGAGCAACATTGTCAGGGTGGCCCTCGATTTCCGTGGCTAGATTGAGTTTTTCCTGATCAGAGAGCTGCAAACCAGCCAATTGATTAGCCAACTCAATCCCTGCTACAATCACCGAACTAGAGGAGCCCAGTCCCCTAGCCAGAGGAATATCAGAAGTCATCTTAATCCGCTGAGGAGTCAGGTCGGGAGCAATTTGCAGAGCCGTCTGAATCAAGAGGTTATTTTCATCGCTGGGAATGTCTCCCAAATCGTGGTCGACCTGCCAGTCAGCAGCAGGCTCAAGCACTTCAATGGTCAAATATTTGGAGAGGGCCACCCCTACCGAATCAAAACCCGGCCCCAGATTGGCCGAGGTTGCTGGAACTGTAATTTTCATCTTAGTCCCCCAATACCTTAAAGCTATTCAAGAGGGTGAAATCGCTTTGAGCTTTTAATTTGGCTTTGACATTGTCCAATTGGGTCAGGCTGAGGGCGTGGGTAACGATGACAATTTTAGCCTGCTTGCCATCACCTCTTTGTTGGAGAACTTGGGAGAAGGAAACATCTTCACCGTTGAAAATTTCTGCCAACCGCAGGATTTGCCCCTTCTTGTCAGGAACGCTGAGCGAGAAATAATAACCTGATTTAACATCAGCCGGATTGGCCAACTGAGTTGGACGATGATATTCATTGAAGGATTTACCGACATTGCCGTCAACAATTCGACGACCAATGCGGATAATATCAGCCACAACAGAAGTTGCTGTTGGTTTTTGTCCCGCACCAGGACCATAGTACATGGATTGGCCGATACCGATGGACTCAACAAAGACAGCGTTCATTACACCATTGACGCTAGCCAGCGGGTGTTCCTTAGGCAGGAAGGTTGGGGAAACCTGAGCAGAGATACCTGAGGCCGTTTCACGGACATCCCCAACCAGCTTGATGACATAGCCCAATTCTTGAGCAACGGCGACATCGTCAGGAGTAATGGTTGAAATCCCTTGATGGCTGACATCTTCGTAGTCAATGGTCATACCAAAGCCAAACTGACTGAGAATGACTGCCTTGTAGGCCGCATCAATCCCTTCCACGTCATTGGTCGGGTCGCTTTCAGCATAGCCCAGCTCCTGAGCGGTTTTGAGAGCATCTTCGTAGGTCCAACCTTCGTCAACCATCTTGGTCATCATAAAGTTGGAAGTTCCGTTGAGGACACCCAAAATCCGTGTCACCTTATCTGAAGTCAGAGAGTTAGCTAAAGTCCGCAGAATTGGAATTCCTCCTGCAACTGCTGCTTCATAATAGAAGGCCAGCCCCTTCTCCTTAGCCAGACCGATGATTTCCTTACCATGCGTAGCAATCAGGTCCTTGTTGGCAGAAACAACATGCTTACCAGCCTGCAACGCTTTGGTGATAAAGGTCTTGGCTGGTTCAATCCGTCCCATGAGTTCAACCACGATGTCAATTTCAGGATCTTCCACAATAGCATCAAGATTAGTGACAAAATTATAGTCATGACCGGCAGCCAAAAGACGATTCTTTTCCTCGTCATCCTTGACCAAAACCTTGGCAATCTCGAAGTCATCCTTGGCTGCTGCCGTAATCTTTTCTCCATTTTCCTTAAGTAAAAATGGGATACCGCTGGCAACTGTCCCAAAACCTAACAATCCAATTTTTATAGCCATAGTTTTTACCTCTTTTACGAATAATATACGCCCTCATTATATCAAAATCCCATAGAAAGTTACAGAAAATCCCGCCTTATGCTATAATTTAGGGAGAAAATACGAACGAAAAGGATGGCAGATATGGTATCTTGGACAGGATTTGCGAAGAAAAGCCCCCATGAACGGTGGCAAATACTAGAAGACAATCAGGCCCTCTCCCAAGCAGGCTTGGATAAATTAAAGAGGCAAGAACTCCTGCCCCTAGAGACAGCCAACCAGATGGCAGAAAATTTGATTGGCCGTCTGGCTCTTCCCTTAAGCCTAGCTCCTGATTTCTTGGTCAATGGTCAAACCTACAACCTGCCCATGGTGACCGAGGAACCCTCGGTCGTCGCTGCTGCCTCTTATGCGGCCAAGTTGATTAAACGCTCTGGTGGCTTTAAAACCGAGGTTCATCAGCGACAAATGTTGGGCCAAGTTGCCTTGATCGGACTAAGCAACTGGCAGGCCGCCAAGAAAGCGATTTTAGCTCATAAGGATGACCTCACCCAGCTGGCCAACCAAGCCCACCCTTCCATCGTCAAAAGAGGAGGCGGGGCCAGAGACCTGACCTTGGCAGAAAAAGGCGACTTCCTCATCGTCTATCTTTCAGTAGACACCCAGGAAGCCATGGGGGCCAATATAGTCAATACCATGATGGAGGCCATCGCTCCCAAGCTGGAAGAGCTCTCGGGCGGTCAAAGTCTCATGGCTATCCTCTCCAACTATGCGACAGATAGCTTAGTGACAGCCAAGTGTGCGGTTGACCTGCGTTTTCTCGGTCGTAACAAGGAAGAGGCCGAGAATTTAGCCAAAAAACTGGAACAGGCTTCTCAGCTGGCCCAAGTTGACCCCTATCGGGCCAGCACCCACAACAAGGGAATTTTTAACGGAATTGATGCCTTGGTCCTAGCGACTGGCAATGACTGGCGGGCCATCGAAGCTGGCGGTCATGCCTACGCTGCCGCTTCCGGCTCCTATCGAGGCCTATCCCAATGGACCTATGATAAGGAGGCCGGCCAAGTCAAGGGCAGCCTAACCCTCCCCATGCCAATCGCTACCAAAGGAGGCTCTATCGGCCTTAACCCTAGCGTTCAAGTTGCCTTTGACCTCCTAGGCCATCCCGATGCCAAAACTCTAGCCGGCCTAATCGTCTCCCTGGGTCTAGCACAAAACTTCGCTGCTCTCAAGGCCTTGGTCGGAAAAGGGATCCAGGCCGGCCACATGAAACTGCAGGCTAAATCCCTTGCCTTGCTAGCCGGAGCCAGCGAAAAAGAGGTGCCAAAGATAGTCCAAGAACTGCTGTCTGCCCAGCACCTCAATCTAGAAACCGCCCAAAAAATTCTCGCAGACCTGAGAGCTAAGCGAGACTAATCCAGTTTAAATGAAACGACCAATGGGTGACTCTCCAACATCAAAATTAGAACATCTTAAAATGACTTGAGCAGCAACTCAAGTCATTTTGTCTTTTGAATCTCTATTTTGAAATGGCATCCGCAATCGTCTTAGTATAGGCAATGGCTCCCTGGTCGTTCGGGTGGGTCATGTCCTCGCTGAGGAGCTGGCTTTCCTTATCGTGGGAAGCCCCATACCAGTCAATAATGTGCAGGTTGTCATATTTCTGATCTGCTTGGCTCAAGACTTGATTGACATCATTGGTCCAGTAATATTGGGATTTTTCCAAATTAATATTAATCCAATAGACCTGACGCCCGCCGGCAGCCTGCGTAACCTGATCAATCTGGTCAGCCGTTAGAGTACCGCCATTTTCATCCCGATTAATTCCGATACCGATGACCAAGGTGTCCAATTCAGGATGGTTAGTGACCGCTTCTTTGACCATTTCCAAAGTATGCTGAGGCTTGCGCCCAATGGCTCCATCAAAGAAGGCATTGGGGAAGACCTCGTGCAGGTCATCGTAGGTCATGGCAATCATGGAATCCCCAAGAATAGCCACCTTCTTTTGGTTGACAATGTCATACTCTTCTTGACTAATGCCGTACTTATTAAGAATGGCTGGGTCAGCCGGTGTTCCCGGTGCTTGCTGAACTTGATTTTGCTTCTTCATCTTGGCTTGGTTTTGTTTAAGTTGGTCGGTAATCTTATTTTGAGCAGCCGTCTTGTCTGGTGCCGTAAAGACAAGGAAGAGGGCTCCTGCTACCACCACAGAAACAAGTAAAGTTACAGGCCATTTAACAAAGGAAGACCAGACATGGCGTCTTTCTTGATAAAAATCCTTAACCTTCCGCCAGGTAATTCGCCGTAAGGGCACTTCCACCAAGCGATAGGTGATTTCAGTCAGAATGACCACCAAGGCTAAAGCAATCAGGACCGAGGGCAGAGACTCGGGATTAGGCAATTTGAGCTCGGCAAAGGTCAGAACGGGAATCTGCCAGAGGTACATGCCGTAGGAACGTGTCCCCAGATAAGCGGTCACAGGATTGGACAGCCACTTATTGGCTGCCAATTTGGGATGGACAATCAGAGCAATCAGAACACAACTGAGGAAGGAAAAGAGCCACATGCCTCCCCGATAGGTAAACCACTCTTGGTCGGGCAGGGCAAAGAAACAGATAATCAAAACAACTAGGGTAACGATAGCCATTCCATTGAAAAGTTGTCGGTCCCGCAGAGATAGTTTGATCTTCTCCACCTGATCGCTTGGGTAAATAAAGGCTAAAGCTGCTCCCATAAGAATAGAAAAGAGCCTGGTATCCGTTCCGTAGTAAATCCGAGTCGGATCCACATGGGCCTTGTAGAGCAGGGACATTTCTACAAAAGACAAGAGCAGGATAATATCCAGGACATTAAAGATGGCCGTCCGATTCTTGCGGAAAATCCGCATCAGGACAATGATAATCAGAGGCCAGAAAAGGTAGAATTGCCCTTCGATGGACAGACTGTAAAAATGCTCAAAAGGAGCTTCAGCTAGCAACTTAGCAAAGTAGGAACCGCCCTTAGCAATCTGCCACCAGTTATTGACCGAGAAAATACTGGACAAGAAGACATTTCGCATACCATTGAGCAGATTTTTCTGGAAAAAGTACATGTAGACCGTACTCAGGAGCATGACCGCTATCATATTGGGATAGAGCCGTTTAAACCGCCGCAAGAGAAAGGCCTTAACCGCAATCCTACCATTGGCTTCATACTCTCTTAAGAGAAGATCTGTAATCAAATAGCCTGATAAGACAAAGAAGAGGGCTACACCCAGGTAGCCACCCCTAAAAATAGACGGATAAATATGATAAAAAATAACCGCCAAAAGACCAATCGTCCGCAGGCCGTCAAATCCAGTAATGTAACGCTTCTTCATGTCCTCATCCTCAGTTTAGGCTTTGTCATCAAAATATAACATAAAATGCCAGACTAGGCAAATTGGGTGGGGAATGAAGGCAGGAAGAGGAAGATTTTCACTACTCCCCTTTCTTCCTGAAATATTTATAATATAGAGAATAAGGGATTACAGCAGCAAAAACAAGAAAGTATTTGTATACCTTAAAGTCTACCTCTCCCTTGCTGTTGAAATGCACGGGGACCCAGTTTGGGAGAAATTGACAAATAATTAAAATGACAATAATTGAAAGGCAAAGAACAAAAATATCTTTAGACTCTATTTTCATTTTTTAATACTCCTTTTGAAGATAACTTACTTTAACGATTCTTCTATAGAGAAATAGTGTTAATAACGGTAGGACGAGAACAGATATGCCAAATAAACTGAGTTCTAATGAAACCTTGCATATCCATGAAACTGCTAGTGGAAGTCCGATTAAAATCATAGACAGAACAGAGCTTTGGATAACAGGCAGACTTTGCTTGATTACAATCATTTCGTTATCCCAATGATAATTTGGATGCTGCAAGTTTGCATACAATCCAAGGGTAGAGATGGTTAATGAGTAGCTAGCTGCTATAACAAACATTAAACCAAGTTCTAAAACAGACAAGTGATAGCACCAGACAAGAACCAAAATTGCTGGAATATAGGCAAGAGCGTGAAGGGAGAGATTAAGAGCCAACTTACTATTAGCAACCTCCCTTAAAGAAATAGGTAAGCTCTGCAACTGCCAGATATGTTCGCCTTCTAATGAAAGAGCCGAAGCTGTTGTGCAGGATACTGATAAGCTTGCAACTACTAAAAGCGGAGCAAAATGTTCCATCTGTCCAGCCATACCTGTCAGTCCAAGCATTTGCTCTAATTTGGTGGGTGGTAGCACGAGCAAGGCCAGACTATAGCCCAATAAAACCAAGACCCCCAAACTTGTATTAAGCATCAGCATATAAGAGGATCTATAGTGAGCAAGTTCTCTCAAATAAAGTGACATGAATAAGGAATGCTTTTTATAGCCATTGGACCACCAACTTGCTTTAGGTTTAGAACGCCCTGTCTTCTCTTGCCTATAAAGTTTTTCTTTGGCAACTAAAGCAATAAATAAAACAGTTGAGCCCAAAGAAATCAAAACAAAAAACATAAGATAGCCAATGTTAAACTGCCCCTTCCAAATTTTAAAGATAAAACTTAAAGGATAAAGTCTGCTGACTTGTTTAGAGAGAGTTAGACCAATATCACTCGTTTTCATTCCTCCTGACATGCTAGAGCTAAGCCAAAGCCCTATGCTCAAAATTACTAACAGAGTTATGATGAGGTTCATAAAATTTTTCCACTTCATATTTTTGGTTAGCATTATGATGATGTAGGCTAAAAAAGCTGCTAAGGTCAGTGGCAACAAAGGAACAAAAGCTAGAATGAGGAAGAAAAGTAAACCTGAGCAATAGTAACCATCATTTAACCAAACAATTAGACCTGGCAAGGTAAATAGTAGGGTCAAAACTAGACTTATAGTGTATAAGAAAAAATATTTACTGGCTAGGATTGCTCCAGAACTAATCGGTAGAGGCACCAATCTTTGGCTATCATGGCTAAAAAATAAAATACCATTAACCTGAAATAAAGTGATAAAAAAGACAATAAGACTAGAGACCGCAACCATATACGCAGGAATTAACGGACTTTGTCCAAGTTTTACAAGAGATAGAGCCGTCATTGTATTGTAGATAAATAAGAGTAAGAGGACCAGACCTATCCCTAAACTTGTCAAGAAGAAGTTTTTCCGATTACTACCACTCCTTTTTTTCCAATTATTTAGATGAAAGTAATCAATCAGTTGAATTTTAAAAAGCTTTCCAAGTTTACTCATTCCACAACCTCCATAAAGAAATCTTCCAAGGATAGATTACCTTTAATATCAGCCGTCGGGCCCTGAGCTAACAGTTGGCCATCCTTTAAGACTGCAATTTTATTGCATATTTTTTCCGCCACCTCCAAAACATGAGTTGAAAAAAATATGGCTCCACCAGCTTCCACGACTTCTGTCATGATTTTCTTTAATTCGAAAGAAGCTTTAGGATCCAAGCCAACGAAGGGTTCGTCAAGAATAATCAACTTTGGAGAATGAATCAGAGCTCCGATAAGAGCTAATTTCTGCTTCATCCCATGAGAATAAGAGGAAATCATTTGGCCAAGAGCTTGACTGATTTCAAATCGTTCTGATAACTTCTTAATTCTTTCTTTCCGCTGCTCAAGACTTAATTCAAAAATATCGGCTATAAAATTCAAGTATTGTATTCCTGTTAAATAGTCATAAAGGTCAGGATTATCAGGAATATAAGCCATAATCTTCTTACATGCTATCGGCTCCTTCTTAATAGAATGACCGTTGACAAAAATTTCACCAGAATCAAAATCAGAAATACCAACAATTGACTTAATAGTAGTTGTTTTTCCAGCTCCATTTCGGCCAATAAAACCAAAAACATCACCAGCTTTAATCTCTAAAGACAAATCTTTGACAGCAACTTTATCTCCAAATGTCTTGTGTAAATGATCAATCTTTAACATAAAATTCCTTTCTTCAACAACTGACATTTTGTCAGTTTAGCATTTAAAAGTAACCGACGATCTCATTCATCGGCTTTTAAAAAATATTTTCTCCCAGAGCTTTATTGATTAACTCGTGGAAAGTCCGTATATAATCTTGTGTTTGTAAAGACTTATCGGTAAATACGTATGCAGTCATCAACATCTGAGCCAATTCTTTGGGATTCTCAATATGAAAGTCTCCTTTAGCCAGTCCCTCTTCAAAAATCTTGGTCAAATCCTTACTGGTTTGCTCTACTAATTTATGGGAAAAGCGATCCATCAAGTAATGGTTAGCTTTCATATCCACCGTCTCTTGCAAAGTTTCCTTCTCAGCTGTCTTCCCTGCGGGATCAATTACCGTTTCATCGAAAAAAGCTTTCACTTTCTGAGCGGGGCTTAAATCATTAGCATTAGCAATAGTCGATAAATTTCTAGCCAGAGGTTCAGTATATAACTCAATCAAAGAATATAAAATATCTTCTTTGTTTTTGAAATGATAGTAAAGTAAGCCCCGCGAAATCCCAACCCGTTCAATTATGTCTTGTGTCCGCGTTTTTTGATAGCCTTTTTCCATAAAAAGTTTCATAGAGGCATCAATGATTTCACGCCGTCTAACCTCAGGTGCCTTCACATCTCTCATTTGTTACCTCCAAATGATTTATACTCTTAGTATAAATCTAGACTGACATTTTGTCAATTATTTATATTAAAACGAAAAAAAACCACCTTCCGGCAGCTTTTAGTTATCATTTTTTAGCACCCGCTGGACAAAGTCAAGAGCAATCTGATTAAAGACCTGGGGATCCTTATTGGCGATACTGTGGCCAAAACCTTCCAAGGATAAAAACTCTGCATTAGCCAAGTGACGGGCAATCTTTTTGGAGTGGCCTTGGCGGATAAAGTCCTTTTTACCAACTAAAACCAGACAGGGGACGGTCACGCCCTGCAAGTCCTCAAAATGGACGGGGAGATTTCTAACCATAAGGCCGAAGCGTTGCTTGCGACGGTTGACAGCTGGTTTGAAGTGGACCTGCAAGCTCAACCAGAGATAGGTCAAGACCGAGCCTAGCCGCAGCCACCACTTCTGTCCCCAGAAGGTCAGGTTGCCAGAATTGAGCAAGATAGCCTTGACCCGCTCAGGATAAAGTTGCTCAAAAACCATGGCATAATTGGCACCGTCGCTGTGGCCAATCAAGATACCCTGCTCAATCCCCAGCTGATCCAAAACTTCTTGCAAATCCTTGGCCATTTCTGCAAAAGTCAGATGAACTTGCCCCAGGCCTGATTTCCCATGGGCCCGGCTATCCAGCATAATCAGCTGATAATTTTCAGCCAAATCTTGAACCTGACCGGCAAAATACTTACTGGAATTGCCATTCCCGTGGAGAAATACGATAGGGTAGCCCTGACCAGCAACCTTGATAAAAATTTTTTGACCATCTCGCATGGTCAGATATCTTTCTTGGATTTCTACCATAGATTAATAAAAAGACGACCTTTCTATCGCCTGCTTCCTTTCAACCTACCTTAGAACAGGTCGGAATTGCTACTGTCTTCAACTGGTGTGATGACAGGCTTACCATCCCTTATCCAGCAAGGGAGTCATGCTACCACCATAGCCCGCTCCATGCCAGAGATAATTAACGCCAGTCCCTTTGTCTAGCCAAATTTCCATTCCTGTATGACTTTCTGAAAACCTCTTTTCAAAACGTAAATCCTTTTTTGTTCGCATTATAACTAACCTCCAATTTTATTGACTTTACTTTACTCTTATTATAGCAGAGCGACTTTATCCTAGAAAGTTAAAACTGAACCAATTGGAACTTTGAGCTCCACTTTCTTATAGATATTTACTAGCCTCACGAATACTGAGTTTAGCCATTTGCTCCTCATGCTGCCAGATAAAATCTCTTACCCAGTCGGGATTGGTCTTGGAATAATCTCTTAAGGACCAGCCGATGGCCTTATTGATAAAAAATTCATCGCTCCCCAGGCAGTTGACAATAATCTCCGCCAAGAGGTCTGTATCCGTCTGCTCTTTTAGCCCCAATTGGTGCTCAATAGCCGTCCGCCTAATCCAGATATTGTCCCTCTTGGACCAGCCCAACATCAAATTCTTCACACGATTATCTCTGAGACCCAACTGCCCTACTACCTTGGTCAGGAAGTCAATGGTATCCCACCAAGATTTGGTCAAAACGTAATGCTCAACCTTAGCTAGATCTTCATAGACTAGGTAGGACTGCATTCTCAGCAAATAGTCATAGGCCAGATATTGAAATTCACGGTGGGGATCCGCATAACAGGCATCCAGAAATTCCCAGTCAATCGTTTTGGTTTTCTTCTCCGCCTTCAAAAATTCGGCATAAATTTTTCGTCTCTGGGGCGTGGGAATTCCGTAAAATTCAAAGAGATTTTTCTGGTAGGCTGCCATAGCAACCGCCCTCTCCTCATCAGCCTGAACTTCAAAGAGGGACTTTATATTTAAATATTTTGACATAACTGATAACCCCAAACTCCCTTTTTTCTTAGCTTCTGCTATCACATAGGTTTCCACCACTATGAACTTTACCTATACTTATTTCGGAATTCTTTTTTGACATCACAATATATTTTTCCAAACAGTTTTACCTCCTTATCAAATTCAAAATCATCAAGAAATGTCATTCGCTCTGCCGAGGCTCTTATAAGTCCTTAACCATGACATAATCCTCATTGTTCTCAGATAAGGGGTTGAATCCTAATCTTCTATACAATTTTAGGGCAGGGTTGGCTTTTTGAACGGAGAGAGAAACTTTTTTAACCCCTTTTGCTTTTAAGACTTCAAGCATCTTAGTCATTAAGGACGTCCCTAGACCTTGGCCTCTGTAGCCTTCCAAAAGAGATATGGCTAATGACGGCGTTTGATCATCTACATGACCGTAATCATTGATTATTCTGGTCCAAACGGCACCCACTAGCTGGCCGTCAACCTCTGCAACAAGGCAATCATCGCCCACTTGACCTCCAAAACCTTTGACATATAACTGAAGCTCTGGCTGTTCAATAATTTCCCTATCTGGCTTAGCCTGGCCGTTCGGAATAAAAATAGCTTCATAGAGAAAAACATTTAGGCGATAGATTTCCTTATCTCTTATTTTTCTTATCTTTACATTCATAGCTAGACCTCATCTTTAACATCCCCCCGCTACTTCCCTATATAGTGGGCGATAGTCATCCCTATCAGCATGCCGATAACTGTTGTCAAACCTACATTAAATCGAAAGACGGAGCCTAGGGCTAGACCAAGGCTCATCCCGATTAACATTCCGGCAGATAAACGGTTTTGATTAGCCCGACCGCTGGCTTCTTCCTGCACAGACCATTTTTTGGCAAGGTAGATAGTCAGAATTGCCAATACAGCTGTCAAAATAAAGGGTAAAAATATTTTTATCATGGCCATTTGCCTGACCTCCTCGGGAATTATTTACTAATTCCATTATAACAGAAGCCAGCAGGCAGCCTGTTTGCAAACTGCAATTTTATCAATAGACATATTTATTCTTGACGCCAGTTTCTTAGAATTGTATAATCTAGTTATTAAGACTAGATTATAGAAAGTAGTTAAACTTATGACGAATACTTATCCCAAATGGGCTGACTTGCCTGAGTTAGATTTGTACTTAGATCAAGTTCTTCTATACGTTAACCAGGTCAGCAAACTTTCAACAACAACGACCGATAAGGGCCTCACCGCTTCCATGATTAACAATTATGTCAAACATGGTCTGGTTGAGAAGCCAGTCAAGAAAAAATACAGTCGCCGGCAACTGGCCCGCCTAATAGCTATCACCACTTTTAAACCGGTCTTTTCCATTCAGGAAATCAGTCAGATTTTAGAACGGATAACAGCCAATAATCAATCCCAGGCCTGCTATGATGCCTTTGTTGCCTGTATGAATGAGGAGCAAAGGCAAGATATTCCTGAGCTGATTGTCTCAGCCTGCCAAACCCTCAAGCTCTACCACTACACCCACAAACTTGCCGAAAATCTTCAAGGAGGTCACCATGAACACCGCAACTCTAAAGCTTAGTAAACAATTAACCTTTGGCGAAGAGGTTGCCAATGCTGTAACCCATGCAGTCGGCTCCGTCGCTATGCTGGTTCTTTTACCCATTACGGCTTCTTACAGCTACCAAATCTTTGGACTCAAAGCAGCAGTCGGCATGTCGGTCTTTGTCATCAGCCTCTTTCTCATGTTCATGTCCTCGACCATCTACCACTCCATGCAGTATGCTTCACCACAGAAGTATGTCCTGCGGATTATTGATCACAGTATGATTTACATTGCCATCGCTGGTTCCTACACGCCCGTGGCCCTCTCTCTGGTCGGTGGCTGGTTGGGTTACCTGATTATCGTCCTCCAATGGGGCACGACTATCTTCGGCATTCTCTATAAAATTTTCGCCAAGAAAATCAATGAGAAATTCAGCCTCTTACTCTACCTACTCATGGGCTGGCTGGTCATTTTCATCATTCCAGCCATCGTCACCAAGACCGGTCCAGTCTTCTGGAGCCTCATGTTGGCAGGGGGACTATCCTATACCATTGGTGCCTTCTTCTATTCTCGTAAACGCCCTTACGACCACATGATTTGGCACCTCTTCATCCTTCTAGCCTCTACCTTGCAATACATCGCCATTGTTTACTGTATGTTGTAAGGGTAATCGCTAGAGATTAATTGAGATTTTTCGAGGAGCGAATTCCTTCTTGAATTTTCTAGAGGACGAGGACCGAGGCCTTCGTGTTTCATAAAATTTCATTGAGTTTCAGATATACTTGGAGGTGAAAATTTAATTTAAACATACAAAAAGCCTGTTAAGTCAGGCTTTTTTGAGTTAAAAATTCACATCAGGATTTTTACAATTTTGTACTGTGATTACTTATCCACTCCTTATAAATTATTAAATTGTCATCGGATAATGGTTCAACCGCGACTCGCACGGTAAAGTCAACTGCTTCTTCTTGGTCGACTTGTAATTGATAGCCGTTTAATCGGAGAAAACTGACTAATACAAAAAATGCTGTTCGTTTATTGGCATTGGCAAAAACATGTTTTTTGACCAATTGAACAAAGATAATTGTCGCCTTGTCGAAGAGAGTTGGATATAGTTTTTGTCCAAATACAAACTGTTCCGAAAAATTGACAATCATATTCAAGGCCGAAGCACTCACGACTTCCACCTTTTCACTAGGCGAATAATGTTCAATAATCCCTTTATTGAAAGCAGTGATTGATTTTCGGTTAGATAATTTATCATCGATCTACCAATTCCTTGAAGATGCCGTCATACTCTTTAAAAAGATTATCAACATTTTTAAAGACCTCTCTATCAGATACAAAATGAGCCGTATCTTTTGCTTTAGGAGTAAAGATGATTTCACCATTTGCCGTTAGATTAGCTTCATACTCTTTTCCAGTTGGGATATTAAAGTCTTTAGGGATGGTAATTATGACAGAATCACCCTGTTTTCGAGTTTTAACGACCATAGCAGAATATCCTTTTAGTAAGAAAACTATAACATGGAATTACAGTAATTACAAAAAGGTCGCCAATAAAGGTCAAAGACCCAAAAATAGCTAACGATTTCTCGCTAGCTATTTTTTTATCTATTGCTTTTAGTCCTCTTCGTAGGCTGACCAGTCAAAATTGATGAAGGTTGGGAAGAGATCGCCATAAGTGCCGTGGAAACCCACATCCTTACCCTTGTAAGTAACACTCTTAATGGGATAGTACTCGGGCAAAGTTGAGCAGCCCATCAGGACGCGAATAAAATCGTTGGGATTTTCAAAGCTTTGTTGACGCTCAATATCATAGGCATCGGTATAGGTCATTTCAATCATGACAACATCTCCTTTACCCCTAGTCTAAGACTTTTTAAACTGGAGGTCAAAAATTTGGATTGACCCTTCTGCTATATCAGTCTTGTTTTCTATTGGCTTGGGCTAATTTCCCGTAGAGGAGGTAATCGACCTGTCGCAAATCCGTTAGGGTGCGGCAATTAAGAGCACACATGAGCAATCGCAAATCGTCTTTCCAGCCATCAACAATTGCTATTACCTTCTCAACTGGGTAGCGTTCTACCAGCTCCAGTATAGTGCGTGAAAGCCCCACTGCTCTAGCTCCCAGAACCAAAGCCTTAATCATATCCAGAGGATGGCGAACACCACCACTGGCAAGAATTTCGGCCCGATTTCTAATGTCGCCTAGATTTAGAAGGGTTTGGACGGTTGATTGACCCCATTGATTCAGGTAGGAGCGATCTTGCTGGGCCCGCTGATTCTCAATATAGGCAAAACTAGTGCCGCCCCGACCGGAAATATCAAAGGTCCTAATACCGAGGTCAAGCCCCCTTTGGACGGTTTTCCTATCCATACCAAAGCCAACTTCCTTAAGGACGACAGGGACAGAAATCTCTTGAGCGTAGTCCGCTAAATTGGACAACCAGCTCTTAAATTCGCGTTCCCCTTCTGGCATGAGCAATTCCTGCATGAGATTGACATGCACCTCTAAGAGCAAGGGCCTCAAATCTTCCACAGCCTTCTGTCCCAATTGGACCGGCTTATCAAGACCGATATTGGTTCCCAAAAGCACTTGAGGAGTCAGCGAGCGAACATCATAGGAATCATCATCAGGATTTTTCAAGGCTGGGCTATAGGAGCCCGTGATGAAAAGTAGGCCACAGGCCTCGGCCACCTGGGCCAATTTTCTATTGACAGCCTTGGCCTTGTTTGATCCGCCAGTCATGGCATTAATATAAAAGGGAAAATCCCAGTCCCGCCCAGCAAAATGTGTTTTCAGCTCAATCTCCGCCAAATCATACTTGGGCAAAGAGGACTGAATCAGCTCGACCTCGTCAAAACTGTTATAGGGGGACTGGTAGGCCAGGGCATGCTTGATATGCTGGTCTTTTCGATTGGTCATAAAGCTTTTTGGCGAAATAGTAGTTCAATACCAGCTTTTCGCCACCTTTCTCTGATTTTTTGGCTATGGTCAGGATTAAATGATAGGGCAATACCACAATCACCACCACCCGATCCCGAAGACTTGGCAACGGCATCCAGACCCTGAACGGCCCCTTCTAATACCAGCAATTCTTCGGTATAAATAGCAGGGTGCAGGTTCTTTAACAAGTCACTAACTTTCTGTAAGGAGACTTTGACCAGCTCCTTATCGCCAGTCCTTAGGCCCTGGGCTGTCGCTTCTACCGCCACCTGCGTTGGCTCCAAAAAATCAGCAGAAATAGCTGATTTAACCTGATCAATCATGTCCCTGGAAATAGAGGGTAGACCGGTCCAGCCAACTAGAAAATCAAAATCTAGAGCAGGTCGGACTGACTCAATCTGATAGCCCCAGTCCCTAGCGAGGACCTGGCTCAAACTGTCACTCTTAATCCAAGTCCTTACTCGAGCTCGGTCAAAAGCCTTGAATAAAACCAAGTCTTCATAGGCAATACAGGCCAAATCACCCATGGAGCCATTATCTCCCCGCTTGAGCAGAGTGTAGCTTGCCAGTCTGAAGATGAAATCAGCCGACCAGTCCTCTTGATACAAGGCAGCCAAGGCCTTAACCACTAGGACAGTCACGCTACCGCTTGAGCCAAGGCCGAATTTCTTGCCATCCTTCTCTAGCTTGCCAGTAATAGACAAGCTAAAGGGACGAGGTTTTATACCTCTCGTCTTAAGATAGTCTTCGACAACCGCAATGGTCTCCTGAATCAGGCTGTAATTCTTATCCCTTTCCAGCCCGACCTTGTAAGCAAACATATCCGAGTAGAGCTGGTAGCTGGAAGCGGGCTCAATTTCCGCTGTCAAAGAGATGGGGATAAATTGTAAGAGGGCCTGCTGGCCAGGTGTCAGAATGGCATATTCGCCAGCCAGATAGAGCTTGCCACCGGTCTTAACCTGGTACTTAGTCATGGGCAGGATCCTTGGTCTTGGAGACAATGGTCCGATAGTTTTGACCAAAAATCTCAGCTAGGGTGTCCAAATCCTTGGTCTGGCAGAGCACCTTAACATTGGGACCTGCATCCATGGTGAAATAACAGTCATAACCTTTCTCTCGCAGACTTCTGACAAAATCCATAGCCTGATAGGATTCTTCCGTCAGATAGGAAAAGGGAGGATTGGCCGACCTAGTCGTGGAGTGCATTCTCAGAGCATTTTCTTCTGCTAACCGGCCAACCTTGGCAAAATCATTGGCAGCCAGATAGTTCAGCATAACCCGATAATCCAGGGCAGACTGATCAATCCAAGCCTGAAAATCGCTGGAAGTTTCTGCACAACGCTTCATACCTTCCCGACTAGAAATGGTTTTGGGTTGGTCATTGAGGACCAGCATAATCATAGAGAGGTCCAAGTCAGTTTTAACCTGATAAATATCGCCAGAATCCTTGTCCCAAGCCGAAAGGGGGCCGAAAAAAGACCTAGCCGACGAGCCAGAAGCAAACTTGGCATATTGGGCTAGCTCCTTTTGGTCCAGACCAAAGTTAAAGAGCTGATTGCAGGCCTTGACCAGAGCCGACAGACCGCTGGAACTGGAAGAGAGTCCTGCAGCTGTTGGCATATTGTTGTTGGTTTCAATCTTAACAAAGGGCTGACCTTCCCGGCGGAAAAAATCAATAATCTTGGTCATTTTGGCATGCTCCTGCTGATTTTGCAGCTGGCCGTCAATGTAAAACTCATCCCCCTGAGCCCCCTCAGGAAGGAAGGAAAGGTCGGTCTTGGTGTACATATTTTCCAAGGTCAGTGAGATGCTGCTGGTCGCTGGAATCATCTTCTTGACGTCTGCCTTACCCCAATACTTGACAATGGCAATGTTAGCATAGGATTTGACACTTACAGATTTTCTATCCACGTGTTAACGGCTCCTTCTTTTTCGAGTGCTGAGACCAAACTTTCGGCCTGCTCCTGATTTTGACAGAGAGCAATGATGCAACCGCCCAAGCCACCACCGGACATCTTAGCTCCCAGAGCCCCTTGATTTTTGGCAACCTGGACAAGATGATTAGCTTCTGGACTGGAAACGCCCAAATGGTTCAATTCGTCATGGGCTCGGTTCATGGCCTGACCCACAACCAGGAGATCCTTGGCCAAGAGGCCAATTTCAATGGTTGAGGCTAAATTACCCAGACGATGCAGATAAGGCAGGGCCTTTTCTTCTAGACTTCGCACCTTGCTGACAGCTTCTCTGGTATGACCGTGAATACCGGTATCCGCAATCACCAGACAAGCACCCAAGTCCATCGCCATTTCTGAAAATCCAAGATTACGGATAAACTTGATAGCCGTGTCACTCAGACAGGTCTTGGCATCCAGACCGCTAGGATTTTCATGGGCAATAATTTCGGCCTGATTGGCCAACATTTCCAAATCGGGCAGGGACAGAGACTGGTCAAAATAGTCAAAGACCGCCCGAATAGCTGCGATAGCGACCGCAGCTGATGACCCCATCCCCCGCTTGGCTGGGACATTGGACTCAATCTCAACGGAAATCTTTTCATCAGACTTGTCCAAAAATTCCAAGGCAGCAAAAACCGCTGTAGATAGCGGATCAGAGATGTCAATCTCTAAAGCTTGATCCGAAGCCTGAACCTGACAGACCACCTCAATATTTTTTAAGGGAAGGGCAATGGCCGAATAGCCATAGACTACCGAATGTTCACCGATTAGGATAATCTTGCTGTGAGCCCTTCCGATTCCGATTTTCTGCGTCATCATCACTTCTTTCTTACATTCCTCTAATATTTTAGCCTAAAATAACAAAAAAAGCGACCTCAAGCACAAAAAAGCTGCAGTCGCAGGTCGGATTTCTGGGAAACATTCGATAATCAGAAATTTTCAAGTGTCAGGCAAATTAAATTCTTCAACTTTCATTGACAGGAAATCTTAGGCCCTTTATAATGGAGGCTAAAGAATTGAACCCGCCTACAACTCTGTGAATTTAGATGAAATCACTTAGGTGCAAGCACCTGCGTTGATTTCCACCTTACTCTTCTATTTTCAGGTTCGGATTAAAAAGGTCTCCCAGACCTTAGTACTTGCCCTAGAAAATAGTGCCATTTTTATGGCCTATTTCCTAAACTTATTTGAAAGGAATTTGATATGAACCCTAATCCTAAGACAAGAACGCTCGCTTTGGCCAATGGTATTCTTGGCATTGCCGGCAGAGTCCTTCTTATTTTTGCTACCTTTCTCTTCGCCATAGCTGGTGGCCTTGATGCTGCAACAGATAGTGGCGCTTTTACAATCTTAACGTTGGCTATCCTTTTTATTTTGAAACTTACTATCCTTATTCTCGGTATCGTTGCTACCATCTATTATAAGGATGACCGCCGAGTTTCTCTAGCTCCAAGTGTACTCTTTATTGTCAGTGGAGCCATCTCCCTCATCCCTTTCCTTGGTTGGATTGGCGGTATCCTTGCTATCACCGGCGGAGGGCTCTATCTTTCTAGCTTAAGTAAGTTTCATAGACCACCGTTGAGGTCATTTTAATCCTCTAAATTTTTATTTTCTATGAAAATAGCTTGGCCCAGTATGGTCAAGCTTTTTGCTGTATTCAAAAATGAATTAGAAATATGGATTTTTTCTAAATCGTTTGGAATTTCATGATTGAGCACAATTTGTAAAATGCCGATAAGTAGCTTTTTATACTCACTCCTTATCTACCCGAACAAAGTGGTCAGGTCCAAATTCCCTCCATTCAAAGTTTTCAGGTAGGTGAAATTCCCTAACATCACTAGTAACGGCTAAGAGTTTTTCACGTGCCAATTTGGGATTTAATTCAGGTTTTGCATTTAATAAATATTGCGTGTAAGCGTGCTGAGGATAATCGAATAGATGCTCAGCAGGTGCAATTTCCACCAACTTCCCTCTGTATAGTACAGCTATTCTGTCTGAAATATGACGAACAACAGACAAGTCATGCGAAATAAAAAGATAAGATAGTTTTAATTTGGTCTGTAAGTCTGTTAGTAAACGAAGTATTTGTGCTTGAATGGAAACGTCCAATGCTGAAGTTGGCTCATCACAGACAATAAACTCCGGTTGATTGATAACTGCCCGAGCAATCCCAATTCGCTGACGTTGTCCTCCTGAAAACTCCTTGGGCAATTTATTAACTGCATCTCCGCTTATGCCAACAGAATTTAATAAGTCAACAGCTTTTTGTCTAGCTACTTCTTTCGGTAAATCAAGTAGCGGCTCTTGGACAATCTCTAATGCCGTCATTCGAGGATTAAGGGCCGAATAGGGGTCTTGAAAAATGAGTTGTAACTGGTGCGAAATTGCACGACGTTCCTTAGATTTTAGCCCATGCACTGACTGTCCCTTAAAAGAAACCTCCCCATCAGTTTGATTTTCCAAGCCCAAAATAATGCGACCTAAAGTTGTTTTCCCTGAACCAGATTCACCAACTAAGCCAAGGATACTAGCTAAGATGAGAGATGCCACATAGGCCGGTACAACTAAGATTAGAGTATGTGGCAGCTTACTGGCTAAATCTTTTGAAATACTAGACTGGGTAATCAAAGAATTTCCAAAATTACCATGAAGAATCTTAACTAACCAATGCCAATATTGAACTAGGAAAGGATCATTTAAGCCATTCTTAACACGGAGGGCATCAATCTGAGCCTGAGTCATGTTAGGTGTCGTTAGGGTATCTACCACATCAAATGGAGCTAACTGAATCAAGGAAAAAACAATAAATGATATTACTAATAAAAGGGGAATGGCTTGAAGTAGCCTCTTTGCGATATACTTCCACATGAACTTGCTCCTATTCATTAATATGTCTAAAAAGAGGAAAGACTCAGGCAAGTCTGCCTAAGCCCTTCTTTTAACTATTTGTTTTTATTTCGAAGATACAGAAACTTTTGCCCAGTCACCAATAGTATAAATTGGGTAAAGATTCTTAGTTTGGATGCCTGAAACACGACTATTAACCGCTAGAAGTCCATTATCTGATGAAATTGGATAAAATACAGCTTGGTCGGCAAGTGCTTTTTGGAGGTCGTTATAAACTGACTTGCGGTCAGATGTATCAAGGGTTTCTGCACCTTTTGTGAAGAGAGCATCAATGTTAGAATTAGCCAATTTAAAGTAATTTGAAGCTCCGCCAGTTTGAAAGAGACGCTTGTAAGTATCTGGGTCATTACCCATGCTATATGAACGTAGGAAGAGCGGATATTTGGTAGTACCATCTTTCTTCAATTCAGCAAGGATAGTATCGCCATCACCACCTGCAAGTGTTACCTTGATACCAATCTTTTCTAATTCTCCTTGAATAATCGCTGCTTCTTTAGTGAAGATTGAATTGGTTGAATCATAAGCCATTGTGAAACTCAGGTTCTCAGAACCAGCTTCTTTCAACAATTCTTTAGCTTTCTTGATATTTTGTTTATAGGCAGGTGTTACTTTATCAAAGTAAGTATTGTCAGTTGGTAAGAAGGATGTTGCAGTCTGATAGAATGATTTAGAATTAAAAACACCATCATTAATATCTGAGCGATTCAGAGCATAAAAGATAGCTTGACGAACTCTACTATCTGTAATGACTTTTGCATTGATACCAAGATAGTTAATTCCACCGGCAGAGTATGTTTTGGTTGACACACCACTAGATTTCAAATCTGATACCGCATTTGAATCAACACTTGCAAGGTCAACTTCTCCTTTTTGAAGTGCCACTTTAAGAGTATCCGCATTTTCGATGATGCGAACGTTGATTTTCTTAGTATTGACTTTGCCACCATAGTAGTATTTGTTAGCAGTAAGTGTCAATGAAGAACCAGATGTAAATTTCTTCAATACATAAGGGCCAGTTCCGACCGTTGGGTAGACACCGAGATCATTAACTGAGAAATCAGACGTATTTTTGTAAATGTGTTTTGGAATGATATAAGTTTCATTTGTCAAATTATTAACAGCTGCTGCACTAGCCGCCGGTAGAATAAATTTGACCTCATAATCACCTACTTTTTCAACACTTATAGGTTTGTCACCAATCCAGAGACTTTCATATTTTCCGTTTTCCTTTTTATCTTTTTGAATATAGGTAAAGACAACGTCATCAGCCGTAAAAGGCTTACCGTCTGACCATTTGATGCCTTTACGAAGTTTTACATCAATAGATTTTCCATCCTCGGCTTGCTTGATACTCTTAGCCAATTCATAAGTGACTGTCCCATCATTGTTAGTACGAGCGAGTGGAGAATAAATCATATTAATGGTTTTTAAGCCCCATAAATCATTTGAATTAATTGGATTCAATGATACAGGATCAGCGTTAAAAGCATAAGTTAAACTTGAGGAGTTTTTAGAAACTTGTTGACCATCTTTCTTAGATTTACTTATTCCAAAGACAGCAGCAATAACAGCTAGAACCGCAATAATAGTAATTAAAGCATACCATTTACCTTTATTTGATTTTCTTTTCATAAACAACTGCTACCTTTCTCCATAATATTCCAACAACTTGAAAGCTGATTCGACGAAGTAGTTGACGGCGACGGGGAGGGCTTCGTCTTTGACGACGAAGTCATCGTGATGCCAGTCGGGCGCTCCTTCTTCTCCGTTGGAACCGACGAAGGCAAAGACACCTGGGATTTGTTCCTGATAGGCAGCGAAATCTTCTCCACCTGTTGAGGGCAGGGTATCAACCACTTCCGCGAAGGACTTGGAATTTTCAAAAATAATTGGCGTGATGGTCTTATCGTTAAAGGTGACCTTTGGTGAATTACCCCACTTGATAGTGACTTGGGCACCGAATTGTTCAGCGGTCGTCCGAACGACCCGTTCAAATTTTTCAATAACTGCTCGGCGAACTTGAGGGTCAAAGGTACGAATCGTCCCTTCAAAGAAGCCCTTACCTGGCAGAACATTCCAGGTTGTACCGACATCAATATGGGTAACTGACAAAACAGCGGATTCAAAGGGAGAAACAGTTCTGGCAACAATGGCTTGCAGATTGTTGACGATGCTGGTTACCGCCAAGACCGTATCAACACCCAGGTCAGGACGAGCTGCGTGGGAAGAAACACCTTGGACAGTAACCTCAAACTGCTCTACGCCTGCCATGATGGCTCCAGTTTTAAGCCCCAGTTGACCAGGCTTGAGATGGGGATAATTATGATAGCCAACAATGGCAGAAACGCCTTCCAGGCCACCGGCTTCAATTATCTGATAGCCACCTTGGAAATTTTCTTCTGCCGGTTGGAAAATCAGCCGAACAGTTCCTTTCAATTCCTTTTCACGATTTTTCAGAATTTCGGCAGCCCCTAGCAAGCTAGTTTGGTGGAAATCGTGACCGCAGGCATGCATGGCTCCATTATAGCTGGCATAATCTAGGCCGGTATTTTCCCGAATGGGCAGGGCGTCAATGTCGGCCCGCAGAGCGATGACAGGATTGCCAGAACCGATTTCAGCAATCAGACCAGTCTTGAGGGGATAGTTGAGAGCCTCAATTCCCAAATCAGCAAGATAGGACTTGATAAAGGCTGTTGTTTCAACTTCCTGCTCAGAAACCTCCGGATGGGCGTGGATATAATGACGAGTTTTGGCTAATTTTTCATAAAAATCCGACGACATAAGCATTCCTCCTAGAAACTTGTCCAAAAGCTGGACTTAAACTTAGTAATATCTTATCACCAGGCCCAAAGCTTGCCTAATCTAAATATTTTATGCTAGGCCATAGGAAATTTTTATAGGGGTGAGTAAAGGACTGATAAAGTGGGCCTAAAACTGATAAAAGATGGCAACGAGTTCGCAATAACAGCGATTGTTGCTTACATCGGCTACAAAAAGAGAAGCACCTCAGGTACTTCTCTTGTCTCTTATAGTTAATGAAAATCAAAAGTCGGCTACGAGAAAGACGATGCTCGCTCGTGAGACCGACATTGACAACTTCTACTAGGACTACCTCTACAAATCCAGATTTCTTAAATCTGAAATTTTCTTAGCCCTAAGAATTTTCCATTTCCCCAGACTATTAGTCAATCAAAAACTTTTGGTCTGGTGTCTTGGACAGGTAGCGACGGTTATTGACTTGCGACCATTGGGCATCGAAATCAATGTCGTCTGCAAAGCGGGAATTGAAGTCAACGAAGAGCTTCTCCTTCTTGGTATCCCAGCCACGGGCAATATCATGGAAATAGGTATTGTTTTTGAATGAAGGAATTTCGTACAAGTCCCTTGCATAGCCCCAGATATTTGGGTAATCAACAATCCGGTTCTTGATAGGACCCAGATTGCGGTAATAATGGGTATCAAAGCGGGCCAGGGTCACATAGAGACGGACATCAGAATCGGTCACATAATCACCAAAAAGGAATCGTTGGGTGGCCAGACGTTTTTCAATAATGTCCAGGGTATTATAAAAGTCATCAAAGGCTTCCTGATAGGCTACCAATGATTGAGCAAACATCATCCGATAGACCCCGTTGTTAACAAAGGGGAAGAGAACCTGGTCATTGAAGTTATCGATGTCTTTTCTCAGCTCTTCTGGATAGAGATTTGGAGCATCAGGCTTTTGGAAAGGTTTGAAGGCCACTTCAAAATAATTAGTTAAGCGGTGGTAATCATTATTAACGACCTCTTGCTTGTCCACATCAATCAGGGCAGGGACCGTCGTCCGACCTGTATAGTCAGGGTCTGCCCGATAGTAGAATTCCGCCAGGTATTCAGCCCCGGTGACAGGGTCCTTGCCATCTGGTTCATAGGCAAACTCCCAGCCATATTTACGGCGTTCAGGGTCTTCTGTATGACCGACCTGATTGACCGAGATGGCATCTTCCAAACCTAGAAGCTCACGCACGATAGAGGCCCGATTGGACCAGTGGCAACCCCGAGCCCAGAAGAGACGGTACTTGCCAGCCTCAGCCTTGAGGTCACCTGGCCCATCCCCGAAAGGACGGGTGAAATGATTGGGTTGGCGTTGGAAGGCTCCCCGTTCATCAATTTCTGTCTTGGTCTCAACGGGGCGAACTTTCAGGGTAACGGGTTTAATAGTTGGCTTATTTTCTGTCATAATCATGACCTCTTTTCTAGTGATAAATTCTGCTGGCTCTATCTTGAGGTTCTAGCCATTCGCTGGTATCAGGACCCTTGGGGAGAATTTGGTGGGGATTGTCAATGGCACTGAGATGATAGTGCTTCTTGATATGGTCAAAATGAGTGGTTTCCTTAAAGGCAGGAATGGAATACAAATCCCTAGCGTAGGCCCAGAGGTTGGGGAAATCAGCCAGACGGTTGCGGTTGCAACGAAAACCATTGTAATAGGCCGCATCAAAGCGAGCCAGGCTGACATAGAGACGGATGTCCGTGTCCCTAATCCGGTCGCCAAAGAGGAAACGCGAATGACTCAATCGCTCCTCCAGCTCAGCCAGACGGGCAAAGAGCTTGTCGTAAGCTGTCTCATAGGCTGCTTGACTGCCTGCAAAACCAGCCTTGTAGACCCCGTTATTGATGTCTTGGAAAATGACCTCATTCAGCTGGTCAATCTCATCAGCCAGGTCATCCGGATAGAGGTCTGGAGCCCCCTCCTTATGCAGGGGCCGCCAATCGGTCTCCCAAATCTTGAGCAGGTTGTAAAAATCATTATTGACCAGCTGACCGGTCTTGAGGTCAACGATGGCTGGTACCGTGAAGCGGCCCTGATAATCAGGCTCGGTCTTGAGGTAGATTTCACTCAGATAATGAATGCCCAAAACAGGATCCTTACCATCGGGATCTAAAGTAAAGGCCCAGTCGGTCCGATCCACATCTGTCGGCCGAACAGGGTCAACCACCCCGATATTAAGGGCATCTTCAAGTCCCAAGAGCTTGAGGGCAATCAGCTGTCTGTGAGCCCAGGGACAGGCATAGGAAACCAAGAGCCGGTAACGGCCCTTCTCAACTGGTAACTGACCTGGTTCAGACCCGAAAGGGGTCAAAAACTTGGTCTTCTGCCGGCGAAAATTCCCATCCTGATCAACTTCTTTGGAAACAAAACTAGTTGGCATAGACTTCCCTCCTTGTACCTGTTTCTGGCCATTCCCTTAATAAATCAGGCACTTCCTGACCGTAACCTATGGCCTGCAATTCCCCCAGAGCCATGAACAACCAGGCCTGATCCAAATCATCTTGGTCAGACTGTTGAAAAATTTTCTTCAAAAACTTCATCCTAGTACCTCCCGATTTCACTTTCAAAGCGGTAGCCTTCTGGTAAGAAGAAACCTTCGTCTTCCATCCATTGCTTGCCCTCTGGACTGCCGTGTTCAAAATGAGCAAAGGCCGTCTTATTGCGACGAAAACCATATTTCTCATAGAGTTTGAGGGTCTGGGGATGGGTATAAAGAATGACATTGATACCTTTGAGCCGGTCTAGAAGCCCGGTGACAATGGCATTTCCGACACCTCGGCCCTGATAGTCAGGGTCAACAGCGACATTATAGATGGCCCCTTGGGAAACGAAATCCGTCAGAGCTCGCCCCACGCCGACCACCTGAGAGCCGTCTTTGACAAAGATAGTAATATCGCTGTTTTTAAAGGCCTTCTCATGCTCCTGGATGCTGCCAGACTTGCTGAGACCAGCCCCTTGCAAGACAGCCGTCACCTGGTCATAATCAACCTTGTTTGGGTCGGTTTCAACCTCATAATCAAAAGACATGGCAGGTCCTCCTACTTGTAGGACGGTGAATAATCTTCACCGAAGTATTTCTCGTTAATCTTCTTGGAAGTCCCGTCCCCAATGACTTCCTTGAGGGCCTTATTGACATCCTTTTGCAATTGCTTTTGGTCCTTAGAAAAGACGAAATAGCTGTAAGGTTCAGACAATAATTCCTTTTCTAAATCACTTGAAACCGGCTTACCAGTCAGCTTAAGGCCCAATTCTTTTTGATAATACTCAAACATAGGCTTATCCATGAGCAGGAAGTCGTACTTGCCAGACTCAACTCCCTGCAATTGGGTGGTCAAATCTTCCTCACTATAATTGAGGTCAATCTTCTTGTCAGGATGCTTCTTGTTAAATTCTTCAATGGCCGTTGAAGTATTGACACCAGTAGAGCCTACCGTTGAATGGCCTGCTAGGTCATCCCAAGAATTGGCCTGCTTGGCCTCCTTATTGTCAGACTTGTAGATAACCACATAGGAATTCTTGAACATCGGGTCTGAAAAGAGATAGTTCTTCTGCCGCTCAGGGTTTTTGGCAATATTATTGACCCCCATTTGATAACGGCCAGAATTGAGACCCGAGAAAATCGAATCGAATTCTGTCTTTTCCAGCTTCAACTTATACTGGGGCAATTTTTTGAAGACTGCCTTGAGCAGCTCAATATTTTGTCCCGTCAGCTGATCCCTGCCATCCACATAGGTGAAGGGCTTAGGACTACCAGAGGTTGCTACAGTCACCACTGTTTGCTTAGTGCCTTGTTTGTGCTTAGATCCATTAAAGAAGACCAAGCCCAGAGCCAAGGCCAGAACAACCAGCACCGATATTGCAATCGTCCACTTCTTCTTATTTGTCATCCTACTTACTACCAACTTCCTAAATCATTGATTTCTCCTATCTTACCGCAATCCAGCAGACTTGGAAAATCACTATTTTTTATGGTTGGCTATAAAAAATTCTTATGGTCTCCAAGGCTCGATTTCCAGCTCTTTTGGTGTAAGATTATAAATAAAAATTATTAGGTCGGTCTTGGTTAAATAGGCTGGATTGCCAAACAAATACTCTATTAAAATCACAGTTAGCATCTTTGATACTTTCTTAAAAAGTGCGGACGCAAGAAGAAATTATCCAGTGGATGATTTCTTGGAACTCACGTAGTTTCATTACGACACGAGGTTAGGCTAGCCGATTTTACTGGCCTAACCGAGTTAATCAGGGGGCTAGTCAATTTCCGTAGAGATTGGCGTTAGATATTTGCTACTTTAGTAGCTGATATCTTTGCCCCGTGATAAATTTTGAGCCCTTCGCTCTCTAATTTTTAGGCTCAGGCAGATTTAGTCCACCGGACTAAATCTCTCTCAAAATTTCCGTTCTTAGCAACATCTGTTGTTGCTAAGAATACCACTTTGGCGAAAGTATCACTTTTAGAATGACTTCATTAGTTAATGATTTATGTTCATTTTCCAGATGCAGTCGTATTGAGATAGTAAATTGCTAATTTTGAATTTCAAAGAGTATAAAAGTGCTTCTAGCCAAACTTTGACCGACCAAGGTAAAAATAAGGAGGATGCCATGCCAGATTGGAAGTGCCTATTAAAGGACTATAAGGAAGATTTTTTACGGGACTTGGCGGGCTTAATCGCCATTCCATCGGTCAAGGATGTGGCCCAGGCTAGCGAGGAGGCTCCCTTTGGGCCAGCAGTCAAGGAGGCCCTAGACTATATGCTTGCTCTGGGAGAGCGAGATGGTTTTCGAGCCAAGACCATTGACAATGTTGCCGGTCATTTGGAAATCGGCCAAGGACAGGAAATCTTTGGAATTCTCTCCCACCTAGATGTGGTTCCTGCTCAAGACGAAGAATGGCAGACACCTCCTTTCGAGTTGAAGCAGAAAGAGGGCTGGCTTTACGGTCGAGGTGTGTCCGACGATAAGGGCCCCTGCCTAGCTGCCTACTACGCCTTAAAAATGGTGCTAGATGCTGGCTATACGCTTAACCTGAAGGTTCGTCTCATCTATGGAACTGATGAAGAAAATAATTGGGAGGGGGTAAAGGCCTACTTCGCCAAGGAAACCATGCCTGACTTTGGTTTCGTCCCTGATGCCATCTTCCCTTTGATTTATGCAGAAAAAGGCATTGTCTCCCTAGATTTGACCAAGACCTATTCCAGCCCTTCTAACCTAGTTTTTAAGTCCGGTCAGGCCTATAATGTTGTTCCCGACAAGGCTCAAGCTCGTTTGTCAGGCCAAGCCAACCTTGAGGCGGACTTCCAGGTCTACCTCAAAAAGAACGACCTCCACGGGAACTATCAGGTTCAAGGGCAGGAACAAATTCTCAGTCTCAAGGGTCAGGCGGCTCACGGAGCTGGACCTGACAAAGGAATTAATGCCGCCATCTACCTAGCTCACTTCTTGAGGACTCTTGACCTTGACCCTGCTGCCCAAGACTACCTTGCCCTTTTGGATGACTACTTCTTCGCCGATTCCTTCGGTCAGAAACTTGGCCTTGCTTATGAGGAGCATGAGCTGGGCAAGGTGACCGTCAATCCTGCCATCTTTTCCTTTGAAATGGACAGGCTAAAATTGGCATCAATCTCCGCTATCCTCAAATGTTAGAATATTCTACTCTAGGGGAACAATTAGATAAAATCGCTGACGGGGCAGGCTTTGTCCTAGAGGAAATCAGCCACCTCCTTCCTAGCAATACCGACCTTAGCGACCCTAGAACACAGACCCTCCTGGAGGTCTATCAAGAGGCGACAGGTGATAGCAGCCCTGCCTTAGCCATCGGCGGTTCAACCTATGGCCGTCTCCTAAAAAACGGCGTTTCCTTTGGCCCAGCCTTTCCTTGGTCAGTCCACACCCTCCACCAACCCAATGAAAAGATTAAGCTGGAGGAACTTTGGCAGGCAACCACCATCTACGCCGAGGCCCTCTACCGCCTCTGCACCCTGGAAGGCCAAGAGGACATGAAAAACTAATACTCTGCCGAGCTAGACAAATAAGGTTCGCTAATCAAACAAAACAAAAATAGGACGGAGCTCTTCCAGCGTTTGGTTTGGACTCGCTCCGTTTTTTTATCTGGAAATTCTCCAACATACTCTTTGAAGTTCAAACCTTTCAACTGACAGCTCTTGAGTAGTCAGGTCGTCTCTTGCTAAAAGGCCAAGTTCTTTCGATGCTAGTGTATGGGCAGATTGATACTTTTGATTTCAATTCACTATCATTCTCCTTCTCCAAACGACTTAAAAAACCTACCTTGATTTCCATCAGGGCAGGTTTATAAATCATTCAATTTTAAGATGTTTCGCTAATCAAAGTCAATTGGTTGGTCTCTGTCTAGCCTATTTCTTATTTGGGACAACCAGGTCTTTACTACTTGGTGCATAGTCGCCACCCAGGAATTCCTTAGACAGCTTGTCTAGGGTGCCATCCTTTTGCAGAGCCTTGATTCGTTTATTGACGAAGGTTTGTAGGTCCTTATTGTCGCTGGTGAAAAGATAATAAATATAAGGCTTTTCGCTCGATTTCAAATCAATGGTCTTGAGATTGCTCAAGCCTTGAGACTTGATGATGCTATTGACCGATGGCGCATCAAAAATCTTGAAATCATATTTGCCATCATTGAGACCGGAAAGCATCTGAGTGATATTTTCCTCGGTGTATTTCAGTTTCGTGGGATTGTCGGAGTGCTTCTTATTATAATCTTCCAACTGGGAAGCACCCGTTGTCCCTTGGACGACAGGCGTTGTGTGGCCGCCGATATCATCGTAGGACTTGATGTCGCTGTCCTTAGGAACAACTAGAACGGAAGGCGTTGAGGCCGTTGGATAGGAATAGAGGTACTTCTTGCCCCTTTCCTTGGTGTAACTAAGGTTATTGCCGACAAAATCAAACTTGGCAGAATCAAGGCCAGAATAGATGGTGTCGCCATCAATTTGTTGAATTTTCAATTTATAATCCTTAGAGCCCTTGAAAATCTCCCAAGCCACTTCCACGTCAAAACCGGTCAACTTGCCCTTGTCATTTTGATAGGAAAAGGGCTTGGTCGTTCCTACGGTCGCAAAGGTCACTTCCTTCTTGCCCGAGGAATTCTTTGAACAGCCGGTAACGATCAAGGCTAGAGAAAGCCCCAGACCGACAATACCTAGTAATTTTTTTAATCGCATAAAATCACTCCTTCTTATTCTTTATGAAAATACTTAGAAAAAATCCTGCAAATCAAGCAAGGCCCTTTTCAAAACAGTTCCTTTAACTGCCAGTCCTATAAGTCCTGAACCACATAATCAAAGAGGGCTTGGTTGCTGGTTGGCCCATCCAATAAAAACTCTGGATGCCACTGAACACCAATAAACCTGGTCCCATCGGTCGGCTCAATCGCTTCAATAATACCATCCTGACTCCAAGCCGTCGCTTTCAGATTAAGAGCTAGCTTTTTGAGAGCCTGGTGGTGGACCGAATTGACCACAATCCCATCAGCCAAAAGGCCAGAGAGACGACTGCCTGCTTCTATCTTAATCGGGTGAGCCAGTTGCGTGGGCGGTTGACCCACATGATTGGGAATATCCTGATAAAGCGTTCCGCCCTGGGCAGCATTGTAGAGTTGCAAGCCACGACAGACCTCAAAAATCGGCTTCTCCTGCTTGACGGCTTCCTTAATCAAGGCCAACTCCCAGCGGTCCCGCTCAGGAAAATAGTCCTGACTATCGGTTGTCTTATCTTCACCGTAAAACTGGGGACTGACATTCTGCCCGCCAGTTAAAATTAGTTTATCGATAGCCTGAATATAATCAGCTGCCAAGGCATCCTGGCTCATGGGAATGTAAAAAGGTAAGCCTCCAGCTCGTTTGACCCCATCACCAAAATTTCTGGAGACATTGAGATGGATAATCGGTAAATCGGGACTGACTGGCTTTTCATTACTACTGATACCGATAATCGGCCGTTTCCCCATAGCTGACAACTCCCTTTCACAAGATACGACAGAGCAAAGTCATCTAGTTACTAAAGTAACTGATGACTAACAACAATTGCTAAGTACCACACAGGAAAATAGGGAAGGAGACGCAGATGCGATTAAGCATCTAGGAAGCTTCTTCTTTTTCCACAGTGGTGTAGGCGAGTTCCTTTCAATAAGTTAAGGAAATGGGAGTGAGACAAAAATCGTGATTTCTTTGAAATCGATTTTGTCGTCTCACCCCCGCACAGTTGATTAGGAAGGATGCTGTCCCGAAGGGGACAAGTACTTCCAATCAACCGCTGCGTCAAACTGTTTGATGTTGAAAAAGTAAGGAAGTGAGGATTTTGTCACAGCTTCATTTCCTACGGCAACCACTAGGGTGGATTGCCTAAACTTCTTACTAAGTCAGATAATCAAGCATTATCGACTCTCTTATCTGACTGTCGCTCTTTATGAAACCATAATACCCTTTCTCTAGGCCTCTGCATAATCTATATTTTTTATGTTTAGCTATAAATTTCTCTTAGAAAACTATGGGTTAGAAAACTTAGGCTTACCTAAGAGCCCAAACCTGCACCGCCAATCTCTAAGAAAATTAAAGACCTCCCAGCCTCTTGACTGGAAGGTCATTTGTCTATTAAATTGTGAGGGCTTCAATAGTCCAAAGCTACTTCAGGAACTCCAAGATGCTCAGCTCAGCTATGACTTGAAATTTACGGCTGGCTTTCATGTTTAATTCCGAGTCACACGGTCTTCTAGCACTAGAGTCATAAGAACATAGCTGACCCAGGAACTGCGAGAATAGGAAACATAGCGTTGATCCCAAAGCGGGGTGAACTTTTCTTTATAGCGATAAAGGCCCTCGAAGGAATAGAAATGGCTGCCAAAATGGTAAACCAGATAGGCCAATCTTTCTTGTAAGAAAGACTCTTCTGCTTGACCGACACCAGACAAGGGCGCCATCCCTAGGTCGAAATAGCCTACTCCCGCCTCTCTAAAGTGAACAAAAAGGGAGATGAAGAGATAGTCCATGACCCCATTTGGAATCAAGTCCTTATCATAGCGCATCATATCAATTGAAGCAATATTGTCTTGATAATTGGGCATAACATTAGCAAAAGCAACCATCTTGCCTTCTTGATTACGAACTAGAGCTAGGGACGATTCTTGCAGGTAAGCTTCATCGAAGTACCCCAAAGAAAAACCTTTTTCAGGTCGCTTGTGCAACCAGGTATCTGAGATAGCCCTGGCTTCCGCTAAGAGCTCTGGACTGTGGGGAGCCTCGACAACTTCAAAACTAAAGCCATCTTTCTCTACCCGATTAAGAGCATTGCGAAAAGGCTTGTACTTGTTCCCTCGCAGGGTGAAATTGTCTAGATCAACCAGAGCATTTTCCCCCACCTTCATAAATTCAAAGCCAAATTCATGCAGATATAGGGTCAGCTTCTGACCGATACTGTAGAAAATTAGGTCATAATCCAGCCGATCAGCCTTATCAATGAAGTAGGAAATGGCTTCTTCTACATCGGCCTCATTACCAGCTGGTTCTCCCATGACCAAGCATTTATTATTGCGGATAGCGAACTGGAAGGCTACACGATCCTGACCGTCCTTTTGATACCAAAAGAGCCGTTTGTCTCCCAGAAAGGCTAAGGCGCTGTCACCTTGTCCACCATAGGTCGCAAGCAAGTCACGATAACGATCGGCTTGGAAGGGCGTGCCCAACTTGATTTTGCGGCCTTGAACAATTCGCATCAAGAGCCAGTAACAGACCGTGATAACAAGGGTTAAAATCAAGACTATTCGACGTGTGAGCAAGTAAGAATCAGGACTAATTGGTCTGTGCCGTTCCACTATATCGTGCAACTCCTGGGCGCGGACAGGGAAGATAACCCCCGCTAGGGTAAAGAGCAAAATCAGGGTCACAGCGATGACCAAGGTGTCCTTGGTTCTTGCTTCCCAAGAATAGATAAATTGCTTTTTATAGAGTTGAGGACGAACTAGAACCATAGCCAGCATAGAGAGGAGAATCATAGTGGAAAAGCCCCAGCTAATGGCTCCAAAGTCAACATAAATCAAGGTCAGCACCAGCCAAAGCATGGTTAAAGGAAAAGCCAGCTTGACCTTTTTTTGAACGGTCCGAGCTAGAAGGATAAAACAGACACCAAGCACCAGACCTGGACACTGCCAAATCACTTGTCTTTGCAGGGGATCAAAGGATGACAGCCAAGGAATATAGTCTAGATTTTCAAAAAAGACTGTAGATAGGGCCAAAAGAATGCCCAGCCAGCGAATCAAGTTGATGGTAATGGTATGGATGGCTTTCTCCAGCATTTCTTTGGGAACGGCATTGTATTTTTGATTGATTTTACCACCCAGATGCTTGATAAAAAAGATAATTCCCAGAAAGAAAGGAATGACATAATAAGCCAAGCGATAGAGGAGCAGCCAAGCTAGGACTGTTTCCTTGGGCAAGCCATGAGCAGACAGGCCGGTCAGAACGATAAAGTCAAAACTTCCCAGAGCTCCAGGAATCAGAGAAATAATACCGACAGCACAACCAATAGCAAAGAAAGGCAGGGTGACAGAGATCGGCATATCAATCCCCATCAAACGGCCGATAATGATAAAGGCTGTCGCTGCACAGGACCACTCAAAGAAGGAGACAATGCCCAGACGATTCCTTGTCTTGACAGGCATATTAGCAAAGTAGTGCTTGGTCTTGCGGCCCGTCAACCAATAAAGAATAGGGAAATAGAGACTAGCCCCAACCAAGACAATGTCATAGTAAGGAATCCCCGAACGGTCGACTCCATAAAAATAGGTCAGTCCTAGAGAAACCAGACTGACAAAGGAGAGACCAGAAATCAGATATGGCAAGAAAGTAGTTACCTGCTGAAGATCCCGCTCTTCTTCCCCTTTTTGACCATAGAAAGCCAACCGAAGACCGATATCAATCAGGCCGCCAAAACCAGATAAATTATTAAAGGTATTGATACACCAAGAAGTCTGTAAAATATACCCCTTAGACTTATCTGTTTTCAAAATCCTATTGAGGACAAAATCGTAACCTGTCGTTGGCAAGACGGCTATAGCACCAATAAGAAATATCAAAATAATATTGAGAGGAGACACCCCACCCAGAGCTGCCTTGAGTTGCGTCACGGAAATCGTTCGCCTCAGATGGAGGATTTCCATGATAATCAAGAGAATAATGGAAACAAAGAAGACAGTTTTAATAATAGAGGTAAGGGGCTTGATTTTTTCAAGAACGGCTTTCAAAAGGAACTCCTAACAATATATGCTTGATAAACTGGTTGGTTATTCGATTAAAGGTTTGTGAATCTTTCTTAACAATATTATGGCCGAATCCCTTGAGCGGATAGAAAATCCCCTTGGGAAAATAGGAAGCTAGCGCTTTGGAATAGGAAACTTTGATAACATCATGGTTGCCCACCAAAACTAATACCGGTACTCTCACTGCTGCCAAATCTCCCCGCTTAACAGTCAAATCTTGCAACATGAGATGGATTACTCGGCTTTTAGCCTTGAAACTAGGAAAAACTGGAGACAAGATTGCTAAAAAACCATAAGCCAGCCAAGTCAAAAGTCTATCAGCAAAATGCAGGGCCTTAGTTGTGATATTTCCCGAATTTAGTAACATGCCTTCTACAGCTTGGGGGTACTTCTGCTGGAAAATCATAGCCAAATTGGCACCATCGCTGTGACCAACTAGGATAGCTGTCTTGATGCCTAAAATCACAAAAACCTGATGCAGGTCATCAGCCATCTGCTCAAACGAAATAGTCTTCGCCACAGCCCGAGTTCGACCATGCCCACGACTATCAACCACAATGACCTGATAATTCTGGGCAAAAAAGGCTACCTGCTGCTTAAAATAGCGACTGCTGGAACTGTTGCCGTGGAGGAAGACCAGAGGCTGCCCCTGACCGAAAATCTCCACAAAAACAAAGGTTCCATCTGCTGTCTTAATCCATTTTTCTTGTCCAACCATGTCTATTCTCCCGTCATAAACATCGTCACATCTCTGCTAATTTATTTGCTGAGAGGCGTTCGCAAAGAGTCCAACTCCTCGTCAATCCTTAGCAGAAAAAAATTCACTCTATAAGTTTAATTTTATCATAAATTACTTATTTATTTGCTAGAAAACTAGGAAAAATTAAGGTAGCTAACCAGTTAAAATTGGTCTAGCTGTCAGCTTTCTTAATTCTAAAGCAAGAAAAAAGCAGCCTGAACTGACTACTCATTCAACAATTTTTACGACTTGAAATTCTTCACAGACGACCAGCATCTGCGAAGTGAAGGACAGATCGACTTGCGCTAATTCCTGCTTGAAGAAATCTTCATGAACCTGGCGCCAATAAGCCAAGGAACGATCACCTTCTCCTTCTTTATAGGCGTGTTGTGCGCTGACCTGATCAAAGGGCACAAGAGTTACATCTGTCGTTCTAATCAAACAGACAGCCTCCCCATGACTGCCAAGGACGATACTATAAGTATCGGCTTGAGGTAGGGACGCTCCTTCTAACTCATACATAGGATAGGCCGAAGCCGTCGCTGTCTTGATACCATCCTTGACCAGTTGAGCCAAATCGTCAATCATTTTATCTTCTACACCAAATTGAAAGGATTCATAGAACTGGAAGGCCTCTACTTCATAGCCTTGAGCCTGCTTTTGCTCCAAAAATTCCCGCCAGAGTTCTGCTGCTGTCATCTTTATTCTCCTTTAGTATTTTTCTTTGAATATCCCCAGATTTTACCACTATCACTTGTACTTGAATCTACCAGAACCATCATCTGCTTTTTGAAATCAGCCAAGCTATCGCTGGTTTCAACCTTGCCAAACTGCAAATCTTCTAAAGCTAGGTCTAGAGATTTTTCCACCTGAAGAATATCGTGCAGGGACTGGCTAGCAATCTTGTCTTCGAGATTTTTTGGGTACAACATACTTCTACCTCTCTTACTTATAATTAATTTTCTATATTTCACATGAAAGAGCAATTCTAAATAATATCGGTAATTGGCCTGAAGACCTCCTTTGTTGATTACTATTAATTAATTTACTTATGTCCTTTAAAACCATTTAGAAAAAAACAAAGCCCCAAATTATGCCAAGGCTGTTGTGCATATTTAATTAATACTTAGCGATTGTTTTTTACCAAACTTGTAATTTTCCTGGCAGAATCTAATGAAGAGAATCCAAGTAAGAATGCCCGTTCTTCATTCTTACACAGACTACAAATACTGGATTGGATATTTTGCCATTTGTATTTTGAATTGATTTGGTTAACTAATTCAACAACTATAATGATAATAACTGCTAACTTATTGGAAGGCTTCCTAATGGTTTGATTCTCATTTGTGCTTTCTATATAATAAAGGTACTCTCCCCACTCCCTTCTAATTTTTGGCTTTGTTGTTACCTTGAGGTCGATTAAATTAGAATTATGAGCACAAATATTCCTGATAAAGTTTAAACACTTCATCCATGAAACGAGTTCTTCGCCACTACACTTGTAATAAGAAGCGACCTGTCTTAAGTTAGCCTCACCCATTATTGTTAGCATAGCAACCAAATCTCCAAACATCATCAAATCAATACCTAGCCAAACCGATGGGAAACCGTCTTTATCTAAATTCCTTTTATTTTTTAGATCTGATAATTGACTGTGACTTAGAATCTTTAACATCCGCTTTTTCAATGGCATGCAGGAGATTAATCCTCAAATTCTTATCTTGGTAATAGCGAGTAAGAACTTCTCTAAATTCTATACCGTTGTAACTAATCTCTAGTTGGTCTTGATTGTTTGTCATTGTAGCTAGAGGGCGAGCAAACTCTTTTAATCGATAATAGCTAATATTTTTAAGTTTATCAATATCAGTTTCACGAACTTTCATTCTCCTATCTTTAAAAAGTTTTAATTGTTCTTCCCATGAAAGTGCAACTGGTCGCTCACTCATTACTTCTCCTTTGTACAAAAAAAACCCCACGTCAGACGTATCTGTCCATAATGGATGTGGGGAGGTTGTCATCTTAATTATATTCTATCACACACACTGTGCGTTTGCAAGACAAAAGTTGAAATAGTATCTATCTATATCTTAATATACTTGGTAGGGGCAACAAAAAAATGGAGCAACGTAATATTGTTGAAGAGATAAGCAATAAAGAGGCTTATCAGCCAACCGCCGACAATACCAATCAAAACATGGATCAGCACACGTTGCAAGAACTTCACCTTTTTCTTTAAACACCATAACATAAAAGAGAGAACCAATCTGATTCTCTCTCGAATTTGAGCCCTTGTCATTTCACTACACGGCTGACAAAGAGCCGACGATAAATACCGGTATATACTTCTAACTCTAACTAAAATACTTGCCTTTTAAATAAAGAACTATTACTAGTATAGTTTCTAACAGTAGTATAGAAAATATAATAAGTTTAATATTTTTTATATGTGGAAACAACACAGGAATAAGTATTAAAATAAGGTAACTCGCTAAAACAAACCAGGAAAACTTGGATGATAACATTGTGCGTCTCCTTTAAATTAAAACATAGCTATGTAATCAATTTTCAGCAAAGTAGGGATGCTGGAAAAGAGTTTTTATTACTTAGAAAAATTCCTATCTTTTTGCACAGTATCATAACCGTGTTTATTTTAGCAATTAAATCCACTTACCCCAAGTATTAACACTAGCACCAGCTATTCCTAGCGTAGCAGCACCAGTTGCTGCTCCGCCGATAGCACCAGCTGTAGTTCCTGCAATTGTTCCAACAACCGGAAGAGTCACTGTTCCAACAGCTGCTCCAGCAACTCCGCCCGTGAAGAAGCCACCAACTCCGCCTGCTGCTGCTCCTAAAACACCTAAAAGAAGACCACCCGCTTCTGTTTCAGAAAGATAATCTGTCGTTGCAATTTCAAAATCTTCAAATACTAATGAGTTCATAAAAACTGTCTCCTAATAAAATTTTTAAATTATACCTAGTAGATATAACGGTACCGACTCATCTATCAGATATATTTTAATATTAAAATATTTTTTAGTTTTTTTCAATACAAAACAAAAATGTTGATTCGATGTTATGTTTAAGTAAAACAAAAGATAATTTTTGGAATTTTTAACAAAAGTAAGGTAACTATCAATAATAGTTATTGATATTCTGAGCATGCTTGCGAAATTGTCAGATATCTTTCAAGATATAGCTGAAATTTGATAGGTTCTTACTCTATTATATTATCTAGTATAAGGCTAATTTATAAGGCTAATTGAGTTCAGCGTCCTATGGTTTCATGCATGTATGAAAGTAAGGAATGATACTCTAATGAAGAGGCTGGGGCAAAAACTATTTTTCGTTCAAAAAATGGAGATGCACTACTGGTGCCTGCTTTTTATACTTATAGCGAATTTTGAACAAGAAAACAAAAGACCTCAGTCTTTCGACCAAGGTGACCGTTACTCATCGTTCAATTCATAAGCATTTAAATATGGTAATATTCCTAAATCTTTTATTGTTTCAATAGATAAAAACATAGGAAACTCTTTTGAGTTAAAATCGGACATGGGGTCTCTACTGAGGTAGGTGAATTCGAATTCATCGCAAAAATCCATAGCTTCTCTTAATGCCACGAGATAAACACCCTTAATTGGCGCCATCATATCAATGGATAAGGATATGCTAAAGGCAACCTGTAAAAGGTGACTGCCAATTTTTTCTCTATGGTGTTTTCGGTCAACACCTAGCCCATTAATATAAAGAACAGCATCTGTTTCAATTTCATTATGGTTTTGAATTGACATTTTAAGATTGGCCAACGAAACAGTAACAAAACCTAAAATCTGATTTTCCGAAACATATAGCAATAATCTTCGCGAAGAATCATTCCCACTTCTTTTTTTAAAATAATCATTAACGTGACTATCACCACAATCAAAGAGAGATGAAGCTTTCTTTATATCACCTAACCAAGATCCATAATCAATTATTTCTGGCACTAAAAACTTCCTCTTTGACCTTGTGTTGATTTAATGCCGCAATTCTATCCTTCGCCTCTTGGCTAGCAGGCTTTTTCCCGTTAATACCCGTTAATAATAGATAAAACTTTTTTTCATTTCAGCCTCGTCTTGAACAATGATATCAAGGCTCTTATCCGTTATAGCCATAAAAAGCACTTCCTTTACTTGTCATACACAAAAAACGCATATCTCATATCTGTCATTTGCATTTCGCTTGTCAGTATATCATGTGCATTATTATAAAGTACCTTTTAAATCCTGTCAATTCTCACCCTAGCAAAGACCAGTTATTGTAAAACCGAAAATAATTCCAGCCTACACCCTAATATACTTGGTCGGGGCGACAAAGAAATTAAGGAACTTGATTTTGTTGAAAAGATAGGCAATGAAGAGGCTGATTAACCAACCACCGACAATGCCTATCAGGACATGGAGAATTATGCTGTGGAGGCCCAGCCTCAAGAGGATAATCCGAATCGCACTGAGGACGGGCGAATGAAAGATATAAATAATCAGGCAAGATTTTCCCTTATCCGCAAAATAGTTAAAGAAACCGGTGTGGGGCAGTTTTGGATAAATGAGGAAGGCTAGGAAAACGCTGAGAATAAAGGCGATTCCTTCCAAGCCTGGTGTTTGATAGCTCACGCCCTCCTTAAAATCAAATTGAGTCCACCAAAGGAGATAAAGACCCAGCAAGGTTAAAATTAGCAAGACTTTCTTGCCCAAGCCCTTGGAAAAATTTTCAAAGGAAATCTGACTGAAATAGCTTCCCAAACCATAAATACCAGACCAAAGCAGGGTACCCTGCAAGAGGAAGATAGAAGAGTGCAGGGGATAGCTTGCCAGACTAGTCAGGGCTGTCAGTGCTAGGAGCTTGGTCTTATCCTTGATAAAGACCGAGAGCAGGCCAACATAGAGGCTGACACCCCAGAGAATATAGAGGTACCAAGAAACCGCAATAGGGCTCTTATAAATAGCCAGCAAATCTGCTAGGGAAGTTCCTTCCCGAACGCTAGTACCGCCTAATTTCTGGAAAAAGAAATAGGTAACGCAAAAGAGCACATAGGGTACCAAAAGAGCCAGGGACTTCTTGAGAGCATACTTAGGATAGGCCGACAAATTCTTGACCGGCTTAAAAAGATAGCCAGACAGGGCAAAGAAAACTGGGATATGGAAGATACAAAAGCATTGGATGATAAATTGAAAGCTGGCATGATAGGCTTCAAAAGCACCAGATTGCTGCATACCCTTGAAAACATGACCAACTAGAACGAGGAAGATGGTAAATCCCTTACCAAAATCCAACCATTGAATACGTTTCATGAAATGCTTTCTCCTTATAATTAATATTTCCCAACCACTTCCACCGCTTCTTGGGTGGCCTTGATAGTGTAGTAACCATTCCTTAACCTTTGGCCCATGGCTTGGCAGTTGGTCTTCATCTGGTCGTAATCGGCCTGGCTCAGCCGAGCTAGACGGTCGTCCAATTCTTCAAGCGAATCGAGGGTCAGACCTAGACCGTGTTCTTCAACAAAGCCAGCTAAGGCTGCCTCTTTCCAAATGATGACTGGTAGATTGCTGCTGAGATAGAGTGAGGTCTTGTGGGGATTATTGTAGCGCATATAGTTACCGACAGCGCCTTGACAGGAATCAATGCCAGGTCCATCCCAAACTAGTCCAAAGCCATACTGACTCACAACTGATGGAATTTCTGTAGAGGTTTTGGAGCCACAGTAGGTCAGGTTCTCTTGATAAGCCTGGTCATGGCTCTTGAGGCCGTAGAGATAGAAAGGCGTTTGGGTTTTGAGTTGGCGCAAGAAAGAACTCTTATCTAGGTTTCCTGCAAAGACGACGGTCTTCCAATCGTTCTGCACCCTTACTTCTTTCAGGTCAACTGGCTGGGCATAATCAAAAATCTCCAAAGAAATCATAGGCACTTTTAGCCCCTGCTCCCTCAGCCAATCGGCCATCTTGTCATTATGGACAATCAGGTATTGAGCCTCCTGTAAGAGAGCCAGCTCCTCAGCAATCCCATTAGTTCCCATTTGCTCCCGCAGACTTTCGATATCATGAACCAGAAGAATCTTGTGGCGATTAAAGGCCAACTTTTTCATGAGTTTTTTCAGGGAAGGCCGACCGAACATAGAATATTGCATCAAGCAGATGTCGTCAGCCTCAATGCACTTTATTTTCTTAGCAAGGATATAATCTTCTCCCAAAATCTTGATGGCCCGAGGCAAGCTCATGTCGTAATTAATACCCAAAAAGCCAATCGTTTTCAAGAAACTACTAATATCTCGCTCAGCCTTAGAAGCTGCTGTATTAGTATCATCTCTGATAAAATCTATTAAGTATTTATTTCTCATATTCTTTCACTATATTCAGAAAGCTAAGCCAATCATTGGCTAATTCTAGCTTGAGCCTGGTCTAATGCATTTTGACTATAAAGACCCGAGCGTAATTCTTGGCTCAGACTTAAACAATTTTGAGCATAGGTATGATAGGTAGTTTGGTCTAATTTCGCTAAAATTAGCGATATTTCCCTCAGACTATCAACAACAAGCCCTAGGCCTCGCTCCTCAACAAAGCCAGCTAAGGCTGCTTGTCGCCAAACGATAACCGGCAGGCCAGAAGCAATATAGAGGGAAAGCTTGTGGGGATTGTTGTAGCGCAGATAATTGCCGAAGGGGCCATTGCACTCATCAATGGAATCCCCATCCCAAACCAGACCAAAGCCTTGCTTCAACTGGCTAGGCAGCTGGTCAGGTGGAAAGGAACCGTGGTAACGCACTTGCTCTCCAGAGTCCTGCTGGACATAGTTAGGCCCATAGAGGTCAAAACTGATCCCCTCAAGCTCCCCAATCTTTTCGATGTAGGGGCTCTTGTAAGGACTAAGATTTCCTGCGATGGTCACCGACTTAGAAAATCGGGCTTCATCGGGTTCAAGCTCCGTTAAATAATCAAAAATACCCAAGACCACCAGCTTACCCTCAGGTAGACCCTTAGACAAGAAAAATTCCTTCATGGCCTGGTTATGGACGATCAGCTGGTCGGCCAGCTCCAGCATGAAATCAAATTCCTTCTTATGCTGGTCATTGTTCAGGTAGGAAACATTACGCAGTTCCTCTACATCGTGAACCAGGCAGATAAAACGAACCTGCTTTTCCTCCTTTAAACGTCGCAAAAACTTCTCACGCCCTAGTTGACGGTGATGAAAGGGATGCTGCAAAAGCAGGAGGCTACCTGCATGGATAGAATGGAAAGCCTGTTTCCAGTTGCTATAATAGTGCCACTGATTGACTAGCTTGACTAAGAGGCCAGACTTTGGTAAGCCTTGCTTAATATAAACAGGCTCAAATCCCAGTGGCTCTGCAATCTTAAAAATATCGCTAGTTGCCTTACTCCCAGCGTGCTGATTATCTGAACCACACACTTCAACAATTTGATATTTCTTCATTATTTATTCTCTACTTTATTTTTCAAAGGAACTCTTTTCAGGAATCTTTTCAGCTAGAACTTGTTCAATCCAAGCATTCTCCGCTTGAAAATCAACCGAACTTTCATCGTCATTGATGCAAACCATCTTATAGGATGACTGACCAACAATCTTGGCAATTTTCTCTTTATCCGCAATCGGAACGTACTTGCCAATCTTAATCGTCTGAGGATAAAAGCGATTAGTCTCAATATTCCAATAGCTCATAGCCCAATGATTGAGGTCTTGGCTACTGCGAAAACGATTATGACACATCTCGTCTAAGTATGTCCCCTCCTTTTCCCAAACATCCGCATAGGTAGATTTGAGAGAAGGAAGACCAACATGGGCATCCTCATAACCCATAATTCCCGAGTAAAAGAGACTGAGGAAATTATAAAGATTGAACTTGCCATAACGGTAATTGAAATACTTGCCCAGATGCCTTTTGAAATTAGGTTTCCCCAAAAAATATTTATTGAGGAAACGCGTGTTATTAACCTCAATATGGCTAAATTCACTTTGAGCAACGATAGGCCGATAGATTGCCAGCAGCCTTGGTAAACCCTTGTGGAAAAAATCATCCGGTTTAAGAGGTTGATTTAGAATCATATCATCACTAAAGAGGACAAAATGCTCACTCAAATCAGAAATTCGATGAAGGTTGAGCTCAATCACATTGGAATTAAAGGTTGGTAGATAGTCCTTGGGAATGTAGTCCTCGTGGCGGACTAGGCACAACTTGGGATGGCTGGTGTCTAACCAGTCAGGAACATGTCCATAAGTCACAAAGAAAATCTTATTAACCCAAGGAGCATATTTTTCAACGGATCGAAACCAATAGCGAAAACTATTCACAACACGATAACGATTTTCACTATCACTCTCTTTGGTTGTCACGCTAGTTGCAGGCTCATACTTGGATTTAGTTTTTAACCAAGCAGGATCTTGACCATCCACCCAAGTAACCACAAAGTCAATTTCGGTCATCGTCTCTTTTCTCTCTTTCTCTCAGATCAAGAAGCTTCAATAAGTCACCCTGCAAATCTTTGGCAGCAAAGCGAATATCATAACCAGAATTTTGAAAATAGTGAGCGATTTCTTGCTCAGGAAGGCGTTCAGCTTCTTCTGACAGTCTCTCAATCAAGTCAGCCCAGTCCTTAGATGACTTTTGCAAGGAAGCAAAATGAACATTTGGTGTAACCGCGATTTCCTTTGGGACCCCTTCTTTCGAGGCTAGGACTGGCAGGCCATTAGCCTGGGCTTCAAAAGGAGCCAGAGGCAGGCCTTCAAATTTAGATGGGAAGAAAAAGAGGTCAAAGGCGCTGAGCCATTCTGACACATTCTTTTGCACACCAGCAAAAATCAACTTGTCAGCCACGCCCAAATCTTGAGCCAGAGCCTTAAGCATGGCTTCATCATCTCCTTGACCAATCAAAACTAACCGCGCTTGAGGCTTGGATTTAACCAGCTCAGCAAAAACCTTAATCATAAAGTCCTGATTTTTTTGGAAGTGGAGCCGGCCAACATTACCGATGACATAGGCGTCCTCAAGCCCATACTGCTGACGAATCTTTTGCCGAGCTTGCTCAGAAAAACGAGAAGCCTCAATATCAATAGCATTTGGAATAATCTTTGCCTGCTGGAGGGGCTGATCTTGGTAGAACCAAGTGGCTGCCTTATCGGCACAAGCCCAGAAATCTGTCGCCCAGTTGGCAATCCGTTTTTTATTGAAGGCATGGAGCTGACCCCGCAAGTAATTGTCCATGTTTTGACTATTGTGGCTATGGACAATCCGCACAGGAATCCCATATTTCTTAGCTAGTTTGAGATAGTCAATATTAGCTAGGCTATTGATATTAACCCAAATGGCATCGTAATCCTTGGCATGTTCCTTGAAAAAGGTCGCAAGTTCACGATAGTATTTAATTGGATTTTTACTGCGGGCAGTAATGTGAAAGACATTCAAACCAAGGCCAAGAAGTTCGTCTTCGTAGGCGATGGGATTCATGGAATTACACAAAAAATCAATACCAAGCTTGGAGCGGTCAAAACGTCTGACATAATTCATCAAGAAAGATTCCACCCCGCCTGGGTTCTCATTCATACCGAAGATTAGGATTTTTTTCATTCCCTTACCTTTCTTTTCGTGCATTCTGTTTGACCCTGACCAGATAGATCAGGGAAGCCAAACGATAGGCTTTATGCTTGATAAACCAGAGTGGAATATCTCCTAGACCCTTGACTTTTTTTAAACTCATGGCAGAAAAGTCTTGAGCAAAAATATCTGAAGAGGCTAATTCCTTCATCTTAGCCAACTTCTCCTTGTAGGATAGAGGGTTGCTTTGATGAAAGACCTGCCGAACCATACCAAGATTGAACTGGGCTAGACAGTAGGCCGCAAAAGCCTCCTGCAAGGAAGGAGATTGTTCTTGGATAATCTTTTGTGCACGATTTAAGGCAGACAGATAGCCATCCAGCTTGGATCGGTCAAAGGTCCGCATGGTTGATGGGTTATCAATCGAATAGCGATAGAGCAAATCAGGCGAGGTCGAGATAGTTTGGGCACCTAAAAGGGCCTGTAAGAGGAAATTGCTATCCTCTGACACGCGCAGATTGGGGGCAAAACGCAGATTTTTAATCAAACTTGCTCGAAAAGCCTTGCTCCAAACGGTCATAAATTTAGTAGGATTTTGTAAGCAAGTGTTAATGAAGTCTTCCCTCTCCATTGCTTGATGAAAGTCTTGAATCACCTCGAATAGCTCAACAAGACTCCCTCCCTTGTGATAATTATAGAAAACAATATCGCTTGAGCTAGACTTGAGCTTATTCGCAATTGTCTCCAAGTTTTCCTTAAATAAGTAATCATCGGCATCTAAGAAGAAAATCCATTCTCCGCTCGCACGCTCTAGTCCTAAGTTTCGGGCATTTGAAACTCCTGCTGCCGACTGAAAGATCTTGAGACGATTATTCTCCTTGGCATAGTCACAGGCCAATTGGTAGGAAGCATCAGTCGAGGTATTTTCAACCAAAATAATTTCACAATCAGGGAAACTTAAGCTATCCAGAGCACGCAAAAGTGTTTTTTCAGCATTGTGAACAGGAATGATAACGCTGATAAATGGGTTACTAGACGGCATAAGCTTCTCCTTTCTGAAAGACTACCTTGATCGGTTCCTAGCAGAGTATGTATTTGTTACTAGTAGATTAGAGATGAGACAGGAAGCACTAAATTTCTACCATTTACGATTTTAATTTGAAATTAAATTTTCCAATACGGAACCCTTTCCCTTCAAGAATCATTCCCATAATAAAGACACATAATAAGAACTTAACATTCCCAAAGTTTGTAACCGTCTCATAAAAACGATTTGAGAAAAAGAGCATAAATAGGTCATTGAAGAGAAATGCATAGACTATTAATCTGTAATCAAAGACTTTGCTTGGATTAGTCAGTAAGCGAATTTTACGATAAGCTCCTGTATAATACCAAGAAAAAATTGCTGTTAGAGGAGCAACCCCAATAAAACCAAAATCATAAATAAATTGATAGAAAGTTGTATAGACATTTCCAAGTCCATAATTGGAATCATAATTTACAAACGGTAAATCTAATTTGTAAGTACTCATGTGTAATTTAGGTAAGTACCAACTATAAAAACTCCAGAATGTTTGAGATCCAAAATGATGTTCTGGTCTAGGAAGTTGATAAGTTTGAATGAAACTATCTAGATTATACAAGGGTGCCCCGATATAAACAAAAAGGTAATGGAAAATATTGGTACTTGATGCACGTCCGAAAAGACTCATTGTTGACAGAAAGACGGTAACCAGAATTACACCACTAACAATAATTTTTCTCACTGATTTGTTTAGAACGGTCCGATTAGCACCGTTTCTAATCAAAAGGATATAGAAGATAAAAATCATAAAAGTAAACAGTCTAAAAATCCCACTTCTGCTCCCCCCAAAATAAATAACTATGGTAAAAAGGAAAAGATATAAGAGCTGTTGTAACTGTAATTTACGATTGACAATCCAATTACCGACTAGACTAAATGCGGTTAAATAAGCAAAAGAACGAACAAGTAATTCTAAATTACTTAATAGGCTCGAAGGAAAAACGCCTAAAGATTGGTATACTCTTGGATAAAATTTTGTTATGGCATCAAATAACGAAATCTTCTTTGATAAAGGGAGTCCACCTTGTCCATATGCAGAAGCAAAGCTATTTAAGTATTTATATTTTAAATAAATAACAATCACAGCTAAAACTATAAAAAGAAATGTTATCATCTTTGATATCATAAAAGGATAAAATTCTTTCTTTTGCTCTGCTATTTCCAAGACATTAGAATTTCGTACTTTAGAATGGTTCCAAAAAGAAAATAGTGTAAAAATTGATAAGGCAATAAGTAGTATTAATACCGTCTCAACATGAAAAACCAGATGCAAATATGAAGTTGCTAACAAACAAGACATAATCTGCATTAAGAACACGCCTGAGAATATCACTGCCGGATCTAACCAATCTCCATCAGTGATAATAAAGTTTAGTACTGCAAATAAAGCAACAATCACAACGATTATATAGAGCATGCTTTTCTCCTAATAGAATTTCGAATATAACTAAATGTCACAATGACTTTTTTTATCCATTAAGTCCTGTTAAACCAGTATAACTTTATCACCTCATGTACTTATCTTTTTATTCTTCATAGTATTCTTTAAGAAGAGATAAACATAAAAGAAGAAAATATCAATAGTGAGACGTATCACCAGATTGATCCATTGGTTCGTCGTTAATTCCCAAATAAAGCGTAAAGCCTGATCTTCCAAAGCATGAATAACTAGGATAATTAAGCTATTCCTACCTAATTTAACAAAGAAATCGAAAAATCTATAATAACAGAGATGCTTAAATTTCACTTCAACTAGCACACTCAACTGACATAGTGCAACGACGCCTGCTATTGCAGTCAAGTAAGACAGCGGAAATAGTGGGTACCTTCTTATAGCTAATTCTAAGTACTTATAACCTAGTCCGTACTCTAGAACTAGAGTAAAGGCCCAAACAAAGCCATACATGAATAGTCTGGAATACGATTTTTTTAAGAAGTCAATTTTTAAAAAGTTATTTCCAAAATACAAAAAGGGTAAGATAGCCAAGGCAATATCTCCAGAAAAATAAAGCCAATAACGTGTTACTCCCAGCACCACCCCTAGGAAGGACAAAATTATAGCTATAAAAATGGTAGTAGATTTAAAAATAAGGTGTAATCCATCGTATAAACCTCTGGCAAGAAAAAGGACAATCAAGAACCAAGGAATTCCAATAGGGGGAATCATTTTAGAACCTGTTCCAATAACAACCCCACTTGACCAAATTAAACTTTTAAACTGAGAAATTACATAGGATAAAAAGGGCGTGCCTCTGTACAAAGCAACCGATTGGAAAAGCCAGATAAAAAGGGCTGGAACAATTAAATGCTTACAAGCCTTTCTTACCTTTAAAATAAATGCCGAAAAATCTGGTGATAGTTTATAAGTCGCCAAACTTAAAATAAAGAACAAAGGCATATGAAAAGAGAAAATCGAACCACGAATTAGACCGTTAGAAATTGTATGACCAACAACAACTAGAAGAATAGTCAGCCCCTTAGCGAAATCTATCCACTCTATCCTAGTTTTCATATTTTTTCCTTTCGACATGAGCAACGCTAGATTTATTTTGACTTTCTAGTCTGTTTATTAAGTCTTGCGAATAGGCCGTGTCAAACTTGCGGCCGAAAAAGGCTCCACTAGACCTGATGGCCTCATAATCTCGCTCATCTAAAATGGCAGGATAGGAACCGTGTTGCTCTTCCCACTTAATATAACGATAGTATTTTCCTACTATCCGTTCAGAAAACTTGGGCTCATTGTAAATCATGGTTGGTAACCAAAATTCATCAGAACAAAAGCTGGTCTGTAACATCTTAATATAGTTTGGATGCCGATGCATATAATCGACACAATACTGAACAACATCCCTCGGTAAATCACACCAGTTAGGGCCAGAATAAATTTCTAGGTCAATTCCCAATTTCTTCAATTTATTGATGCGCAAGAGCCTCTGAAGATTGAGGGAAACCCTATGGTAAATCTTGCCAAAGGTTGACCGTCGATTGATTTTATCATAATTAAAGTAAAACTGTTGCCACCAAATCAAGCGCTCACCAGACTTGGTTTCTTCTTTAGCTGGCTTTGCCATCAAGTAAATTTTGTCATTGTTTTCATAAAATTCCTTAATCCTACTAGGATTTTTTAGGGACCAATCTTGTCCTGAAATCAAATGGACAAATTCAACCTCAGGATTTTTTAGGGCTTCTTCCATCAGTCGGAGCTCAGCCTCGGTAACACTCCAAGCACCCCAGTGAACATCAACTTCTGAAATATAGTGGATACCCTTCTGGTCCATCAGCTCTTTTTGAGCCTGACTCAAGGGCATCTTGACATCGAAATGGATATAGATTTCAAAATCCGGCTTTAGGGTTTTACAAAGCTGGAAAATCTGATCAAAATTTCGATGGGCTAAAATCAAAATCGCTTGCAAAGGCTTGACTCCTACTTAACTTCTGAACGAACACATTGCAGGGCTGCTGCGATGACCTGGTGCATATCATAGTAACGATAGTGACCGAGACGACCGCCAAAGATAACCTTGCCTTCTTGGTCAGCCAACTTCTTGTATTCCTTATAGAGGTGATTGTTGCGGTCATTATTGACAGGATAGTAAGGCTCATCGCCGCGAGACCAGGTCTTGGAATGTTCCTTAGTGATGATGGTCTTGGCCTGCTTGCCAAATTCAAAGTGCTTATGCTCAATAATACGCGTATAAGGAGTCTCGCTGTCAGTATAGTTGACCACAGCATTTCCTTGGTAGTTTTCCATATCCAAGGTTTCGGTTTCAAAGCGCAGGCTGCGGTATTCCAATTCTCCAAGTTGATAATCAAAGAATTGGTCAATCATACCGGTAAAGACAATCTTAGGGAAGTCCGCTAGGTATTGGTCCTTCTTAACAAAGAAATCAACACCGGTTTCCACGTCAATATTGGCATGATCCAGCATCTTTTCAACGATTTGTGTGTAACCGCCGATAGGAATCCCTTGATAGGTATCATTGAAATAGTTATTATCATAGGTCAGACGAACCGGCAGACGGCGGATGATGAAGGCGGGCAACTCAGTGGTTGGCTTGCCCCACTGCTTCTGCGTATAGTCCTTAATCAGTTTTTCATAAATATCAGTTCCGACCAGTGAAATCGCTTGCTCTTCCAAATTTTCAGGCTTTTTGCCTCCCAGAACAGCCTTCTGTTCATCAATCTTGGCCTGAGCCTGCGCTGGTGTCACCACGCCCCAAAGTTTGTTAAAAGTGTTCATATTGAAGGGCAGATTGTAGATTTCACCCTTGTAGCTGGCAATCGGACTATTAGTATAGCGGTTAAATTCCGCAAACTGATTGATGTAGTCCCAAATTTCCTTGTCAGAGGTATGGAAGATATGAGCCCCATACTGGTGGACCTGAATACCTTCGACTTCTTTGGTGTAGATATTTCCAGCGATGTGGTCCCGCTTTTCGATAACCTTAATCTTCTTACCAGCCAAGGCCGCTTCGTGGGCAAAAACCGCCCCAAATAGCCCCGAACCAACAACTAAATAATCGTATTGTGACATAATATTCTCTCTCTAAAAATTAAACTAAAACTATTATCCTAGGCAGCAACATCAGCCGAGTAACTCCCTGATCTGATTTCCCTGAACTGATAGTCAAAGGGAATCAGAAACTAGCCCCGTATTTCTTGCCAAAGAACTTAGCCTGCAGGAAAGACAGGCCTTTCCTGAACAGATTGACTTTTTCCATATAGATAAAGGGCACTTCCTTGACCTTCAGATCCTGCTTATCCAGCCAGACATTGAAGAGAATCTCGCTGACCCGACCAAAGAGCCGAGCTTCAAAGGCACTCAAAGTCTTGGTATCAATCTTTTGGTAGAGCTCCTCTAGGATTGGGAAAAGCCAGGCACAGTAGGCATCGGAATTTTCCTTAGACATCAGGTACATATTGAACATGTAGCCTGAGCGTTGTTGCATAACTCTGTCAAAGGCAGCCAAATAGTCTGGCTGAATTCTCTCAATAATGGCCCTAGCCTCATCCAGATGACCACCGTCAAAGGTGTGATCATAATGAGAATAGAGGGTCTCGATATAGTATTTACGCCTTTTAGGTACAAAGACATCAGCCTGATCCAGCAGACCTTCAAAATCCGCCTGATCAAGAATAGCTTGATTGATGTCCAAGCCTTCCTTGTAGCGGACACCATCTTTAGCAAAATAGCGCCGATAGTGAACCAAACCCAGATAATCACAGTCCAAATTCTTCCAAGCCCAGTAGAGTCCTGTCAATTCACAGAAATAGGGATTGAGCTCTGAAATATTATCGCCGGTATTATCCGGCCTGTAACCAATACTGTCCTTTCCCTGAGCACCCACATGAATTGGCAGATAGAGATTGCTATCGTCAGGCATGACGAAGGACTTGTGAGCAGCTACGATAAGTTTGATAGTCTTCACCCTGATCTCCTTGTTTTTTATTTTTTATAATAGTTGACCAAATACAGCAAGAAGGCATCCTTGAACAGAAAACTCAGCAACAGATAGACTAGACCAAAGACCGCTGCTGTTGCCGCCAGAATCAAAAAGCTGGACAGACCAGTCAGAAAACTGACATAAACCGCAAAAGCAGCCAAGCTAGCTAAAACTGTAGCTAGGACATTTTTGTCCATTCTAATCTGAGCCATAATGTCTTTCAGAAAATCCCTCAGGACAAAAATCTGATAGGCAACGACAAAGAATTCAGCCACCAAAGTTCCAAAGGCAGCCCCCGCCGCTCCAAAGGCCGGAATCGTCATAGCATTGATAATCAAGTCAACAATAGCTCCGAGAACAACTGATTTGAGCACTTGATTCTCCCGTTCCATAGGCACTAAAATTTGAATCCCTAGAAGATTGGATAGGCCGATGAAAAAAAGAGTCGGCATAATCAGCTGCATGGGCAGGATAGCCCCCGCATAATCTGGCCCAGACAGAAAATCTATTCCCTGCTTGGCAAAGAGGGTAAAGTAGGCCCAGAGCGGGATAGAAATAAAACCGATAAACTGCAGGGAACGCACGGTCAAAACTCTGAATTCGTCCTTTTTGTCATGTTTGACATAGTAAGACAGCCGGGGAAGGAGGACACTTCCCATGGAAGTGACCAGACTGACCAAGATGGCCTTAATCTTGACCGAAGCATTGTAATAACCGACCGCAGCATCATCCTTCATAAAGCCCAACATTACAGCATCCAGATTGGTATAGATGGTCGTTGCCACTGTCATCATAAAGAAGCTGAAAATTGGCTGAATATGCTGCTTGAGATTCATACCGCTGTACCACTTGAGATTGAGGTACTTGCGTAAATTGATAAAGTTAAAGAAATTAGACCCTACGCTGGCCAAAATAGTAATGGCACCATAGAGGACATAGTCGCCCTTTTGATGGACCAGCAGAAACATAAGCACCAGGGAGACAAACTTCAGGGCCACCGAACGAACGGTAATGTAGGTGTACTGTTCCAAAGCCTTGTAGAGCCACTCGCAGCCAATCAGATTAAAAACCAAAGTGGCAATATTAATCATAAAAAGGGTACGATCCTGAGCCATTCGAGGCACCAGCATAATCGCCAATAGATAGGTGACCAGAGACAGGGTCATGGCAATGGTATTGATAACCATGATTTCCTGAACCGTCTTGGACAGTTTGTCCTTGTCGTCACGAACCTTGGCACAGGCCCGAATTCCGTAAGTCGGAATCCCCAACATCCCCACCATAGCAAAGTAGGAGACAATGGAGGTGGCAAAGGCCACCTTACCCGTCCCCACAGGCATCAGAACCCGAGAAACATAGGGAAAGGTAATGAGCGGAAAGATGATATTAGACATCGTCAGGATGAAATTCATGATAATATTCATCTGAACCGACACTTTTTTCTCAGCCATCAGCCTATCACCACTCCCCTCTCAAGAAAAAAAGATTGAACATCAGCGAGCTCCTTCACCTGTTAAAACCTGCTTAACGGTCAGAAAAGCAATTTTCATATCTAAGCCAAAAGAAAAGTGCCGAGGGTAGTAGAGCTCTAACTGACAGCGTTCGGGATAATTCACATCACTGCGGCCAGACACTTGCCACCAACCAGTGGCTCCTGGCTTAACTGACAAAAGTTCTCTCTTTTCCTTAGCTGTATATTCTTCAAACTCCGCTGCCAAAATCGGCCGAGGTCCGATAAAACTCATATCTCCTTTAAGAATATTGAGAAATTGCGGGATTTCGTCCAAGCTTGTCTTACGAATGAAGTTTCCAATCCTAGTCAGACGAGGATCTTGCCCTTCTGGGAATTTATAACCGTTAGCAACATAGGTTCGGTAAAGTTCCTCATTCTTCTCCAAAAGCTCTTCGGCATTGACCACCATGGAGCGGAATTTCATAATCTTAAAAGGCTTGCCATTGAGCCCCATCCGCTCTTGACGAAAGATAATTGGCCCACGATCCTTGCCAAAGAGGTAACAGATGAATATGACAAGACTCAAGGGCATGAAAAAAACAACGGTCCCGATTAGGCCGATGCAAAAATCTAAGAAACGTTTTACAACTGATTCGTATACATTCGACTTAGCCTTATGCTTATACTTTTTGCTAGCTAACACAGCAACATTTCTCCATCTAGGTCCAGCTCTCCGTTTAGATTTAGCGAAGACAGTATTTTCATTACTCTCCCAAATAACTTTAAATACGTAACAAACAAGTTGATTTTACCATTTTATGCCTATTATTTCAATGGTGTTAACCTGAAATGTCAGTAGAAATAAATATTTTAAATACTAGTTTATTAGCTTGACAAAAGAAAAATCCCCAAGCCCATACTAGCCCTGAGGATCCTTTAATCTCGTACTTGCTGAAATAGGTAGACCGCAATAGCGGCTGCTCTTGCAAATCAAGATTTTCTAAATTTTAGACTTGCTTTGTTCGTTGGAAAGCCCTGCTTTTCTAAGAGTTTAGGTCGTTTTCTATAGACTTGATAACCTTAGCTGGTACCCCGCCGACAACAGTATTCACCACTGCCCCTGCTGCGACAACGACATTGGAGCCAATAGTCACGCCAGGCAGGATGGTCACATTGCCACCAATCCAGACATCATCGCCAATGGTGACAGGCTGAGCGAGACCCAGATGTTCCCGGCGACCCTTGGGCGTGATGGGATGGCCAACCGTGGTAATCAAGGTATTAGGACCAGTCATGACATGGTCACCGATATGGACGGGAGCGATGTCCAGGATAATCCCGTTATAGTTGATGAGAAAATCATGGCCAACATGGATGTTCTTGCCATAGTCACAGTTAAAAACCGGCAGGACATTAGGATTGACTCCCACCGAGCCAAAGAGCTGACGGATAACTTCCTGTCTTTGTTCCGTCTCCAGCACACTAATAGCGTTTAACTTCTGTCAACCCAGAACCGCCTGCAATTTCCGCCCATCAACCTCAGGGTCAGTAAAATCATAAGGAAGCCCAGCTTCCAATTTTTCGAGTTCTGATAAGGACATTGAGAACCTCCTTCAATAGCCAAGTTTAAAGATAAATATTTCTAACTCTATTTAAACATAATAGCTAAATTTTTGTAAGGGATTCCCCAGACTATGATAAAATTTTCGAGCCTATGCCAAAGGTTGATTATTAGCATGGAACTGTTTCTCTTATCGTAAACAACCATCATTATTATAACCAATATTGAATAAGGCTCCTCGAAAATAGACTCTTATGCACATAGTTGACAGATTTTAGACGTTATCGGGTCGCTGGGGAATTGTATCTTTTTATATTCTCTAACTGGCAAGCAATGGAAATCCGATAGCTACCATAAGAGGCTCCATCCTTTAAATTTTTATGTTCAGTATCATTTATTTTATAAAAATCTTTTCTTAATTTATGTATTCAGGAAAAATTGAACATAAAAAACCTACCCGAAGGTAGGTTCGTATCTGTACTTATCATCATTGAAGTCATATCAATATTTGGAAAGGTAGTAAGCTTTAAATTTCATTCAAGATAGAAACTAGAAAATCTCCCGAACCACATGTGAAGTCATTACTATTGATAAGACTTTCAAATAACAAACTATTTCCTATCCCTGTGGTATGTTAGCAATTCCATCACTATATTACTTTTCTAATGTTTTCAAAAAATCAACTATTGTATGAATGTACTCCTTAGGTTTATCTACATGGATATCATGCATTGACTCAAAGCCTTCCACTAAGATGCTTCCGTCAATTAAATTATTAACCCTTCTAGCATCAATTTCATCCATTGCAGAGATTAAAATTCCTTCGTCATTATAATAAGAAGGTGCCGCTTCTTTTGGCGGCGCCACATGTAAAATACACGTTGGCACTTTAATCTTTTTTAACATCTCTTCTTGATGAACACCATTAAAGAATTGAAAAGTACAAAAAGTGTCCCCAAACCTAAGGTCATAATTCCCTGTTTTGTCTTGAATATTAGACGCAAGCATAAGTAATCTGTTCACACCCAGCTCTGGAGGATAATACCACACTACCGGACTTTTTGAAGGATCTTTTCTAAACATTTTCAAAGCAGGTTTCGCTACAATTTTAGACCAATTATCATTCCCATCTTTGTTGAAAAATATCCGCATAGGATGTCTATTTAGGCTATATTCAAAATAACTAATACTTTGTTTTTCATTAAAATAGTCATGTATATTTTTGAAATCCATATAAGAAAATGTGGTTTCTGCTCGTCCCTTTTCTGTAGAAAAGAATGGTCCGTCTTCAAGAATTAAAGCCTTGATATTCTCTGGAAATTCTGCTGCGATATATGCAGCAATTAAAGCTCCTGAGGAATGTCCAGCAATTATTATATTTGAACCAATCCTTTCTTTTATCAACAGAGCTATATCGGTTCCTATTCGCTCAATATTATATAAATCTGGATTTTTACTTGATTTACCATGTCCATAGTAATCAATAGCAATCACATGGAAACTTTTTATAAGTTGAGGTAAAACTGAACGATAGTCTTTCCAATCTACCATCTGTCCATGTAATAATATGATAGTAGGACCATTTTCAGGTCCTTCTGCATAATTTATTACGTTCCCATCATCTAATCGAAATTGTTTTTCTATAATTCCAAGCTTTGGCGCTTGGTTTTTTAGAAATTTTTCTCCTGAATAATCATAATTGATATTTCTAACGACAAAAAATATTACTGCCGCTAAAAGGATTATAACAATCACGGCAATTATTTTCATAATTTTACTCCTTATCTTCTAAATCTTCTTCTATACTCATAAGTATCTTTGTTGCAGACTCACCGTTCATAATCACCAACCCTCTTCTTTCATCCCCTAAGATAATTATATTATCCCCGGGTTCTATTGAAAAAATTTCTCTTGCTTGCTTGGGAATTACAATTTGTCCTTTAGAACCAACCCTTGCTGTCCATGCATGTAATTTATTGTCTCTTTTGCTTCTCATTTTATTCCTCGAAAGTATGTTAAGTATGTTTTTTTATACTTATTATACTTTATTGAAGGATTAATTACAAGAATTACTTAAAAGGTACCACCCATGTCCCGTAAGGGTAACAGTTATAATGGAATCCTTCTTTGGAGTTTAAAATCCGAAATGTTCTATGGTTTTGAAAAGGAGTTTTCATCCATCGAGGCATTTAAGCTCGCTATCTCAGACTATATTGATTATTACAACAATAACGCATCAAATTAAAACTAAAAGGACTTGAGTTCCGTGCAATACAGAACGCAATCCTTTACTTAAACTATTATGTCCAACTTTTTGGGGTCACTACAATTGCTAGTGGTTTTCGGAAGCCAAAAACCCCACCAAGCTCAAATCTTAGTGGGGTTTGGTGGGGAATGAAAATATTTTAGCGATTTTCAAAATCAAAAAAACCTACCAAACGGTAGGTTCTTCAGCTGAAAGCGTCACCCGATTATTTAAGAGTAACAGTTGCTCCAGCTTCTTCAAGTTTAGCTTTAAGTTCTTCAGCTTCAGCAGCTGCAACACCTTCTTTAAGAACAGATGGTGCATTGTCAACAAGCCCTTTAGCTTCTTTAAGACCTTCGCCTGTGATTTCACGAACAACCTTGATAACGGCAACTTTCTTGTCTCCGCCGGCAGTCAATTCGATATCAAATGAATCCTTAGCGGCAGCTTCTTCTCCGCCAGCAGCACCTGCAGCAGCTACAGGAGCGGCTGCAGTTACACCAAATTCTTCTTCGATAGCTTTTACAAGGTCGTTCAATTCAAGGATTGAAGCTTCTTTAATTTCAGCAATAATGTTTTCAATGTTCAATGCCATTGTGATTTCCTCCAAAAATAATAATGTTAAATGTTTTGTAGCACTAAGCTACGCGATAAAGTTAGCTTAGACTTAAGCCACTTCGTCTTTGCTGTCGGCAACAGCCTTGACAGCGTAAGCAACGTTGCGTACAGGCGCTTGCAGCACTGAAAGGAGCATAGAAAGCATACCTTCGCGGTTTGGCAGAGCAGCAAGGGCTTTGATTTCTTCGACTGAAGAAACAGCACCTTCAACGGCACCACCTTTGATTTCAAGTGCTTCAGCTTCTTTAGCAAAATCGTTGATGATTTTTGCTGGGGCTACTACGTCTTCGTTTGAGAAGGCTACAGCAGACGGTCCAACAAAGAGATCTTTCATGTCATCAAGACCAGCTTTTTCAGCAGCGCGAGACAAGATTGAGTTTTTGATAACTTTCAATTCAACGCCAGCGTCACGAAGTGAACGACGAAGATTAGTATCTTGCTCAACTGTCAAACCACGTGAGTCAACGACAACGATAGATGCAGCAGCTTTCATTTTCTCAGCAACCGCTTCAACCAATTCAGCTTTTTTAGCAATAACAGCTTCACTCATTAAGTTTTACCTCCGTTTTTATTTTGTCTGGAAACGAAAAAATCGTATCCAAACCTAGACACGAAAGTACAAATACGCTTATGAACCGGCCAGATAAACAGACCGAGATTTTACGTTTTTGTGCCTCGGCAGGATGTTTATGAGTCAAGCTCCCCTGCTGTCTTAGGTCGGTTTTCTTAAAACCTTTAATATCTTAACACGCTAGGAGACCACCTGTCAAGACTTTTATTCAAATAAATAAAAAAAGATGGCCACTAGACTACGCTTAAGATTTAAAGGCGACTATCTGAGCCATCTTCTTGCATCTGGTGTTTAAGGTATTCAAGTTACTTTCTAGTTTTCCGGTTTTGCCCTCTAATTCCTTGAACCAGGACTTTAATGTCGCTAGGTCTCGTCCGGCAGCAACCGCCCACTAGCTTAGCTCCCAACTTTTGCCAGGTAAGGGTGTTTTCCAGAAGACTGTGCGAATGGTCAGGATCCTTGGTCCAGGTCTGACTCGCTCCGTCATAAACTTCCCCCGAATTTGGATAAGTCACCAGTGGCTTATCCGTATACTTACGCAACTCGGTCAAAAAGTTAGGATATAGATTCGGTGAGCTGCAATTGAGACCAATCGCTAAGATTTGCGAACTTGCATCAACCAGCTGGGCAACTTCCTTGATAGGTGTTCCGTCTGAAATAGACTGGCCGTCTTGAGAGGTGAAACTGATGTAGGCTTCCACTTGAGGAAATTCTTCTGCTAAAAGTTGGACCAGGGCTTGTGCTTCTAGAAAATTGGGTATGGTTTCCAAAGTCAACAAATCCACGCCCTGCTCTTGGAGAATGGCCAAGCGAGGTCGGTGGAAAGCCTTAAGTTCTTCCTTGCTGATGGAACCGTAGTCGCCCGTATATTCTGAGCCGTCTGCTAAGTAGGCAGCGTAGGGACCGACATCCCCTGAAATCAAGGGATAGGGACGTTGGCCCTTTTCGGTTTCCGTCAATTCAGACCAGATCTGGTCACGAGCAGCCTTAGCAATCTTGACAGTTGAGGCAATCACATCCCTAGCTTGGTTCTCAGACAATCCATAGTCCTCCAAACCTGGGAGGGTGGCCTGGTAAGAAGACGTTGTAACGATGTCACTGCCTGCTCGCAGATAGGTTTCATGAATATCTTGAATGGCCTGAGGATTCTCTAAAAGGTATTTGGCCGACCAGAGTTTGCCAGAAACATCATAACCACGATACTCCAGCTCAGTTCCCAAGGCTCCGTGTAAAATCAAGTTATCTTGACTTGCTAATAGATCTTTAAATCTTCCCATAAGCTTCCTCCTTAATTGGTGTTAGCTAGAAACAATAAGTCTTCCTCAACACCCTAAAACTTCTTATACCGCCAATAATGATAAAGATAACAGAGGGCTACAAATGGCAGTCCAAAGTAGAGGCCCGCCCGCTGGTCCTTATCCCAGGCAATCCCGACGATTGAAACCAACAAGAGAATAATGGTGATATAGGGCAAAATCGGACTAAAGGGAGTCTTGTAATTCAATTCACTTTCCTTATGATCTTTAAGCCAGACCTTACGGAAATTAATCTGAGAAATCGGAATGGACAGCCAAACCGCAACAACCGCAAAACCGGCAATGGAAACCAAGGCTAGGTAAACCGTTGAGGCTGCATAAAAGCTGGCAAAGAGAGACAGACCCGCTCCTAGCATAGAGAGCAGCATGGCACGCATGGGCACACCGTGCTTATTGATTTTCACTACTCGCTTATCCAGCATGCCTTCATTAGCCAATGACCAGAGCATCCGACTAGACGCATAGAGACCAGAATTGCCAGCAGAAAGAATGGCTGTCAGAATGACAAAATTCATAATGTCGCCTGCATAAGGAATGCCCATCTTATCAAAGACAAGGACAAATGGCGCATCCGTTACACCTGCTTCCTTCATGGGCAGCAGGGAAGCCAAGACCAGAATAGTCAAGACAAAGAAAATGACCAGCCTGCCGATAGTTGTCTTAATAGCTCTTGGAACAGCTTCTTTGGGATTATCAGTTTCCCCTGCGGCAATCCCAATCAGCTCGGTACCCGAAAAGGCATAGTTGACATTGAGCATAACGGAAACCACAGCAACCAGCCCCTTGGGAAAGGCTCCTTGAGCTGTTAGATTTTCAAAGAGAACAGGATGGTGGCGGCCATTGAAGGAAACCAGACCAACCATAGCTCCCAAGCCCAAAACAATGAAAACAAGAATGACTAGTACTTTAATACTAGAAAAGAAAGACTCTGTCTCCGCAAAGGAGCGTACTGATAGGGCATTGATGACAAAGACGGCTAAGGCAAAGATGGCTGCCGAAATCCAAGTCGGAATAGAAATCCAGCGCTCAACCAGCATCCCCGCCGCCAAAAATTCCGTTCCCAAAGCTACCGTCCAACAAACCCAATAGAGCCAAGCAATCGTAAAACCAGTCCCGGGACTGATAAACTTGGTGGCATAGGTGTGAAAGGAGCCTGTTACCGGCATAGCAACCGCCAACTCGCCCAGCGACAGCATGACCAAATAGACAACTACTGCCCCAACCAGATAGGATAAAACAGCACCCAGCGGCCCCGCCTGAGCAATGGTATAACCAGAACTCAAGAAGAGCCCAGTCCCAATCACGCCTCCCAGGGAGAGCATAAAGAGGTGACGACTGGTCATCTTGCGTTGAAACTTCCCTTGATCCTCAAAATTATGATTTTCCATAAGGCCTCCAAATAATTAATTACCCTCTATGATAACATGTATCAATAGCCCTTAGGGCATAGTTATTTCTTATGAGGTCTTATAAAAAATTAATTGAAGTTTTTTGATACTCTTCGAAACTCAAAGGTTCCCGATTTGAAAAATAATTTTTCTGTCATGAGTTAGCAGGCTAAGCCTGCTTAGGGGATTCATTGAGTATGAGGTGATTTTTGTTTTTTACATAATTATAGTTACGTCTTTATTAGCAGCCAGTCCAAAATCAGCCAACAAAAAAGCTAACCGTCTGGTTAGCCTTTTAAGACTTGATTTAGAGATTTTCTAGGATGGTATCCCAAGCCAGATCATAGCCTTCCTTGGTTTCCGAAGAAAAGACGATAAAGCTATCTGCTTGATCAAAGTTGAGCTTCTTCTTAATCAGGGCCTCCTGCTTGTTCCACTTGCCACGGGGAACCTTGTCAGCCTTGGTGGCTACGACGATAACAGGAATTTCATAGTATTTGAGAAAGTCATACATCTGGACATCGTCAGCGGTTGGCTCATGGCGTAGGTCCACGAGGCTGACCACGACCCGCAAATTATCCCGGGTAACCAGATACTCTTCAATCATCTTGCCCCACTTGGCCCGCTCGGTCTTGGAGACCTTAGCATAGCCATAACCAGGCACATCGACGAAACGCAACTTGTCATCAATATTGTAAAAGTTGAGCAGCTGGGTCTTGCCAGGTTTGCTGGAAGTTCGAGCTAATTTCTTGCGGCCCAGCAGGGTATTGATAAAACTAGATTTGCCGACATTAGAACGACCTGCCAAAGCTACTTCTGGTAGGTCGTCTTGTGGATAATGAGATTTGTTAGCAGCACTCAAAAGAATTGAGGCATTATGGGTATTTAAAAGAGTTTCTTGTGTCATGATTCTTTCCTAGGCAGTCTTGAGAATCGGCTTATCGGTCCCTTCAACTGCTGCCTTTGTCACTTCAACGCTGGTAACATCCTCTTGACTAGGCACTTCAAACATGATGTCCATCATGGTTTCTTCGATAATGGAACGCAAGCCCCGAGCACCAGTCTTACGCTCAATAGCCTTTTGAGCAATCGCTTCAAGTGCTTCTTGATCAAATTCCAAATCCACTCCATCATAAGACAGAAGGGTCTTATACTGTTTAACCAAGGCGTTCTTGGGTTCAGTCAGAATCCGCACTAAATCGTCAACCGTCAACTGCTCAAGGGCAGCCAGGACAGGTAAACGGCCGATAAATTCAGGAATGAGACCAAATTTTTGAATATCCTCCGAAATAATTTGTTGCATATAGGAAGCATCATCATCCAGAGACTTATTGCTTTGACCGAAACCAATCACCTTTTCACCCAGGCGTTGCTTAACAATATCTTCGATACCATCAAAGGCACCTCCGACAATAAAGAGGATGTTCTTGGTGTCAATCTGAATCATTTCTTGGTTAGGGTGCTTGCGCCCGCCTTGTGGTGGAACACTGGCAACTGTTCCTTCAACAATTTTCAAGAGAGCCTGTTGCACCCCTTCACCAGAGACATCCCGAGTAATGGAGACATTTTCTCCCTTTTTGGCAATCTTGTCAATTTCATCGACATAGATGATGCCTCGTTCAGCCCGTTCAATATTGAAATCAGCAGCCTGAATCAGTTTGAGAAGAATATTTTCCACATCTTCTCCGACATATCCAGCTTCAGTCAAGGCCGTTGCATCCGCAATAGCAAAGGGAACATTAAGACTCTTAGCCAAGGTTTGAGCTAAGAAGGTCTTACCGGAACCAGTTGGGCCAATCATGAGAATATTAGATTTCTGCAAATCGACATCCTCATCTTGGGCACTTTCGACAAAGCTGATCCGCTTGTAATGGTTGTAAACGGCAACCGCCAGTGCACGCTTAGCTCGGTCTTGACCGATGACATAGTCGTCCAAGATTTGCAGGAGTTCCTTGGGTTTTGGTACTTCCGCCAAATCAGCCAGGACTTCTTCAGCTAGCTCTTCCTTGATAATTTCTTGGGAGAGGGCCACACATTCGTTACAGATAAAAACGCCGTTACCAGCAATTATTTTTCTGACCTCTGTCTGGTTTTTCCCACAAAATGAGCAATAGACCATTGTATCATTTGTTGTTTGATTGTCTGCCATAATATCCTAATCTTCCTTCTGTTAAAAGAGTGTCCCGTAAAAGGCGTGAATGGAGTTTACGAGATTGGTCAAAGCGTTGAGGAGAAAAAGCGTTCCCAAGCCGTAACGGTTTTTACGAAAGGCAGGAATCGCACAGAGCACACAGATAATGGCTAAGAGTGCTGTAAATACCCCAAAAATACTTCTTTGCATGAATTGTTTATTCCTTATTGGTTACTTAGTTTTTGATAGGTCGCAATTGTAAAATCATAAGGATTTTTCTGATCCTTACTATGATTTTCTTCAGAGACAAGCTGGTAGGGAGCCATGTCCATCTCTGGGAAATAGGTATCTCCCTCAAAACGAGCTTGGATTATCGTTTTGACTAGACCTGTGTAATTATTAATAAAGGCCTGGTAGACACCAGCACCGCCTGCGATATAGAGATCCTTGTTCTGCTGGTCAAACCAAGCTAGGGCTTCCTCAGGACTGGAAACCGTCTTAACCCCATCAACCTGATAGGTCTTATCATGGGTCAAAATCAGAATCTCCCGACCCGGTAGAGTTCGCCGGCCCATGCCATCAAAGGTCTTGCGTCCCATAAGAATAGCTTGTCCCATGGTGGTCTTTTTAAAGTGGGCCAATTCGGCCGGTAAATGCCAAGGCATAGTCTGGTTGGCACCAATTAAGCCAGCCTGATCCTGAGCCCAAATCGCAATAATTTGTTTTGCCTTAAAAACTTTGTCCATACTGCTTTTATTCTAGCAGAAATTAAGAAAAAATGTATTTGAAAAAATTCAAACACATTCTTAATAAAACTAATCTGGCGGGCTTAGATAGCCAAGTCAAACTTCAATTGCGGTTTGACCGGCTCATAATCCAAGAGCTCGAAGTCTTCTGGCTTGATGTCAAAGAAATTGGTGCCATCTGGGACATTGAGCACTAGGCGAGGCTCCATATCTGATGGAGTCCGCTTGAGTAATTCTTCGGCCTGGTCAAACTGATTGTCGTAGATATGGAGATTATTGACAAAGTAGAAGAATTTACCGACCTTCCAGCCAAAATGCTTGGCAATCATCATTTGCAGGGCCACGTACTGCATGGCATTGATGTGGTGGGCCACCAGCATATCATTGGAGCGCTGGGTCAGGGTCGCATCCAGATAGATGTCGCCATCCACTCGCCGAACATCAAACATAGTCTGGAAGGCACAAGGGAGTAGGCCCTCGCTCTCCTCGAAGGCATCATAGTCCCAGAGGGAGATGACATTGCGGCGGTTCCAAGGATTTTCTTTTAGTTGCTTAAGAAGCTTATTGATGATGTCGTGCTTTTTGACGACAGCTCCATAGCGTTGGCCGATGGTGCCTGTCTTGCCGACCTCCCAGTCATTCCAGTACTTGACCTTGTATTTATCATTGAGAAGACCTAAGTCATTGCTTTGGTCCTGATAAATCCAGAAGATTTCCTTGATGGCAGATTTAATAGGAATAGGCCGCAGGGTCGTGATGGGAAATTCTCCTTTGGCTAGGTCATATTCGGCAAAGGAACCCGTGATGTACTTGGAGTTAGCCGTTTGACCGTTCTTATACTTGGGACGAGCCTGCTCGGACATGACGCCCTCCTTCATAATCTTTTCAATATTTGCCTTGAAAATGGCATCTGCTTTAGTCATGATTCTTATCCTTCGTTCTAAAATTTCTGGTTTTTATTGTAGACGAAAATTCTCAAAATTACCACTAAGGACTTTGACCGAGTCGGGCGCGGGACCGATTTTGCAGTCATTGCAAGCATTCTAGTGTTTTTGGCCCAGTCTTCCATGACATTTATGTTACAATAGTAATATATAAATCACTAAATTAGAAGGTAGAATTATGTCTATTGGAATTGACAAGATTGGCTTCGCCACAGCTAAATATCGGCTGGATATGGCGGACTTGGCTGTCGCCCGCGACACCGATCCCAATAAATACTCCCTCGGTCTCATGTTGGATAGCCTCAGCATCGCCCCCATCACCGAAGATATCGTGACCTTAGGTGCTGCTGCCGCTGAACAAATTTTGACCAAGGAAGACAAGGCTACTATTGATATGGTCATTGTTGCGACAGAATCCAGCATTGATCAAAGTAAGGCTGCTGCCGTTTTCATTCATGGGCTATTGGGGATTCAGCCCTTTGCTCGCAGCTTTGAAATTAAGGAAGCCTGCTATAGTGCAACAGCTGCCCTCAACTATGCCAAGCTCCATGTGACTGCTCAGGCTGCTTCTAAGGTGTTGGTTATCGCTAGTGACATTGCCAAGTATGGTATCAAGACATCTGGCGAGCCCACCCAAGGTGCTGGTGCGGTCGCCATGTTGGTGACCAATCAGCCAAGAATCTTAACTTTCAATGATGATAATGTTGCCCAAACCCGAGATGTTATGGACTTCTGGCGACCCAATTACTCAACCACTCCTTTTGTCCAAGGTATATTTTCAACCAAGCAGTATCTGGATTGCTTGAAAACGACTTGGGCTGAGTATCAGAAGCGCTACCAAGGCAAGCTAGAAGACTTCGCAGCCTTCTGCTTTCACATTCCCTATCCTAAATTAGCCAGAAAGGGGCTCAATAAGCTCTTGGATAAGTCCCTATCCCAAGAAAAGACTGGCCAAATCAAGGCCAATTTTGAAGCCTCCATCAGCTACAGTCGTCAAATCGGTAACATTTATACTGGCTCCCTCTATCTAGGCCTCCTCTCCTTGCTTGAGAAGTCTCAAAGCCTAAAAGCAGGCGACAAGATCGGCTTCTTCAGTTATGGCTCTGGCGCTGTATCTGAAATCTTTAGTGGTCAGCTGGTTGCTGGTTTTGAACAGATGCTAAATCCTGACCAACAAGCAAGCTTAGAAAAACGCCAGAGGTTGAGCGTTGAGGACTACGAAAAGCTTTTCTTTGAAGAAGCGCAATTAGACGATCAAGGAAATGCTGAATTTGAAAACTATGCGACCCACAGTTTTGCCTTGGAACGCATTGAGCATCACCAAAGACTTTATAAGAGGAACTAAAAGATATGACTTCTAGAAATCAAAAACCTGGCCGGTCCAGCCACACCAGTCGAAATCTACTAGCCATCATTGGTCTGGTTTTTATCATCGGTGCTTTCGCCTTTATGTTTAAAAATCACAGTTTCAGTCCCAGTCAACTATTAAAGTCAGAAAAGACTAGCCAGACTAGCAAGAAGACCAACCAGGGGCAGACAAGCCAGTCTGACAAGAAGGCCAAGGTGGATTGGAAAAAGCAAGACGAAACAGTCAAGGTTCCCATTCTCATGTACCACGCTATTCATGTGATGGACCCGTCTGAGTCCGCAAGTGCCAACTTGATTGTCAGCCCAGACACATTTGAAAGCCACATCAAGGCCCTCAAGGAGCAAGGCTATTACTTCTTGACTCCTGAGGAAGCCTACAAGGTCCTATCAGAAAATGTCCTACCCAATGGCAATAAGAAGATTGTCTGGCTGACCTTTGATGATGGCGATGCTGACTTTGTCAATGCTGCGACTATCATGAAAAAGTATGGGGCTGTTGGAACTAACAATGTTATCACCAGTTACGCTGACAAGGACGGTTTCTTGACTTCGGACAAGATTAAGGAGCTGGCCAAGGAGGGCATGTCCTTCCAGAGTCACACCGTCAATCATCCAGACTTGTCAACCCAGTCGGATGATAGTCAAAATACCGAGATTGGTGAATCCAAATCTTGGTTGGACCGGCTTTTGGGGCAAGATACTATTGCCCTAGCCTATCCGTCTGGGCGCTACAACGATAGCAGCCAGAAACTGGCAGAGAAAGCTGGCTACAAGATGGCCGTCACTACCAACGAAGGACTGGCTAGTGCCGACAATGGTCTCTATGCCCTTAATCGAGTGCGGATTCTACCGACCACTACGGCTGACGACCTAATCAATACCATTGCTTGGTAACAACTATATAGCAACCCGCCCGTCCAAAATGGACGGGCGGGTTTTGTCTATTTTGTTTAAAAATGACTTATTCGGTGAAAGTAAACGACTGTCAGGATAGCTTAACTAGACGAACTAAACTTACCCAACATTGGCTAGTATTGAAAGCTGCCTTAGTCAAAGGCCTTTTCTTTAATAGCCTTGGCAGAGGCTTTTAACTTCTGCTCTTCCACCTTATCTAAACTCAGGGCTACACGTCCTAAGACACCATGACGGCCAATAATAGCTGGATAGCTGAGATAGAGATCACTGGCCTCATCGTAATTGGAGACTGGCAAAATTTGGTGGCTATCGGTCAGGATGGCTTCCAATAGCAAATGGGCCGAGCTGGCAATGGCAAAGTTGGTGTAGCGTTTGCCGTTGAAGACCTGTTGGCCACCTTGACGGACAGCTGCTTCAATACCTTTCTGATCTACTGTTCCCAACTGATCCAAATTAACTGTTGACCAAGCCGTAAACTGACTATCACCGTGTTCACCTAGGACATAGCCTTGGATGGACTGGGGAGTTAGACCGCTGACCTTGGCCAATTGATTTTTGAGCCGACTGCTATCCAGTAAGGTTCCCGTTCCCATAATCTTTTCCTTAGGGTAAGCCAATTCTCTTTGCAAGACCGTGGTAATGGCATCACAAGGATTGGAAATTACAACGATTAAACCCGAGAAGTTAGTCGCCTTCAAGCGAGCAGCAATCTCCTTGGCATTGGCAATATTGATATTGAGTTCCACCCAACGATCAGGATTATCGCCAAAATAAGCCTTGATATCGCCAACAGCTACCACGAGGACATCTGCATCATCAAGCAAACTATCGTCGTTAGTAGAAATTTTGACATAATGAGGACTGGTTGCCAAGCTATCTTCAAGATCCAACTGATCAGCAAAAAGCTTGTCCTCACGCTTATCAAGCAAAACCAGTTCATCAACAAGACCTGAACGAACTAGGTTACCAGCCAGGGTGCTACCAACATTTCCTAAGCCAATAATTCCAACTTTTCGAGCCATAAGCCCACCTCCTCTAAATTACAGTCAGCTTACCACTAATAGTAAGACTTGTAAAATAGTTAATGCTTATAGAAAGCTATAGATTTCAGCAAAATTCGACCAAGGCCCTTCTCCCAGTTCTAACGACATGAGAAACCTGGCAAGCCAAACTTGGTGTAAAAAATGGGCCTGACTTTCAGACCCATACCTAAATAGCTAAGCCAACAGACCTAACTTCTCAAAGGCCTTGTAGAGACCGTCGTCTTCGACATCGTCAGTTATCATATCAGCCATAGCTAGAATTTCTGGGCCACCATTGCCCATAGCAACACCAATCGCACAATAGTCCAACATAGGAATGTCCACCTTGGCATCGCCGAAGGCAATGGTATCTGCCTTATCTTTATCTAGAAAATCCAGAAGGACATCAATAGCATGGGCCTTATCAATATTAGCGACTCCTAAATCGCCAAAGAGGGCCGTTTCACCACGGCCGCCCCAGGTGCCTACCTTAAGATGAGGAAAGGCCTCCTTAGAGTCTAAGTGGTCCTGATAAGACTTGAGGATGAAGCTGATCTTATTAAGGTCATTGCGGTAGAGATTACCGCCATAAACCAGACCGTGCAAACCGTCTTCAGGTTCCATTTCTTTGATGTCCTCTTCCTTAGCTCCCTTGGTCAGAGCATAGGCCCGCATAACTGGTCTTGCCGCTTCCTTGAAATGTTCACTAGCAAAGAGGCCGTTATTGCTTTCTAGGTAGAATTCGAGACCCCGTTCATGAAGCCAGTCAACAATAGCTCGACTATCCTCCTCAGAAAGCATCTGGTGCATGACGACTTCTCCCTGATGCTCCACATAAGAACCATTGCCACCAATCATCCCATCCAGTCCAATGTCCCAGAGTTTTGGGGGAACTTCCGCATGACTGCGACCCGTACAGATATAGACCAAATGACCATTAGCACGCGCCTTACGGATGGCCTCAACAGCTGACTCAGGCAGGTGGTTTTCATAATCCACCAGGGTACCGTCGACATCCAAAAAGATTACCTTGCTTGCCATAATATATTTCCTCCAAATATTGTTTTGATACTTCTATTATAGAGTCATTTACGGCCGAATGATAGGCCCTTCCTTTGAAAAACTGATACTATCCTATGCTAATCGCAAGACTTGCAATCTGGTTCCTGAATAGGTATGATGAAAGTATGACAAAGATCAAAGAAATTTTAAAGCACCTTCCCTATAAAGTCGCTTTTTACGACCAGAAAGGCCGGCCCCTTTATAATAATGGACAAAATGACAGTAGCCTTCTAGCAGACCAGGAGCTCAAAGACTTGGAACCCTGGCTTCTGGATGAATTGATCAAAAGCCCAACGGGTTCACTCAATTTTCAAGTACCTAGTCAGGCCTTTGACCAGATTTTAATGCAAACCTATCAGACTGCCTTGGACGAGCAGGGAAGGATCATTGGCATTATGGAAACTATTGCAGATTTCAAGCGACCACTGACAACCTACCTTGATGAGACTGCACAGGCGCTGGTTGGCTGGTCTGATGCCACTTCTGGCCCTTCTATCAAAGGTTCCGACTAGGCTGACGATACTAGCTAAAGAAAAGGGTAGTCTTAGAATTTTGGGCCAATTGTTTTGATAGACTTATATCCAATTTCATCCCATCGAAGGGGACCGTTAACCAATGAACCATAAAACAAAGCCTTCAGAAGACTGAATAAATCCAGTTTTGCTGAAGGCTTTTTCCTGTATGGCCAAGTTAACGATTGGATTATTGGTTACCGAAACCGCGTTGCTCAACAATTTACCGTTAGGGGAGCTAGCACTCACCGCCCCTATAAATTCTCTTGTTAAAGCCATTAAATCTCCGCCAACCCTATCAGTCTTCACGTTCAACCGGTTGAGGACCAAAGCTTTGCGAGGTTGGCATAATTTCAATCCGATTGACATTGACATGTTTGGGCTGTTGGGCCAGCCAGAGGACCGTATTAGCAATATCTTCTGGCTTGATGGCATGGGCACCCTTGTAGAGCTTACTAGCTCTTTGGTTATCCCACTTAAAGCGGACATTGGAAAATTCAGTTCCCTCGCAGAGGCCTGGCTCAACATTGGAAACTCGAATCTTAGTGCCAGCCAAGTCTGCCCGTAGATTGAGGGAGAACTGTTTGACAAAGGCCTTGCTAGCACCGTAGACATTAGCGCCAGGATAAGGAACAGTTCCGGCTGTTGAACCAATATTGATGATATAGCCAGACTTTCGCTCTACCATCTGAGGAAGGACCTGACGAGTCAGATAGGTCAAACCGACGATATTAGTTTGAATCATGGTCGCCCAATCCTCAAACTTAGCCTCGTAGGCCTTATCCAAGCCCAGAGCTAGACCAGCATTGTTGACCAAAATATCAATTTTTCCCCAGTCACCTGCTAGGCTAGCCAAGGCCGAATCAATAACTTCTTGGGAAGTCATATCCATCTGTAGAGGATAAAAATTATCTCCCAGCTCTTGGGCCAGTTCTTCTAACTTAGCTAGACGGCGGCCAGTACCAATGACTCGGTAACCTTTTTGTACAAAGAGTCGGGCCATGGCTAGACCAAAACCTGCGCTGGCTCCTGTAATCATAACCGTTTCTGTCATTTTTGCCTCCTTTTATACAAACAAGGCTGGGATATACTCCCCAGCCTCAATTTCCAAATTCTACCATTTTTTGCTATTGCAGCTTATTCAAGGCTCCTGGTAAAGAAAGTAATCGCTTAATCTTTCTTGTATCCTCAATCAAGTGCTTGAGCGGCCGTGATAATAGCTAACTTATAAATATCTTCAGCGCTTGAACCACGCGATAAGTCATTGACCGGCATATTGAGACCTTGGAGAATTGGCCCCACTGCTTCAAACATTCCTAAACGTTGGGCAATCTTATACCCAATATTACCAGACTGCAAGTCAGGGAAAACAAAAACATTAGCATGGCCAGCAACATCGCTGTCTGGCGCCTTGATAGCCGCTGTTTCAGGAACAAAGGCTGCATCAAATTGTAATTCACCGTCTAAGGCCAAGTCAGGTGCTAACTCCTTAGCGATCTTAGTCGCTTCTTGAACCTTCTCTGCTTGAGGAGCCTTGGCGCTTCCCTTGGTTGAGAAGCTCAACAGGGCCACTTGCGGGTCAATATCAAAGATTTTCGCTGTTTCAGCCGTATTAACAGCAATTTCTGCTAATTCTTGCGCTTCAGGATCAATATTAATAGCACAGTCCGCAAAAATATAGCGCTCGTTGGTATTTTCACGGTTCATTAGGAAGACACCTGAGGTCCGAGAGATACCTGGTTTGGTCTTGATGATTTGCAGGGCAGGTCGCACCGTGTCGGCTGTTGAATGAATGGCACCTGAAACCATCCCATCTGCCAACCCCATCTTGACTAACATGACACCGAAATAATTGACATCCCGCAACAGTTTTTCAGCAACCTCTGGTGTCGCCTTCCCCTTACGAATCTCTAAGAAAAGTTCCTTCATCTTATCAAAATCAGGGTAGGTATTAGGGTTAATAATGGTGTAGTTTTGATCTGCAAAACCAAATTGTTTCAAAAGATTTTTGACTTGGTCTGCTTCCCCTAAGATAATCGGATCAACCAGACCTTCAAATTTCAAACGAGCTGCTGCGCGAACAACCCGTTCATCATTTCCTTCAGGGAAAACGATCTTAATTCCCTTGCCTGCAACCTTAGAGCGCAATTCTCCAAATAAACTTCTTATCATAGCAATTCCTTCTCTTCTATATTTTTTGCAAACCTATGATAACGTTTTCAAGGTCATCTGTCAAGCTTGCTTCATAATGCCTCTCCTGATTTGTAAAAGGGTCAGTAAATCGTAATGAATAACAATGGAGAGCCTGACGGTCGATTCCAAAGTCCATAGAGCCACCGTAAAGATCATCTCCCAAGAGAGGCTGACCAATGTGGGAAAAATGCACGCGAATCTGGTGAGTCCGACCCGTATGAAGCTGGATATCTACAAGTTTAACCTGACCAAAACGATGGAGCACACGATAACTAGTATGGGCATACTTGCCCGAGGTATGGACCTGACGGGTGATAATGCTATCAGACTCTCTGGCTATGGGAGCAATGATTTCCCCTTCATCTGGTAGGTCCTCTGCTCCAGACACTAAGGCATAATAGCGTTTCTCAATGGACCTAGCTTGGAGAGCCTTATCCATCCGAGAATGGGCATAACTATGTTTGGCAAAGAGCATGAGGCCGCTGGTATCTCTATCGAGACGGGTGACAATATGAATTTGTTGATTTTCATACCCCTGCTCCCGATAGTAGGCCTTGACAAAATTAGCCATGGTTTCCGAATGGAGAATACTGGGAATACTGGCATAGCCAACCGGCTTATTGACTAGCAAAAAATTAGCATCTTCCGCAACTATTTCCAGTGGATGTTGGATAGGCAGAAGATGGGGACTACCTACTTCTGCTGGAATATCGACAGTCACTTTATCTCCTGAAGCCAATAAATAAATGGCATTTTGCTCAATGCCATTTACCCAGATATGTCCGCCCTGATATTTAATCCTAGCCAAAAGTCCCTTTGAAATCCCATGTCCTCTGAGGAAGGTCTTAATCTTGCAGGACCGGTCAGCAATAAATTCAAATCTCACGCTTCTACCTCACCAATAAAGGCATCCTTAACCCTTTCCCAGAAACCGGTATGGTGGGGAGTTGATAGGAAGCTGATTTTCTTATCGTCCAGTGAAAATTCCATCTTGGCTACATTGCGATAACTGTAAGATTTATTATCGAAAGAGACCGTGTAGGAACCAACTCGTTTGGGAACGATGGTTACAGTTTCGCCTTTTGGAATAATAGCCGAACTCCCTAGAGTTCGATAAACTCGGTTGTTGAGGCTGGCAATCTCGGTCATCTGGAAGGCTTCAACAGTAGGGTGGAGAACGGCTCCACCGATGGATTTATTGTAGGCGGTGCTGCCCGTTGGCGTCGAAACAGTGATGCCATCACCGCGAAAACGCTCCAGAAGAGTGCCGTTGATGGAAACATCCGCTACCATGGTCTTCTCCAGACGGCGCAGACTGGCTTCATTAAGGGCCCGAGCTGTGACAACCCGACCATCTGCCATGGTAACGGTCACTCGCAAGAGGGGGTAGGAAATTTTTTCGCCTCGGTCATTTCGGAGATTTTTCAAAAAGGTATCAACTTCAAAATCTCGATAATCAGTATAGAAGCCTAGGTGCCCCGTATGAATCCCGACAAAACGCACCTTGTCCAAGGTTTTTTCATACATGTGAAAGGCCGACAAAAGCATGCCATCGCCACCAATGGAAATGACGATATCCGGATTATCCTTACTAAGATAGAAATCTCGGTCATGTTTGAGGGCGCTAAAAATCTTGGAGGCTACTCGTTTACTTTGGTACTTACCATTAGCAATGATAGCTACCCGAGTCTGCTGGGGCCTACCTGTATAATTCATCTGTGTCATCACTATTTCCTACACCATCACTTAGTTTTCTGCTGAGAGGGTCAAAGAGAAGCTGGGCTTCCTTGATGTCGTCTCGAATTTTACGCATCTCTTCGTCCAATTCGCGCGCTATCCTTGAGGTCACCTCTAAACGTTGCTTGATTTCCTCTGGAAAGTCTCCCTTATACTTGTAATTGAGCGAATGCTCAATGGTCGCCCAAAAATTCATAGCTAAGGTTCTGATTTGAATCTCGGCTAGAACTGTCTTCTGACCATCAATAGTATCGACGGGATACTCAATAATCACGTGATAAGAGCGGTAACCGCTGGCCTTACGATTATTGATGTAGTCCCGCTCTTGAATAATGGTCATGTCATGACGGCGCCGAATCAAGTCCAAGACCTCTTGAACATCGTCAACAAACTGCACCATAATCCTAACACCGGCGATATCCTGCATATCTTCAGCCAGATGTTTCTCCTTAATGCCACGTAGGAGCATTTTCTCTTTGATACTCTCAATCGGCTTGACCCGACCAGTCACAAACTCGATAGGGGAGTGATGATTTTGCTTGCGAAACTGTTTACGGATACCACGAAATTTAATTTTTAATTCACCAACGGCCTGAATATAGGGGTCTAAAAAGGCTTCCCATTCCATATTTCTCTGATTTAAACTCCTGTGTTTTCTGGGCCAATTTACAGCCGAACCTTGTCATTTAGCCCACATTTTTATAGAATTAGTTTAAGTAAAATTATACCATAAAAAGGCTTGTAAAGGAAAATCAAGATGAACCATTTGGAAATCGAATATAAATCCATGCTCAATAAGGCAGAATTTAATCGCATGGAAACGTTATTCTCCCACGTCCCAGCGATTACCCAGACCAACTATTATTTCGATACCGATGACTATATCATGCGAAAAAAGCGGCTTTCGTTGCGGATTCGCACCTTTGAAAAAGGAGCAGAATTAACCCTGAAAATTCCTAAAGAGGTAGGAACTTTGGAACATAATATCGACCTCAGTCGCCAAGAGGCTAGGAGTATTATTGAGTCCTGCCATTTTCCTGACAATGCCATCAAATCCTTGATTGTTGAGCAGGGTGTTGATTGTAATCAATTAAAAAATTTGGGCCATCTAACAACTGTCCGGCGGGAAAAAGAGACCCCCATCGGACTCATGGCTCTGGATAAGAACAACTATGCTGGACGAATTGATTATGAGTTGGAGCTTGAGGTTGAGAATGCTGACAAGGGCAAGACTGACTTTGAAACCTTCTTGCTTGAAAACGATATTGACCTCAAATATGCAAAGAGCAAGGTTGCCCGCTTCTGCTCCACTTTGAAACAGAAAGATTAAGGGCTAATACTCTTTGAAATTCAAAATTAGCAATTTGTTATCTCAATATGGCCATATCTGGAAAATGAAAATAAATCATTAACTAATGGAGTAATTCTAAAAGCGATACTTTCGCCAAAGTGGTATTCTTAGCAACAAGTACAGTTGTTGCTAAGAACGGAAATTTTGAGAGGGATTTAGTCCGGCGGACTAAATCTGCCTGAGCTTAAAAACTCGAAAGCGAAGGGGCTCAAAATTTATCACAGGGCAAAGCCATCAGCTACTAAAGTAGCGATGTCTAACGCCAATCTCTATAGCGATTGGCTAGCCCCCTGATTAACTCGGTTAAG